>Ga0209227_1000115_pt1 | contig 66478 bp, 49 predicted proteins | sample YNPBryantNP2012_FD_185815 | JGI IMG/M metagenome (GOLD analysis project Ga0209227, IMG submission 185815) | Anoxygenic and chlorotrophic microbial mat microbial communities from Yellowstone National Park, USA - YNP Bryant NP 2012 (SPAdes)... ...
ACGGTGGTGGTCTGGCGTCGGTGGGGGGCAATCCGCGTCTTTACAACAACACGGTGGTGTACAACACGGCGGGCAACGGTGGTGGTCTCTACTTTGCGGCGGGGCAGCCTGTGGTGAGCAATACCATCGTGGCGAGCAATACCTGGCGAGGGATATATGCACTGACCGGTGCTGCCACACCAACGCTGGACTACAATGATGTGTGGAACAATAACGGGGGCAACTATGGAGGCAGCGCCGTCCCGGGAGCGCACAGCATGTCTGAGGATCCGCGTCTGGAAGGGGCCTGGCGGCTGCGTGTTGATTCTCCCTGCCTGCATGCCGGCCAGACGGGAGTAGATTGGGATTTTGAAGGGGATGCCCGCCCGCTGGGGCGTGCAGCCGATATAGGCGCCGATGAGCGAGCAGTCTACCCGGACCTGCTGTTTACGCCGGAGCATCTGGAGAATCACGACGGCGTGCCCAGCGAGAGCGTGGTCTTCATCTACTACCTGACCAACACAGGCACCCTGCCCGACACCTTTTACCTGTCCAGCCGTATCACCGATACCGGCAGCGGAGGATGGAGCGTGGCCCATCCCATCTCACTACATCTGGCATCTGGGGATGCGACGGCCGTGCCGGTAACCGTCTCCGTACCGGCAGACGGCATCAGCGGCACTCACGCCGTGGCCGTGCTGACCGCTACTTCTGCGCTGAACACGCGCATCCACAGCGTGGTTGACAACGCAACCTTCATCGAATGGAAGCCGGGCGTGCTGCTCACCCCCGCCTGCGATGAGAGAGTGAACCCCGGCACGACAATCACCTGTGTGCATATTATCTCCAACACCGGCAATGCTTCCGACACTTTCGACTTAAACGTCTCCAGCACGCGCAATTGGGCCGTTATCACCCCGACGCGTATTGCTCTGGGACCGCGCGCGTGGGCCAACGTATTGGTGGCGGTCAGCGCGCCGGCCTATGCGCCCGGCGGCACAGTTGAAGAGACCACTGTAAGCGCTTCCAGCACCGATAGCGGTGCGTCCGACACAGTGGTGGACAGGACGACGGTCAATCACACCCCTGGTGACCGGTACGTGGCGACGGCGGGCGACGATACCTTCAATAACTGTCACGTCATCACCTATCCATGCCGTACTATTGCCTATGCGGTGAGCCAGGCCACCTCTCGTGATGTGATTAAAGTAGCAGGCGGCACTTATTACGAGCATGACATCCTGCTCAATAAGAATGTTACCCTGCGCGGTGGTCACAGTGGCTCCGGCGATTGGGAGTTCAGGCCGCGCACCTATACGACCACGGTGGACGCGCAGGGGAGAGGACGCGTCTTCTACATCCTGGGCAGTCCCACGGTGGAAGGTTTTACCATCCGCGGAGGTGCAACTGACGGCCTCGGCGGCGGCATTTATATGGAAATTGGACGTCCGACCATTCAACGCAACCGCATTACCGGCAACAGCGCTGTCCGGGGAGGCGGTGTGGCGGGGAACTATGCCCGGCCCAATCTGTGGAACAACTTCATCTACGGCAATTCGGCCACCGGGTATGGCGGAGGGGTTTATCTGGCGGGTGGCGGCGGTTACATCTGGCACGATACTTTCTACAGCAACACCGCCAGCCTTGGTGGGGGCATTTACCTGGCTGCTGCTTCGCCCCAGATATACAATACCATAGTGGCGGGCAACAGCGCCACCGGAGGCGGCGGGGGGATTTATGCCAGCGGCGGCGTGCCTGAGCTTGACTACAACGACGTGTGGGGCAACGTTGGCGGGGACTACAGCGGCGTTGTCTCGGGTACCCATCCCATCTCCGGTGATCCGCTCTTCGTCGGTGCGGTTGCCGGCGACTTCCACCTGCGCGCGGATTCCCCGTGCATCAACGCTGGCCTCGCCACCACCCTGCGCGACGATTTCGACGACCACGAGCAGCGACCGATGGGGGGTGCCCCGGATATCGGAGCCGATGAGTTCCTTCAGCCGTGGGTGATACTGAGGCCAGATCGGGCCGCTCTGGCCTATCCCGCGATGGTGATCACTTATGCTCACCAACTGATCAACACCGGCGTCCGCCGTGACACATTCGTACTGACCGCCCACTCCAGCCTTGGGTGGGTGATCACCCCAACCCGGCCGGTGACTCTGGAAGCAGGAGCAGGAACGGACGTAATTTTCACGACCACCATTCCTGCAAACGTGTTGAGTGGGACGGTACACACCGCCATTCTAACAGCCACATCGCTCTACAACCCGGCCGTCTTCGACACGGCATTTGAGACGACGACCATCGGCTTTTCACATACCGTCATCCTTACCCCCAGCCAGGTCATCAGGATCACATCAGACCCATCCAAACCGGTGTTAGTGGACTTTCAGCACCGGCTGATCAACACCGGCAACTACACAGCGTCATTTGAGATCGTGCGTATGCCTCCCTACGGCTTCCTGCCGGTCTGGTGGTCGCCCCACGAGGTCACACTGGCGATGGGCCAGGAGGCCATCGTCTCCGTCACGATGCAGGTGCCGCCACTCCCCACCGATACGTTGGGGGTGAACGTCGAGCATCTGGCTGCAGTCTCGTTGCGCGATCCGGCGGTCTATGGCATGGTCACGGACACCCTGCTGGTCAACATCATCCCCGGCGTGGAGCTGATGCCAGATCGCGAAGGGCGGGGAAAGCCAGGGGAGACGGTTTATTATGCCCACATTCTCACAAACACCGGCAACTACGCCGATGCCTTCACACTCAGCGCCGTCAGCAGCAACGGGTGGCAGCTTACCGCGCCCATCAGTCAGGTGGTCGGGCCGGGCCTCAGCAGGGTAGTCTACCTGAGCGTGCCCATACCCGCCGGTACTCTCAGCGGCACGGTTGATGTTGAGACTTTCCGGGCAACCTCTGGTTGGGACCCGGGCGTGACCGCTATGGTGGTGGATACCACCACGGTAGAGCAACTTGTGGACGTGCTGGTGGATAACTACTTCCCTCCCTTAGGGTGGTGTGTGCCGGAGGGCTTCGATGATGACGTGCCTTACCGGGTCCTGGTGCTCAATAAGGGCAACTATACGGATACCTTCGACATCACGGCCTGGAGCATGGAAGGCATTTCGGTGACAATCTATCCCTGGCGGACCCCGTCGAGACTGGCGCAGAAACTGCCCGGCGTGGACACGGGCGACACCTGCCATCCACCGAAGACCGGGTTGCCACTGACGCTGGACAATGGAGCGCCGGCAGAGATACCGGAGGCGAACCGTACCGTCTCCGCCGAAAGTCAGGCCAGGGGGATTGCCGCGCCGCTGGAAGCCTCGGCTGCCATTTCCACCACGTTGCCCCCAGGTGGAATGGCCGTGTTCCTGGTCGGGGTTGCGATGGACTGGTCCAGAACCGGGTTTTATGTGGACGTGGTCACCGTCACAGCCCGTTCACGTACAGACGGATCGGTTATGGACTATGCCGTCTTTATCAGCAATATCAACTGGGCGGCCTATGCGCTCATCGGGCCGGACCAGAGCCGTACCGTCCTGACCGATGAGGTGATCACCTATGTGTTAAACATCACCTACACCGGGAACGTGGAGCAAAACCAGGTGCGCGTCTCGGTTGACAGGAGTACCCAGGGCTGGGACACGTTCATCACGCCAGAGTACCTTACAATGACGCGGGGACAGGTCGAGAGCGTCTATGTGAGGATGGAGATCCCGCTCGACGTGATCATGGTCACGGACGTGACGCGGATCAAAACCGAGACACTCGAGGACTGCTACTCAGAGGAGATAGCAGTGCTGACCACCACCGTGCGCCGCCCCCACGTGAGGCTCTATCCCGACCATGGGGACATCGTGATACCGGGTACCTCTGTTGTTTATAACCACGTACTTGAGAATGACGGTCTCTTCACCGACACGTACGCGCTTGAGCACACGCTGACCCGCTCCGCCGGAGTTGGATGGAGTGCCTCCGTAGCTCCGACAATGGTCTATACCCTGCCGCCCGGATCCAGTGTGCCGGTGGTGGCAACGGTTGACGTCCCGGCCGGGTTGATCAGCGGCACCAGAGCCTCGCTGCTGGTTACAGCTCGCTCCGTGAATTACCCGCCCATTCGTGCTGCGGCCCTCAACACCATGACGGTGCCGTACCTGCCCGGCGCTGCGCTACAGCCCTCCTACCACACTTACGCCTACCCGGGCGACGTGGTCGTCTACACCCACACCCTGACCAACACGGGTAACTACACGCTCACTTTCGATCTTGCCACCCACAGCCTGTTCGGCTACGCGGAGATCATCGAGCCTCCTGCAGGCATTGCGGGGCCGCTGGGCCCAGGAGAAGCCACCACCATCGTCATCCAGGTGCACATACCGGAACATGCCGCTTCCGATGAGACGGAGGCAACTGAGGTGATCGCAGCGTTCCCGGAAGGACAGGTGGTCGTTGTGGACTACACTACCGTCAGGTCTGTGGCTGGTACACGCTACGTTGCACCATACGGAAGCGACCTGTACAACAACTGTACGCGGCTGGATTACGGCCCATGCGCCACGCCACAGCACGCTGTGGACCAGGCCGCCCCGGGCGATTCCATCCTGGTGGCCGAAGGCGTCTACTATGGCGCCGTGGGTGCCGGGGAGGTGCTCAGCATCTACAAATCGGTGGCGCTGAGCGGCGGCTACATGGCCGGCGACTGGAGCGAGCGCGACCCGGTCGCCCACCCCACAGTGCTGGACGCGCGGGGACAGGGGCGCGTCGTCAGTATTGGCGGCGCCATCTCTCCCACCCTGGAAGGGTTCCATCTGCAGAACGGGCGTATAGAGGGCCAGGGTGCGGGGCTGTACGTCGCTGCCGGCGCCCGGCCGACGGTGCGCGATAACTTCGTCCACGATAACACCGCCACCGGCTTTGAGGGGCAGGGTGGCGGCATCTACTACGCCGGAGAGGACAGCCCGGTGCTGGAGCGCAACACCGTTTACGATAACCGTGCTACCGAGGGGGCCGGGCTTTACCTGGCCGGTGGCAGCCCCCGGGTGTGGAACAACGTCGTGTACGGCAATGTAGCCGGTTGGGTGGGTGGAGGACTGCACCTGGCCGAGGGCACGCCTGAGGTGTGGAACAATACGTTCTACAGCAACTCCGCACTGCTTGGTGGTGGCATCTACGTTGTCGGTGGCAGTCTGAGCGTGAGCAACACTATCATGGCCCGCCACAGCGGCTACGGCCTCTACATGGCCGGCGGCACCTCCGCGCTCGACTACGGCGTATGGTGGGACAATGCCCCCGCCCACTACACCGGCACAGGCGTCATCGCTGGAGGACATAACCTCTACGCCGATCCTCGCTTCCTCTCTGCTGCCACCGGAGACCTGCGCCTGTTAAAGGACTCGCCATGTATAGACGCCGCAGACCCCCACACCGTAGTGAGCGAGGACCGGGAGGGGAACCGTCGGCCACTGTTCAGCGGCTACGACATCGGCGCCTATGAGTATGGTCTGGAGGCGGCCAAATACGCGACGCCGGAGACGGTGATGCCCGGTGAAATGTTGACCTGTACCATCGTGGTGACCAACACCGGCGCCGCCCGCTCCGACATCATCATCACCGATACATTGCATCCCTTCCTGGATTGTACCGGAGGAGAGCTTGAATGGGACGGCTGGATCACCGGCAGCGGTCGGTATGAGAAAAACCCCTGCCGCATCACCTGGAACGGCCGGATGATCACCGGCACCGCCGTCATCACCTTCACGGCGCGGGTCACCGACTGGCTTGCGGCCGGCACGCTCATCACCAACGTCGGATGGGTCAATATGGATGCGACCGATGTGCTCACTTTGAGCGTGGCGCCTAGGCCTGGTATCCGCTACGTGGCCACCACCGGCAACGACACCCCGTATAACGGCTGCCTGAGTCCATCTCGTCCCTGCCGCACGGTACAGCGGGCGGTAGATCAGGCGCTGGAGGGCGATCCGGTCTACATAGCGATGGGGGTCTACACCGCTACCGGTGCAGTGGCCCGCGTTGAGCATAAAAGCCTTGCCCTGAGAGGGGGCTTCACCACGACGTTGCCGCTCTGGTCTCACAACGCCGCTGCCTACACTACGACGTTGAACGGCAGTGGTGCTTACACGGTCGTCATGGTCGCCGGCACGCCGACCCATACGGTGACACTGGCCGACCTCCGCATCACAAACGGCATCGGCGGCGTTGCGGCCGGCGGTGCGGCGGTGGTGATAAGCCGTTGTCACATTTACAACAACGCTCTCAGCGGCATCAGGGTTACCGATGGCGCACTGACACTGGCCCGTTCATGGATCCTCAGCAACGGTGGTTACGGTATATCAGTTGACGGCAGCGCCTATCGTGTGGATAACGTCGTCATCGCCAGAAACGGTGGTGGAACGCAGGCCACCGGCGGAAGCGACGGCCTGCTCCGTCACACCACCTTCGCCGAGAACGGTGCCCGCGGAGCACTGGTGGCGGGAGGTACGGCCGCCTTCGTCAATACCATCTTCTCGACCCACACGGTGGGGATCGAGGCTACGGGTGGTGCCGCAGCAGCGCTCACATCCACATTATGGCACAACAACTCCACCCCCGCAATCGGTAACGTCTCGAGAAACAACGACCACTTCGGCGACCCGGCCTTCGCTTACCCGGCCGGCATGAACTATCACCTCACCACCGAAAGCGATGCTGTGGACCGCGGTGTTGATGCGGGGCTGAGGGAGGATGTGGACGGCGATATGCGCCCGGCCGGCCAGGGATACGATCTTGGAGCAGATGAGCTGTGCGTGGGCCTGAGTGTGGTGAAGTATGCCAGCCCCGACCCGGTAGAAGCCGGTGCGCTCATCACCTACACAATCTACGTGACCAACACCGGCGACTTCACCCTGCACGCCGCCGTGGTTGATAAACTGCCGGAGCAACTCACCACCACCCAGACACTTCTCTGGACACCCACCATCCTGGCCGGGAGAGTGTGGAGCACTTCCTTCGCTGCTCAGGCGGCATGGAGTTACAGCGGCACCCTGACCAATGTGGTGCAGGTCACTACGCTGGAGGGCGCCCACGGCACTTACACCCACACCGCCCATGCTCGTGTAACGCCGGCCGTGGCTGTCACCAAGCTCGCTTACCCTGACCCGGTCCAGGCCGGCTCCGCCCTGACTTACACGTTGTACGTGACCAACACGGGCAACACGGAGCTCCACATTGTCATCACCGATACATTGCCCGGACAGGTGTACCCCACAGACACACTCACCTGGACGGCGAGCCTGTCCGCGCCCGGCGGTGTCTGGACGGAGAGCGTCGTCGTCACCGTGGCATGGAGTTACAGCGGTACGCTTACCAACCTTGTGGAAGTGAACGCTGCCGAAGCGGTCTCGGCCATCCATGTCGCCACCACCACGGCCCAAGTCTCGCCAGCGTTGCACGTTACAAAGCGGGTGACGCCCACCATCGTGCGCGATGGGGCACCGCTCACCTGTACGCTTTATGTCACCAACACAGGTAACGTGGACCTCAGCGTCGTCATCACCGACCTGCTGCCCGCTCATGTCACCCCGACAGGGCAGTTGACATGGACGGCATTGCTCCGTGCCCCGGATGGCGTTTGGACACACAGCTTCGTCATCACCGCAGAGACTGGCTACGATGGTGCGATAGTCAACCGGGTGGAGGCACGGAGCGCCGAAGGCGCTTACGACACGGCTGCCGTGACTGCTACGGTCAAAGGACCGCCCGGCCTGAGTATCAGCAAGACGGTGGAGCCTGCACTGGTGGTGCCTGGGAACCTGTTGAGCTACACACTGGTCGTCTCCAACGCCGGGCCCGGCGAGGCGACAGGCCTGATTATCAGCGATGTGCTGCCAGCCCGGGTCGTTTACGTTGCTTGCGCTGGTGCCGAAACATGCGGTTATAACGCTGCCACAGGTGTGGTAACCTGGACGGCAGGATCACTGGCGGCAGGCCGGCGCCTGGTGGTGACCTTAACCGTGCGGGCACAGCCGGACCTGGAGTACGGCTCGCTTATCGTGAATGGGGATTACGGCGTCAACTGCGCCGAAGGCCCTGGCGCCGCAGGGACGCCGGTGTCCGTGGCGGTGGGGGTGGTTGGCGGTGTGGAGCTGAGCGCCGGCCAGGCACGTACCGCCCTCCCCGGCGAGCGAATCGTGTACACGCACACGGTGATGAACACGGCCAATGTGACCCAGGCGGTGACGGTCACCTTTTTCTCCTCCCGGCAATGGGCGACGGTTGTGCCCACAGTGACCGCGCAACTCGCACCATACAACGGCGCGACACAGGTGACGGTGACGGTTGACGTGCCGGCTACTGCCATAAGTGGCGCGGTCGAAAGCACCGTGCTCACCGTAACGGGGGGCATCGTCGGGCATGCTACCGCCGAAAACCTGACCACTGTGGGGATGTTCGGCGGTGTGGAGCTGAGCGCTGGTCAGGCACGTACCGCTCTCCCCGGCGAGCGAATCGTGTACACGCACACGGTGATGAACACGGCCAATGTGACCCAGGCGGTGACGGTCACCTTTTTCTCCTCCCGGCAATGGGCAACGGTTGTGCCCACAGTGACCGCGCAACTCGCACCATACAACGGCGCGACACAGGTGACGGTGACGGTAAATGTGCCTTCCTCTGCTGTAAGCGGCACAGGCGAGACCACAGTGCTCACTGCAACGGGTATGCTCACCGGGCAGGATACGGCCCGTGATCTGACAACAGTGGGTTGTACCACAGTTTCGAGCGCTGGCTTCAGCTTCGCCCCGCCCGGGCCACTTGTAGGTGAAGAAGTCACTTTCCACGGCTGGGCCACAGGTACGTTGCCGCTCACCTTCTCGTGGAATTTTGGCGATGGCTCACCAGTGCAGCAGGGCAATCCCGTCACACACACTTTCCCGCTGACCGTAGTGGTGCAGACATACCAGGTGACGATGACGGTCACCAGTCCCTGCACTGCTGGCTTTGACGCATCTGGGAACGTGACCGTGCGACCACGTACCGTTTACCTGCCAATAGTGCTGAGATGATGGAGCGCCCGGGGCAGGTGTATGGGGAGCACAATAGAAGAGCCTTCGCCGAATCAGGAACACTCCGGCCGCCCTGAAAAGCCGCAGCCGATCATTAACCAGCGTGAAGGACCCGTTGTCTTCTCACATCCTGCCGAGGAAGCTTTTGCCAGGCTGCTGGATTTCTACGGCATTCCATGGCAATATGAGCCGGTCACCTTTCCTCTGGAGTGGGATGAAGAGGGCAATATTATCACAGCCTTTACGCCGGACTTCTATCTGGTGGAGGATGATATTTTCATCGAGCTGACCACGATGAAACAGGAGTTGGTCACCAAAAAGAACCGCAAGCTGCGGCTGCTGCGTGAGCTGTACCCGGGGGTCAGGTGTAAACTCATCTATCGGCGGGACGTGGAGAATCTCAGCATTAAGTACAAGCTATTTGAGGAGGGACCGCTGCCCCGACTCCGACCTTCTGATAAAGTAGAGCCCGTAGAAGAGGAGAGCGACGAGAATAACGATGCAGAGTGACAATTTGATGGAGGACATCGCCGAGATATTGATAACACCTGAGGAGTTGAAGGCCCGTGTGGCAGAGCTGGGCGCACAGATCTCGGCCGATTACGCCGGCAAAAACCCGTTGTTGGTGGGGGTCTTGCGAGGCGTCTTCGTTTTCATGGCCGACCTGGTGCGGGCGATCACGATCCCCATCGGCGTTGACTTTATTGGCATCACCAGCTACGATCCCACCTCGCGCGATCGTGGTGTGGTACGTTTCACCAAGGACCTGGAGGTGTGTATCGAGGGGCGGCACGTGCTGTTTGTAGAGGATGTGATAGATACCGGCCTGACGCTGCGTTACATCCTGCGCAGTTTGAGCACCAGGAGGCCGGCGAGTCTGCGTGTCTGTGTGCTGTTTGACAAACCCCGCATTCGCCTTTTCGATCTGCATATTGATTACACCGGTTTTGTGCTGCCGGATAAGTTCGTCGTCGGGTACGGGCTTGACTATCACGAACAATATCGCAACCTGCCGTTCGTGGGGGTTTTGAAGAAAGAGATCATTACGCGTGGCAACCTGAGTTTCTGACGTGGATCGGCTCAGGGAAGAGCCGATTGCCTGACGTCAGTCCGCGCGCCAGCTTGAGGCGCCGTAATGGTCAACTAACCGCGTGTACACCGGCCGGCCCCCGGCTTGAGCCGTCTCCGGACCGCGCCCAAGGTCGCTGTGATAATAAGGCCCTGTCCGAAAAACGTAACCGACGCATCCCTATGCGTCGGTGTAAGCGACATAGAGATGCCGCCTGTACGGTTTTTCGGATAGGCTCTAAGTGGACCAGGTGGGATGGTTCAGATTGGTTGACACTTTGAGTTACGCGCCGGACGCTGCCCGAGTGAAATCGGCCTGTTCGTGCACTTCGCGCCGGGCGGCACAGCAGCAGGGACGCAGCGCGCTGCGCCTCTACATTCAGCGTCAGACAAGACAGCCGACTTTTTGAGGCAGCCCAAAGTGTAAACCGATTTCACGGGGAAAATGAACCATCCCGACCAGGTTAATCATAAAGATTCCTGCAGAGGAGCGAGAATGAGAAAGTACCCCGTTGCCTGGTTTTACATACTGGCCTTTGGCCTCTCGTGGTTGGGCTGGATTCCCGGAGCTTTAGGGTCACATGGCATAGCTCCATTTGACGCCCCCTATTTTCAGATGCTCCTTATTCTGCCCGCAGTCGGTCCTGCCCTGGCGGCGATCGTCGTGACACGGGTGTTGTACGGCAGCGGAAGAGTTAAGGAACTGCTGAAGGCCCTCGTTCAATGGCGTGTTGGCCTCATCTGGTACGTGGTAGCAGTTGCCGGGCCTGTTGCCATTCTCATCGCAGGACGGGTCATAACACAACTGGCCGGTCTGTCAGCAACGCAGGCAGAGCCTAAAGCCGCTTCGCTACCCTTTGTCATCTCCGCTTTCGTGATGTCCCTGTTCTCAAATCCGTGGGAAGAGGTCGGGTGGCGTGGCTTCGCGTTGCCACATCTGCAGAAGCGATACAACGCCCTGCCCGCCACGCTCATCGTCGGTGCTCTGTGGGGACTGTGGCACCTGCCGCTTTTCTTCTGGGCAGACAATCCAATGTCTGAGTACCCTTTCCTTCCCTGGTTTATCGGCACGGTGGCAGGAGCTTTCATCTATACCTGGCTTTACAACAGTACCGGAGGCAGTATCCTGCCCGTGGCGCTTTTTCATGTTGTGTTGAATACAGCCGGCGTGTTGATACCGGAGGCGTCCGTTCTGGCACTGGCAGTCGTGTACTGCCTGGTGGCGGCCGCTCTTGCAGCAATTTTCGGAAGCAAGGAACTATCGCGCCGGGAAAGGATACGTATGGAGTAAGTTTAGCTCGATGCGCACCCTGAACAGCGAACACTCGAGGTGTCAGCATGACGCGAAAATGGCATCTGGACCCGGATCGTTACTTCAATCCAGACCCCACCCGGCGCCGCCTGGCGCGAGAATTGTATGAATCTGTAGCGCATCTGCCCCTCATCTGCCCGCACGGCCACGTAGACCCCCGCCTCTTCGCCGACCCCAACGCCTCCTTCGGCTCCCCCGCCGATCTGCTCATTATCCCCGACCACTATGTCTTCCGCATGCTCTACTCGCAGGGGGTGCCGCTCGAATCCCTGGGCGTGCCCCGGATAGACGGCGGCCCCGTGGAGACGGACCATCGCAAAATCTGGCAGACCTTTGCCGAGCACTTTTACCTCTTCCGTGGCACACCCACCGGCATCTGGCTGACCCAGGAGTTGATCGAGGTGTTCGGTGTCGAGGAGGAACTGTCCGGCGAGACGGCCCAGGCGATTTACGATCAGATCGCCGAAAGGCTGGCCCAGCCCGAATTCCGCCCGCGCGCCCTCTTCGAGCGCTTCAACATCGAGGTGCTCTGCACGACCGACGGGGCCGCCGATCCGCTGGAGGCACACCGGGCCATCCGCGCCTCCGGCTGGCGCGGCGACGTGCGCCCCACCTTCCGCCCCGACGCCGTCGTCAATCTGCTCACGCCCGGCTGGCAGCGGAATATTGACGCGCTGAGCCAGGCAAGCGGCATCGCCGTCCACTCCTGCTCCACCTTCATCCGCGCGCTGGAGGAGCGCCGCGCCTTCTTCAAGCGGATGGGCGCGACGGCGACCGATCACGCGGCGCAATCGGCGTACACGGCGGAGTTGACCCCCGCCGAGGCTGATGCGATTTTCCAACGGGCGCTGCGCGGAGAGGCCACGCCGGAGGACGCTCAGCGCTTCACCGCGCACATGATGTTGGAATTCGCGCGGATGAGCATCGAGGACGGGCTGGTGATGCAGTTCCACGTCGGCGCGGTGCGCAATCACAATCCCCTCGTCTTTGAGCGGTTCGGCCCCGACAAAGGCTGCGACATCCCCGAGCGCAGCGAGTTCACCCACAATCTGCGTCCCCTGCTGAACAGGTACGGCAACGACCCGCGCCTCACGCTCATCGTCTTCACGCTCGACGAGTCGGCCTACGCCCGCGAACTGGCCCCGCTCGCCGGCCACTACCCGGCGCTGAAACTGGGGCCGCCCTGGTGGTTCCATGATAGCCTCAACGGGATGCGGCGCTACTTTGACCAGGTGATGGAGACAGCGGGAATCTACAACACGGTGGGCTTTAACGACGACACGCGCGCTTTCCCTTCCATCCCGGCCCGCCACGACGTGTGGCGCCGCGCGAGCGCCGATTGGGTCGCCGGATTGGTCGCGCGGGGCATCGTGAGCATGGACGCGGCGCGGGAGATGGTGTGGGAACTGGCCTACGGCCTGGCAAAGCGAGCATATCGGTTCAATGAGTAGGACAGGCTTTCAGCCTGTCCGCCGCCGCCCGGCAAAGCGAGCATACCGGCTCAATCAGCAGGACAGGCTTTCAGCCTGTCCGCCGCCCGGCAGAATGGATATTCCTGTTAACGGAGGGACAACCAATGGAAGAGTCACCCATGTACATCCACTACGACGAATCACAAGTGCCCGAATACACCCTGCCCGATCCGCTGCTCCTCTCCGACGGGACGAGGGTGAAAGATGCCCACACCTGGTTTGCGCGGCGCCGGCCCGAAATCCTGCGCCTGTTCGAGCAACACGTCTACGGCCGGGCGCCGGGACGTCCGCCAGGGATGACCTTTCGCGTGACCTCGGTGGATGAGGCAGCGCTCGGTGGAAAAGCCACCCGTAAGGAGGTGTCGGTCTATTTCACGGGCGCAGAGGACGGCCCCCGCATGGACATCCTCATCTACCTGCCCAATGGCCGTCCCAGGCCCACGCCGGCCTTTATCGGACTGAACTTTTTCGGGAACCACACGATCCACCCCGACCCCGGCATCACGCTTTCGACCCAATGGATGCCGGATAGCGAAGAATGCCGCGTGGTGAATCACCGCGCTACGGAGGCATCCCGAGGCACGTGCGCCCGCCACTGGCCGGTCGAGCGCATCCTGGAGCGCGGGTACGGCCTGGCGACCATCTACTGCGGCGACCTGGACCCCGATTTCGACGATGGCTTCCAGAACGGCGTGCATCCCCTTTTCTACCGGCCGGGGCAAACGCGGCCCGCTCCGGACGAGTGGGGCGCCATCGGCGCCTGGGCCTGGGGACTGAGCCGGGCGATGGATTACTTCGAGACCGACGATGACATTGATCACGAACGTGTGGCGGTGATGGGACATTCGCGCCTGGGCAAGACCGCATTGTGGGCCGGGGCGCAGGATACGCGATTTGCACTGGTGATCTCGAACAACTCCGGCTGCGGCGGTGCGGCGCTCTCCCGCCGGCGCTTCGGCGAGACGGTCAGAGCAATCAACACCGTGTTCCCACACTGGTTCTGCGAGAATTTCAAGCAGTACAACGACCGGGAGGATGCGTTGCCGGTGGATCAGCACATGTTGCTGGCGTTGATCGCTCCGCGTCCGGTCTACGTGGCGAGCGCAGCGGAGGACCTGTGGGCGGACCCGCGCGGCGAGTTTCTGTCCGCCCGGCATGCCGACGCGGTATACCGGCTGCTGGGCACCGATGGGTTGGCCGTCGACGAGATGCCCGGGCTGAACCAGCCGGTGATGAGCACCATCGGCTACCACATTCGCCCCGGCTGGCACGACGTGACGGAGTATGACTGGGAACGCTACCTGGATTTTGCGGACATACACCTGCGAGGTCGAGAGCAATGACCGGAATCTATCCTCAATCCCAGGTTGAGGTTGACGGTACCTGGTACGCCCTGGCCCGTTCTGCCGGTGACCGTAAGGTCCTGGTCGTCCGGGGGAACGCGCAGGGCTTTGAAGGCGAGCGGCAGGGCGACGCGCTGATCTGCCCGCTCACGCCGGCCAACGCCGCTGTTTTGCGGGCGCGGCTCCCCTGGCTGCGCCCCACGTTGCTGGGCCTGCAGCCCTCCTTCGGCTTCGGCGACCGGCTGGGTCTGGCGACGCCGGGACACGTGCGGGCGTGTAGGGGCGTAGCACCGCTACGCCCCTACTTTGCCCAACAATCGGTGCGCGAAAACGCACGCACCGGGCGCACCCCGCAGCAGGTGCTTGATGATGCAACCTGGGGGCTTTTCCAGGAGGGCTGGCGCGACCCCTGGGGCGCCGACGCCGATCACCTCAAAACGCCGGAGGATGTGGATACCTTCGTCGCTGCCGGTTACACGTTCTACACGGTGGACCCCGGCGAGTACGTGGACAACAGCGTCATTATGGCCCGTCCCGCCACGATTGTCGGCAAGGTCCAGGCGCTCCCCTGGGATGTTCTGGAAGATACGCCCAGGGATATGGAACTCCGTTACCTGGAGCGCTCCCTTGACCTGGGGGACTCGGCGCTCACTTTCGACCGCCTGCGACTGTATCGCGCGGCGGCCAAATACGGGCGGGCCATCGCGCACACGGCCCGGATGTATCGCTACATCGCCGGCCGCCTGGGCGAAGGCCGGTTCGAGTTCGAGGTCTCGGTAGACGAGACGGAGACGCCCACTTCGCCGGAGGAACACTGGTACATCGCCGGCGAATTGAGACGGTTGGGAGTGCGTTGGGTGAGCCTGGCCCCGCGCTTCGTGGGCCGCTTTGAGAAAGGCGTGGACTATATCGGCGATCCCGGCGTGTTCGCTGCCGAGTTTGCCAGCCACGCCGCTATCGCGCAGGCGCTGGGGCCGTACAAGATCAGCCTCCACTCCGGCTCCGATAAACTCACCGTCTACCCCATCGTCGCGCGATTGAGCAGGGGATTGGTGCACGTCAAGACCGCCGGGACGAGTTACCTGGAGGCGTTGCGGACGGTCGCCCAGGTGGACCCGGGCTTTTTCCGTGAGATTCTGGCCTTCGCCCGCACGCGCTACCGGACCGATCGCGCCTCCTACCACGTTTCGGCGCGGTTGACGCGGGTGCCTGCCCCCAAAAGTCTGGACGATGCCGCGCTTCTGGGCCTGTTTGAGCAGTTCGACGCCCGGCAGGTGCTGCACGTGACCTTCGGCTCGGTGCTGGATCGCTTTGGCGAGCGCCTGCTGGCGACGCTGCGCACCCACGAAGAAGCCTACTACGCACACCTGGAGGCACACTTGAAGCGTCATCTGACACTGTTGGAGAGTTAGGGAAGAGGCAGGAGGCAAGAGGCAGGAGGCAGGAGGCAAGAGGCAGGAGGCAAGAAGCAAGAGGCAGGAGGCAAGAGGCAGGAGGCAAGAAGGAGGGGCGGGATGGCAGGGTTTAGTTATGAAGAGTGGGTGGCGCAGGTGCCGGAGAGCATAAAACAGGATCCTTTATGGAACTTCCAGGTGTACCCTAAGGCATTGTTCCTCTCCGACCTGGTTTGGGAAGATACGGATTCGATGATGCGCGAACCGCGCGGTCGAAAGATCGCTGAGCAATTGATCCGCAGCGTCGGGTCTATCTGCGCCAACATCGAGGAAGGACATGGGCGTGGTTTTGGCAAAGATAATGCCTATTTCCAGCGCATTGCGCTTGGCTCGGCACGTGAATCTCGCGGCTGGTACTATCGTGGTCGTCGTTTCCTCCGCCCCGAAGTATTCCAGCACCGCATCAAACTGCTGGATGAAATCATTGCTGCTCTGGTTCTCTCCTCCGACCAACAACGCCAATACAAAAAACGCCTGTGATCTTGCATCCTGCATCCTGCATCCTGCATCCTGCATCCTGCATCTTGCATCCTGCATCCTGCATCTTACATCCTGCATCCTGCATCTTGGAGATGGCAATGAGTGACTATCTGGAGCAATTGTTCGATCTTGCAAATCGCGTCGCCGTCATCACCGGCGGCGGAGGCGTGCTGTGTGGAGAGATCGGCCGCGCGCTGGGGCGCCTGGGGGTGAAGGTGGTGGTGATGAGCCGCTCCCTCCAATCCACACAACGGGTCGCCGACGAGATCACCGCGGCCGGAGGCGTGGCGCTGGCCCTCCCCTGCGACGTGTGCGACCGCGCGGCGCTGGAAGCGGCGTGCGAAACGGTGCTGGCCCGCTTTGGCCGCGTGGACATCCTCATCAACGGCGCGGGTGGCAACAGGCCGCAGGCCACCACCGCGCCCGACCTCCCCTTCTTCGACCTGCCCGCCGATGCGCTGCGCCAGGTGTTCGACCTCAACCTGATGGGCACGCTGCTGGCCTGCCAGGTCTTTGGCCGGCCGATGGCCGCGCAGGGCGAGGGCTGCATCCTCAACATCTCTTCGATGAGCGCCCTGCGCCCCCTCACGCGCGTCCCCGCCTACTCGGCGGCCAAGGCGGCGGTGGACAATTTCACCCGATGGCTGGCGGTGCACATGGCGCAGGAGTACAGCCCGCGTATCCGCGTCAATGCCATCGCCCCCGGCTTTTTCCTGACCGAGCAGAACCGGTATCTGCTCACCGACAAAGAGACCGGCAATCTGACGCCGCGCGGACAGGCCATCATCGCGCACACACCGATGGGCCGCTTTGGGGAGCCTGCCGACCTGATCGGCGCCGTCGTCTGGCTGCTCTCGCCGGCGGCGGCGTTTGTCACCGGCGCCGTCATCCCGATAGACGGTGGGTTCAGCGCGTTCAGCGGGGTGTGACAAGACACATACCAGTGGGAATTAAGAGCCGATTCAGGTAGCCGATTTTTTAAGGCAGCCCAAAGTGTAAACCAATTTCACGGGGAAAATGAACCATCCCCCGCCAGGCCTCAAATAACGCTCAGGAAGTGGGCCTTCAGGAAGAGGATCCGGCTGAAGCTTCCACTCCGGCGCCTTATTTTTGGTATGGGGCAGCCTTTACAGGCTGTCCAGGCGGGCTTTCCAGCCCACCATCCAGTCTTTCGGATAGGCTGGTGACCTCAGGTCACCATGCCAGCAGGCAACTGGTTTGCTTGATTGCATTCTGGCGCGCAGAGGTGTATTATGGATGAGAAGCTCCAATCCTTGCGTAAGCAACTGGCCGAAGCAGAATACAACCTGCGGCTGATTCAGGAACGTAAAAGCGAATTTGTGCTGGAGACCGACATACCCCTGCAATTGATCAAGGAAGAGCGAAGACTGCTGAAATTGATTGAAGAGCTTCGACACTCCATTGACGGGCTTGAAAAGCCTGCCGGGGATAATAAGCGCAATCGGAGGTCCGTCCTGATGACAAAACTATCCGAAAACAAAACTGCTGTGGTGTGGGCCGCTTTGATTACGGCATGTGCCACAATCATAGCCGCAATAATCGGCATTTGGCCTGAGCTACAGAAAATCCGCGCGACCCCCATACCGGCAACCACCCTGCCAACAACACCGTCCTTCGAGTCTCTCCCTGTAACTGCAACCTCTGGCGTCAATGTCCAACTTTCCATCCGGGATCTGTGGCCTGTTGGGACGGGCTGCCAGATTGGGGGCACGTGGTGGGCCGATTTGTGGATCCAGCCCACAGGTGGAGACGGGCATTACAAGTACTACATCAACGGAGATTGGAAAGCAGATTCCATCGAACAAGGGGTGACGATTCACCTGACCAGCCCATCATGCACTGCGATTGTGGGGACAGCGTCAGTCGAGTCCGCAGGCGTGATCGCCAGCCAGAAATTTGAAGTTGTGGTACCAGCCTGCTGCGGAAAGTAATCCGTAACTATTCAGGCGGTGACTGTAGGGGGCGAGGTGCGCCTCGCCCGTACACCCTTTTGGGCCTGCGGCCAATGGTCGGCCTTCGCCAGGTACGGGCGATTAATAAATCGCCCCTGCCTTGCTGCACCACCAGAGGCAATGTCGGCGCAGGCCGACATACCTGGCGCGAAGCGCCTGAAGAGGGCGATTTAAATCGGCTGAATAGTTACAGTAATCCTATCTATAGTCGGGGAGTCTGGCTGCAGACAATGGATTGTGTGGAGGTAGCTATGAGAGCGGGACATTTGCATACGAGTACGTTAACAGGCATATTGTCTGCCATTGTGGTAGTAATACTCTTGGCGACCGCAGGTTGCAACACATCTCACGAGACGCTCAGGTGTCTGGTGCTCGTACAGGACGATAACACAAAAGCCGGCATTGAGGGTGCAAAAGTCACGGTCTACGTAGAAATGGGGGAGAATAAGACTGCATCATATAGTAAAGCCACGAACCAAAATGGGCGCGCTGAATTCAATCTGCCCGTCTCCCAAAAAGGCCATGTGGCATGGCTGACGGTGGAAAAGGCAGGGTATGAGAGTTATAGGGGTGAATATTTCAACCTGGAGGATAGTGAAGAAGTTAAAGTGTGCTATCTCGTGCGTAAGGAAACCGATACCGGCAACATAAATCCTCCAACCACCAGCACAGGGGAAATCAATGCACCTACCAGCAAGGTGGAAACCAGTGTTCCACTAAAAATCGAACCGACTACCCCATCTCCTACTGTTATCAGCCATGTACCAAAGGTAACGGATACACCCAGCCCCCCAACCCTAATCCCAACCCGAATCCCACCCCCCCGACCTCTCATTCAACTCTCTATCCGGGATCTGTGGCCTGTTGGGACGGGCTGCCAGATTGGGGGCACGTGGTGGGCCGATTTGTGGATCCAGCCCACAGGTGGAGACGGGCATTACAAGTACTACATCAACGGAGATTGGAAAGCAGATTCCATCGAACAAGGGGTGACGATTCACCTGACCAGCCCATCATGCACTGCGATTGTGGGGACAGCGTCAGTCGAGTCCGGGGGTACGATTGTCAGCGAGAAATTCTATGTCCCAGTGCCGGCGTGCTGTCAATAGCATACGGGTCCGGCCAAAGATGCCAGCATGGTTTCATATACCCTCCCCTTCGCAAGAGCACCGTGAGTTAAGGAGGTATTGCCAGGCCCGTGAAGCATGCGGTCTGATGACCATCATCGGTCGGCGGCCTTAACGGGATTGCACAATACGCCGATACCCTCTACCTCTACCTCGACCAGGTCGCCCGGTGACAGCGGTCCAATGCCGGCAGGCGTGCCTGTCATTATAACGTCACCCGGCTCAAGGGTCATTATGCTCGCGATATAGGCGATCAGTTGAGCAGGGGAGAAGACCATATCGGTGGTGCGTCCGCGCTGACGTACCTGACCGTTCACTCTGCATATCACCTCCAGGTCTGCCACATCTGCCTCGTCCGGTGCGTATATCATCCACGGCCCAAGTGGACAGAATGTGTCAAACCCCTTGGCACGAGTCCATTGATTGTCCCGCCTCTGGAGATCACGGGCGGTGATGTCGTTCCCGCAGGTCACACCCCATACGTAGTGCCACGCCTCCTGTGGCGTCACGTTGCGACACCGTCGGCCTATGATTACCGCCAGCTCAGCTTCGTAATCCACCCGCTGTGATTGTGGGGGTAGAATTATATAGTCTCCCGCTCCGATCAGGCTGCTGGGCGGCTTGAAGAACAGGAGCGGTTCTGCAGGCAAGGCCATCTGGCTTTCCTCGGCGTGGGCGCGGTAATTCAGGCCCACGCAGACGATCTTGGTAGGCGTGGTCGGTGGCAGCAGGCGCAGGGTGTCCAGGGTGCCCAGCTCCTCCCCGCGCCCATACCTGCCGAACACCTCGCCTTGCAATCCGTAAACGGTATCCCCCTCAACCAGCCCCCACCGGGGGCGACCGTCTAAGTCTACACGTACTATACGGACAGGACTGTTTCGGCTCACGTTTATGCTCCTTTGACCTCTGATTTCGTGAGGTGCTCCAGATAGAGCGGACATCCGCCGCCACACAGTGGCAGTTCCGCACACGTACGGCATTTTTCCGGCACATACCGCCGTTCGCGCAGCGTGCGGGCCAGCTCGTGGTTCCATATCGCTTCCCATGGATCGCGCAGTATGTTGCCCAGGGGCTTATAATAGCTCTGACAGGGGATGACGGCTCCATCAGGTTCAATGCACATATTGTAGAGTGCAGCAGTACAGGCTTTCACCCCCAACTCCAGTTGCAGCGGCGAAAGTGCGCAATACTGGGTCGGGGTGTACCAGACAAGGCGTAATGAGTGCCGATCGCAGGCCTCCCGCACCTTTTCCAGAATGGGAGCAAGCTCACCCTCCCGAAAACCGGTATTTACGGAGGCCCCCCGACCGGTATAGATCAGGCTGTTGCAGGCAAAGGTGGGCACCCCCAGTGAGGCCACGAAGGCAACTGTGTCTGCGATCCCTTCCACGTTCTGGCGGGTCAAAGTGGTATTGGTGATGGTGTAGAGGCCGGCCGCGATGGCGTTACGTATGCCGTCCACCGTTTCCCTCCAGGCGCCGGTGGCTGCCACCATCGCGTCGTGTATCCCTTCATCATGTGATTCCAATGTGATCTGAACATGATCCAGCCCGGCCTGCGCCAGCTCCTGCACGTAGCCCATCCCGGCCATGCGCCGGCCGTTCGTCAAAAGCCCGGTGACCAGGCCCAACTTCTCGGCATACGCGACCAGTTCTACCAGATCAGCGCGCAGTGTGGCCTCGCCACCGGTGAAGCAGACATGTGGAATGCCCACCTGCCATATCCGCTCCAGCACCCTTTTCCAGGCATCCGTACCCATCTCCGGATAGTTGCCGGGCCGGGCGACATAACAGTGGGCACAACTATTGTCGCAGCGATAGGTCAGCGCCAGGTCCATCCGGTAGGGAGCGGTGAGCTGCACCGAGAACGGCTCGATCCTCTCCAATTCCATGAAAGGGCAGCTCCCGTCCTCATGGTGCAAGATGGTTTCGAGCTGCTGTCTGACGCGGCGGTAATCGGCGCGGACCGTGGCGGCACTGGCCCTGTATAATCGCCTGACCTCCCGCACCGCCTCATTTTCAGAATAGCCTTCCAGGATCAGACGGGTGTAGGTGGCAGCGGTCTGGTTGAGGTGAAGCACCTGGGCGGCATTGATCAGGAGCAGGCCATGTCCATCCGGTTCCACGCGCAGGTGCAGACGCACACGTCCGCCTGCCTCGTCATGCCGTTCATACACGTAGAGGCCGGCGGAGAGTAAGCCGGGAGGATCTTTCCTCACCCCGGTTCGGGCCATAGGCCTGCTCTCATCACCTTCCGCCACCGGCGCAGGCACAGGCGCAACCGGCACAGGCGCAGGCGCATGCACAACCGCCCCCACCCCTGTAGCTGCGCCCGCTTGAGGACGGTTTGGGTGGAGGATTGGTCACCGCGGTGACGCTGCCGGTGAAATCACTTACGCTGCGGACAATGCGGCTGGAGGCAGATTCAATTCCTCTGACAATGGTTGCAGCAAATGCGGCGCCTGGCAGCGTTGGCAGTGAGGGGGCCCTGGCAGTAGTACCACTGGCAGGCCTGGCGCTGGCAGCGGTGCCCCCGCCCGGTGTTGCGGTCGCGCGTGCCCAGGGGCGGTAGTAGCTCCACCACACCGGTACATAAACCGGGGTGGTACTGAAAACACGGTTGGTGCGTTCCTCAAACTGGTCGTCCAACATCGTCCATTCCAGCCCCTCGTCGAAGAGGCGGCTGCGCACCTCCGGTACGTCTGCGCTCTCGACCTGCCCCCAGGCCCGCCGGACAATATCTTTGTAGTAAGCCACCGTCTCCCGGCGGCTGAACCCTTTCATTTTGCTATCAACGGCCTTAATAAGGGCGGTCATCAGATCGCGCAGCCTTTTCTCACTCAGCGTACCGTCCTGTTTTACAGCTGCGATAAAATCCTTTTCATATGGTCGCAGGTCCTCGGGTACAGGCGCATTCACTCTGACCTTGAGCGGATTGTCATCGAGTACTGTCACCACTCCTTTCTTCAGCAGGCCGAAGAGGATCATTGTCAACACTTTGTTGAGGGGCGTTTCCAGCAGGATTGCAGCTTCCACTGCTGTAAGTCCTCTTTTGATCCCCACACCCTCAACCTTCATCGAAGGGGGAAGGTATTGCATCTTGCGTCTGTGTCCGGCCCATGCTGAGAGAGCTATCAAACCCACCACTCCGGCAAAGAAAAGGCAGAGAGGGTTACAGACGAGCGCGATAAACGTGGTAAATAACTGCGTAAGCAACGAGGGGGGCTTTTGGATGGCACCGGCAGCCATATAGCGGCGGGGGAAAGAGGCACCAAAAGTATATTGCCGGTCTCCCCGGGCCGAGGCATTGCGCCAGGTATACAGCACTCTGCCCGTGTCATCAAGCGCTGTTTGCGGCTCCTCAGGCCAGCCGTCAGGGGCAGCATGCCAGCGTGGCTCCTCCGGCTGCACTCCAGGTGGCAGGTGGAAACGCACCACCATATCGGTGGTGCCGTGGACGAACTCGCTGCCAAACCAGGTGGGCGAGAACTGGATACTGGCATAATTTGAGTCACGGCTGTCCTCATAGACCATCCCGCCTACCCGTTCCACGACTATGTGTACCGTGCCAGACCGGCCGGGCCGGATCGCGCTGTCGCCCAGCCATACGGCCACCCCGTACTCTCCTTTGCCCTGGTAATCCGAGTCCACCCGACCGATCGGCTTCCCGTCCACATCCCCCTTTATGTCCGAGATTTTGTAATCGCCGGCAGGCAGGCCCAGGTCCACCACGTCTATGCTGTGCGCGCCCGGGTCACACGTAAAAGTAAACCAGTACTCCAGCCTGATGGAGCCATCCTGGTTGACCCATACCTCCGCCGTCTCACGATCCAGCGAAAAGGAGTAGTCCTGTGCTCGCAGAGGGGTGGGCAACCCCAGCATGACCGCGGCGAGTGCCAGCCATATCAGCCACTTTTTAATGCGCATTAAACACCTCCCCGGTTACCAATTACCACTTTGGCTCTTCAACCAACTGGTAATAGGAGCCACAATAGGGGCAAGATATGAAGATAGCGCCTTCCTTGACCGATATGCTATCCTTCTGAAGTTCGCCACCACACTTCTGACACTTCAACGTCTCCAACTGAATATCGCCGCTCAGATCGAGTTTCTGCACGATTTGTTGGGCCGGCCTGGGTTCGCGGAGTCTGATCAGCGCGATTATGCCAAGGCCAACTCCTACACTTATGACCCCCACACATAACCAGCCGGTCTGCCCCTCAGGGCTGAACGTTGCCCAGATGAAGAGGACACCGAAGAAGATCAGAATCGCCGCAACTATATAGCCTATTATTTTTCCTGTTGACATGTGACCGCCTTTCCCATGTTGTAGGGGCAAAGTCCCTGGCCCGCGGCCGGATCAGGTTACGGACTCGCCTGCACCTCAGCCGGGGGGAGTAACCTGCGCCGGGCCGCCCGACAATTTTAGAAGCAGTTTCACCGGATTGCCTTCGCCGGCCAGGAGCGCCTGCCGGTTCAGGACCCGGATCCGCGAGCGCGGGTAAACTGCTATGCCGATATTGCCAATAGTATACCACATTTGCGTTTGTGCTCAAGTATCAGGCCGCAAAGCGGAAGTTCAATAGTTGACATATTCTGCACCATATGGTATTATTAAATGTGCAATTTTAGCACTCTACATATGAGAGTGCTAAACAGAAACAGTCCAGTGATGAAAGATGGAAAAGACGAGTGAGTTGACCCCACGCCAGCAGATGATTCTGAACCTGGTAGTACGGGAGTACGTGCAGAGCACCGTTCCTGTGAGCTCGCGCACCCTGGTCGAGCGGTACGGCCTTGGGATCAGCTCTGCCACTGTACGCAACGAGCTGGCGCGCCTGGAAGAGCTGGGGTATCTGACCCATCCGCACACCTCGGCCGGCCGGGTGCCCACCACAAAGGGCTATAACCACTTCGTCGAACGGCTGCTGGGCGAGGTGGAGTTGCCACTGCATGAACGGCGCACTATCGCCCACCAGTTCTACCAGGCGCGAGGCGACTTCGATCAGTGGATGCCGCTGGCGGCCTCCATCCTGGCACGCACCGCCCGAGGCGCCGCGCTGGTCACCGCGCCTCAGCCCGAGCAGTCACGCTACAAACACTTGCAGCTCATCGCCACCCAGGGGCGGCTGGTCCTGCTCGTGTTGGTCCTGCGCGGCGGCACGGTTAAACAACAGATGTTGAACCTGACCGAGCCCCTTGATCAGCAGACTTTGAGTGAGGCAAGTGACCGGCTAAATCAGCTCCTGTCCGGGCTGACAGCGGCTGAAATAGCAAGCCGGGTGCATACACTTCCACCTTTCGAAGCCAATGTGGCAGAGCTGGTCATCAATATCATGGAGCGTACAGATGCCCGCCCGGCAGGTCCCGTATACCGGGACGGCCTGAGCGAAGTGCTCCAGGAACCTGAGTTTTCAGAAGGAGAGCATGCCCAGGGCCTGATCCGGGTGATGGAGGAACGGAGTTTCCTCGAAGCCGTGCTGGCCGATGCCCTCAGCCCGGAGGTGGGCAGTATCCGCGTGCTGATAGGCGGCGAGGGACGCTGGGATGAGCTGCGGGCGTGCAGCCTGGTGCTGGGAAGGTACGGCGTGGCGGGCTTCGCTACCGGGGCACTGGGTGTGGTCGGGCCGACCCGTATGCTGTATGGGCGAGCCATCTCGGCTGTCCGCTTCATCTCCGGTGTGCTCTCCGAGATGGTATACGAAATGTACGCCGAGTGACCGCGGTGGGCTGACCTTCTGAAGCCCTTGTGCGGTTGAGCTTCTCGGGGACCAGAGAAATACAGGCGGGCTGTCCGGCGCATACCAACCGGCCGTTCGACAGGCTATTTCCCCTATTCCGGGCGCAACCGTGAGCAATCATCAACAAGGGAGGTCTACATGACAGAAAACACAATTGCTACAGAAGCATCTACCCAGGCCGTCGAGGAAAAACCGGTAGAAGCAGCGGAAGCAGCGGGGGAACTGGAGAGATTGAGAAACGAGCTGGAAAAAGCCCAGGCACAGGCAGCCGAGTACCTGGATGGCTGGCAGCGGGCACAGGCAGAGTTCTCAAATTACCGAAAGCGCCAGGAAGCTGAACGTGCCCAGTTGATCGCATTTGCCAATGCCGGGCTTCTGCGTAAACTATTGCCGATTGTGGATGACTTTGAGCGGGCATTCGCCACCATGCCTGACGGGCTGGGACGCCTGACATGGTGTGAGGGCATCCTGTTGATCAAACACAAGCTGGATGCCATCCTTGAGTCAGAAGGAGTGAAGCCGATTGTTACTGAGGGACAGGTGTTCGACCCTCTGTACCACGAAGCTATTACCTATGAGGAGGCAGAAGGGTACAAGGAAGGCCATATTATCGGCGAGGTGCAACGTGGGTATATGCTGGGCGAGCGGGTGTTGCGCCCCGCACTGGTGCGGGTAGCAAAGGCATCCGCTCAACAAGAAACCCCGGCAGCCGGCCAGACTGCAGACGCCGCAGCAACAAGTGCCGGCACATCAAGCGATTAGTTTAGAGGTGACTATATGGGCAAAATTATTGGTATCGATCTGGGAACTACCAACTCGGTCTGCGGTGTGATGCTGGGAGGAGAGCCTGTAGTGATCCCCAGCGCTGAGGGGGGGCGTCTCTTCCCCTCGGTCGTGGCAGTGAACCCCAAAACCGGCGAGCGTATGGTCGGCCAGGTCGCCAAGCGCCAGGCCGTCATCAACCCGGAAAACACAATATTCTCCATCAAGCGCTTTATGGGCCGCAAATTCGATGATCCCGAGGTCCAGCGGGCGATTAAGATCGTCCCCTACAGGGTCACGGCGGCTCCCAACGGCGACGTGCGGGTGTGGATGGGGGGAAAGGAGTACAGCCCTCCGGAAATATCCGCCATGATCCTCCAGAAGATCAAGGCGGACGCTGAAGCTTACCTGGGGGAACCTGTGACCCAGGCAGTTATCACCGTGCCGGCCTACTTCAACGACAGTCAGCGCCAGGCGACCAAGGATGCCGGCCGGATTGCGGGGCTCGAGGTCCTGCGCATCATCAATGAGCCGACCGCCTCATCTCTGGCCTATGGGCTTGACAAGAAGAAGGACGAAACGATCGCCGTGTTCGACCTGGGGGGCGGCACCTTCGACATTTCGATACTCGATGTGGGAGACGGCGTCTTCGAGGTCCGCTCAACTAACGGCGACACCTTTCTGGGGGGCGACGACTGGGATCAGCGCATCATTGACTGGGTGGCCGACGAGTTCAGAAAGGAATATGGCATTGACCTGCGCCAGGATCGGCAGGCATTGCAGCGGCTGAAAGAGGCCTGCGAGAAGGCCAAGATCGAACTGAGCACAGTTTTGGAGACGGAGATCAACCTGCCCTTCATCACCGCTGATGCCTCCGGTCCCAAGCACCTGCAAATGAGGCTCACCCGCGCCAGGCTGGAACAATTGACCGAGGACCTGATCGAGCGTACCATCGAGCCGTGCAGGCGCGCGCTGGCCGATGCCAGGCTCCGTCCCGAGGACATTGACGAGGTGATACTTGTCGGTGGCATGACCCGCATGCCCGCCATTCAGAGAAAAGTGGCAGAATTCTTCGGGAAAGAGCCGCACAAAGGGGTAAACCCCGACGAAGTGGTGGGATTGGGTGCCTCAATCCAGGCCGCTGTGTTGGGCGGTGAGGTCAAGGATGTGCTTTTACTGGACGTGACCCCGTTGACGCTGAGCATTGAAACGCTGGGTGGGGTAGCCACCCCGCTGATCGAACGCAATACCACCATCCCCACCCGCAAGAGCCAGATCTTCTCCACCGCCACTGACGGCCAGACCCAGGTCGAGATCCACGTCGTCCAGGGAGAGCGGCCGATGGCAGCCGATAACAAGAGCCTGGGGAGGTTTATCCTGGATGGTATCCCTCCGGCGCCGCGCGGCGTCCCTCAGATCGAGGTCACTTTTGATATTGACGCCAACGGCATCCTGAAAGTCTCGGCCATGGATAAGGCGACCGGCCGTGCTCAGTCTATGCAGATCATCCCCTCCAGCGGCCTCTCCGACGCGGAAGTCGAACGTATGATCCGTGAAGCTGAGCAGTACCGGGAGCAGGACCGCAAGCGCAAGGAAACGGTCGAAACGAAGAATATGGCCGACAACACTGTATACAACGCCGAAAAGCTGCTGCGGGAGCACGGTGATCGGATACCAGGCCATCTCCGCACACAGATCGAATCCGGCATCTCAGAGCTGAGGGAGGCCATCCGCCGGGAGGATATCCCGGCCATGCGCAGGGGGATGGACGAACTGGCCCGGGCGCTCCAGCAGGCCGGCGCCACCATGTACCAGGGCTCCGGCCCCGGCTACACGCCCCCAGGCGGCAAAACATCGGGCGGCGGCGACGAAGACGTGATCGAGGGAGAGTTCAACGAAGCATAATCCGGCTTCTGCGGTAGCGATGGCGGAGCGGCAGCGCGACTACTATGAAATTCTTGGGGTAGACCGTTCAGCCACCCAGGAAGAGATAAAGAGGGCGTACCGGCAACTGGCGCGCCAGTGGCATCCCGATGTCTGCGACGCGCCTGATGCCGAGGCGCGCTTCAAGGAGATCAACGAGGCCTACCAGGTACTCTCCGATCCCGAAAAGCGGGCCATGTACGACCGTTTCGGCCATGCCGGGCCTGGTGCTATGGGCTATGGCTTCGATTTCGGCTTTCGCGACCCGTTCGAGATATTCGAGGAGGTCTTCGGGCAGGGGTTCGGATTCCGCACCACCTCGCGTGGCCCGCGCCGTGGTGCCGACCTGCGCTACGACCTGCGCCTGACCTTCGAGGAAGCAGTCTTCGGGTGCGAAAAAGAAATCGAGATCATGCGCTACGAGAACTGCCCTCATTGTAAGGGCAGCGGCGCAGAGCCAGGGACCACGCCGGTGCGCTGCTCCGAGTGTAACGGTACCGGTCAGGTGCGGCGGGTGCAGCGCTCTATCCTTGGCTCCTTCGTCAATATCACCACCTGTCCGGTGTGCCACGGCGAAGGAGAGACCATCCCCATCCCCTGCTCCAAATGCGGCGGCACGCGACGCGTCTACATGGCCCGCAGGCTCTCTGTGACCATCCCCCCAGGTGTGGACAACGGCACACAGATCCGGCTGGGAGGCGAGGGAGAAATGGGACAGCGCGGCGGCCCCCGCGGCAACCTCTACGTCGTGCTGGAGGTTGAACCCCACCCCATCTTCCAGCGTCGGGGCGATGATATTCTGATTGAACTCGACATCAATGTGGCACAGGCTGCGCTGGGCGCACAGGTCAGGGTGCCAACATTGGAAGGCGAGGAAGAGATCACCATCGCTCCAGGCACCCAAAGCGATACCGTGATAAGGCTGCGCAATAAGGGTGTGCCGCACTTAAGGAGAAATGGCCGTGGTGATGAGCTGGTCCTTGTACGGGTGGTCACCCCGACCAGGCTCACCCGCGAGCAGAGGCGCCTCTTCCAGGAGTTGGAGAAAACGCTGGAACCGGCTCAGGTCAGGAAGGAAAAGCAAGGTTTTGTAGATGAACTGCGGCAGTTATTTGGGTTGTAACGAAGCACTGGATAAGACAAACGCGCAACCGGTAGAAGTGGCCATCATAGGCTGTGGTGGTATGGCCCGCTGGCACATACGCAGTATGCTACAGCAGCGGGAGACCACCAAAATCACCGTTGTATGCGAGCCGTCGCCGGAGGCGTATGAGGCAACGGCCCAACTGTTCCGTGACGCCGGACTGGAACCGCCGCCCAATCAGCCAGACCTCTCCCGACTGCTGGGCGATTACGCCGATCGCCTGGACGCTGCTTTTATCATCACCCCTCATGCCTTTCACTACGATCAGGCAAAGCGCTGCCTCGAGGCGGGGCTTGACGTGTTGCTGGAAAAACCAATGGTAATGAACGAGGCTGAGGCGCGCGCGCTGATCGAGGTCCGCGACCGCACGGGGCGGCTGCTGGTGGTGGCCTTCCCCGGCAGCCTCTCGCCACAGATACGTACGGCCGCCGGGCTGTTGCGCTCCGGCGAGTTGGGGACGCTGCTGAGCATCAGCGCCACCGTGTGGCAGAATTGGGGCCCCGGCACGGCGGGCAGTTGGCGGCAGCAGCCGGAGATCTCCGGAGGCGGCTTCCTGTTCGATACCGGCGCGCATATGCTCAACACTGTGGCCGACCTGGCGGGTGAGGACTTTGTCGAAGTCGCAGCCTGGCTTGACAACCATGGCCGGCCTGTGGACACGCTGGCTGCCGTCATCGGAAGGCTTCAGTCGGGCGCGCTGGTCACATTGCACGGCTGTGGTGAAACCATCCCCTCCTGCGCTTCCGAGGTGTACGTGTTCTGTACCAAAGCCATCCTGCGTACCGGTATCTGGGGTGAGCGGCTGGCGATCCAGCGTTACGGGCGTAGAAGTCTGCGCAAAGTCAGCGTGCCGCCGTCACTGGGTGTGTGGGAGCAATTCCTGGCCGTGCGCAATGGTAAGATGCCCAACCCATGCCCACCGGAAGTTGGCCTGCGGATGGCACGACTGTGGGATGCGATCAAGGCCTCGGCGGCGCAGGGAGGCAGGCCGGTAAAGTGCAGTTGAGATGGAATGGCTTGAGGTCAGCGTTACCGCAGGTTATGAAGCGGCGGAGGCCGTGGCCGACGTCCTGTCCCGTTATGCCTATCGCGGCGTGGCCATTGAGGCCGGCCCAGAGGGATGGGATGCAGAGCAGGTCATCGTAAGAGCTTATCTCCCCGCCGACGAGCACCTCTCCGCAAATAAGCGGCGCATAGAGGAAGCGCTCGGACATCTTAATCAAATCCTGCCCATATCCACGCCAGGATTCCGCACCATCGCGGAAAAGGATTGGGCAGAGGCGTGGAAGGAGCGGCTGACCGTGATGCACATCGGTCGCCGCATTGTTATTTGTCCTACATGGCTGAGCTACTCCCCTGGCGTTGACGAGGTGCTGGTCCGGCTGGACCCGGGGATGGCCTTCGGTTCTGGCCTGCACCCTTCGACCAGAATGTGCCTGATGAAGCTGGAGGAGCTGGTACGGCCGGGGATGAATGTGCTCGATATGGGGACCGGCTCCGGTATCCTGGCCATCGCTGCAGCAAAACTGGGCGCCGCCTCCGTTGTAGCTGTGGATAACGACCCTGTGGCCGTACAGGTGGCCCGTGACAATGTGGCAATCAATGGGGCTGGCGAGGTCGTCCGCGTGGTACACGGCTCACTCGCCGAGGCACAGGGCGCTTACCATATAGTGGTTGCCAATATCCTCGCCAATGTAATAGCTGATATGGTCAGCAATGGGCTTGCCGACCGGGTGTTGGCCGGGGGATCGCTTATCGTCGCCGGGTTGATCGTGGGCCAGGAGATGGAAACGGGCATGCTCCTGGAGCAGCATGGCCTGAGACTGGCCGGGCGTTGCCAGATTGACGACTGGGTATGCCTGGTGGCAGGCAGGGATGGCTCATAATTGTCCGGCACTTGAATGCGCGCCGGATGCCACCCGATCGAAAACCTTCCTCTTATTGTCGGGACTTACGCACTTAATTTCCTGCCGGTATGCTGACTATGTGGGACGGCCTTTCCAGGCTGTCCAGACAGGCTGGAAATCCTTGTCCCACAAACCAATCCAGTCGCAACTGCGTAAATCCTGTTATTGTGCCTGCTGCCGTGCACCGATTGGAAAAGTGGCCTTTCCGGGTATCTGCGGTACCGGGCATCGGCCTGCGCCGACGCGGAAACAGCGGTCGGCGCAGGCTGTTCGACTTCGACGCAGGGCTATATACGCAGCACCTGCCCCCCGACCAGGCCGATCAGTAATGGCGCTGATGGCTCAAGGCCACAGGGCGCTATGGCTGTCGTGATGCCCTGAGTGATATTGAGCCCCTCCTTCCATGGCCTCCAGCTCTCTCCCCCGTCTGGTGAGAACAGCAGGGTGTGGCCATGCACTGCCAGGAGCCCGGGTCGGTCGGTGAATTCCGGCGCGACCAGGATGCAGTTTACGGCGCCGTTAATGACCTCCTCGCCCAAACGCTGCCAGGTCTTGCCCCTGTCGCCGGAGCGGTACAGGCCGTGCCCTTCTGTGCCTGCGAACAGGATGCCAGACGACGGATAATCGGGCGACAGAGCCAGACAAAGCACCGGTGCAAGCTCGCCCGGGAAGCCGGTCTCTCGCCAGGCACGCCCTCCGTTCGTGCTGCGAAAGATGCCACTATCGGTGCCCGCAAAAATGGTCTCGTCCGTGGCAAAGCCCGGTGACACGGCCAGGCAGAGAATGCTCAGGTCCAGCAGACCAAAGTTCCACGCGGCCCAGTGGCTGCCCCGGTCAGCCGAGCGAAACACCCCGTCCTCCAATGTCCCGGCGAAGATGGTACCATCGTTGGCGAAGTCTGGAGAGATAGCCAGCGCCGAGATCAGCGGTGGAGGCGTGCGGAACACGGTAACACTCCACTTTTCTCCGCCATCAGACGAACAAAGCACACCGCCCATCACACCCCCAAACACAAGGCGGTCGGAGCGAAAATCCGGTGAGACGGCAACCGCCATCGTGGCCAGCGTTTCCTCGAGATTTAACGAAGCGTAGGCATTGCGCCAGCTTATCCCCCCATCGTCAGAGCGGTAGAGGCCTGTGCGGCGTGCGGCAAAACAGATACCATCGTTGGCGAAATCAGGAGAAGCCGCCAGTGCATACACAATGTCCTCTGCATCTATCATCTTTGCTTCCTCATTGTCTCCGGCCATCGGTGTCCCTTCCTTACTTACGGATTACAAGCCTGTCCGAAAAACCGCACAAGCGGCATCCTGCCGATGCATAGGGGTGCTTCCCGATTACGTTTTTCGGACAGGCCCTGAGAAGCACGTCTGTTGTAACTGCGTCAGTTCTGTCACGGATTGGCAGCCTGAGGTAGCTTCTTGCGATGGACCAGCACATCAATGGTCAACGCCAGCGCTGCACTTGAGACAGCGCTGTGCACTGCCTCTTTTTGCACGCTGAGCGCGTCGAAGATTCCCGCTTCGGCCATATCAACGACCCTGCCAGAGCGGACATCAAAGCCAAAACCCGGGCCGGCCAGTTTCACTTCCGCCATGACCTCGCTGGCATCGTAGCCGGCATTGGTGATGATAGTGCGCATGGGCATTTCCATGGCTTTGGCAAGGATGCGGTAGGCAGCCCGCCTGTCCACGTCTGTGCTTTCGTCGGCTATCTTTTGCAGCACCGGCTTGCAGGAGAGCAGTGAGGCGCCACCGCCCGGGATAATGCCTTCGCGGATGGTTCCGCGTACGGCCTCAGCGGTGCGTTCGGCCAGCTCCTTACGCGCATCGGCATCCGCCTTGGTCAGACCGCCCACATACAGCGTTGCCGATCCCCCCAGCAATTTACCGATGCGTTTCTGGATATTCCTGCGATCGTTCTTGTCCTCGGTGCGGCTGAAGGCAAGGCGCAGGCTGGCGATGTGGTCACGCAGCGCGCGGGGATCGCCCCTCCCTCCGATTATGCCGAAGTTAAAACGGTCCGCCCAGGCTCGACGTGCCCGCCCCAGATCGCTGAGCTGCACCTGGGCCACGCTCTGACCTGCTGTGCGCGTAAAGTACTTCCCTCCGGTGAGAATCGCCAGGTCTTCCAGGGCACCATAGCGATCATAGATCGTCAGCCCAGGGGTTTTCACGGCGATCACGTGGAATTTTGACGGGTCCTTGCTCGCAGCCATCAGCAGTCCCACGCATTTTTCAGAGAGTTTGGCTGCGACGAGCATCAGGGGCGTGAGCTTTGCTTCCGCGGCTTTGAGCAGCAGCGGCATCAACTGATACGGGTCCTCCAGTTCAAAGTCGCTGATCATTATAGCTGCGTTTTCCAGGTCTACCCTCAGAGTGGAAGGGTCAAGCATTTGCCGTGCGTGGACGCCGCTTTGATCCCAATACATCCCTTCAACATACTCCCGCTCCAGCTCCCGCCCGCGGCCAGAACGGATCTCCAGGCGGCCATGCTCCCCTATGATGTCAAATATCTCGCCCAGCATGCTGGCAAGCGGAGGATCATAGCAAATTGCTTCAGCGATCCGGGCGATCTGTTCCTTTCCCTCCACCGGCCTGGCCAGAGCAGAGAGGTGTTCCATTATCACCTTCAGGCCCTCTTCCAGGTAACGGCGGAGCATCATGGCATTCCCGCCGGAGGTAATGTAGTGCACCCCCTGGTCATAAATTGAGCGGAAGAGCACTGCGGCCGTAGCTGTACCGTCGCCCGTCTTTTCGTGGAGATTCCACAGCATCTGGCGCACGAACATGGCGCCCATATCCTCATCCCGGTCAGGCAGCTCTATGATGCGCCGTGCGATCGTTCCCCCGTCGTCGAGGAATTCCGGCATCTTGTTACTGTAACCGATCGGCTCGAGCGCAACCAGGCGCGGAAGCGGTCCCAGTGTCGGGATAACAGCATCCACCATGCGATGAATACCTCTTTGCATGCGTCGGTAAGTCGCAGGCTGAAGTACTACCCTTCTGGTGCGAGATTTTTCCATTGACTCAGCTCCTCCTGCCATCGCGTTTTTCACACCCCCGTGGGGTGAAGCAGACGGAGGGTATTATAACATTTTTCCCCGATTGAGCCAGCATTGGGAGCGGTGAGCGTCACGAGTGTGGGACAGGGGAGGATAGTCCGGAGTCCGAAGGTTGCCTACCACGGCCAATGGTCAGCCTGTGCCAACGCGCGGTGCAAAGCGCCCCAAGAGGCCGATTTCAATCGGACGGCATCCGGTGCGTAACGCAGAGCGTCAACCAATGATGAACCATCCCACATCGGACATCGTTTTTCAACTCTAAGGGCCTATCCGAAAAACGTAACCGACGCATCCCTATGCGTTAGTAAGCGGCATAGGGATGCCGCTTGTACGATTTTTCGGATAGGCTCTAAAAACTACATGTGGGTAATCACCGGCTGCACAGTCTTGCAAAATCATCAAATTGGATTTATAATTTCTTTGTCGCTGCAATTACCTTCCGCTCAGCAGGCCCGCATTGTCCCAGATAATTGTGACTCAAGTGATCTCCACATTCTGCGGCTGCGGGTCTTATATCGTCCACAGGGACTCCCGTGGTCGCCATACCCGGTGGTGAGTACGTGTCCGGATTGAGTGCCAGAGCAGGCTGGATCAGGAGCAAGAAGGGGAGGCCATAATTCGGGGGCGAAAGGAGGTGCAATAGAGTCAGAGCCGAGGAACAGCAAACTCAAAACAAGACTTGTTTATTGTCCATATGTAGTTTGCCTTAGCAAGGAGGGTAAGCGATGAACTCGATCCTGGTATTGTTGCTGGGAGCTGTGGCTATCGGTCTGGGCTATTTCTGGTATGCCAGGCGTATTGACCGGGACATCATTCAGCCTGACCCCAAGAAGGCCACTCCTGCGAAGATGTATATGGATGGCGTAGACTTCACCCCGGCCAGCCGCAATGTGCTCTTTGGCTACCAGTTCAAGTCTATCGCCGCGCTTGGTCCCATTACCGGCCCGATCATCGCCGTGCAGTGGGGCTGGTTACCGGCGCTGATCTGGGTCCTCCTGGGTACCTTCTTCATCGGCTGGGTACAGGATTACGGCGCAATGATGATGGGGGTACGTCGCGAAGGCGAGACTATGGGAGCGTTGAGCTACAAGCTCATCTCGCCGCGTGCTCGCAATATCCTGATGATCTTCCTCTACTTCTACCTCTTGCTGATTATGGGCGCCTTCGGGATAGCCGTGGGCAAGGTGCTGATGACTACCCCCACAGTCCCCTTCGGTGTGATCGCGCTGGTCCTTATGGGGGTGCTGGCTGGCCAGATGACTTATAAGCTCAGGCAGGACATCATCCTCACCACCGTTATCACCGTTGTGCTGACCTTTGTCGGAATCTGGATCAGCACACTGCCATTTATGTCCAACATCTTCTCTGGCCTGTACGGCCTGCCCGAGTCCCCGGTCTGGTTCCTGGGCAATACCCGCGCCCAGGTAATCGGCACACTGCTTGTGGTCATTTTCTGCTATCTGGGAGCAGTACTGCCGATCTGGGCATTTGCCCAACCTGTAAACTACGTCTCCTTCTGGATCGTCTCGCTGGGCGTGCTGGGCGGCATCATCGGCCTGTTGATCTGGCATCCCGGGATGGGGGACTTCCCTGTCTTCACCCAGTTCACCACCGCAAGCGGTCCACTGTGGCCGATCCTGTTTGTCACTATTGCCTGTGGTGCTATCTCAGGGTGGCATAGCCTGGTCTCCACGTCCGGTACAGCCCGCCAGTTGGAAAAGGAGACGGATGCACTGCCGGTGGGCGGCGGCGCAATGTTTATGGAGATGGTTTTTGCCACCGTCGCTTTTCTGACCGCGACCGTTGCCTTCGGCAGTTTCCAGGGGTATCAGGATGCCGGGGGTGCGGCTAAGGCGCTGGCCGTCTTTTCACAAGGGCTGGCCAACTTCCTGGACCACATTGGCATCCCTCACAACTTCGGCGTGGCCTATGGCTCGGTCTTCCTGACCATTATGGCGCTGACGATCATGCAACTGGTAGTGCGCTTCATGCGCGTTGCCAGCGCTGAGTTACTGGGCAACGCCATCCCGGTGATGAGGAACGTCCATGTCGGTACCGTCGTGGCCCTGCTGCTGACCCTGCTGTTTGTATGGATTATCCCCTGGCTGACGATATGGGCTGCTTTCGGGGCTTCCAACCAGTTGATGGCCGGCCTGGCGCTGTTGCTCGTTTCTGTGTGGCTGAAGGAGGAAGGCAAAAAGAACACCTGGGCTGTTTACCCCTCGGCTTTTATGATCGTCACCACTATTGCGGCCCTGGTTTACCTGGCTTATGCAAACCTCTTCAAGTCACTGCCGACAGCGCTGGGGAAAGCCAACGCTCAGGGAGCCATCGCTGCTGCTCTGGTGGGCATCATCGCGCTGGTGCTGATCGTGGCCGCGGGATTTCTCATCGCCGATGGCGTGAGAGCACTTCTGAAGCCGCGTAAGCAGAAGGTGGCCGAAGCCGCGTAGTCGGAGAGCTCGTGGGAGGGATGGCCCCCGGCCCTCCCATGTTATGTGGAGTTGAACAAATGGTGTCTGCCTCCCGCTCCATTCTGCTGGAGGTGCTGGCTCACGTCCCGATAGACTTTGCTCAATGCCTGCATTGTGAATATCTGTCAGGCCTGGCGCAGGTCGGCCTGCCGGTTCACCGCGAAATACAGCATTCCTATCCTCCGGAAGTGCTTGAGGAAGCCGGACGACTGGTAGCCTGGCTGCAGAAAATAGTGGAACGTCATGGTAAAAATTTACGTGTCCACGTGATTGAGCCACAATCGCCTCAGGGATTCTTCAAGTCACTCCTCTATGGTATCCGGAGATATCCTGCGTTCATCATAGATAGACGCGTGAAGTATATCGGCTGGGACGCGGAGATTCTGGATGGTTTGTTAACAGAGTATATCTGCGGAGAAAGAAGGGCTGATGCGCCAGCAGGTCTGTTTAATCGCGTAGCCAGGGCCGCCAGTGAGTTTATATATGGAGCGACTACATACGAATGGGTTTGTAACCTGCGGCAAGAGCGCGGAGAGATAGAGCGCCTTTTTGTGCTGCTCACTTTCGGCGATCTGATCGGTCTTCCCGTGCTGCCGCCTTACTATGTAATACGTCTCCTGCCCTACGTTGTACCGACAATAGAGCGCTGGAAACGTAGTCTGCTACGCGAGCGCGATCTGACCGATCTATCAGATTTGATTGAGGGAATACATTAAACCGGAGGTGTCAATGGATGAAGAGGAAAAGACAGGATGGGTGCGTCGTCTGAGCCGTTCAGCCAGGGAATTCCTTTACGGTATGGCCGGCCACGATATGACCCGTTTTGCTCTTAAGACACGGGGGAGTATGGAGCATCTGTTCATCCTGATCACCATGGGTGATCTGTTAGGCATTCCCATTCTTCCCCCTTATTACTCGCTGCGTATACTCCCCTACGTTGTGCCGCAGATCAGTACCTGGAAGAGGCGGATGCTACGCGAACGTGATCTGACCGACGCGCTCGCATGAAGTAGCAGGAATCCTGCACCCTCATGAGTATGAAAGGAGCTGACATTGTCACTGGCCAGGATCTTCAAGGAACATCCCAACCGCCGCTATATCGAGTTTGGGGGTAAAGGCGGGCTGGGCAAGACGACTTTCTCCGCTGCCACGGCCTATTGGCTGGCCAGGCAGGGGTATAAGGTGTTGGTCTTTTCGGTAGACCCTCAGGCCTCCCTGTCCGACATCTTTGAGATGGATATTTTCGGCAAGGGGGCAGTCGAGATTATACCCAACCTTTATGCTCAGGAAATAGACGCTGACCGGCGTATCAAGGAGTATCAGGAGGAGATCCGCCAGAAAATCCGCGATATGTACGGCATCGAAGAAATCCCGCGAGAGATCGAGGACTATATCCAGGCTGCAGCAGCCGAACCGGCGATGGAGGAGAGCGCCATCTTCGATGCTGTGGTGGACATTGTGATCAGCGGGGAGTACGACTATTACATTTACGACCTGGTACCCCTGGGCCACGCGCTTTACTATCTGAGTATGGCCAGCGTCTACGATCAATGGATTGATAAAATCACTGCCCTGCGGGAGGAGATGCAGGAGTATGCCGAGGTCGCGGCCGTCCTGCAGCGTAAGAAACAAACTGAAGAGGACCAGATTCTGGCTGAGCTGCAGTACATCAAGAAGCGAATCAATACCTCGTCCAGCATACTTACCGACCGGGAGAGAACCGCGTTCTTTTTTGTCGTTACGCCGGAGGAGATGATCATCCTGGACACTTTGAAGGCTGCCAAGTTGTTTGCCAGATACCAGGTGCCCATCTCTGGCTATATCGTCAACCGGGTCATCCCACCTGAGCTGGCCGAACAGGAGATCCCAGAGTATCTCAGGCATCGCATCGAGATGCAGAGGCGATATCTGAAGCAAATTGATGAGACCTTCGGCAACGAGGTTTTGGTGCGTGTGCCAGAATTTGAGCGGGACATCACCGGACTAGAGATGATCTCCAGAGTGGCAGACGCACTTTTCGGAGGGGAGGCATGATCAGCCAGACAACGCGCCAGTTTCTGCTCGAACACCCGCACCTCAAATACACTTTCTTCGGCGGTAAAGGCGGCGTGGGCAAGACCGTGATGGCCGGTGCTGCCGCGCTATGGATCGCCAGCCAGGGCAGGCGTACTCTGTTGGCTTCGACCAACCCTGTCCATTCTCTGAGCAGTCTTCTTGATCAGGATGTTTTTGGCGCCCCTAAGCCAGTCCAGGGTGTGCCGAACCTGGAGGCTTATGAAATTGATACCAGGGAGACTATCGAGAGATCAAAGGCGGAGTTAGTCCAGAAGATTCAATGGTTTCTCAAGTATGCCGATATAAAGACCAGGGCCGACGAATTCGTTGAGTCTGCAACCATGAATCCGGCCTTTGAGGAGTCGGCTATGTTTGAGAATATGATTGATATTATGTTCGAGGACAGGTACGAGGCCTACGTGTTCGACACGGCTCCTACGGCTAACGCTCGCCGCCTGCTGGGCATGTCCAGTGTCTACAGCATGTGGGTCAACAAGATGGTGCAAAGTCGAGAGGAGGCCAGGTCGTTGCGGGAGCTTCTCTCCTATAGCAAGAAAAAGGAGCAAGACCCGCTGATGGAGTATCTCATCGGTCTGCGCCAGCGCATGGAGCGGGCCAAGAGGCTGCTCACGGATGCGGAGAAGACGGCCTTCTTTTTTGTGACACTACCGGAGGCCTTGCCTATCGCGGTGATCAAACGTTTCATCAATTGGTTTCACGATTTTGGCATTCCGGTAGGTGGCGTGATTGTGAATATGGTAATTGACAAGAGCGTAGTTGGCACCGATGCGCCTGAATTTGTTTTGAATCGCATTTCCATGCAGGAGGAGTACCTGAAGGAAATCGGCCGTAGCTTCCCGGATGTTCGTGCCATAGTGCCACTTTTTGAGCGGGAGGTGCGCGGTGTGGAAATGTTGAAGCGCACGGCCGAATATCTCTTCGCCTGAGAGGCTTTTTCCCGGATCGGGCTGGTATGCATCCTTCTATCCTGATACTGCTGGTTGGGCTGCTTTACCTTCTGGCATTTGGAGCGCTTTCCTTCATGCGCCGTCAGGGGCTTTCCGTGCGCTTCGCTGTCGAAGGGCTTATCATCACCCTGATTGGCGTGCTTCTGGTACGGGCTGCTGTGCCGGTCCACCCGGCCCTCTTTTTCCTTGCTCTCTATCTGATCACGATGCGGGTGCGTTTGCTGGTTGATGTCGGTAACTGGTTTGCTTCCAGAGGGCAGGGTGATCTGGCGCTCGCCATTTATCGCTTCTCGTTGAGTCTGGGGCCTGACCATGTGAGCCGTCTGATCGTGCTGATCAACCGCGGAGTGGCTCTGTTGCGTATGAACAGGCCGGAGGAGGCATATGCCACGCTGAGCCAGGCGCTGGCTGATGAACAGGCGCGGCCGGGGGCAAAATTCCTGGCTGCCGGTTACTATAACCTCGGCCTGGCCTGCCGCCGCACTGGCCGCGAGGCCGAGGCAATCCGTCGCTTCAACGAGACGATTGACACCCTCCCGGCCTCCATCTACGCCCACGCAGCGAGAAATGCGCTGAAATCAAGGTCGGACCACAACGGCAATCTTAAAGACAGTGCCTTATCAGGTAAGGCGTCGGAGTAGATCTTCAACCTGATTCTCCGCCTGAAGACTCGATCCCCGAGCGTTATTTGAAAGGCATTGCTCTCAAAGGATGAAAGGAGGTCGCCTTGCGCATCTTAGAATCCGGCCAGGGGGAGTTGATCCAGCCGCCTGATCTCGATGGTTTCCGCGAATGGAATCGGGAGAAGAAGGCACGGGCGCTGGTGGATAAAGTGATGACGGAGGCCGAGGCGGTCTCCCTTTTTGTTTATGACGGTTGCTATATCGGTACCGAGCTGTATGGCACCGTGCGCTGCCCGATGTCGCTGGTGCGTGAAGTCGTGCGGCAGGGTAAGAAGGAGCTGCGGGTCGCCGGCCAGGGTGTCACCGAACTCGATCTGTGGCTGGGTGCGGGCCTAGTCAGAACGCTCGACATCACTTATATCGGACTTGAGGTCTTCGGGGTCTCCAACGCGCTGCGCCGTGAGGTGGAAAGCGGACGGGTCACAAAGGTCGTTGAGTGGTCCAACGGTGGAATCACCTGGCGCTTTAAGGCCACCGCGATGGGAGTCCCATTTTTACCTGTGCGCTCGATGCTGGGAAGCGATACGTTCAGGTACAGTGCTGCCAAAGTGGTCGAGTGTCCATTCACCGGCATGAAAGTCTGCCTGATTCCGGCGTTGATACTGGACGTGGGCCTCATCCATGTACACCGCGCTGATAAGTACGGCAATGCCCAGATTGATGGCATTTCCGGGTTCGCTTTCGAGATGGCACGGGCATCCAAAAGGCTCATTATCAGCACCGAGGAAATTGTGGACAGTGAGGAGATCCGCCGCCACCCTGATCGCACCATCATCCCCTATTACCTGGTGGACGCTGTGGTGCACGCTCCTTATGGCTCTCATCCCGGTGAGATGGTCTATTGCTATGCGCGGGATGAGGAGATGCTACGGGAGTGGGTGGAGGCGTCGAAGACGGAGGAGGGCACACAGGCGTATCTTAAGCGGTACATCTATGATTTGAAGGATCATCGGGAATACCTCGAGCTGGTCGGCCGGGAGCGACTGGAGAGGTTGCGCGCCGAGGAGGAGGGGAGGCGGTGAAAACGCCGGAGTATAATCCTACGGAACTGTTGATCTGCGTCGCGGCACGGCAGATGCCCGATAGCGTCACCGCGTTCATTGGCACAGGCATCCCTATGCTAGCCGCAAGCCTGGCTCAGAAGATGCATGCCCCCAACCTGGTGCCTATTTTTGAGTTCGGTGGGACGGGAGCGCTGCTGGAGAGGTTGCCTCGGGCAGTCGGTGAGAGTCGCACCTTCTACAGAGCGGTGGCAGCCTCCGGCATATGCGATATTATGGAGACCGCAGCCCGTGGCTTTATTGATTATGGTTTCCTGGGCGGAGCACAGATTGACCAGTACGGCAATCTGAATTCGACGATCATTGGCCCTGTCTACCATCCCCCAAAGGTACGCCTGCCCGGCTCCGGGGGCGCTAACGACGTTGGCTCACTGTGCTGGCGCACAATCATCATTATGCGCCATGACAGGCTGCGCTTTGTGCCCAGAGTGGACTTTATCACTACGCCGGGCTATTTGAGTGGCCCAGGTGCCCGCGAGGAGGCCGGCCTGCCGCCCGGTACCGGGCCCTACCGTGTGGTGAGCACGCTGGGCCTGCTTGACTTCGAGCCGGTGAGTAAGCGCATGCGCCTCATTGCCGTGCATCCGGGCGTTACCGTAGAGCAGGTGCTTGAGAACACCGGCTTCGAATTGCTCGTTGCTGATGAAGTGACACAGAATGACCCGCCGACGGCAGAGGAGCTGCGCCTGCTGCGGGAAGAGATAGATCCGGAGAGGTTCTATATTTAGCGCCTGACGTTCCGTCAGGCTCAGCGTCCACCTCCCGTGCTGAATACATTCATGGCCATGTAGATGTAACATCTGTCTATGACCTCTCAAGTTCCATTGCGCTGTTGTGTGCTTGGTGCGACCGGGTTCATCGGCGGGCAGACCGCTCGTGCGGCCGTCGCGCAGGGGTGGCTGGTACGGGGAGTGCGCCGTCAGGCTACCTCCGTGGGCACGCTCGGCGATCTGGAAATCGAATGGGTGACCGGCGATCTGAATGACCCGGCCTCGCTTGTGGCGGCGATGCGCGGCTGCCCTCTGGTTTTTCACGCCGCCGGCTATGATCCTCGTCCTGAGCTGGAGATCGGGTATGCTTTGCGGCACGGCGTCATCACCATGCGCAACGTGCTCACGGCAGCAGCTATGGCCGGAGTGAAGCGAGTCGTCTATACAAGTTCTTTCACCACCGTTGGACCTTCACCGGACCCGATGCGCATGGCCGGGGAGCAGGACTTCTATGTGCCCGGCTCGGTACCATTCCCTTACTTCGAGGTCAAGTGGGCGATGGAGATGGAAGCAGTGCGGGCCACGGTCTACGGCCTGCCGGTCATCATCGTGGTGCCGGGCTTTGTCCTCGGCCCCGGCGATGTCAGGCCGACCAGCGGCAGGTTGCTACTCCTGATCGCCCAGGGGAGACTGCACGGTTACCTCGAGGGGGAGGTCAATGTGGTGGATGTACGGGACGTGGCGAGTGGGGAGTTGGCCGCGGCCAGGCGTGGTACGCCAGGACACCGCTACATCTTGGGTGGACATAATACAACCCTGCGCGAGCTTCATAATGTTGTGGCTCAGGCGCTCGGCCGTAAGCCCCCGACCTCAGCACAGTCGCTCACGTTGAGTGGGAAGGAAGACATCCCGGGCAGCCACCGACTTCGTGCTGTCAGACACTGGCAATATCTCGATCCAACCCGTTCTCGCGCAGAGCTGGGCCTGACCGGGCCGATCCCTCTGGAACAGACCTGCCACGACGCGTTGGAGTGGTTCCGTGAGCGTGGTCTGCTGAAGTGATTTTTCCCCGACTTTGCGGATATACTCTCATATACCTGACCTCAGGGTTGACGTGCTGGCTGTGCGGTATGGCTTGTTCAGGACGATCAGATGGTGCTTAAGAATATCCCCTCCCACCGCAGGGGCCAGAGAACGCAGAGAATCATAAAAACTCAGCGGCCTCTGTGTCTCTGCGGTGAGCTATTTTCAGACCAGAGCTGTCTGGTGGTCCTCAAGGTGTGTCCTGCTGCACGTGGCTTAAACATGCTCCCGGCGCAGAATCTTGGCACGTTATGAGATGCCCGGGTCAGTCCTGCCCCCGGCCCACCTGGCACACCGGCCCGCCGGCCACCGGCTGGGCGTCTCTCTATCATTCGCGCGGCCCGGCCCGGTCTCCAGGCCGCGTCTTACGTCGCTGGCTATATTGCAGGACAACTGCGAGCTGTTGTCCTGCACTCGCGCAAAAAGTGACGGGCATCCACCCACCGGCTCCGGTACTCGAAGCAAAACAAAAAGCCGGCCCACTATATGTGCCATCAACCCCGGAGTGAAACCCCTATATCTGGGGTCTCGTCGTACATGCGCAGGGGTTGCTCCCCGCTAACTCGCGCTATATGTAGGGAAATATCTGCATGAGATTACCATATCTTGTGGTTATGAGTGGCTTTGTTCTGCTTTGAGCACCCTGGTTTGTGCTTGACAAATGGAAACTTTTGTACTATAATTTGTTTATCGCTACGACAAACTAACCGGGTCTTAGTTTGAATGCTCCCTACCGCCGATCAGGTCCTCGTTCGTAAGCTGAACACTTCACTCATTATGGATTGTCTCCGGACACGCGGGCCGCTTTCGCGTGCCGGGCTTTCCGCCGCCACCGGGTTGAATCGGAGCACCGTCTCCAGCATCGTCAACGATTTACTGGCGAAGAACCTCGTGCGCGAGATGGGTCTGCAATTCCCTGCCCAGACGGGACGACCGGGCATGTTGCTGGAACTTAATCCGGATGGTGGCTGCGCTGTCGGCATGGAGATCGGGGTTGATTTCATCTCCGTCGTCCTGACCAATTTTGTCGCCCAGGTGCTGTGGCGCAGAAGGGTACCATCTGACCCCGGCGAGACACAGGATGTTATCATCGGACGGGCTGAGAATATCGTTCAGGAAGCCCTGGATATCGGCAAACAACGAGGACTGCAACCGCTGGGCATTGGCCTCGGTGTGCCTGGCCTGGTGGACATTCAAAATGGTACGCTGGTCTTTGCCCCCAATCTGCACTGGCGTGAAGTTCCACTCAGGCAAATGTGGACCCGGCACTTTGCTCTCCCCGTTTTTGTGGAGAACGAGGCAAACGCCGCTGCTCTGGGTGAGTATTACTTCGGAATTGCTCGCGGTGTCCGGAATCTCATCTACCTGAGCGCAGGGGTTGGCCTGGGAAGCGGGATCATTATCAATGGTAAGCTCTTCCGGGGGAGCAATGGCTATGCAGGCGAGGTCGGCCACATGACGATGGACCCCAACGGCGAATTGTGTGGTTGTGGCAAGCGAGGTTGTTGGGAAACTATGGTTGGACCACGCGCGATTGTCCGCCGGGTGAGAAGGGCACTTGAGAACGGCAGCCAGAGTCTGATCCCATCGCTGGTTGAAGGTGACCTGAGCCGGATAGATGTTAGTGCAGTAGTCCAGGCTGCCCAGGCTGGTGACCAGGTAGCGCGGACTGCCCTGGAAGAAGTCGGGGTCTGCCTGGGTATCGGCATCAGCAATCTGGTGAATGCTTTCAATCCCCAAATGGTGATCCTGGGTGGAGCCCTGAGCCTGGCCTGCTCATTCCTGTTGCCGGCAATTGAGGAAACGGTACAAATGCACGCCCTGCCGCAGCCCCGTGAGGCCCTCACTATCGCAACTTCAGCTCATGGCGCAGACGCCTGTGTGATGGGAGCCGTCGCGCTGGTTCTGGACGAGATACTTCGAGAGCCTACTGGTTTGTCAAGTCTGTTTTTGTGAGTTCAGGCTCCGGCACCCATAGCTACGATACCGCCATATATGAGCATCCCTGCCTTGCAAGTAACCAGATATGGTGGATTGACTGCCTAAATCCTGCTCATGGATGCTGGAGGGCAAAACAAAATTACAGCTGACAAACCACTACATTTCCAATGCTGTAATATCTGGCCGGGGATCACGGTTCACGGCGACTTTTTTGTCATTTTTGAATTCCCGGAGGGAGTAGATGCCGAAAACCGAGCCACGCATACAGAAAGTGTCTTTCCTGACCCAATTAGGGCGTTTCCGTGAAATTAACGTGCTGGCAGCCCTGCTCCTCCTCTCACTGTACTTCTACTGGAGACGCCCAGACATTTTCGTGAAGCCTGCCAATCTGGCGGTGATTATGCGGTTCATTGCCACATTCGGTATGCTGGCCATCGGCGAGGTGCTGGTTATCATTACCGGAGGCATTGATCTGAGCGTTGGCTCTATGCTGGCTTTCACGGGCGTGATCACAGCCTGGATGATGCTCAAGGGAATCGGAAACATACCGCCGATTGGAGTGGCCCCCGCTATCCTGATCACACTGATCACAGGTGCGCTGGTCGGGATCTGGCACGGTGCATTCGTTACCAAGTTAAAGATCCCTCCCTTCATTATCACGCTGGGAACCTATCTGATCGCCCGAGGACTCGCAGCCAACATCACCCGGGGGTATCCCCAGGTCTTTGATTCCGGACATCCTTTCCTTATCCTGGGACAGGGAGACCTGGCGGCTCTACTGGGCCTGCATGGATGGGGATTGTTCGGAGCAATTCCGATCTCCTTCGTGATCTTGCTGGTCATTGCGGTCATTGTGTTCATCATCCTCAACCACACGCCGCTTGGCTACCGGATTTATGCTGTGGGTGGCAACATCGAGGCCGCACGGCTGTCCGGCGTGAATGTGGACCGGGTGCGCATTTTCTGCTACGCGACGAGCGGATTCCTCGCGGCGCTGACGGGTGTGATCCTGGCGTCGCGGCTGGGCCAGGGAACACCGGTGGTAGGGAGTGCATATGAGCTGTGGGCCATTGCGGCAGCGGTCATTGGCGGGACGAGCCTGATGGGAGGTGAGGGCACCGTCATAGGCGCAATCCTGGGGGCCGCCATCATGGGCGTCATGCAGAACGGTATGGTGGTGCTGAATATTTCCTCGTATATTCAGGATGTGATTTTGGGAACAGTCCTGGTTATCGCTGTGGTCTACGACACGGTGCGGCGAGGTGGCGGGTTTGACTTCCTGAAAAAATGGTTCTCCAGACCATCATAACAGGGGGGGACGTTGAGCGAACAGAATCTGATCCTCCGCATGGAAGGGATTTCTAAAGCCTTCCCGGGAGTGCGGGCTCTCTCCAACGTGGATCTCGAGCTATCCCCGGGGGAGGTGTTGGCACTGGTCGGTGAAAACGGTGCCGGCAAGTCCACTCTGATGAAGATCATCTCTGGCGCCTATCGCAGGGACACGGGACGGACATTTGTGAGCGGCCAGGAAGTGGAAATCACCAGCCCTCGCCATGCCCGGGAGTTGGGTATTGCAATTATCTACCAGGAGTTCAACCTGGCCCCGAATCAGAGCGCGGCAGCCAATATTTTTATGGGCCGTGAGCCCCGGCGGCCGGGCCTGGGCCGCTTTTTCGTGGACCGCCGCCGGATGGAGAACGATGCCCAGGAACTCCTGGACCGGATCGGCGCACGTATCTCTGCCACCACGCTGGTCCGCAACCTCTCAGTCGCCGAGCGCCAAATGGTGGAGATTGCCAAGGCCCTGGCAGTGGATGCCCGTATCATCATCATGGATGAGCCGACCTCCGCGCTGGGCGAGGACGAGGTGGAGACCCTGTTTGAGGTTATCCGAACGCTTAAAAAGCAGGGGATCGGAGTCATTTTCATTACTCACAGGCTGGAGGAAGTTTTCCGGATCGCCGACCGGGTGGTGGTGCTGCGAGATGGTATGAGAATAGGTAGCCTGCCCATTGGAGAGGCCTCGCCGGAAAAGATCATCCAGATGATGGTCGGTCGTGAGGTAGGGGATCTGTTTCGGAAAAAGAAGGCCGAAATCGGGGCTCCATTGTTGGAAGTGCGTGGACTGACCAGGCGTGGTGTAGTGGAAAATGTGTGTTTCACTCTCAGGCGTGGGGAGATTCTGGGCTTCGCCGGCCTGGTGGGCGCCGGCCGCACAGAGACCGTACGGATGATCTTTGGCGCCGACCCTAAAGACGCCGGGGAAATTTTGATTGAGGGGAGGCCGGTACGGATCGAATCCCCTAGGGACGCGCTCGCAGCAGGTATTGGCTTTGTGCCTGAGGACCGCAGTAACCACGGACTGATACTGAGGCTGTCTGTCCTGGAGAACATTGTGCTGCCATCACTTGAACAACACACCCGTCTGGGGGTCTTGCTGGACCACATGGGGTTGCTTAAAACTGCTCAGACTTTTGTGAGCAAATTGAATATCCGTGTCGCCCAGCTCCAGCAGAAAGTCATGTTTTTATCGGGAGGAAACCAGCAGAAGGCTGTGGTCGCTAAATGGCTGGCTTTGCGTCCCCGGATTCTGATTATGGATGAACCTACAAGGGGCATTGATGTGGGCGCCAAGGCTGAGATTCACGCCCTGATGAGCCAGTTGGCCCAGGAGGGCGTGGGAATCATTATGGTCTCATCAGAGCTGCCCGAAATTCTGGGAATGAGTGACCGCATACTGGTTATGTCAGAGGGAAAGGTGGCTGCCATCCTGGATCGGCAGGAAGCCACCCAAGAACTCATTATGGCATATGCCAGTGGTGAGAAGCTGGAAGACAAAGGTGCAGCCATGGTCCCTACTCCGGCAACATCCTGAAAGCTCCGCTTCCAGGCTTATTGAAAGGAGGTGATGCTATAGAGAAAGGTTGAGGATCGTTGCCAAAATATTTTATGGGTCAACCACACTTTTTATTCTCAGAAGGAGGAAGTTGCTATGAGACGACTGAACGTGTTGTTAAGTATCATACTGGTTGCAGGACTGGTGGTATCGTGTGCACCCAAGAAGGCCACACCGCCACCAGAAGCTAAGGGGTTCCGGGTAATCGTCATCGGCAAGTCGGTGCACCCCTACTGGAGCAACGTGGAGCTGGGCGTGAAGGCCGCAGCCAGGGACCTGGGGCTGAGCGCCGACCAGGCCATCTTCTTCGTCCCGCCGACCGAGGACGTCGCCAAGCAGATCGAGACGATGGAGACTTACATCGCCCAGGGTGTGACCGGCATCGCCGTCGCACCATCCGACCCCGCGGCCCTGGAGCCGGTGATGAAGAAGGCGGCAGATGCCGGCATCATCGTCACCACGCTGGATACGCCGCCGGTGGAGAACTCCGTCTCGCTGGTGTACATCGGGACGGATAACTACTCGGCAGGCAAGATGGCGGGTGAGGTGATGAAGAAACTGCTCCCAGAGGGCGGCAAAGTGGGCATCGGCCGTGGCTCCGACACCGCTCTGAACGCCCTGCAGCGAACCCAGGGCTTCCTGGATGCCATCGCCGGCACCAAGATTCAGGCGCTGGAGCCGGTGAACGACAAAGAGGATGCGGCCCGCGCCCTGGAGCTGGCCAACTCCGTGCTCTCCGCCAATCCGGACCTGGCGGGGGCGTTTGGGGTGTACGCCTACAACGGTCCTGCGTGGGCGACGGCAATTAAGGAGGCCGGGAAGGCAGGCAAGATCAGGCTCGTCTGCTTTGATGCCACCACAGACATCATCAACGGTATCAAGGAGGGGGTGATAGACGCCACGGTGGCCCAGCGCGAGTATGATATGGGCTACAAGTCGGTGCAGCTCATCTACCTGATCGCGACGAAGGGGAAGGACGCGGCCTTCGCCGAGATGGGTGTGAAGAACGGGGTGATTGACACCGGCGTGGATATTATCACCGCGGCCACACTGAAGGACTACGAGGCCTCGCTGGATGCGCGCGGCATTCCCCATGAATGGACAACCAGGGGATGGGAACCGCCGGTCAAGGGAGCTGCCCCAGCGGGGTTCCGGGTGGTGGTCATCGGCAAGTCGGTGCACCCCTACTGGAGCAACGTAGAACTGGGGGTGCGGGCGGCCGCTAAAGACCTGGGGCTCCGGGAAGATCAGGCCATCTTCTTCGTCCCGCCGACCGAGGACGTCGCCAAGCAGATCGAGACGATGGAGACTTACATCGCCCAGGGTGTGACCGGCATCGCCATCGCGCCATCCGACCCCAACGCGCTGGAGCCGGTGATGAAGAAGGCGGCAGATGCCGGCATCATCGTCACCACGCTGGATACGCCGCCGGTGGAGAACTCCGTCTCGCTGGTGTACATCGGGACGGATAACTACTCGGCAGGCAAGATGGCGGGTGAGGTGATGAAGAAACTGCTCCCAGAGGGCGGCAAAGTGGGCATCGGCCGTGGCTCCGACACCGCTCTGAACGCCCTGCAGCGAACCCAGGGCTTCCTGGATGCCATCGCCGGCACCAAGATTCAGGCGCTGGAGCCGGTGAACGACAAAGAGGATGCGGCCCGCGCCCTGGAGCTGGCCAACTCCGTGCTCTCCGCCAATCCGGACCTGGCGGGGGCGTTTGGGGTGTACGCCTACAACGGTCCTGCGTGGGCGACGGCAATTAAGGAGGCCGGGAAGGCAGGCAAGATCAGGCTCGTCTGCTTTGATGCCACCACAGACATCATCAACGGTATCAAGGAGGGGGTGATAGACGCCACGGTGGCCCAGCGCGAGTATGATATGGGCTACAAGTCGGTGCAGCTCATCTACCTGATCGCGACGAAGGGGAAGGACGCGGCCTTCGCCGAGATGGGTGTGAAGAACGGGGTGATTGACACCGGCGTGGATATTATCACCGCGGCCACTCTGAAGGACTATGAAGCCTCGCTGAATGCCCGCGGCATTCCTCACGACTGGACCACTGCGGGCTGGGAACCCCCCAAATAAGACTGCAAGATCTCCTTATGGGTTGGCGAGAGGTGGCTGCCTCTCGCCAACCTCCACCAGTTATCGCTCCTCCTGGTCATCAGTCCTGCTGAGTCCCATACAGTTGTATCAAAATAACTTGTGTGCTGGACCTGTCATCAGGTTTTGCGCGAGAGTGTGAGACACGCATAACTGGATTCAACGTGTCGTTTCCACCAGCCGTGCCCGCCGGACCACAGTCGTGCCCGCCGGCCCACAGTCCGGCGGCCGGGGCGCGGGTTGTGACCCACGCCGCGCTGTCGTGACTCGCGCAGCGCAGTCAAGAGTGTAAACCAATTTCGAGGAGAACTGAATTTCCAATCGTTCGCAAATGTCCAAATCTCAACCGTTAGAGTATATGAACCAGGGTGCAGACGTCCAGGTCAGTCCCGCCCTCGATCCACACTGGCCTGGGCCATCCGGGCATGATTGAGTCCACTGCATAAGGTCATTTCACTGCCGAGACGCAGAGTAAGCAGAGGTTACAGCGTCTCTGCGGTGAGTTTTTGCAGTGAAACATGATTGACAAGCGGATACAACAGTGTTATCATATGCACCTGTGCTTTGCCGCCGTGAGCAGGCCTGTTGCTCTCCTTCCCCAAATCAACAGCGCGGCAAATACTCCAGTGCTCTGACCGGGGTGTCCTGATGTTCAATGCCAGCGAATGGAAGCCGATTCACTGGGTGCTGGTCAGCATCATCCTGATGACGCTGCCATGCTATTGCATCGGCTTCTCAATGCTGGCCCTGAAGCCAAAGGCCGGTCCCACGACCCAGGTGCCGACACCCACCCGAACCCTTCCAGAGACACCCTCGCCCACTTTCACGGGTACGCTACCACCAGTGACACCGACGCCGTCGCCGACGCAATGGATGCCGCCCACGCGCACGGACACCCCGGTTGTCACCGCCACGCAGCCGGCGACTCCGACGCCAACCCCAACACCAACAAGCACGCCGACGCCGACTTTGACGCCCACTTACACCTCCACGCCGACACCGACGCCTACGTGGACGGCACTGCCAACTGAAACGCCAACCGCCACTCCTGCGGAAACACCCACCGATACACCCACCTCGACGCCCACTTTCGAACTGACGCCGACCCCGACTGAGACCCCGCTCATCACCCCGACGGAGTCAATCTCGAGGACGGTGGCATTCTGACCGGACAAGGAGTTCATAGTGGAAACTATATCCCTGTTAAAACAGCTCACAGAAGCGGTCGGCATCGCCGGGCGCGAAGCGCCCGTGCGTGCGCTGATCACTCAGTTATGGCAACCCCTGGTGGATGAGATACGGGAGGATAAACTCGGCAGCTTGATCGCCTTCAAGAGGGGGGCGGACACGTCCGCTCCGAAGTTGATGCTCGCTGCTCATATGGACGAGATCGGTTTGGTGGTGACCGGTATCGAAGAAGGGTTCATCCGTATCGCGCGCGTGGGGGGAACAGACCGGCGCGTGTTGCCGGGGCTTGAAGTAACCGTCCACGGGCGAGAGGAGCTACCGGGCATTGTGGCCTCCCGTCCCCCTCACGTCTTATCAGAAGAGGAACGTAAAAGCCCCGTGCCATGGGACAAACTGTTCGTGGACGTGGGGTTGCCTGCAGCACAGGTAGAGGCACTGGTCTCGGTTGGCGATTTCATCTCGGTGCGACGTGAGACGGTGGAACTAAAGAACCGCCGTGTGGCAGGTAAAGCAATGGACGACCGTGCAGGGGTGGCCGCAATTACCCTGGCCCTGGAACATCTCAGCTATATGAGGCATAGCTGGGATGTGTTTGCCGTGGCGACGGCGCAGGAGGAAACCGGGCTGAAAGGCGCCATCACCACGGCATACGGTATCGCACCGGACCTGGCCGTTGCGCTGGATGTGACCTTTGGCAAACACCCGGGCGTGTCAGAGCCGGGCGTATGGCCGCTTGGCGAGGGCCCTACTATCGGCATCGGCCCTAATTTCCATCCCAGGCTGGCAGCCCGCCTTAGAGAGGTGGCTGAAGCACACGAGATCCCCTATAAGCTCGATCCCCTGCCCGGTGCCAGCGGCACCGACGCCTGGGCGATTCAAGTGAGCCGGGAGGGGGTGCCCACCGCGCTTATCGGTATCCCGCTCCGCTACATGCATCAGCCGGTAGAAATGCTGGCGGCCCAGGATGTCGAACGCGCCGGCAGGCTGCTGGCCTCCTTCATCGCCGGACTGGAGGCCGACTTTCTGAAAAAGCTGGCCTGGGATACACCAACGGATGAAAGCGAGAGACGACAATGATGTTGAAAGAGCTTTCAGAGGCTACCGGAGTTTCTGGAGACGAGGAAAATGTGCGCTCCATCCTGCTCCGGGCTATCAGGGAACACGTTGACGAAGTTAGAGTTGACGCACTCGGCAACATCCTGGCACTGAAGCGCGGCACCACTCAGAACGGGCTGCGGGTCATGCTCGCCGCCCATATGGATGAAGTCGGGCTGATGGTCGTAGGCCATGATGGAGATGGGTTCCTGCGCGTGCGCACCGTTGGAGGCGTTGACCCCAGGCTGTTGCCGGGTGCGGCACTCGAGGTCGGCCCTGATCATCTTCCCGGCGTTATCGGCATCAAGCCAATCCATCTGCTCAAAAGCGGGGAAGAACAACAGGTGCCCTCCATCGAGGATCTGGTCGTGGACATCGGCGCTACCAGTAAGGACGAGGCCACAAAGCTGGCACCGCCGGGCACTTACATCACCTTCGCCACCCGCTTCCGTGAAGGGAGCATTACTGTCAGCGGGAAAGCCTTCGATGACAGAGCCGGATGCGCCGTGTTGGTGGAAATTGTACGCGGTGAACGTTTCCCCTTCGATCTTCACGCTGCTTTCACCGTGCAGGAAGAAGTGGGGCTGCGCGGTGCACGCGTGGCCGCCTATGCCATCGCTCCCAACTGCGCTTTTGTTCTGGAAGGGACGGTCGCCGACGACCTGCCCAAGGATAAGGACAGCAGCCCCACAACAAGACTTGGGCACGGCCCGGCGATCACGCTGATGGATAATACCTTCATCGCTCACCGTGGTCTGGTACGGCTACTGACCGACACCGCTGAAGCGCTGGGCATCCCTTACCAGTTCAAGCAACCTGGCATCGGCGGCACCGATGCCGGAGCGATCCACACCTCCCGCGAGGGAGTCCCTTCAGCAACGGTGGCTGTTCCATGTCGCTATATCCACAGTCCGGTCTCACTCTTAAACCTGGACGATTTTAATAACACCATAACGCTGATGCGTGAGGCCCTTGCCCGCCTCACCAGCAGCACATTGAGGAGTGACTTATGAGAGAATTAATACGCAAGCTGGTGGAGACTTACGGTCCTTCAGGAGCAGAGGAAAAGATCCGGGCCGCGATACGAGCCGAGGTGACATCTCTGGCCGATGAGGTTCGCGTTGACCCGCTGGGCAGTCTGATCGTCCGTAAGCAGGGGAGTGGCGAGGGAAAGCGCATCGCCGTCGCCGCGCACATGGACGAGATCGGGATCATGGTGACCTATGTGGATGAAAAAGGATTCGCCCGTTTCACACGCATTGGGGGGGTGCTCCCACTCACCTGCGTAGGGGCACGGGTGCTCTTCGCCAGTGGCGTTACCGGCGTCATCAGCGTGGAGAACAAACGGGACGATCCCGGCAAGGTGCCCAGATTCGAACAGTTGTATATTGACGTGGGGGCCTCCAGCCGGGATGATTGTCCTGTACGGGTAGGAGACGCGGCCGTCTTCATCCAGCCCTTCGCTGTCCAGGGGACCCGGCTTATCGCCAAGGCCATGGACGACCGCATCGGCTGCGCAGTGCTGATCGAAACGCTCCGCCGTCTGAAGCATACCCCGCATGATGTTCACTTCGTCTTCAGCGTGCAGGAGGAAGTGGGGCTGCGAGGGGCGTACACCTCTGCCTACGGCATCGAACCGGATATGGCGCTCGCCGTGGACGTGACAAGGACCGGCGATACCCCGGAATGCTACCCGATGGCTGTGGAGTTGGGGAAGGGGCCGGCAATAAAAGTACAGGATACGGGCATGATCTCTCATCCGGTTGTGCGTGAACTGCTTGTGCAGCGGGCTGAGGCCGGGCATATCCCTTACCAGTTAGAGGTGCTCGAGGGTGGCTCCACAGATGCGGCTGCCATGCAACTGACACGTGCCGGCGTCCCCGCCGGATGTATTTCTATCCCCTGCCGCTACGTCCACTCCCCCTCTGAGATGGTTGACGAGAGGGATGTAGAAAACGGCGTCAGGCTGCTGTTGGAGGTGTTACAGGCGAACTGAGACCTGCTTCGATATCCGGAGGTACAGGTGGAGCAGGGCAACCAGCGTTACCGTGCGACGATCGCGCTGTTCTCGGTGATCAGTCTGATCGTGGGAGGGGTGATCGGTTATTTCTCCCACCCGCAGAGCGCCCCTCCCGTAGTGGTTACGACACCCACGCAACCGGCAACGGCCACGCTCACCCCACTGCGAGTGCACGTCAGCGGAGCGGTACTCCACCCAGATGTCTACGTACTGCCCCCTGGCAGCATCGTCCGGGACGCGGTTATGGCAGCCGGTGGTCCGGCCCCTGACGCCGATCTGGAGCGCATCAATCTGGCCGTCGAACTGCAGGATCAGCAGCAGGTGCGCGTACCGCGTAAGGGGGAGACGCTCACCCCGGCCTCAGAGGATTCATCCAGGGGTAGCGAGGGCACGTCCGGCCTGATCAACATCAACACGGCCACAGCTGCCCAACTGGAGACATTGCCGCGCATCGGGCCGGCGATGGCTCAGCGAATCGTGGAATACCGGGAGGCCAACGGGCCTTTCAAGACCATCGAGGAGATTCAGAACGTGCCCGGCATTGGCCCGGCAACTTTCAATGGATTGAAAGATCTGATCACGGTGGGACAGTAAGTCGTTTTTCGGACAGGCCCTCAACCGGCGATGCCCAGCGCACGCACCGGGCAGCGGGTGACGCACAGGCCGCAGCCGTAACACCTTTCCGGCGTCAGAACTGCCTTTTTATCTACCACACGGATAGCACCGTATACGCAACTCGCTTCGCACAGCCCACAGCCTGTACATGCCTCCACGTCGAGGAGCGGCGGGATGTGAGCTGTGCGGAAAGTCCACTCCTCCCGGCGGCGAATCGCCAGACCCCGCACTTCCTCTACCGAGGCATAGCCGTGTTCATCCAGCCATTGCGCTATCTGGCGGGCAATCTGGCCGAAGACACGGGGACCCTTCAGGATCGCCGCCGTACAGACCCCCACTGCACTGGCGCCAACCATAAAGAACTCTATGGCGTCCGTCCCTTTGCTGATACCGCCGACGCCGATGATGGGCAGGTCCACCGTCCGGGCGATGTCAAAAACACAGCGGAGGGCCAGCGGCTTCAGGGCCGGGCCGGAGAGCCAGCCGTACCCCTCGGGGCTTCCCATCAGCAGCCGCCCGGTCTCCACATCCATCCCCAGGCAGGGGCCGAAAGAATTGATGGCGACGATGCCGTCAGCCCCGGCCCCGGCAGCGGCGCGGGCTGCTGCCTTCATGTCCCGGAAGGGGCTTAACTTAACGAACACAGGCACGTCCACCGCCGCTTTGGCTGCATGAATTGCCTCTATCATTGGCCCCGGGTCATCGCCGATGTAATGGGTGGAGAGTTCCAGCGCGTCGGCGAATGGACGCACCAGCGGGGCCAGCGCGGCAATCTCCTCGGGAGTGTAGCCGATGCTGACGATGAGGGGCAACCCCGTCTCCTTCGCCAGCGGATATTCCCGTTCGATGAACTGCTCTACCGGCAACTCTGACCAGAGTTCGGTGTTGAGGAAACCGCCGGGGATTTCGGCCATGTTGGGCGTGGGCACGGCAGCCGGGTGTACGGAGACAGTCTTGGAAACCAGTGCACCTGCCCCGCCGGCAGCGCAGGCTTTCATGGCCTCACCGTTCCAGACCGGCGGTCCCGCAGCCGGCAGGACAGGGTTCTCCAGACGGATACCAGCGATCTCAACAGCCAGTTTGGCCACTTTCCTGCCTCCTGCCTCCTGCCCCTTGCCTCCTGCCCCCTGTCCCCTGCCTCCTGCCCCCTGTCCCCTGCCTCCTGCCCCCTGTCCCCTGCCTCCTGCCTCCTGCCCCCTGTCCCCTGCCTCCTGCCTCTTGCCTCCTGCCTCCTTAAATAGCTCAGTTACATGCCTGCATAACACGTCTCCGGCGTTCGGCTCTCAGGGCCTCCCAGTGTGGTTCCATCAGCATCTGCACCTCGTTCAGGTGCCTGTAGAGGCCATCGCGGGCCATCAACTCCTCGTGAGTCCCCATCTCGGAGATTCGGCTATCCTCCAGCACGACGATGAGGTCCGCACTGCGCACGGTGGAGAGGCGATGGGCAATGATGATCGTGGTCCTGCCCACCATCAACCGCTCCAGTGCCTGCTGTATCAATATCTCGGTCTCCGTGTCCACGGAGGAGGTCGCTTCGTCAAGAATGAGTATAGGAGCATCCTTGAGCAGGGCGCGGGCGATCGCCAGCCGCTGCTTCTGCCCACCGGACAGTTTGACCCCTCGCTCGCCGATGAGGGTGTCATAGCCATTCGGCAGTCTGAGGATGAACTCGTGTGCGTTGGCGGCTTTGGCGGCCTCGATCATCTCGCGCTCGGTGGCATCCGGCCTCCCGAAGAGGATGTTTTCGCGCACTGTGCCGTGGAAGAGAAAGACATCCTGCAGGACAATGCTGATCTGCTGACGCAGGCTTTTGAGCGTCAGATCGCGTATATCGCATCCGTCAAGGAAAATGGCGCCTTCGGTTACATCGTAAAAACGCGGAATCAGGCTCACCAGGGTGGACTTGCCCACGCCGGTAGGCCCCACCAGGGCAACCACTGTATTGGGGGAGATGTGCAGGTTGATATGCTCGAGCACCATGTCGCCCCGGCTGTAGCGAAAGCTCACATCCTTAAACAGGATTTCCCCCCTGGCGCGATCGCGCAATTCGATGGCGCCGGGGCGCTCGATTACCTCCGGCTGCTCCTGCATCAACTCGGCCACACGCTCCGCACCGGCCATGGCCTGTTGCACACTCTCCCAGGCCCCGCTCAGTGCTCGCACGGGCTGATAGAACATGTCCAGGTAGAGAAAGAAAGCCACCAGGTCCTCGATGGGAAGTGCCTGTTTCAGGACCAGTTGCCCGCCAAAGTAGATCAGTCCGATCGTGCCCAGAGATGAGACGAACTCCACAAAAGGGTGAAAGATGGCCATCAGGCGTAGTGCGCGGAGCAGCGCATCGCGATAGCGGTTGATATGTCTGGTGATGCGCTCGGCCTCCGCCTCTTCGCGGGTAAAGGCTTTGATCTCCCTGATGCCAGAGAGGTTATCGTTCAGGGTGGCGTTCAGCTCCCCCAGTTCCCGCTGACGTTGAACGAAGGCGGGGCGCACGTACTTCGAGTAGCCCTGCATGGCGAGGATAATCAGCGGGACCGGGATCATGCTCAGCAGTGTCAACTGCCAGTTAAGGCTGAAAAGCACCGCACTCACGCCGATAAACGTGAGCACGTTGACCGCCGTGTCGGGTACTGCGTGTGCGATCAATTGTTCGAAGAGATCCGAGTCGTTGACCACACGCGACATCAACTGGCCAGTCTGTTTGTCCTCGTAGAAGCGGAGCGAGAGCTTTTGCAGGTGCTCGTAGATGTGACGGCGCGCATCCGCAACCACACCCCAACCGGCCACATGGGCCATGTAGCTTCTCAGGAACTGGAATCCCCCCCGTACCAGGAATACCGCCAGCGTCAGGAGGGCCAGCCGTGGCACCAACCCGGCGGATGCGGCCTGACGTGCCGTGGCCTGGTCCTTTACCGCTGCGATCATCTCGCGGATCAGCCAGGGGGCTAACAGTTGCACGCCAACCAGCATAAACATACTGATTACAGTGATGATGAGGTAACCAAGGTAATTTCTGGCGTATTTCGACAAAAACCGCAGCCCCTTCATCCCGTCTTCACTCCCAGAACTGTGGCAGATATGCCCGATTGGTCTCTAACATATCATCAAGAACTGCCTGTACCCGATCGGCACTTGGGCCCAGGGGATGTGCCAGCAAAGCAGCGAAGGCTGCATCCCTGTCACCGTGCACTGCGGCTTCCACCGTGAGTAACTCGTACATTTTGACATGGGAAAGCAATCCAAAGCAGGCCGGGGGCAGCGGCTCAGCAGGTAGAGGGTGCACACCTCGCCGATCCACCCGACAGGGCAGCTCCAATACCCAATCCTCAGGCCACCCTGCGATAGCGCCGCCATGGCGCACGTTGACCACGTGCTCCTCTCCCAGGTCATTATAGTGGGCGTTAATGAGCTGAGTGGCCACGGTGGAGTAATAGGCCCCTCCTCGCTGCATTAACTGATCAGGGGCCTCCGTCCGCTCCGGCTCCGCGTATAGTTTGAGCAAAGAGGCCTCTATGTTCATCACGGCTTCGGCACGGGAGGGGGGCCAGTGCTCCTGCTCGGCCAGCTTGCGCCGGGTGTAGTAGTAGTACTGGAGATAGTAATTGGGTATCATCCCCAGCACCTCTATCAACCTTGCATCCCAGTGAGGGTGCTCCTCCCCCCTCAGCGAGGCCACGTAAGCGGGCAGGAGTTGCGGCCATAGATCCTCCCCATCCACCACCAGGCCGCGATGCCAGGAAAGGTGATTCAGCCCCAGCGTCTTTAACCTGGCCTGCTGAGGCTCTATTTTCCTCCCCAACAGCTTTTCTACCCCTTCCAGCAGGTTCATTTTGGTCGTGATTGCGGCGTTGCATACCCCCACAGCGGGCACCTGGGGCGCATAGCGGCTGAGCGCTTCGGTCACCAGGCCGGCCGGATTGGCGAAATTGACCAGCATGGCTCCAGGTGCCAGCTCCTGCATCTCCCTGGCCAGTTTCAGGATGACCGGGATGGTGCGCAGCGCGTTTGCCATGCCACCCACCCCGGTAGTCTCCTGCCCTATCAGTCCGTGGCGGCGGCCGAGATACTCATCCTCACGGCGAGCCTGCATCCCACCCACACGCAACTGCGTGATCACGTAGCTGGCCCCGCGCACTGCTTCACGCTGATCGGTGGTCAGACATACTTTGAACGGTGCGCCTCTGGCCTGTACCATCCGCTGTGCAAACCCGCCCACGATTTCGAGACGCTCCGGGGCGATGTCCATCAGCCAAAGCTCCGATACCGGCAGCGATTCCACGCGTGCCAGGAAGCCGTTAATCAGTTCCGGTGTGTACGATGACCCTCCCCCTATGACAGAGACTTTCACAGGCAGGTCCTCCTTCAGTTATGATTCTGTAACTTGTATACTATTGGTTTGTCAGCTGTAATTTTGTTTTGCCCTCCAGCATCCATGAGCAGGATTTAGGCAGTCAATCCACCATATCTGGTTACTTGCAAGGCAGGGATGCTCATATATGGCGGTATCGTAGCTATGGGTGCCGGAGCCTGAACTCACAAAAACAGACTTGACAAACCACTATTCAGCCGATTGAAATCGCCCTCTTCAGGCGCTTCGCGCCAGGTGTCGGCCTGTGCTGACACTGCCTCTGGTGGTGCAGCAAGGCAGGGGCGATTGATTAATCGCCCGTACCTGGCGAAGGCCGACCATTGGCCGCAGGCCCAAAAGGGTGTACGGGCGAGGCGCACCTCGCCCCTACAGTCACCGCCTGAATAGTTACAGAAAACCCTGGTGTCCTTAGTGGTAATTTAAAGAGCTATGGCTGAATAGTTACATGATTCTTCAGTGGATGCTTCGCGCCAGATATTGGCCTGGACCACTGCATCCCGGCTGACCACTGACTGGAAATTATAGTACAATCTCGTGCTCGAGTCAACTGCAAAAAAGTGACAGTCACCCATAAAGAGCTACAGGCTACCCGGAGCGATAGTCTTGTGGTATGATTACATCAAGGGAGGTCAGTTGCTCTGAACGGTCGGTGCCCGAGAATCCGATCAGGCCGCAGAACGGTATATGGTACCTGCTCGCATCTTTCCCGGCTATGTGCTCGACCTGGACGGTACGGTATATCTGGGCGACGCGCTCCTGCCAGGGGCACAGCGCACAGTCGAAGCACTGCGTGCTGCCGGCAGCCGTGTCGTGTTTCTCAGCAACAAGCCGCTGGAGACACGCGCCGCTTACGCCGACAAACTGACGCGTCTGGGTATCCCCACCACGCCCGATGACGTGATCAATTCCTCGTGGGTGCTCGCCCGCTGGCTGGAACAGGAGGCCGCCGGTGCGACGCTCTTCGTCATCGGTGAGCCGCCGTTGCTGAACGAATTGCGCGCTTCAGGCTTCCGTCTGAGCGAACAGCCCGGCCAGGTGGATTTCGTCGTTGCCTCATTTGACCGTACCTTCGATTACCGCAAACTGCAGATCGCCTTCGACGCGATTCGCATGGGGGCGCGTTTCATCGCCACCAACGCCGACCGCTACTGTCCTGTGCCCGGCGGGGGATTGCCCGATGCCGCAGCGGTTATCGGTGCTATAGAGGGCTGTACCGGCAGGACGGTCGAGGTCGTCGTCGGCAAACCCTCCCCTATCACCGCCCGTGCCATCCTCGACCGTCTGAGGTTGCCGGCCTCCGAGTGCCTCATCGTCGGCGACCGGCTGGAGACAGATGTGCGGATGGGGCAGGAGGCCGGGATGGAAACAGCAATCGTGCTCACCGGTGTCACCACGCCCGACCTGCTGGCTGCTTCTCCCATCCAGCCCGACTATGTGCTGCAGCGGCTGGACGAGCTGCTGCCCGGAGCATAGCACAGGCGACCAACCTGGCGACGGGGCAGCATACCCTGTGGATTGCCAGCTCCGAGCGATTGAGTAAAATTAGTTGATATGAGCAGGCGTATCGAAGGAGCGATATGGGCATTGTTTCTGTTGATGCCGGCCATATGCATTTTCACCCTTTTCCTGAATGGAGATCCCATGTCCGTTTTGATACTCCCTACCCTGGTGCCAACACTCCCGCTTCCTGCGTCACCGCAGGTTTTCCCGACATACACCTCATCCCCTCGCCCACCTGAACCGACTTCGACGCTCACACCAGAGCCAACGGCTGTGCCCTCACCCACACCGGAGCCAACGGCCACGCCTTTTCCCACACTCACCCCGGCGCCAACGGCCACGCCTTTTCCCACACTCACCCCGGCGCCGACGGCAACACCATCCCCTATTCCGACGCCTGTCCTCATATCAGCCGTCCTCGTGCCCGAGGAATTATCCACCCCTGCCACTTCCAGGCCGGTCACCCGGACTTCTGCGCTGACCGACGTGCTCCCTATCCCTACCCCCGTACCCGTGGTAGAGACGGCTGCAGATACCATCAACATCATTGTGTTGGGCAGTGACCGTCGCCCGGAGTGGAGCGAGTGGCATACCGACGTGGTCCAGCTTATCTCCATCCAGCCTGCGATACCCGCGGTGACGATCCTCTCCATCCCCCGCGATCTCTACGTATACATACCGGGGTTCTGGATGAGTCGCATCAACTTCGCTGATTTCTACGGAGAAAGTTATGGTTTTGAGGGCGGCGGATTCGGGCTGGTGCAGCAGACGATGCTGTACAACCTGGGGATAAGGGTTGATCACTACGTGCGCACCGATTTTGACGGTCTGATCGGCATTGTAGACGCGTTAGGTGGCATAGATGTTCCGGTACACTGCCGTCTGCAGGATCACTGGCCCTATCCCGACGAAAATGGACAATACCCAATCAAGGTCCTGGAACCGGGAGTGCATCATATGGACGGGGAGACAGCGCTGTGGTATGCCCGCTCGAGACTCACAAGCAGTACTTTTGCCCGCGAAAAGCGTCAACAGCAGGTGCTCCAGGCGATCTGGCGCAAGGCCCGTAGCCAGGAACTTTTATCCAGGCTCCCTGAGCTATGGGTACAACTCAGGAATCTGGTTGTCACCGATATGGACTTCGGCGAAGTGGCCAGTCTGGCGGCAATCGCTTTCCGGCTCGATGAGCGGAACGTGCGCTTCCGCAATATTGGCTATCAACAAGTGACCCCCTGGACAACACCCAGGGGTGGCTCGGTCTTTTTGCCCAGGTGGGAGGAAATCGAGCCTGTAGTCAGAGAGGCGCTCAGTCCACCGCCAGAGGGTCGTATGTGGCGCACCATGCACACGGTCGAGGTATGGAACGGCTCTGAGCATAAGGACTGGGAGCAACTGGCGGCGGATCGGCTTCTGCGCGAGGGATTCAGCGTGGTCATCGCTCAGTCGGACCGGCACGACTATATGCACACCAGTCTGGTAGATTTCTCCATCACGCCTAAGGGCAGCGCGGCTGCCTACCTGAGCTGGATGTTCAATATCCCACCATCCCAGGTAATCAACTCACCCGACGCCGGTGCCCCGGCACGCTATCGCCTGATTATAGGCGCCGACTACGAACCATGCCGCAGCCCGTAAAGCGGTCAGCGCTAACCGCAAAGCGCAGAGGTTTCAGATTGTTGGCCTATGGTCAGCCTTCGCCGACTCACCTGTCATGCGTCTGTGTCGGCCCGCGGCCGACGCTCGCGGCACAGAGCGCCTGAAGAGTTCAATCTCAACCAGCCTATGAGTTACGTGCCAGAATGCAGGCGGGCCTTCCGTCTGCCTGAATAGCCTGGAAAGGCTATTGCTCTAACAGGACTGGGGGGTGTACAATGAACCATCAGAGCCTCTCTCAACACATTCTCTCCAAAATCCAAATCCATATCAGGAGGTGTGAAATGAAAAGCAAGTGGACCCTTTTGGTGAGCATCGTGGTGGTGACTGTACTGGCGCTGGCGGTGGGCCTGGCGCGGGCTCAGGGGCCGCAGCCGCCGGGGGAGGGCGTGCAGCCGCAGGGAGGTGCAGGCATTCAGGCCGCCCTTGGCACCGCCTTCACCTACCAGGGGCAACTCAAGAAGGGCGGCAGCCCGATCAGCGATACCTGCGACTTCCAGTTCACGCTCTACGATGATGCCAGCGGCGGGACAGCGCTCGGCACGCAGACCAGGACCGGCGTTTCCGTGAGCAACGGCTACTTCACCATCTCCGACCTGGACTTCGGTGCCAATGCCTTCCAGGGCGATGCCCGCTGGCTGCAGATTGCAGTCAGGTGCACCGGAGATACCAGTTACACCACCCTCCCGCGCCAGCCGCTCACCGCGGCACCGTACGCCCTCTTCAGCAAAACCGCCCCGTGGAGCGGCCTGAGCGGGGTGCCGACCGGTTTCGCTGACGGGGTGGACAACGATACCACCTACACTGCTGGGACCGGCCTGACGCTGACGGGCAACCAGTTCAGCGTGAACACGGCAACCATCCAGACGCGCGTCACCGGTACCTGCTCAGCGGGCAACGCCATCCGCGTGATCAACGCCGACGGCACGGTGACGTGCGAGCCGGTGGCCGGCGGGGCAGGCGACATCACCGCCGTCTACGCCGGCACCGGCCTGACCGGCGGCGGGGAAAGCGGCCCGGTGACCCTGACCGTGGCCTTTGCCGGCACCGGCAGTGCGAACACCGTGGCCCGCTCCGACCACAACCACGACACGACCTACTGGAAACTGACCGGCAACGCCGGCACAAACCCGGGGACGAACTTCCTGGGCACCACCGACAACCAGGCCCTGGAATTCAGGGTGAACAATGCCCGCGCCCTGCGCCTGGAGCCCAACGCCGACAGCCCCAACATCATCGGCGGCTACAGCGGCAACAGCGTGACGGCCGGTGTTTATGGCGCGACTATCGGCGGCGGGGGTTCCGATGGTTACACCAATGTTGTTACAGACTCCTTCTCCACCGTTGGCGGAGGCAGGGCCAATATCGCTGGCAAATGGGGAGCCACCATTGCCGGAGGTATGGAGAACAAGGCCCCGGGTGAGTCTTCCACCATCGGTGGAGGTAACGGCAATACCGCCAGCGCCTACGTCGCTACCGTCAGCGGGGGTGGGTCCAATATCGCCGGTGCGGAGGGCACCACCGTTGGTGGAGGGATGAATAACAACTCCTCGGGCGGTCAGGCCACTATTGGTGGGGGCGCTTACAACACCGCCAGCGGCTACGCCACCACCATCGGCGGGGGCTTCAACAATACCGCCAGCGGCTATGTCGCCACCATCGGCGGGGGCGCGGGCAACCTGATCACAGCCACAGCCGCGTACGGGACCATCGGCGGGGGCCAGAGCAACACCGCCAGCGGCTCCAACGCCACCATTGGCGGTGGCTCCTCCAATACTGCCAATGCCTGGTACGCCACCGTCGGCGGGGGCTGGAGCAACACCGCAAGCGGCTATGCAGCCGTCGTCCCAGGAGGGGTGAAGAACACCGCCGAGGGCAACTACAGTTTCGCCGCCGGGTATCGGGCCAAAGCCAACCACCCGGGCGCCTTCGTCTGGGCCGACTCCACCGATGCCGACTTCGCCTCCACTGCCAACAACCAGTTCGCCGTGCGGGCGACGGGCGGGGTGAGTTTCACCACCGGCAGCAACACGGACTTTCTGGTCAACGGCAACACCGTCTGGCACGCCGGCAACGACGGCTCCGGCTCCGGCCTGGACGCCGATACGGTGGACGGATACCACGCCTCGGCTTTTGCCTCCGCCTCCCTGCTGGGAAGTTCCTGGGTCAGAGAGAATAACACCAGCCAAGACACATTGTTTTCCATGTCCACCTCCGGCTGGGCAGTCCTGGATGACGGTGACAATGACTCGGATCACACTTTGATTATTACGACCACTAATTGGACAGTAGAGTACACCCTCTGGTACGGCAGCACTGTCGTTCACGGAGAGGCCTCATCGGGCTCCCCAGCCACCATCACCTTCCCTCATTATCAGGGCTTTCAACTCATCCTGGCCAGGCACGAGCGCATCGCTTCCCTGGTCTGCAATGAGAACGACGGTTACGTGGCCTGCGTGTACCAGAAGAGCCATCCGTGAGACCGGGAGGGCAAGATGAAGAAGATGAGTGGGTTTACGGCGACACTCGTTCTCCTGGCCCTGACTGCCCTCCTCTCCCTCCTGTCCTCCGTCGCCCGGGCCCAATCCGGCGGCGGCTACGACCTGACCTGGAGCACGGTGGACGGCGGTGGGGCCACCTGGAGCGAGGGCGGCGGCTATGCGCTGGGCGGCACAGTGGGTCAGCCGGATGCGGGGGTGCTCTCCGGCGGGGGGTACACCCTGGCGGGCGGCTTCTGGCCCGGCGGCGCAGCGGCCCGCTACGGCGTCTACCTGCCCCTGGTGCTGCGGAACTTCTGACCTCACCCCTACCCCCGGCGGCCCCGCCGCCTCCCCCTTCCCCTCTCCCGATGGGAGAGGGGAAGGGGGCCGGGGGGATGGGGTGAGGTGATGCCCTGACAAAAAAGAGAGAAAATGAACAAGAAATGGCTTTCGCTTCTGATTGTCCTCGGCCTGCTGTTCGGCGCGCCAACGCCGACCCGCGCCAACCCCGGCGTGCTCCGTGCCGCACCAGATGGCGTAACCAACGGAGACTGCGACAGTTGGGCCAATGCCTGCACGCTGCAATATGCGCTCTCTCGGGCCGTGAGCGGCGACGAAATCTGGGTCAAGAAGGGCGTGCATTACCCTGGCACGACTCGAGCCGCCACTTTCACCCTGAAGAACGGCGTGGCCCTCTACGGCGGATTTGCCGGTACCGAGACCATGCGCGACCAGCGCAACTGGCAAGTCAATAAAACCATCCTCAGCGGCGACATTGATCATGACGACATCAACACCGACGGCAACAACATCGCTGAGACCTGGAACGACATCCAGGGTGCTAACGCCTACCACGTCGTCAGCGACGTCGGGACGGACAACACCGCCGTGCTGGACGGCTTCGTCATCACCGCCGGGCTGGCCACTGGACCGTGGCCCAGCGAGCGCGGCGGTGGAGTGTTCAATAGCGGCGGTAGCCCAAAGATAACCAACGTCACCTTCAGCGGTAACTATGCCACCAACTACGGCGGCGGGATGAGCAACATGACCAGCAGCCCGATACTGATGAACGTGACCTTCACGGGCAACCGTGCCCTGAGTGCAGGCGGCGGGATGTACAACTGGAACCATAGCAGCCCCACGCTGATCAACGTCACTTTCAGCGGCAACACCGCCAGCTTCGTCGGCGGCGGGATGGACAATTCCAGCAGCAGCAGCCCCACGTTGACGAATGTCACCTTCAGCGGCAACTCTGCCAACTTCGGCGGCGGGATGTACAACGAGGGGAACAGCAGCCCCACGCTGACGAACGTCACCTTCAGCGGCAACTCTGCCAGCGCCAACGGCGGCGGGATGTGGAATTACAGCAGCAACCCGACGCTGACCAACGTCATCATGTGGGGCAATACGGCCACCAATGGACAGGGAATTTACAATTCCTCCAGCACTCCTCTCATCTCTTACAGCAACATCCAGAATTGCGGCAGTTCCTCTGGCTTTTGGGTGATTGCCTGCGGCACAGACGGCGGCCACAACATCGCCGGTGACCCGCGCTTTGAGGATGCCGACGGCGCAGACAACACGCCCGGCACCGCCGATGACAACCTGCGCCTGCAACTCACCTCGCACTGCATTGATGCCGGCAAGAATGCCGCCGTCCCCCCCGGCGTCACCACCGACCTGGACGGCAACCCGCGCTTTGTGGACATCCCGACTGTCCCCGACACTGGCAGCGGCACCCCGCCCATCGTGGATATGGGCGCATACGAGGCCAGGC
>Ga0209227_1000117_pt1 | contig 66050 bp, 49 predicted proteins | sample YNPBryantNP2012_FD_185815 | JGI IMG/M metagenome (GOLD analysis project Ga0209227, IMG submission 185815) | Anoxygenic and chlorotrophic microbial mat microbial communities from Yellowstone National Park, USA - YNP Bryant NP 2012 (SPAdes)... ...
GGGTCGCTCGGGTGCGAGCGGGCGGCGATGGGGCGCGCATCGTGGTCTCGTGGAAGGTCGAAGAGGTTTCCTGGTTTGCGGATCCGCTCAGTGCGGCTGCGCGCTGTATTGCGGACTCCGAGGTCGCGTGGCTGGATGCGGCGACTGAGCCGGCGGCGGGCGGCGCTCGGTACAGCATGTTCTGTACTCGCCCCGTGGCCGTTCTGGAGCAGTACGAGCAAGAGCCCGCGTACCTTCTCGTCGGCGGCCAGGCCGTTGCGGCTGACTGCAACGGGTGGGACCTGTGGCGACGGGTCAACGAGCTGCTGCCTGTGGCCGGCGAGGCGCCCACCGGTCTGACGCCGGGCTGGGTCGGGTACATCGGATTCGAGATGGCCCGCCTGCTCGAGCGATTGCCGGCCACGCGGCACGAGGACCTGGGTTTGCCACTGATGCGGCTGGCGCTCTTCGACCGGGGGCTCGTGCTCGACCATGGTGAAGGCCGGGGGTTCTACGTAACGGCTGGTGGAATGCCGTCGGCGGAGGATTTGGCTCGTGGTGCGGCGCGTCGCATCGGGATGGGTGGTCTGCCGGGGCCGCGACCGCGCGGCGCGCCGGAGACGGAGCAGGCCCGGCAGGGGATGTGCGGGACCGGCTCCGCACGGGTGGCCGCGCGGGTGCGCCCGGAGCTTTCGCGGCGGGCGTACGAGCAGATGGTGGTGCGGGCCCTGGATTACATCGCGGCCGGCGACATCTATCAGGTCAATCTCGCCCAGCGTTTGTGGATCGAGGGGGTGGGGGACCCGCTATGGCTGTACGCCCGAGTACGCCGGTCCAACCCGGCCCCGTATAGTGCCTTTTTGTGCTGGGCGGACGGCGCCATCGCGTCTTTTTCGCCGGAGCTTTTTCTGGAGCTGCGCGGCGACCGGGTCGTTACCCGGCCGATCAAGGGGACGCGTCCGCGTACGGGGGATCCGGCTCGCGATCGGGAGAATTGTTGCGAGCTGCTTGCTTCCGCCAAGGAAGCGGCGGAACTGGCCATGATCGTCGACCTGCATCGGAATGATCTGGGCCGCGTTTGCGTGCCGGGCAGCATCCAGGTGGCGCAGCCGCGGCGTCTGGAAGCCCATCCGACCGTGTTTCACACGGTCGCCGATGTTGTGGGGTGTTTAGCGCCGGGGCACGACGCGCTGGATTTGCTGCGGGCGTGTTTTCCGGCCGGCTCGATCAGCGGGGTACCGAAGATTCGGGCGCTTCAGATCATCGACGAGCTCGAGCCTGTTGCACGCGGGGCCTACACGGGGGCCGTCGGCGTCCTCGGGCTGGACGGACGGATGACCTTCAATGTCGCGATCCGCACGTTGCAGATCCATGGTCCCCGCGCGACACTGTACGTGGGCGGCGGAATCGTCGCCGATTCCGAACCGGCGGCGGAGTACGAGGAAACGCTGGCCAAGGCCCGCGGGATTCTGCGTGGCATCGGCGTGTCGCAGTCCGTCCCCGGCAACGATGGTGGGGACGGCCGATGCGGGGCGGGCCAGACGGACGGTGAACGCCATGGAATTGCGTCATTGGGTATGCCTGAACGGAACCCTGTTGCCGGCCGATGAAGCCCGCGTCAGCGTGTTCGATTCCGGCTTCATGCAGGGCATCGGCCTGTTCGAGACGATGCGCGCCTACAACGGGCAGGTCTTCCGCCTGCGGGCGCACCTCGATCGGCTGATCGGCTCCGCGCGCACACTCGGCTGGACGGTACTTCCGGAAGTTGCGGAACTTGAGGATAACGTGCGGCAGGTGTTGCAGGCCACCGGGGCCGCCGAGGCCCGCGTGCGGCTCACCGTCACGACCGGCTCTCTGCATCCGACTGCGTCGGACACGCCAAGACTCACGGTTGTCGCGACGGCTTCGCCGACGGAGAAGTACCCCGACGAGTGTTACACGCGTGGCGTGACGGTGTTGCTGTCTGACTATCGGCAGAGCCGTCACGACCCCACGGCGGGCCACAAGACCACCAGCTACTTCGCGCGGCTGGCTTCGCTGCGTACGGCCCACGCCCAGGGAGCGATGGAAGTGCTCTGGCAGACGCCGGAGGGCTATTTGGCGGAGGGTGCCATCAGCAATCTGTTCATCGTGCGCGACGAGCAGCTTTGGACACCGCCGGTGGACACGCCGGTTCTTCCCGGCATTACGCGTGCGGTGGTGATCGAGCTGGCGCGGCGCCGGAATCTGGCGGTGCACGAAAGCGCGGTTACGGTTGACGACCTGCGGACGGCCGACGAGGCTTTTCTTACCAACAGCATGATGGAGATCATGCCGGTGGTGCGTCTGGGGCGGGAGCGGATTGGCAATGAGCAGCTTGGCGATGTGACGCGCGCCCTGGCGATCGCCTACGGGCATCTGATCGACGAAGAATGCGGAGGCTGACACGTGCGGCGTGCGACGCGTTCTGCGACCGTGGCGGAGGTGCTGCGTGCTCTAGACCGGATCGCGCCCTTCGCGCGGGCGGCGGACTGGGACAATGTCGGTTTGTTGGCCGGTTGGCGGGACGCCCCGGCCCGCCGGGCTCTGCTGGCGATCGACCTCACCGCCGCTGTCGCCCGCGAAGCGCTCCGCCGGGGTGCGGATCTGCTCATTGTGTACCATCCGCCGATCTTCAAGAACGTGCGGCAGGTGACGTCCGACAGCGCGGGGCCGGTGGCGTGGCTGCCAGAGCTGCTGGCTCGACGGGTGTCGGTCATCGCGCTGCACACGGCGCTGGATGTCGCGGTCGGCGGGACGAACGACGTGCTGCTGGACCTGTTCGAACCTGTAGAGCGCTGGCCGCTGGAGCAGGCTGTGTGCCGGGATCAACAGTACAAGCTGGTCGTGTTCACGCCGGCCGGAGATGTGGACCGCGTGCGGCAGGCACTCAGTGCGGCCGGTGCCGGTGTCATTGGGCATTACACGGAGTGCAGTTTCGAGCTGGCGGGTCGGGGTACGTTTCGGGGCGACGAAACGACGAAGCCGGCGGTCGGGCGCCGGCTGGTGTTGGAACGTGTGGATGAGGTTCGACTCGAAATGGTCGTATCGCGCCCGCGGTTGGGCGTGGTGGTGCGGGCCCTTTACGCGACGCACCCCTACGAGGAGCCGGCTTTTGACCTGTATCCGCTGCACGAGCTTCCCGGTCGCGGGGCCGTCGGGATGGGGCGCGTCGGGCGGCTGGCGGCGCCACAGCGGGGTACCCGTCTGGTCCGCCGGCTCGCGCGGCGTGTGGACCTGTCCGCGGCCACCGTGGTGGGCGACCTCGACCGGCCGTTCACGTCGGTGACGACGGCGGCCGGCGCGTTCGGCGTGGCCGCGTTCCGTGATCCCGATTCCCTGGTCGTCACTGGCGAGTTCAAACACCACGACGCACTGGAACTTCAGCGCCGCGGCGTGACGGCCATTCAGCTTGGGCACTGGGCGAGCGAACGGCCGGTTCTGGCCGTGGTCGCACAGAAGCTATCGCGTCTGGTTTTGGGGCTGCGCGTTGACGTGGCGGCCAGCGATTGCCCGCCTGTGCGTCCGCTGCGCGGCAGGTAGCCGGGGCCTGTGCGCGCCCGCGCCGTGCGTTTCCGGTCGTTTCGCGCCGCGCACGGGTGCGGTATATTCCGACCGGGCTGACCATCGCTGAAGGAACGAGCTATGTACGCACGCTTTTCGCACCTGTGCCACGCGCTGGTCGTCCTGGTGCTGGCGACCAGCAGTGCCCTGCCGCGGGGTTGGGCCGACGACGGCGACGCCGTCGCGCTGGTTAACGGGCGACCGATCAGCAAGCGGCGCATGACCGAAATCCTTTGGGAGGCGCACGGCCTGCAAGTCATGCAGCAGCTCATTGTCCTGGAGCTGGCGAAAGAACAGACCGCGCGGCTGAAGATCGAGGTCACGCCGGAGGACGTCGAACGCGAGTTTCAGCGGGCGCTGGCAGCGATCGCGCCGGAGGTCGACTCTACCGGGCAGCCGGTCGAGGCGGAGGCGCGTCGGCAGGCGCTGGATTTTCTGCTCCAGCAGAAAGGGATTTCGCTGGCGGAGTTTCGCATCGGCATGGAGCGGAACGCCCATCTGCGCAAGCTTGTCGAGCGGAACTTCCGCGTCGACGAGCCGACGCTCCGCGAGGAGTTCGCCCGCCTGTATGGCGAGAAGGTCGAGGTACGCAGTATCCAGGTGGATGAGGTGGGACCGCTGCACGAGGCGCTGAACCTGCTGGACCGCGGCGTGGAGTTTGCCGAGGTCGCCCAGCGCGTCAGCCGCGACGCCGACTCCGCGGCGCGCGGGGGTCTGCTGGAGCCCTTCGCCTTCAATGATGATCGCATTGCCCCGGTGCTGCGCGACGCGGCGTTTGCGCTGCGACCGGGCGAGGTCTCCAAGCCGATCAAGGTGGGGCGCTGGTGGTTCATCTGGCGGCTGGAGCGGCGGATTCCGCCGGCGGAGGTGCGTTTTGAGGACGTGCGCGAGGAGGTGGAGCGCCGGCTGCGTGAGCGCGTTATCCCGCAGGAAATGGGGCGTCTGGCGACGGAGCTGTTTCGCAAGGCTGACGTGCGCGTCCTCGACCGCGAGCTCAAACCGAAGTACGACGAGCTGCTGAAGAAGAACGCCACGCTGGAGACGAATCTGCGCCCGTAGCGTGCGTTGGCTTTCAGGACCGCGGGCACCGCCACGAAGGCAGTGCGGGGGCGGCGTCTACGGCGGCCCCGCTTCTGTTGCGTGACGTGCCGCGCGCTGCGCAGCCGTGGAACGACAGCCCCCCCTATGACCGCCCGAGTCCCGCGCGGTCCTGCGTACCCTGCCGGCCTCCGTGGCGGAGGCCGATGTACCCCCATAACGGCGGGCGAACGGCGAAGTCCGCTACGACAGCGCGCGCACGATCAGCGTGTCGTTCTGACCGCCGAAGCCGAAGCTGTTGCTCAGGCACGTCCGGACCGGAACGCGCCGCGCCTGGTTCGGCACGTAGTCGAGGTCGCAGTTCGGATCGGGCTCCCGGTAGTTGATCGTCGGGGGGACGATTCCGTCGCGAATGGCCAGCACGCAGGTGATGAGCTCCACCGCGCCGGCGCCGGCGATCAGGTGGCCGAGCATGCTCTTCACGCTGCTGATCGGGACCCGTCGGGCGTACTCTCCGAAGACCACCTTGATCGCCAGGGTCTCGATCTTGTCGTTCTCTTCGGTCCCCGTGCCGTGGGCCGAAATGTAGTCGATTTCTTCCGGGCCGACGCCGGCATCTGCCAGCGCCCCGCGCATGGCCGCGATCGCCCCGCGCCCGTCTTCATGCATGTCGGTCACCCGGAAGGCATCCGCCGTCGATCCATATCCGATGATCTCCGCCAGAATCCGGGCCCCGCGCCGGCGGGCGAACTCCAGTTCTTCGAGGATCAGAATGCCTGCGCCCTCCCCCAGCACGAAGCCGTCGCGCGTCCGGTCAAAGGGCCGCGACGCCGTTGCGCACTCGTCGTTCCGCGTCGATAGCGCCGTCAACCGGTTGAAGCCCGTTACGCCCAGCGGATGGATCATGCTGTGCGCGCCGCCGGAAATCATCACGTCCGCGTCCCCGCGGCGGATGAGCGACGCCGCCTCGCCCAGCGCCTGCGTGCTGGCCGCGCAGGCCGTCAGCGTGTTGAAATTCGGCCCCTGCGCATTGAACCGGCAGGCCAGATGCCCCGCCGCGCAGTTCGGCTCCTGCTCAAACTCCATCACGGCGGTCAGGCGCTGCTTGGCGACTTGCGCCCAGCGGATCGCATCGAGGGCGCGCTGTTCGGGTTTCCAGCCCGCGATCGCCGCGGCGACGAAGTTGTCGAAGTCGATCGGTCCCTCGCCGCTGCCCAGATACACGCCCACGCGCTCGGGGCGCAGGCCGGCGGCCCCGTCGAGACTGGCGTCGCGCCAGGCCATCTCGGCGGCCGCCAGGGCAAAACCGCTGTTGCGGCTGCACGTCCGGTGCTGCTCGTAGTGCGGTCCGAGGAAGCGCCGCAGGTCAAAGTTTTTCACCTCGGCGGCGAAGCGGGTCGGAAACGTGCGTGCGTCGAAGATCGTGGTCGGGGCGATGCCGCTTTCTCCCGCCAGCAGCCGTCGCCACACTTCCTCGATATCGTGACCGAGCGGCGTGACCCAGCCCATCCCGGTAATCACTACCCGGCGGTTCATGCTCGTGCCCCTGTCCACCGGCTCACCACGGCCCACGTTTGCCTGCACATGCGAAGCGCTTCCTTTCTGCTGCGGCTAGGCCGAGAACTTGCGGATCACCAGCGCGGCGTTCTGGCCGCCGCCCAGGGCGTAGGCGGTCGAAATCGCGGTTGTCACCGGCAGCGCGCGGGGTCCGTCCACCGGCAACGTCAGTCCGCAGGCGGGATCGACGGGGTTGCTGTTGAAGGCCGGCGGGATGACGCCGGCGTGGACGGCGAGCACGGCAGCGATGAAGTCGATCGCCCCGCTGCCGGCGCCGTTGTTACCCAGGCCCGCCTTCACATTCATGACCGGCACGTCCTCGGTCCTGGGCCCCAGCACGCTGCGGATGGCCGCCGCCTCCGCCCGGTCATGGGCCTCCAGACCGCAGGCACATGACGCGACCAGGTCCACCTGAGCGGGCGCGATCCCCGCTTCATCCAGCGCTTTCTGCATCGCGACGCGCAAACCGCGGCCTTCCGGATGGGGCGGACCGGGCTGCGCTGCGATGTAGGCGTCGTGACCGGCGCCGAAGCCGACCAGCTCGGCGTAGATGCGGGCGCCGCGCGCCAGCGCGTGACCCAGCTCCTCGAGAATCACCAGTCCCCCGCCCTCGGAAATCACGGTACCGTCGCGCCCGGTCGCAAAGGGACGGCAGGCCTGTGCCGGGGTTTCGTTGCGTCGGCTGAGCCGCTGGCCCAGTTCCTGGCGCAGCAGCGCCATGGGATTGTCTTTGCTCTCCGCGCCGCCGCAGATGCAAACATCTGCGGCCCCGCGTGTGATGGTGCGGAACGCCTCCCCGATGGCCAGGTGGCTGCTGGCCTCGCCGCAGGTGATCGTGTTGCTGGGTCCCTGGGCGTCGTGCACGATGGTCACATGACAAGCCAGCATGTTGGGGAGGAACTTGAGCAGCCAGAGCGGCGTGAGATTGTTCATGGCTTCGGCGCCCCAGCGGGCGAAGCTGAAGCGGCCGTCTTCGACGGCGCCGGACAGGGCTTCCGCCAGCTCCGGGAGGTCCGCGCAGATCAAGCCGGCGCCGATGTTCGCCCCGAAGCGCGTGCTGTCGACGTTCGGCTCGCCGTCTGCCTCGCCGCGCTCCAGCAGGCAGCGGGTGCGCAGCCCGGCATCGCGGACGGCCTGGTGGGCAGCGACCACCGCCAGGACGATGTCGCGGGCCATGATCTTGGCCGCTTTGCGGTAGCTTTTGGGGACGTAGTCGCCGATGTTGATCCCGTCGATCTCCCCGCCGATCTGGGAGGAGAAGTAGCTCGGATCGAAGGCCTGCAATCGCCGGATGCCCGAACGTTTCTCCAGCAGCCCGTTCCAGAAGGCGGCCACGCCCACGCCGATCGGCGTGACGGGCCCCAGACCGGTGATGACGACGCGACGGGGATTCACAGCGGGATGTTCTCCGCGGCCGGCTGCGTGTAGGTCTTCAGCAGGGCCATGAACTCTTCGGTGAACACGAAATTCTCGTCAGGGAATTCTAGACCGCTGATGTTCTGGTCGATGTGGGAGAAGACCAGTTCGACTTCAGCGATCAAATCGTTTCCGCAGCGGATTTCGCCGCGGGTGGAGGCGGCCGCGTCCGTCAGGTGTTCGATGCGGGCTTCGAAGCGGATCTGCTGCCCGGGACGCACCAGGCGGTGGAAGGCGGCCCGCTTGATCTTCGCCAGAATCACTTTTTCGGTGAAGTTTCGCGCCTGACCGACGAGGATACCGGCGGTCTGGGCCATGCCTTCGATCATGAGGCTGGCTGGCATGACCGGAAACGCCCCGAAGTGATCGTGGAGATGGTCCTCGGCGAGCGTGACGTTCTTGACCGCCACCGCCCGCTCACCCGGGACGAACTCCGTGAACCGATCAAACCAGATCCACCGCACGGGCTGTCTCACCCGCACGCCGCCGGGCGCATCGGCTGGGCGGCGCGTCCTTACGACTGGCTGGCCGCCAGCTTCTCTTCAATGAAGCTCACGATCGTGCCGACCGTGAAGACGTCCAGAATTTTGTCGATGTCCGGGTCCTGTTCGAACTTGGAGAAGTCGGCGTGCTTGACGCGCTGCTTGAGCGCGGCCAGCCCCGCCGCATTGAGCTTCCGGTTGTTGACGTACTCGGGGTTGCTCAGGATGTCGCGCGGGGTCAGTTCTTCCTGAGAGATCTTGATATTGAACGCTTTCTCCAGGCGGAACACGATGTCGAGGATGTCGATGGACTCGGCCTGGAGGTCCCGCGTGAGCGTGGCCTCCTCGGTGACCTCGTTTTCCTCGACGCTCAGCGCGTCCACCAGCGCCTGCTGGACCTTCTTGAAAATCTCCTGTCGGGATGGTGCAGCCATAAACGGCTCCTTCCACTCGAGTACGCGTGTCGGTCCGGCATCCAATCCGCGCCCGGTCCGGCGCCCGCTCAGACCGCAGCCCGGTCCGCAGCGGCCGGGCAGCCTTTCCACAGCAACGCGAACCGCGCGCGCTGCTCGGTACGCAGTCGTTCGTCCGTGTCGGCCCAGCCGGCGTCGTACTCGGCGAGCGTCAGATGCCGGAGGACCAGACGGCCCTTGACGATCTCGCGCCCGGCCAGATGCCCGCGGGCGGCAAAGGTGCTTTCCCGCTGCGTTAGCTCCAGGCACTCGGCCTCGACCGTCAGCACCTGTCCGGGCGCCACGAAGCTCTTATACGTAACGTTCCGCGCCTCCTTGAGCAACACGAGGCTCGGGGCGAAGTCCAGACGTTCCCGCACGACCCAAGCGGCCGCCTGGACCATCGCCTCCAGCATCAACACGCCGGGAAGCACGGGAAAGCGGGGAAAGTGGTCGGCCAGGTACTCCTCGGCGAGCGACAGCGCTTTCTCCGCTACGATCCGCCGCCCGCTTTCCAGCTCCACAATGCGGTCGATCAGGACAAACTTCACGCTCAGCCCCTGCGGACCTTCAGCCAGAGGGACACAGGCCCGAACCGGACGTTGGACGCCCTGCCCGGCCCGGGTCGGGCAGGATTCTAGCGGCCCGAGCGATGCGCTGCCAGTGCCCCCGCCGCTGACACGCGGCCCCGCCGGGCGCCGCCTTCACGCGCGACTGATGTGGTCCGGATGGGCCCGCACGTGCGCCGCGATGCCGTCGGCGTATTGCTGCATCAGGCGCCGGACCAGCTCTGGACTCTCACGCTGTTGCGGACCTTCAGGCACGTAGAGGGGCGGGTTGACGATCAGCCGGAAGTAGAAGTTCGGTCGCGACACGACGAAGGCCTGACAGATAGTCGCCCCGCACCGCAAGGCCACTTGCAAGGTCCCCGTCAGGAACTCGCGCGTCTGCCCAAAGATCTGCACCGGGCAGGTCTTCAACTGCGCCCCCCGCACACGCCCCACGTCCAGCGCTGTCCCCACCACCCGGTTTTCCTGGAAGCACCGGTAAATCTCGCGCGGGAAGCTGTCGGCATACAGCACGCGGATCGCGGCGTACTCCGGGAAGGTCTGCGCGTACTTCTCCTGCATGTATACCCGCAGCATGCCCTCGTTGCGGTCCCGCACCCCGGCGCAGCGATAGCCCAAGAGCGCCATCAGCACCGCCGCCACGTGATGCGATCCGTGGTGACTCAGCATCACATATACCCCCCGCCCGCGGGCCAGACCTTCGTCCAGGTACTGTCGCCCGTGGAACCGAATTCGCCGCATGATTTTCTCGCGCGGCAGGCGGTCGAAGATCAGGTAGAAGAGTTTGTCGCAGCGTGTGCGGCAGAAGTACTGGTGGACGATGGCCCGTCGCCGCGCGGGCGTCAGGCCTTCGGGGAACACCCCGTCCAGTTCGCGGGCATAGCGGGCGCGGCGTTTGAAGTTGATCAGAAACTCGATGGTGCCGAACCAGCGTCCGAACAGATAGAGACCTCGCAGGCTGAAGGTCCGCACCCAGGCAGTCAGGAACCAGCGTACGAGGGCGAACTTGGCACGGTCGTAAAGCCCGGGGCGTTTCTCCGGGCGGGCCGACTGGGGCGTACCTGTATCCCCCGGCGGCCGGTCGGGCGGGAGCGACTGGGCAGGTGTCCGCGAAGGCTCTGGGAACGTCTTCGTGGTTAGCACAACGGGACATTGTCGGGCCGCTCTGCCGACCTGACAACCACGCGGCACCAACTCTTCGCCGCTTCAGGACCACGTTGTCCGCATTCCGATAACGTTCTTTTGGCCCTTGACGCCGCTGTATCGCCGCGCTAGCGTATGGCCCGAGCGCGGTCAGCCCCGTCCGGCGTGGTGGCCGGGCGGGTGGTCAGATCTGCCAAGGGAAACAGCTATGGGCCGAAAAACAGTCTGGCGTCGATGGGTCGCGGTATGGGGTGCGGCGGCTGTTCTGTTGCAGACCGGTTCGTGCGCGCTAACGGACACCGAAGTGCAGCGTGAACTGGTGCGACAGTTGGTCGTTCCCCGTCTGGCCAGCCTCGTGTCGGATTCCCTTTTCTTCCTGTTGGACAATGCGCTTGTACGTCTGACGACGTGAGCAAGCTGGCGGAGTCGCCCATGCGAAACGTGTTCTTGACTGGCCGGTGGATTGTGTCGGGGGGCGCGCTGCTGGCTCTCAGCGGGTGCTTCACGACTCAGCAGCTCGTCGACTTTGGCCGAACCGAGGTCGCGCGCACCATTTCAGATTTCGTCGGTCAGGTGTTCCAGCTCCTCGTCTTAGCCAGGACGTGAGCAATGCGTTGCGATCCGCCGGGGCGGGTCGCGCGATCAGGATACTTCGTCGGGTCGCCGGCTGGCGGCCCGGCACGGGACGCGACGAATGAGCACGATGCACCTTGCCCGGGGCCTGTTGATCGCGATCTGTGCTGCGCTGGGCATCACCCGGGTCAGCGGCCAGGAGTCGGCACCTGCCGAACCCAGTGCCGCGCTCGTGGACCTGAACCGCGCTATCAAGGCTTACCTGGAGGAGGACCGCGAGACCGCGGCCGACATCCTGGAACGGCTGCTTGCGGCCCATCCGGAAACCGAGCTGCGGGTTCCGTGCTACTACTATCTGGGCCTCATTGAGCTGGAGCGGGGGCTGAAGCACTCGACGGCGGCCCAGGCGGCCCGCACGGTGAAAGACGAAGCGACCGCGGTCGAGGAAGCCAACCAGGCCCGGCAGCAGTTCGAGCGGGCGCAGCAGCGCTTCGAAGAGGTTGTCCGTCTGGCTGACCCCAGTGCGGAGGTCGTCAGTGCCGCGCTTCTGCTCGGCATCTCCCGGCTGGCCAGTGACTTTCCGGGCTCCAAGGTTCCCGCCGCGGAGCTGGCCCAGCGGGCCGCGGACACGCTCGCGCGCTATGTTGCGACGGACTACGGCGCGCAGGACCGGTACGGACAGTTTTACCTGGCCGTTGCGCACTACCGCCTGGCGGCCGAGTATCAGGATAAGGCTGGTAAGACGCGCGAATTCGCGGCGTCGCTCCAGGCGGCGGATGACGCTCTGACCAAGGCGGTCGCGTTGGGCGAGGCGGATGTTGCGGCCGAGCGTCTCAGCCCGCAGGCGTTCGACGAGTTCAGCACCGTCGTGACGTACTATCGTGGCCTGGTGGACATCCTGCGCACGGATAACGCCGCGGCACGCCGGTCGTTTGTCGCCGTGCGCGAGAAGGCGGCCGGTACGGATCTGGCGAACAACGCGGCGGCGATCGTGGCCAAACTTGACGAAGTCGAACGGGCGCGCCCGCGGGCGGTGCAACTGCCTGTGCCCGCGCCGCTCGGGCCGTTCGAGTTCGAGACGCGCCTGCGCATGGGGCACTCGTACGACACGAACGTCATCCTGCTGGGCAAGGACACCCACCTGCCGCGCGGCTTCAAACGGCAGGACGATTACCAGTTCGGCCTCAGCGCCGACTTCAACATCAGCCGGTACATCTCGAAGACGGAAGCCCCCTGGGTCGGTGAGAGCCTGACTTTCGGCATCGGGGCTGGGACGTACAACCTGTGGCAGCCCAACATCTCGCAGTTCGATATCAACCGGTATCCGGCCCGGGCGTATGTCAACTGGCAGCCCATCCGCGACCTGTATGTCGGCTTCCAGTACGAGTATTCGTACACTCAACTGGGCCACGAGCCCTTCATCACCAGCAACCGGTTCACGCCCGTCCTTTCCAAGGTCTGGCGCCGCCGTTTGCCGGACCAGACCGAAGTTGAGTTCGGCCGCACCGACTTCTACTTCTCGCAGGATGACCGGGGATACCTGGATCGCCTTTCGGACCGCCGCACGAACCGTGATGGGGTCTATCGCGCGCTGGGCATGCAGCAGACGATCAATCTGGTGCAGGCGCGGGACCTGCCTTGGTTGCGGGAGTACTACGCCACCCGCGAGCGGGAGCAGCAGCTTTTTGGCGACCGCTGGCTCTACGTGTACCTCGGCTACGAGTTCCGTCGCGACATGACGGTCGGGACGGAATTCGACCAGCGCGGGCACTCGTTGCTGTGGGGGCTTAGCGTCCCGTTGCCGCTGCGGCTGGCCTTCGAACTGGACGGCGAGTTTACGTGGGGCAATTACACGCAGCCGAGCATCTTCGACTTCGAGCGCAAAGCGCGGACCGACCTGCTGCAACGCTACGATCTGGGGTTGACTTACACCTTTGTGGCGCGCGGCGAGAACCCCACGCTTCCAACTCTGAACATCAAGCTCCGCGCCGGCGTCGAGATGACGTTCCAGAACTCCAACATCTGGAATCGACTCGGCGAGGACATTTACGAATACAATAGAACTATTTACGGCGTGCAGTTGGAGGTTGATTTCTGACGGGCGGCAGCGCGGGGCCGTCCGCCGACCCGATCGGTGACAAAAGGCAGGAAAAACCCGGTCCCAGGACAGTCGGGCAGCCCGTATAGGTCGTCCCGCGGCGGGAGTCTGTCGCTGACAGATTGTCTGTGGTGCCGGTGATCGGGTATCGGTCTGGAGCCAGGCATGAACAAGATGGTAGCCAGCGGCGTAGTCGTTCTCATCGGCATGCTGCTCTTGCCGCCCCCGGGTGCGTCGGCACAGGAACTGTTTACCGTCACGGGGGCGTTTCCGTCTGGTGCGGCTACCTGGCGAGGGCCGGGCGCTGAACCCCGCGCGCTGAACGTGGGTGCTTTGTTGGCCCCCGGCACGGTGCGCCTGGCCGACGGGGGGCAGCTCATGTTGCTCGAGACATCGGGCGTGGTGGGCGTGGTTCTGGGACCGGCGGTGATCGACCTCGCACGGGACGAATTGACCGGCGGAGTGCAGGTCAATCTTGAAAGCGGCAGACTCATGTTGACCAGCGCGCGTCGGCCCGGCGAGGGACGCGTGATCAGCGTTACAAGTCCGGCGCCTCCGGGTGGCCCGCTGAGCGTCGAGTTTTCCGTAGTGCCCGGGCGCGTCTACGTCGCGACCGACGACCGAGCGGTCAGCATCACCTTCGTACCGGATGATCCCGCCGGAGTTCTGGGTGTTCGCGTGAACGCGGCCGCTGTAACGCTGGCAAGCGGCCAACTGCTGACCGTCGCCAAGGACGGAAGTCATCGGCTCCAGCCGGCAGGTGACTGGCGCGCGCAGCACGGCTTCGACCGAAGCTGGGGGCGCGACATCGGCGTTGCTTCCGCGCAGGCTTCCCGGCGCGATGTCGAGACCAGCCTTTTCAACAACATCATCTCGTGGGACCGTTACGCGGGGGCCGCGGGCGTGGTCCCGCGGCTGGCCGGCCAGCAATTCAACCCCGAAATTCGACAGACGGTGCAGACCGTGTCGGGTGTGAGTCGCACGGGAACGCGGGCGGGCCCGGTTGGAACACAGCCATTCGCGGCGGCCAACGAGGTCCCACTGGTTTCTCCGGCGGCCCTCAGCGTCCAGAACATTGCACAGGGCGTGACCGCCCTGCAATTGAATCAACGCGCCAGTCGACTCCTTGAGTCCACCGGCAGCCGCGGGCTGGGCTTCCGCGGCCTGCTGCAACTGGCGATTCCAGGGTTTTCCGGTGGTCAGCGGACGGCCGGTCCGGCCGGTCTGGCTGCTCCGTGACCATCGCGGCGCGCCACGCGGTGCGCCCCGAGATAAGAACGATGTCCCGAGAGGGAGAGTTCCATATGACTACCATATCGGCTCTGTCGCATGTCGCACGCCGCTGGGCGTGCGTCCTGTCTGTGCTGGTCGCGGGGAGCGCTGTACCTTGGGCGCTGGCCGACTCCGTGACGCAGCTCGGCCAGTTGCCCATCACGGCTGACGCCGTCGTCAGCGGAACTTTCACTGCCTTGAGCGTGAACCCACGGATCGCGGAGACGGCGGCCGGCGAGTGGGAAGCCGCTTCGGACATCATTCTGCATGCGCCCGCGAACTTCGAGTTCGATACCAGCCTCAACTGTCAGGCCACGATTGTCGTCGGTGATCTCACGCTCCTGGCTGGTTCCGTGACACCGACGGCAACCACGATCACGTTTACTGTGAGCGCGGTCAGTACCGTTGCGTCGACCATCGAATTCAGCTCCATTCGTCTGCGCTCGACGATTCAGAACTGCGGTGCGGCGGCGAGCGGCGATCGCAGCGACATCCAGGTGGAGTGCACCGGCGGCGACAATCTGAACGTCGCCACCGATGCCGTCGACGTTAGCGTCACCGCCGGCGTGCCAACGCAATTGGCCTTCGTTGTCCAGCCGTCCTCGGCGGCGGTCAGCACGGCGATCGCGCCGGCCGTCGTGGTCGAGGTGCGCGATCAGTGCGGCAATCAGGTTCCCTCCGCTACCAACACGATCGGGATTGCCATCGCGAACAACCCGGGCGGCGGGGCGCTGGCCGGTACGACCGTGCAAGCCGCCAATGGCGTGAACGGGCGGGCCACATTCAACGATCTGTCCATCGACCGTGTCGGCACAGGCTATACGCTGCGCGCTTTCTCGGATGGGCTGACGGGGGTGACGTCAGCCGCGTTCAACATCACGGCGGGCACGCTGGCCAGTTTCGCCGTGCAGGCGGGTGCTGCCAGCAGCACCGCTGGCAGCGGCGTGACGATCACTCTTACGGCACGGGATATTCACAACGTGCCGATCGCGAACTTCGATCCCACGACCGATATCACGATCACGACAACGACCGGCGGCCCGGTCACGGGCGGGCCGACGCCGAATATTGCCTATTCGAACGGCAACCCGTTCGCGTTGACGGACAACGGTGACAACACGGCCACGATCCCGGCCGCGGGGGCCAATACTTTTGATGCCAGCGGCCAATACACGTTTACGTTGACGAACTTCCGGGCCGAGGGTCCGATTCTCATTACGGCGACAAGCGGCGCCGCCACCGGGACCACCGCGACGGGCGTAACGTGGAACCCCGATGCGGCCAACCGCCTGCGCTTCGTGCAGCAGCCGACGAACGTGGCGGCGGGCAGCACGATCACGCCGGCGGTGCAGGTCGAGGTCCTGGATCAGCATTTCAACCGCGTCTCGACCGTACACGCGGTGACGTTGACACCCAGCAGCGGGACGCTGGGCGGCACCAATCCGCGGAACACCAGTGCCGGGGTGGCTACGTTCAACGACCTGACGATGACCCCGGTGGGGAGCGGGTACACGCTGCAAGCGACGTCCGGTGCGCTGACGGCGGACACCTCCAGCGCGTTCGATGTGTTTCAGCCGACGGACATCGTGGCGGGTTTCGTCGGACTGGCGACCACGAGCACGACGAGCATCGTGTCGGTTACTTACACCATCGAGGGCCTCTCGTCCGTCGCCGCCTTTCAGATTGCCATTGGACTGGATAAGGCCCCTCCGGATGGCACGGTGGATAGCCCATTGGGAACGATCAATGTCAACCTGGCCGGCGATCGTACTCCCGGCACGCACACGGTGACGCTCGACGTGCGGGCTGCCCTGGACGCGCTGGTCGGTGCGGCGCGCGTCAGCGACGCGGACGTCATTCTGGCCGATCTGGACAGCACCGACACCGTCGCCGAAGACGCCAGCGACAACCGTGGCACGAGTGCACCGCTGGTGGTGAACGTGAACGCGGCGGCCCTGGCGCTGGACGCCGGCCTGCTGGCGACACTCACCTACACGGTGAACGCCCCGGGCAACGTTCCGCCTTTCGACGTCGAGTTCTTCCTCGACAGCAACGGCAACGGGACCTTCGAACCCGGGGTGGATACGCAGGTCGGCGCGACCCAGGCTGGCAATACCGCACCCGGCGTGCACACGGCCACTCAGAGTTTCGCCGGCACGCCGCCCGCCAGCGGGCAATGGATCTTCGCCGTGGTCAACCGCGTGGCGGGACCGGCCGAGTCCAGCCCGTTCCCCGGTGATAACGTAGCAGACACGACCAACTCTGCCGGCACGGACCTGGTCGCGACCTCCATCAGCATCAACACGATCGGAGCGACCACGATCGCGACCGTCAGCTACCTGGTCAGCGCGCCGGCCGCGGTCAACCCCTTTGTCATTCGCCTGGGATACGACGGTGACGCGGACGGCGTGGTCGACGCCTTTCTGACCGGCGGGCCCGGTCAACCGGCGGACATTTCCGGCAACACGACGCCCAGCCCTGACACCTATACCGCCACGGTGGATATCCGCTCGTCCCTCAATGCCTTGGGCGGGATTGCAGATGGCGCCCGCATCTACGCCATCGTCGACCCGCTCAACGCCGTGGTCGAGTCCAACGAAGCGAATAACCGTGTGTTCACGACGGTGTTGGTCGATCTGGCGGCGTCAGCGCTGCTGGCGTCCTCGGGGACCGGGGGCTTCACGGCCACACTCGATTATGTGGTCACCGCGCCGGCCAATGTCGCGGCGTTCAGCATCCGCTTCGGACGCGACACGAACGCCGACGGGGTCATTGACAATGACCTGACGACGGTGGCCGGCGACAACACGCCGGGTTCGCACCGCGTGTCGGTCGACTTGGCGGCCGCGCTGGCGGCCCTGGGCGTGGCCTCCAACTCGGCTGTTACCATTGTGGCTGTGGTTGACAGCACTGATCAGGTCGCGGAGTCCGTTCCTGTGGCGAACAACGCGGCCAGCGGGGCGGCGACGTACACCGTGGATCTCGTGGCGACGCGGCTCACGTTCCCCGGCACGGCGCTGGGAGTGAACTTCAACGCCACGGTCGATTACACGGTCACCGGCAACGCTCCCACCGAGGATTTTACAATCGGCTTCTACGTCTCGGGCAACGATTCCGTGACGAGCGTGGCCGGCGACACCCTGGTTGCGTCGTTCACGATTACGGGAGCGGACAAGGCGTTGGGATCTCACAGCCAAACGTTCACGCTCAACATCCCGCTGGGGACCTTCCCGAGCACAAACTTCTTCTTGAAGGCCCGCGTCAACGACGATGGTGCGGTCCCTAACGAAACGTCCAGCAACAACATCGTCGCGACGCCGAACTCTGCCGCCGACCCCAACGCCGACATCGATGGCGACGGCCTGACGCGCTCGCAGGAGGAGGCGGGGTTTGACCTGCCGGCCGGCACGATCTTCCGTGCCGATCAAACCGGCTCCACCGGTCTGTCCGCCGCCGACACGCGGACGTTCGACACCGACGTGGACAGCGATGACGACGGGCTGGGAGACCTGCTGGAGCAGACGAGCGGCACCAACCCTGCCGACCCGGACACTGACCAGGATGGCCTGCTCGACGGTCAGGAGGACGTGAACGCGAACGGTGTGGTTGATGCCAGCGAAACCGACCCGCGCAATTGGGACACGGACGGCGATGGCCTCAGCGACGCGGAGGAGCTGGCGGGATTCACGCTTTCGCGTTATCCGGCCGGGTCGACGTCCGGCCGCTTCGACAGCACGCGTACGGCTTCGGTTTGGACCAGCGCTGTGCTCGCGGACACGGATGGCGATGGGATCAGCGACTGGGATGAGGTCAACACGTACGCGCGCTCGGCGGATCCCAACGGGGCGGTCAGCGGAATCGGGCTGGCTCCTCTGTTGGCGCGGGCCGATCGGCTGGTTCTGGGGCCCGGGAGGACCGCTGCCGATTTGCCGGCGACGGACATTCGCCGTAATGCCGCCATCTTTCCGATCCTGCGGGCCAAGCCCGTGTGGGGCGTGCGGACCGATCCTACCTTGGCGGACACGGACGAAGATGGCCTGGCGGACCCGGATGATCCGGCGCCCCAGATCAACCCGGCGCGCTGGGGTTACGATCAGAACAACGACGGTCAGTTCAACGAGACGGACCGAGCTGCCTTGGCGACTCTGCTGGGCCCCAGCCTGCCGCAAGGGGTGCAGTTCCCCGCCACCGTGGTGGCATTCCAGCGGCTCCTGCTGAACTTCGACCAGGATGCCGATGGGTTTTTGGAAGCCCCGGACGCCAACGGTGACGGCTTCCCGGATTTCACGCGTTACAACGAAGCCACGCTCGAACAGGCTTTCAACGTTGATTCCAGCAATGACGGCACTCTCAGCGACGGCTTCGACGTTGGCGGTCTCGATCCCAGCGCCCTGCCCGGGCCGAACGACTCGCGGTGCGGCAGCGCCAACGCCAATCAGGTTCTGTACGGTACCTACCGGGTTCTTCGTAACGGCGCCGTGACGGGCGACGGCACCCTCGACTTGTTTGACGCCGGCCAACTGATCCCCACGGACAACTGCCCGACGCAGAGCAATCCCGATCAACTGGACTACGACGGCGACGGCCTCGGCGACGCGTGCGATGCCGATCTGGACAACGACGGCGTTCCCAACGCGCTCGACACCGTCGTGCAGCCACCGACGGGAGAGTGCCCCACGCGGCCAGCGCCCCTGCTGCCGTGCTTCCTCGTCGTTTTGCCGGCGCTGGTGCTCGGCTACGTTCTGACGGTCGTCCGTGGGCGACGTGCGCGGCGCTAACCGACAGAAACAGCAGCGGCCGGTGTGAACACCGGCCGCCGCTCCCTTCAATCCAATAGCCCGCAGTCCGGCTCAGAAGAGACCTAGCTCACGACCCGGGCCACCGGAGTCTCTGCTGCGTCCAGCACCACGCCTACCTCGAGGTGGTCGTCTCCCTGCCCCAGACACAGCCGCGTACGCACCACGGTGGCCCAGCGACTGGCAACAAGCCCCAGGCCGGCCAGCGGGCGAGATCCTGGCAGATGCGATCGCAGCTCGTACCGCTGTCCCTCGGCCACCCCGTAGCCCAGCGGTACGCGCAGTCGCATCCCGTTCTTCGATACGTCCACACATCGGCAGCGGAGAACTGTCGATCCGTAGTGATCGATCATCCACAGCTCGCAGGCCAGGGGTTCTCGTGCGTCGAAACGCCTTTCGAGCACGCATCCGGAATCGCCCGCCCCAGGAGCCGCGACCGAAGACCGTGCAGATTCACGCGTTTGCATGAGTTTATCTCCTCTGCACTCATGCCCCGCGACTGGCGTACCAGCCGCGGCCTACCCTGACTACTGCTCCTCGAACCCGAACTCGCGCAACCATTGTCGCCGCGCGTCGGGGTTCAGCCCGGCCTCCTTCTCTGCGGGCTCGGTCCGGCGTCGAACCGGTCGGGCCAAGTCCCGTCGGACCATCACCCAGAAAGCATCGGCGCTGAGAGCGATGGCACGTCTCCGCCTGGCCGCCTGCGCGATCACGCGGTCCGATGAAACAACCGTCAGGCGGCGCGGCGCCGATGACGTCTTAATCATTTCCACCACAACGGCATCGGCACTCTTGCCGGCGCCGCTGTACAGGACCTGAATTGCGGGGTGAGCAATCTGGCGCGCCAGCGCCGCGTCAGGCGTTGCGCCGTCGAAGACGACGCACACCGCTTCTCGACGCCGCTCCGCCCACCTGCCCAGCACGTCGCAGAGCATCGCTCGCCCGACCAACAGCCGTTCGTCTTCTGCTGCCCGGGCGGCGTACAGGAGGTTGTTGCCATCAATGATGACCGGCACCTCCGTGCTCCATTTACTATGGTAACGCGCAAGCGGTGAAGATGCAAAAGATAAGTGGAACTCACCTGCCTGCGCTGCGCCGGTCATGCACTGCTCCGGTGGACCTCGGTCGGTCTAGATATCATCGACCACACCCGGCCCTTCCATGACACGGAGGACGGTGCTGACCGCTCGGTCTGCCAGATTCCGGCCCTCGGAACCGCGCTCGGCGTTGTCACGCAGTGAGGGTTCAGCCTTTGTTGAGTCAAGGGTTGTCCTGGTGAGTCCACCCCACGATCGCCCGAAGCTACGGCGCGCGCCCGATTATCGCCCGATTCGTTGGTTTGGGCGCCTGATGACTCGGCATCCGCGGATCAGTCCCAGCTTGCCAAGCGCGCCAGATCCAGCTCCCGTCCCAGTACCATCAGGACCTCGCCGGGACGTATGACGCGGTCAGCCGGTGGCAGGAAACGGAAGTGCTCGTCCCGTTCGCCCCGGATCGCAAGGACGAGTATGTCGAACTGCGCACGCAAGTCCAGTTGGGACAATGTCTTGCCGTGTGTTCGGCCGGGCGCCGTGATCTCCATGATTCGGAAGTCCTCGGCCAGCGGGAACATGTCCCGGATGTCCGGGTTGGCGACGCGGCGCGCCAGTCGCTCTGCTGCGTCGCGTTCGGGGAAGATCGTTTCCGTCGCCCCGACTGCTTCCAGGATCTGCGCGTGGTCGTCGTTCGTCGCAGTGGAGCGGATCGTTTTGACTCCAATACGTCGTAAGTTCAGCGCACACAGAATGCTGGGTTCGAGGTTCTTTTCGCCCAGGCAGATCACGGCTTCATCCACGGACGGCGTGATTACGCTGGCCAGCATCTGGTAGTCGCGTGCGTCGCCGATCAGGGCGCGGTGGACATCGTCCCGGATGGCATCGACACGGCGCTCCTCGGCGTCGATCGCCAGCACTTCGCACCCCAGCTTGACCAACGTGCGGGCCAGGTGGCTGCCGAACTGCCCGAGCCCGATCACACATACCTGTCTCATGGCGACACTCCTAGCCGATCATGACGCGTTCGCTCGGGTATTCGAAAAGCTTCCGCGGGGTCGGGATGACCGCGATGGCCAGCGTCAACGGCCCCACACGTCCGACCAGCATGGTCACGGTCACCCATAGTTTGCCCAGCACCGTGAACGCACCCGACAACGACACGGACGCGCCGGGGTTAGCGGAGAGCCCGCAGGTCGCGAACGCGGAAATCTGCTCGAAGACCAACTGCTCCAGGCGCACGCCGCTGTGGCCTTCGCTCATGGCGAGCACGAAGACGCCGGCTGCGTTCCAAATCACCGCCAGCGACAACACGAGCGTTGCACGTTGGACGGTGTCGAAGGGCAGTCGCCGTTGCCCGACCACGACGTCCTCGCGGCCTGTCAGGCGCGCCCGCACCCGTGCGAACCAGACGGTGGCGGTCGTCGTCTTGATCCCGCCGGCACACGAGCCGGGCGAACCTCCGATGAAGATCAGCCCGATGAGCACCAGCATAGAAGGCAGGGGCAGTCGTCCAATGTCCAGCGTGTTGAACCCGGCCGTGCGTGCCGACACGGACTGAAACAACGCGTGAAATGCTTTTTCCGTCCACCGCTTCTCCGTCGGCGTGAGCCCGGTCAGCATCAGCAGCAGCGCGCCTCCCAGAACGAGCCCGACCGACACCTTGAACACGACCCGGGAATGCAGCGTCCACACGACGGCCCCGGTTCGCTGACGTCGCAACCAGCGCCATGCCCGGCTCACCGCCTCGATCAACACGGTGTACCCGATTCCGCCGACGAAGATCAGCGCCATCAACGTGCACAACGCCAGCGTCGAGTCGCGGAAGGCGACGGCATTATCGCTGTAGACCGAAAACCCGGCGTTGCAGAACGCGGAGACGGCGTGAAAGGTCGCCTCAAACCACCCCCCTGCCGGAGGCACGTTGCGTGGGAGCCAGAGGTACAGCAGCACGGCTCCGATGGTTTCGAAGACAACCGTCAGCGCGAGGATCTGACGCAAGGCCCGTCGCAGGTCGACCCGGAAGTCCGGCTCGAAGAACGCGCTCTGCCACGCCAGATGGGACGAAAACGAAAGTCGCCGGTGGAAGACCTGCGCTCCGACCGCGGCGAACGTCATGATGCCCAGTCCGCCGAGCTGAATGAGGATCAGGATGACCGTTTGCCCGAACCGGGAGTACCGTGTGGCGGTATCCACCGTGATCAAACCGGTGACGCATACGGCCGAGGTGGAGGTGAAGAGGGCATCCACGAAGCCGACCGGCTCGCGCGCGTGGGACATCGGCAATCGCAGCAGCAGAGCTCCCACGATGGCCAGGCCGGCGAACGTGCCGGCCATCATGGCTTCTGGCCGATAATACGCGGTCCGTAGCACGCTATGCTCTCAAAACCGTCGCCGTGCGGCCGGAACCGTTGCAGAGCCTTGATTCCGGCCGGCCCGTGCGCCTGTCAAGACCGCGTAGCATATCAGGCCGCTTGGGCGGGGACAGACGGGCACGGGTGATTCCCTGACCGGCGTGCCAGAATGCGGCGTCCTGTCCCTTGCGATAATCTTTGTCTTCACCGACACTTACCCGGAGAAGACGCGCGGCGGGTGACGCGGAGCAGGGAGCTTTCCGCACTGGCCGGAGCGGATCGGGAAGGATGCTGGCATGCGCATCTGCGTCGTGGGAAGCGGATATGTCGGGCTCGTGACGGCGGCGTGCCTCGCCGACACCGGGAACCATGTTGCTGCGGTGGACAACGATGAACAGAAGATCGAGGCGCTGCGTCGTGGACGGTGCCCGTTCTTCGAGCCGGGGTTGCAGGAGCTGGTCGCCAAGAATCTGGAGGCGGGCCGACTCCGCTTCACGACGGATCTGGCCGATGGTGTCGCCGGTGTGCGCGTCGTGTTCCTGGCCGTGGGGACGCCGCCGCGCGCTGACGGCTCGGCCGAGGTTTCCACGATTGAATCGGTCGGCCGCGACGTGGCCCGCCATCTGACCGGGCCAGCGATCATCGTGGTCAAGAGCACCGTGCCGGTTGGGACCGGGGCGCGCCTCGAAGCGCTCATCGCGTCCTGCACGCCGCACCGCTGTCCCGTCGTCAGCAACCCGGAGTTTCTCAAGGAAGGCAGCGCTCTGAATGATTTCCTGCGGCCCGACCGCGTCGTGATCGGGGCGGACGATCCGGCGGCGGGCGATGAGATCGCGGAGCTGCACGAACCGTTTGTCCGCAACAATCGGCCGATTCTGCGCATGAGCCGAGCGGCGGCCGAGCTCACCAAGTACGCCGCGAACGCGTACCTGGCGGCCCGGATCAGCTTCATCAACGAAATCGCGGAGATCTGCGAGCGACTCGGGGTGGACATCAACGAGGTTCGGCGCGGCATGGGGGCCGATCAGCGTATTGGTCATCACTTTCTGTACCCGGGGGTGGGCTACGGCGGGAGCTGCTTTCCGAAGGACGTGCAGGCTTTGGCGAGGTTTGGTCGAGCTGCGGGCGCGGATTGCGGCCTGCTGGAAGCCGTGCATCGTCGAAACGTCGCGCAGCGCCAGAAGATGGTGGAGCGCGTGCTGGAGCGCCTGGGGCGCGATCTGCGGGGGCGCCGGCTGGCGGCCTGGGGGCTGGCGTTCAAGCCGGAGACCGACGACGTGCGCGAGGCGCCGGCGTTGACGGTCATCCCCGCGCTGCTCGAAGCCGGTGCGCAGTTCGCCGTTCACGACCCGCGCGCAATGGAGGCGGCGCGGGCCGTACTCGGGGAGCGCGTCGAGTACTGCGAAGATGCGTACGCGGCGCTGGCGGGGGCCGAAGCCTTGCTGATCTTCACCGAGTGGATGGAATACCGCAGCCCGGATTTCGACCGCATTCGCGCGGCGTTGAAGCAGCCGCTGATCTTCGACGGGCGCAATCTCTATAGCCCCGCCACCATGGCCCGCTACAATTTTGAGTATTACAGCGTGGGTCGGCCGCCGGTGCGCCGTCAACTCTAACCGCTGTGCCCGGCGCAGGGGTGGTAGTCGGCGGCGCGAAGCGTTGCCGGCATTTGGGAATCCCCCGGCGGCGCGCGCTGGTTCAGCGGAGTACGCCACATGCGCAGCCCGTCGCCGCGTCTGGTGTCGCTGAAGGAATTGCTGGCTCGGAACACCGCGCCGGCCGACCCGGCGCTGGTGCGTGCGGAGGCCGAGGGCGTGGTCCGCTGCCTGGCCTGCGGTCACCGGTGCCGCGTGTTGCCAGGGCGCGCGGGGGTGTGTCGCGTGCGCTTCAATGCGGACGGGGTGCTGCGCGTGCCGTTCGGCTACGTGGCGGGCCTGGCGGTCGACCCGATCGAGAAGAAGCCCTTCTTCCACGTTCTGCCCGGGTCAGATGCCCTGTCGTTCGGGATGCTCGGCTGCAATCTTCATTGCCCATACTGTCAGAACTGGATCAGCAGCCAGATGCTGAAGGATACGCAGGCTGTAAGCGAACCCACCTTGATCGAGCCCGAGCGGATCGTGGAGCTGGCGGTGGCACACGGCTGCCCGATTCTTACCAGCACCTACAATGAACCCCTGATCACGGCCGAGTGGGCCGTCGAGGTCTTTCGCCGGGGCAAGGTCCGCGGATTGCGCGGGTCGTTCGTCTCCAACGGTCACGCCACGCCGGAGGCGCTGGAGTACCTGCGTCCCTGGGTGGACTTCCTGAAGATCGACCTGAAGTCTTTCCGCGACCCTACGTACCGACAGCTCGGCGGCGTGCTCGAGAATGTCCTGGACACGATTCGGCGCGCTCATCAGTTGGGCTTCTGGGTCGAGATCGTTACGCTCGTCGTCCCTACGCTGAACGACAGCGACGAGGAGCTGACGGAGATCGCGCGCTTCATCGCCGGCGTCTGCCCGGATATCCCGTGGCACGTGACGGCCTTTCACCCTGATTACCGGCTGACCGGGCCCCCGCGCACGCCGGTGGAGACGCTGCTGCGTGCCTGCGAACTGGGACGGCGCGCGGGGCTGAGGTTCGTCTACGCCGGGAATCTGCCCGGTTTCGTGGGCCCGTACGAGAACACGCACTGTCCCCGGTGCGGACGCGTGCTTGTAGAGCGGCACGGCTTTCTGGTCCGCGCGAACAATCTGCGGGACGGGCGCTGCCCGGATTGCCAGACGGCGATTCCCGGCGTGTGGTCGTGATAAGCGGCGTGCGTGACGCCGTGCGGCCTTATCCGCTACCGGGCTTCGGGGGCGGCGCTGCTGCCAGGGCTGGCAGGCTGGGAGTTCGGCTCGGGGGTGGGGGTTCGCAAGCGCCCGATCCGTTCGCGCAACTGCCGGAAGCCTTCGCGGATGTCTTCGGGCCACGCGCACGGTGGGTCCTGTTCGACGGCGGACAGCGTGGTTTCGATCTGGGCGGCGTTCTCTGCTGTGAGGCGGGCGGTCAGCTCGGTGTGGATGACGTCCCACAGCGCCGCCGGCGTCACGGGGGGACACACGTTCCGCAGCATCTGCGCGACGTTGGGGTCGTACCGGTCGCTGACGAGGGCGAAGCGGAGCGCGTCGCGCGCCACGCGCTCCGCAGCCGCCGCGTCCTTCGCGGCGACATCCAGCGCCCGAGTGTACTCCAGGAGGGCCTCCCCTGGCTGTTCCAGGAGGACGTATTGTGCTGCCAAGCGCGTGCGCAGCGTGGCGAGGCGGGCGACGTTGGCCGGACTTTCGGCTTCGGCGGTTCGCAGGAGGCGTTGCAAGAGGTCGATGGTCCGCTGCGCACGGAGGCGTCCTTCGCCGGGAAGCCGGGTAATCCACTCCTCGATTTCGGCCGGGGGGCGTTTTTCCAGCAGAAGCAGCGCTGCGCGCCAAGCGGCCTGACGCACGGTCTCCTCCGTTTCGGGGGGCGAGGTCAGGCGTGACCAGATCGCCTGGAGGTGGCGATCTGCGGCTCCCAACGTTGCCAGAGTGTCGATGGCGGCCTTGCGCACGCCGGGGTCGGGGTCACTTACCGCGGGAAGCAGCGCGTCGGCCAGTTTGGGATCGTCCAGGCCGGCGATGCCGCGGACGGCGTTCAGTCGCACAGCAACCGCTTCGGCGCGGTCCAAGGCGGCGGCAAAGGCCGGACCAAAGCTTGCGTCGGCGAGGTTGCCCATCGCCCACAGCAGACGTTCGCGCAAAGCCACATGGGCGGGCTGGGTCTCGGCGAAGGTGCGCGCCAGCGCTCGAACCACGTCTTCCCGGGGCGCGTCGCGTAGGGCGCCGCGCTCCGCCAGACGTCCCAGGGCCGCAACGACCTCGGTGGCGAGTTCCGGGTCGGCCAGGTCCAGGGCACCCAGCAGCGCCTCGGCGGCCGCTCCGTTCCCCACATAGCCCAATCCGTTGATCAGGCTCAGGCGCAGCGCACGATTGCGTGCGGTGGCGAGCAGGGCGATGAACGTCTCCGCGTCCTGCGGATTCCGGAAGCGGGCCACGGTCTGGACGGCAGCGGCCTGCTCGCGTGGGTCGGGACTGTTCATCAGGTCCCGGATGCGGACGAGCAAGTCGCCCGGCAGCGAGTCGGGCGTCCGCCCGTCATCCAGGTGGCGCTGCACCAGGCGCAGCCCCAAGGTTCGAATCGTTGCCGAACTGTCGGACAGATACTCGCTGAGCAGGGCGGCCCGTTCTGCATCGGAAGCGCGCTGGAACCCTGTTTCGAGGACCTTGGCCAGCCGCCCCTCGACGGCATCGAGGCGGGCTCGCATCTCGCGATCCCGCTGCATGAGCCGCTCGATCTCCAGCCGCTGCCATTCCTCGTCTGTCAGGTCGCGCGTGGCGTTCCACCATTTCTCCGCCTCGGCGGCGTCGTCCCGGAAGTCCATGGCTGTCGCCTGCTGGAACGCGGCCAGTGCGGCGGCTGCGACGACCGGATCGCGGTCTGTCAGTACGGCCGCCAGCGCGTCGATCGCCCCGCGTGACGTCATCAGCCCGAGAGCCGTGACGGCCCCCAGGCGGGCGCGCTGCGGTGCATCCGGGTCTACCAATTGCCGCCGCAGCCGCGGGACAACGCCGCCGTCGCGGTACCCGGCGAGTGCTCGCGCCGCGGCGTGGCGTACTTCTGCCTCATTCTCGCCGAGCATGGCGGTCAGGGGGCCAAGGTAGGCGGCGTCGAGGAACTGCGGCAGCTCGGCCAGCGCGCTGGCGACCGCAACTTTGCCCCCGGCGTTCTGGCCGCTGAGGATTGCGGCCAGTCGCGGCGGGGTCTCGCTCCACCCCTGCATCAGCAGCAGACGCGCCGCTCGCTTTCGCGCCTCCGGCGGGTTCTTCGGATCCTCGATCAGCGTGATGAGATCGGACAGCGTGTCCGGCGTCGGCATGGCAGGGCGGGTAACGGCCTGGGTGGCGGCCTCCTGAGCGGCACAGAAGCCCGCCAGCACGACAAAGACGGCGATCCCCAGTGGTGCCCTATTCATGCTCTCACCGTTGGCCGCGCCACGCGACCGCGCAAGATAGACCCGTGCAGGCGTACGTGCGTTAGCCGGTCGCTCGGGCTGGTCATTCGGGCCGCATCGTTCTCGTTCGCCGTGTCGGCGTGCTGCCGAGCACGCGTATCGTACGAACCCGCGCCGCGCGGGGCAGAAGCTGCCGGTCCGCGCACGCGCCGCCGCCCCGCGCAGGACGCGCTGTTTTCGCGGGTCGGCTGGCGGGCACGCCGGTCGATCTTCGCACCAGCTCCGAAACCGCACCCGTGGCATGGGGATTGTATCCCGGTAACCAAGGTCGCCACAGGGCCGGACACAGAAACTGCCGCCGAAGGGCCCCTTTCGGCCGGGCCGCGCCTGCGGCGTGCCGGGCACGGGCTTCTTGAATGGGGCCGGGCGTTGGCCGATAAGAGAGTAAGAGTGTCTTGTGTTCGAGTGGTCGGGAGTTGAAAGGCCACTTCGGTAGGCGTATGCTGAACATCGTGGGAACGTGCAAGGGCTGGGCGCGGGCCGCAGACGCGAGCCAGTGCATGCGCGTCGACGTTCTGGCCAGGGAAAGCGTCATGAGCCGGATACCCGGGATCGTATTGGGGGCCTTAATCCTGTTCGGCGTCGCCGTCGCCGAGGCGGGGTTGTGGCAGAACATCTATCGCGGGCTGGATCTGGTGGCTACCCCGACAGGGTCGCCCGTCGTGACGACCGGTGACGGCACGCGCGTGAACGGCGCGCGGTCCGGCCGCCTGCGGATCGTTCCGAACGGCGTGTTCGGCAAGGGGTACCGGTTGGAGTTCGATCGGACGTTCGGAGCCGACTCGCGTGGTCGTCCGGAGGTGTTCCGGCTGGGCGTGTTCGGCGATGTGACGCTGCAAGGTGGTACACAGGTCACGGCGGGGTACAACCAGTTCTTCAACAAGAAGTACAAGACCGGGTCGGCGGACATCACCATCAACAACCTACAGTACGACCTGCGTACGAAACTCGGACTTCAGGATGCAGAGCTGTCCGGCACGCTCAATCTTGCGGGCGCGCTGGACATCAACATGCTCGGTTTCTATGAACTCACGTTCAACGCGAGCAATACCAATTCGACCTTCAAACTCGACGGAGTTGTCGTACGGGACGAGCAGGCTACGAACTTCGATGTTGGGCCTATCTCCGTCCGCGGGAACATCTTTGTCGATGGTCTGTTGGCGGGTGTCGCCAGCACCGGGCTGGTTCCGGACAATCTGACCGCCATCTTTCCGAAGTCCCCCATCGACCGCATCACCGATGCGATCGCTGAGCAGGTGCAACGGGAGACGGCGGTGTTGGGCGACAGCGTGACGGCCGACGTCCCCACGCTCGTGCTGCGCACGGTCCTCCAGCAGGATGGGGACGCCGCACAGCAATTGGCCAGCGCGCTGGCCGCCAACGCCGACCTCCAGGCAGCTTCACGATCGTCCGACGCGTCTCGGAGCGTCGTCCCGGAGCCGGGCACGCTCTTGCTGATGGCCTGCGGTGCGGCGCTGCTCGGTTACCGCCGCCACCGCTGAGATGCGGCGGGTCTGAAGTCCATCCTGGTCCGGTCTTCGTAATCCCCGCGGCCTGGTACGAGGCGGTCTACGCGTCGGCGACGCGCAGGACGAGCACCTTCCGTTCGGTCATTTCCTCAATGGCGTAACGCACGCCTTCGCGCCCACAGCCGCTTTCCTTCATTCCGCCGTAGGGCATGTTGTCGACGCGGAAACTCGGTACGTCGTTGATGACGACGCCACCGACGTCGAGTTCTTCGAAGGCGCGGAACGCGCGGGCCAGGTCACGCGTGAACACGCCGCACTGCAAACCATAGACGCTGTCGTTGGCCCCGCGCAGGGCTTCGTCGAAGTCGTCGAAGGGTTGCAAGGTGGCGACGGGGCCGAAAACCTCCCGGCAACTGATTTTCTGCTGCGGGTCCACGTTCTCGAGCCACGTCGCCTCATAGCACGGACCCTGTCGCCGGCCGCCGCAGAGTACCCGCGCGCCGGCCGCCACCGCTTCGGCGACCCACTGTTCGACGCGGATGGCGTCGGCTTCGCTGATCAGCGGGCCGAGAAAGGTGTGTTCGTCGAGCGGGTTGCCGGTCGGGAGTTTTTCGGCTCGTTCGACCAGCCGCGCCCGCAGGGCGGCGTAGATCGAGCGGTGTGCCAGGACGCGCTGCACGCTGATGCAGCTCTGTCCGGATTGATAGAAGGCCCCGAAGGTGAGGCGGTCGGCCGCGTAATCCAGGTCGGCGTCGGGATCGACGATGCACGCCGCGTTGCCCCCCAGTTCGAGTGTCACCCGCTTGCGGCCAGCCCGCGCGCGGAGCGCCCAGCCCACCTGCGGGGAGCCGGTGAAGCTCAGGAAACGCATCCGCTCGTCGGTCACCAGCGGTTCGACGTCGGCAGCGCTGGCGGGCAGGATGGAGAACGCGCCGGGCGGCAGGGGCGTTTCGGCGAGGATTTCGCCGAGCAACAGAGCACTTACGGGCGTCGCTGAGGCGGGCTTGAGAATCCACGGGCAGCCCGCTGCGATCGCCGGCCCGATTTTGTGAGCGGCCAGGTTCAGCGGGAAGTTGAACGGCGTGATGAACGTGCAGGGGCCGAGCGGAAAACGCCGGACGATGGCCTGGTATCCGGTGGCTCGCGGTGCGATGTCGAGGGGCAACCATTCGCCCGCCAGGCGTGTGGCCTCTTCGGCCGCCAATCGGAAGGTGTCGATCAGCCGCGCGATCTCGCCGCGCGCGTCGCGGATGGGTTTGCCCACCTCGATGGCCAGGACGCGGGCAAGTTCCTCCTGTCGCTGTGTGACGCGCAGGACGACGTGCTGAAGGATGTCGCGGCGTTGCCATGCGGGCAGGCGGCGTGTGCGGTGGAAGGCGTCGTGTGCGGCGTCGATCGCCCGGCCGACGAGCGCGCGGTCCGCACAGGCGACGTGTGTCGCGACCTGGCCGGTGTACTTGTTCGTGACGGCCAGGGTGCCGCTCGTCATGACGGGCTGGCCGGCCAGGTACAGGGGATAGGTTTCGCGCAGCATGGCTCTTGGGGCGTGCCGGTGATCTTACGGCCGGGGCGGACTTGGCTTCCCGCCGGCGGGTGGTTCCGCCGGTTTGGTCTGGGCCCGCGATTTCTCGACCAGCGCCCGGATGGGCTCCGGCAGCGCGAAGCGCTCGGCCGGAATATCGACGTTGCTTTCGACGCTCTCCAGCACCACGGTGTGCCGCGCGGGCGTGCCGGCGACGGTCGTACTCATGCGATGGGGAATAAGCACCCCCGCGCACTTGCGGTAATCGGACAGCACAGTGGTCAGCGACAACGCGCCCATCGGGCCGGTCATCGTCATGTCCTGCCGTGTCGGCAACCCGGTCTTGCGGTCGTAATAGACGGTGACGGGCGCGCCCGTGGCCGGGGTGAACACGACCTTGTAGCAGGGATGACCTTCGACCTCGACCTCCTCGACACACTCGGCCTTGGTGTACAGCTCCCGCCAGTGCAGCTCCGCGTTGAAGCGCGTCTCGCGGGCTTTGGCCGCGCGCTCGTCGCCTTCCAGCAGGCGCGGGCCCATGGCCGACGAGATCATCCAGAACACTTCCCCATCCGTTCCGGCTTCTTCCTTGCCCAGCCCCTCCAGCTCGACGACTTCATAGCTGCGATTGGGGGCGGCAGCGTAGATCGTGACGGAGCCCTTCAGACCCTGCGGCTCCACCTCGAGCGTCCCCTTCATCACGCGCGAGCGGATTTTCTCCATCGCGGCCTTGCCGCCCAGCGCTTCGATGGATTTCTCGATCACCTCTTCCGCGGGCGGAAGCTTTGCCGCTGTGGCAGTCGCGGACTGGGACTTTGTGTGGCCGAGAGTCTGCAAACCTGCCAGCCCCAATATTAGCGCGAAGACTGTCGCCCGTTTCTTCGTCAGCAGCCTGCTTGCCATGTTCTGGTTCTCCACTGTTTGATTCCACATCGCCTGCTCAGGGCCGAATGTACGCCAGCCCTGTTCCTTCCGGAGGTGGGCAGGACGACCGTATCCATTCTACGGCCGCGTCCAGCGCCGGGTCGCGGCCCGCCAGCAGGGCGGCGCGTGTCAGGGGGACTTCCACGTCCGGCGTGACGCCGACGCCCTCGATCCTGTGGCCGCGGAACGTTACGTAGTCGGCCGTGGCGTATTGAAAGCCGTCGCCGTTAGGCAGTCGAATGACCTGGGAGGGGAGTGCGGCGCCGGCGGTGCGGGAGCCGAAGAGGCGTGCGCGCCCGAGCTCCTGAAGGCCGGCGGCCATGATCTCGGCGGTCGAGGCGGAACAGCCGTCCACGAGGATGGCCAGGCAGCCGGAATAGGTTTCCGGCCGTGGGAAGATGGCGAAGCGGATTTCCGTTTCGCGCGTGCGCATGACGCCGAGCGGGTGCTCGGCGTGGGCGACGAACCAGCCGGCGATTCCCATGGCCAGGGCGCTGATGCCGCCGGGGTTGCCGCGCAGGTCAATGACGATCCCGCGCGTCGTGCACAGCCAGGGCCGCAGCGATTCTTCGAATCGGGGCATCAGGGTGGCCGGCTCGAAAAAGAGATTGAAGGCGATGTACCCGATTTCCGGGTCGACTTGCCGGGACTCGAAGCGCAAGTGCATGGGCGGGAGGTGACCGAACTTCACGGGCTGCCCCTGCGGGGCCACGCGGTCGAGCTGCCGCGTGATTGGACGATCGCCGTCGTCGAGAAACTCCACGGTGACAGGCTGATCGATCGGACCTGCGAGCCAGCGCGACACGGCGCGCACCAGCATGTATTGCTGGGCGGTCGAGTCCGCGTAGGCCGCGGCAATGTTGCGGAGCGTCGCGGGCACATTGATTGTTCCGACGCGGACCAGAACCCATCCCGGACGTACCCCGGCCCGCGCGGCCGGCGTGTCGGGCTGCACGGCCGTGACAACGGCCTGTCCGTCCAGGACCCGCACCGTCAGACCGGGCTGGCCCGTTTCAGCACCCTCCGGCATCGGTCCAAGTGCCTCGTATGCTGACGCGGGGATGATCGCGAAGTGGGACAGCCCGAGCCGTTCCACGGCGTCTTCCATGGCCTGGCGGGCGGCGGACATCGTGCAGGCATGCTCCACCCGCGGCCGCAGCTCGCGTCGCACTGCCACCCAGTCGACCCCGCCCAGCCCGGGGTCGAAGTGCTGGTCGCGGATCGTCTGCCAGACCAGGTCGAACGACGAGAGGTTGAGGTGCCGCTGCGAGTGCGTCAGACGCGGCTCAGAGCTGCGTCCGTTGACGGCACAACCGCCCATGGGCAGCAGCATCAGCAGTGTTGTCCAAATCACTGCGGATGAGACGAGCCACGTCGGAAATGCGGAATGTCGGCCGGCACATGACGCGCGGCCGCCACGCGCCGCCTCGCGGCGTGCGGAACCGTGCCTGGTTCTGCAAGGTTTAGAGGTGGTCGGCATGCCCGCTCCTGAACGCCGGCGGGTCGACTGGGCCGCCGACCGGTGTGCCGGCTGGGGGCACTCTAGCCTCGTGCTCCAGCGACGACAAGGAACGGGCGGCCCCCCCGTGGCGCGGCCTGCATCGCACCGTCCGACGTCCCGCGTTGCCCCGCATCGGTACGGGGCTCCTGCCGTGCAACCTCACGAGGCCGGCTACGACCACACTCGCCGACGTGCGACGTGCTTGGAGCGAGTCGAAAACGTCGACCGGGGCGCGGGGAAACGTCATGGTGTGGGGAGGAGGCACGCGGCCATGAAAGCGATCGTCCTGACGCTCGGACTGACGTGGGGGCTGGCGGGGGTGGCGTGTCGTCAATGGCAAGGCACGCCGGGGCCGTTTGCGCCACGGTCGGCGACCGCGCTGGGCGGCGGTCGGTCCCCGGGCTGCGGCAGCGCGGCGGTACGACTACAATCCTCCGGCCGTTTTGTACTGACATGCAATCAACGGAGGTGCGCGTGGACCCGCTCGACATTGTTTTTGTCATGCCGCATCCGGACGACGTGGAGATCACCTGCGGCGGGACGGTGGCCAAGCTGGTCCGACTGGGATATCGGGTCGGCGTTGTTCACATGACCAATGGTGAGCCGACGCCGCGGGGTTCCCCGGAGGTGCGTGCCCAGGAGCTTCAGGAGGCGGCCCGGATTCTGGGTGTGCACGTGGTCGTGACGCTGCCGCTGACGAACCGGGAGCTGATGGACGGCCCCGCAGCACGTTACGCGGTGGCCACTGTATTTCGCCGGTACCGGCCGCGGATCGTGGTGGGCATGGCTGGACGGACCCCCGGCGCCTCGCCGGATCATTATCAGGGACAACTCATTCTCGAGGCGGCGCGTTTTTACTCGCAGTTGACCAAGTGGGACGACCGGTTTGAAGGGACCCCGCCGCACCGGATCGACTGGCTGTGGTATCGTCCGGTGGCGCTGGGGGCTGAGCAGGAGCACTGGCCGGCGACGTTTGTGGTGGACGTCTCGGACGTTTACGAGCAGAAGGTGGCGGCCATCTCGGCCTATCGCTCGCAGTTTGACGAGTCGCGGCTGGCACGGTTGCTGCACCGGGTGCGGGCACGGGACGCGAATGACGGGGCGCGGGCCGGGTTTGAATACGGGGAGCTGTACGCGTTGCCCCACCCCTTGCCGATGCGTGACCCGGTGGGCTATTTCCGCGATTCGGGGCCGCTTGTTGCCCCCAGCTATCCGCCGCGCTCGGGGTAATCAAGGCCATCGCGGCGGCACGTGTGTGGCTGGGTTGGGCGGGCCGTTGACAATTGTGAGCTGGAAGACGATGCTACCGCGCGCCAGCGGGGCGGCATGTCGAGGCGGTCCGCTGGGCGCGTGCGTCGGGTGCGCGGTCTGACGGTTCGGGTCCTGAGGCGCGGTCGGACACACCGAGGCGAGTCGAAGGCATGCGAATCGGCGTCGGCGTTATCGCGGCGGTTCTCTTGACGCTGGTCGGCAGGACGTCGGCGCAGGCGCAGGAAGGCCGCGGGGAGGCCGAGGATCGCTTTTTCCGCCAGCAGCGCATGGTGGACGAGCAGGCGCAGCAGGAGCGGCGTCAGACGGCGCCGGTGCAGTCGCTCCTGGACTTCCAGTGGGGCGGGTGGATTGACTATTACGTCTACCACTTCGACGACGGCCAGCAGCGGTCACGCTTCGGCCAGCGGCCGGGGCTGGCGCTGTGGACCCGGGCCACGATCGACCAGGGGGCCCACGAGGTCTTTGCCCGCATGCGGCTGCGCTACACCTGGTTCCGGGACGGCGACGAGATCGACCGGCAGGAAGACTGGTTCGGCCCGGACTTCGAGCAGGTCTGGTATCAGATTGACGTCGGCCGCGCGTTCCGGCTGAACCGGCCGTCGGATCCGCTTCAGCTTCGCGCCCGGATCGGGCGGCAGAACGTGGTCTTCGGGACGGGCTACGCGCTCGATCTGCCGATGCAGGCGGTGCTGCTGGATGCCAGACTGTATGACTTCCGGGTGCACGGGCTGTTCGGCAAGTCGATCCTGAACTATCCGAACCCGATCGACCGCAGCGAGCCGGTGGACAGCCACAGCGATCGGCTGTTCTACGGCGTGCAGGTGTCGTACGAGGGCTTCCGCCGGCACGTGCCCTTTGTGTATGCCCTGTGGAACAACGACCGGACCGACGAGCGGCCGAAGGATGCGTTCCAGAATTACAGTTACGACAGCTTCTACCTCGGGGCGGGGGCGCGGGGCGAGCTGGCGCACAACCTGACTTACTGGATCGAGGGGGTGCTCGAATCCGGCCACAGCTACGGCGACGGGCAGTTCCTCCGCAGGGATTACATCGCCGCGTACGGGTGGGATATCGGGATCGAAAAGCGGTTCGACGTGCTGACGCACCCGCGCGTCGTGGGTGAATACATGTTCGCCAGCGGCGATGGCGACCGGCTATGGAGCCCGACCAACGCGGACGGCGGCAACCGTGGTGGTCGCCGGGACACCAGCTTTGCAGCCTTCGGCTTCCGCGACACCGGCATCTCGCTGGCCCCGACCATGAGCAACCTGCACGTCTGGCGGGTCGGCGCCTCCTTCACGCCACTGGAGCGGTACGAGCTGCTGCGGCAGTTGGAGCTCGGCACGAACTGGTTCCTGTACGCCAAGCACCGCACGCACGGGGCGATCAGCGATCCGCTGGCGGACAACTTCAGCGGCTATGTCGGGTGGGAGATGGATTACTTCATCAACTGGCGCCTGTCGTCGGACCTGTCCTGGACACTCCGCTGGGGCACGTTCTGCCCCGGCAGCGCGTACCAGGACCAACATACGCGCCATTTCCTGCTGACCGGCGTGACCTGGAGCTTCTAGCCGTGTTCCGGAACGGTCGCACCATCGCACGGACACATCGGGCAACAACGGCCGCGGCGCGGCGTCGAAGCTCAGGTCGTCTGCTGAGGCTGGGGGCCGCCGCGCTCGCGGCTGCGCTCGGCGGGTGTCAGGCGCCGGAAGCGAGCTCGACCGTGGACGTACCGCGGAGCGGAAACGCCGAGTTGGTTCTGCACATCAGCAACCAGCCGTTCGTGACAGCGGAGGCGGCGTATCGGGCGGTGTATCTGTTGGCCAAGGGGCAGCCGTTTGCGGGCGAGTTCGACGAGCTGGCGCAGACGATGAAAGAGGAGAAGCTGATCGGCTCGTGGGGCTACGGGCCGCAGCGGTATGTGACGCGGGCGGATGTTGGGTTCATGGTCTGTCGCGCGTGCGGCATTCGCACGGGCGTGAACTGGAACCTGACCGGCCTCGGACGGTACGCCTGGCGTGAGCTGATCTACCACGGGATTGCCGAAGGCGGTGACGAGAACCACCTCATCAGCGGTGGGGAGTTCGTCGGTATTCTGCTGCGGGCCGAGCAGTATCTCGCACGCCGCGGCCAACTGGAGTCCCCCTCCGTCGAGCTGGGTCCGCGCCCTGGCTAACGTCTCTGCGCAGCGCGGGGTTCACGTACATACCGAAAGCACAGCGCGGGCCGTACCTGTCGGCTACCCGCCGGTGCCCTGTCCGGCGCGGATCGAATCGGACTTCGGCGTCGTCGCGGGGCCAGACGATGCGCCCGCGACCGGCCCCGTGGCCACACGGTCGTCGCAGGATGCCGCCGCGGCCGGCCGGGCGGCGCTGCGCAGCGCGGCGATCCGGCGTGCGCGGCGGCGTTTGCGGACCCGGTACACGATGGCGAGTCCTGCGATTACCAGGATGCTCAGCACCAGGACGCTGGTTTGGGCGTCCGCGAGGTACACGAGCAAGGTGGGGACCATGCCGGCGAACCAGTAGCCCAGGCCGATGAAAAGCGGGGCGGACAGCAGAGCGCCGGCCAGGTCGGCGGTCAGAAACCGCCAGCGCGGGAAGCGGGTAGCGCCCGCTGTAATGCACATGGCTGCCCGGATGCCGACCATGAACCGACCGAAGAAGCAGAACCAGGTGCCATGACGATGGAAGCGTTTGGAAAAGCGGTCGAAGCGGTCCGGCGTCAGGAACCAGCAGACGAAGCGGTGCTGAAGGACTTCCGGCCCCCAACGCCGTCCTAGCGTGTAGAGCACGAGGTCGCCGCTCATGATTCCGATCAGGGCGACGATCAGCGTGCCGTGCCACGAAGCGATCCCCGGGTGGGTGCGGAGGAGTACGCCAGCTGCGATCAGCGGAATATCCTCGGGAATGGGGACGCCGAGGCTGGCGGCGACGAGGATGATCAGCAGCGCCGGGTAAAACGCCTGCTGCATCCAGTTCTCGACGCCGGCGATTTCATTGCCTGCTGCCACGAGCAGGGGGACCAGCGCGTCCATTCCGAATCCCCAGGGCCGGCAGCGTCCGACGACCTGCCGAACCGAACATTTGACCCCCCGCCCTGGCGCGACGCAAGCGAAGGTCGCGAACCGGCCCGCGGATAGTCAGCGGCGCGAGCGGTTACCCGAAGCGGCCGGTGATGTAGTCCTGCGTGCGTGGGTTGACCGGGTTGGTGAACAGGACGTTGGTCGGACTGAACTCGATCAGTTCGCCCATCAGCATGAAGGCGGTCCAGTCGGACACGCGGGCGGCCTGCTGCATGTTGTGCGTGACCAGCACGACGGTGTACTGACTCTTGAGCTGGTCGATCAGGTCCTCGATATGCCGCGTCGCAATGGGGTCCAGGGCTGAGCACGGCTCGTCCATGAGCAGGACTTCCGGTTGCATGGCGATCGCGCGGGCGATGCAGAGCCGCTGTTGCTGACCGCCGGACAGAGTCAACGCGCTGTGGTGGAGCTTGTCCTTCACCTCGTTCCACAGCGCCGCCCTGCGCAGGGACTCTTCCACAAGTTGTCGCAGATCGCCTCGGTAGCCGTTGATCGTCGGCCCCCACGCCACGTTCTTGTAGATCGACTTGGGGAATGGATTCGGTTTCTGGAAGACCATCCCGATCCGGCGACGAAGTTCGACCGGGTCCCAGTCCGGGCCATAGATGTCCCGGCCGTGATAAAGCAACCGGCCGCTCACCGACGCCCCCTCGATGAAGTCATTCATGCGGTTCATAGCCCGCAGCAGCGTGCTCTTGCCGCACCCGGAGGGGCCGATGATGGCAGTTACCTGGCGGGGCAAAATGTCCAGTGTGACGTCGCGGACCGCCGACAGCGCCCCGTAGCGGATCGTAAGGCCCTCGGCGCGCAGGATGGGCTCACCGGAGGGCGGCGCAACCGTCCGGGCGGCGCGCTCCTTGGCCAGTGCGGCCAGATACTGGGACGGCGTCAGATCAGTGCGCCGCGCGGGCTGCGGAATCACCATTTGTTGTGTCTCTGCTGCCACGCACGAATTCCTGTGGCGACGGCATTCATGGACAGAAGCACGGCGAGGAGCACCAGGATGCCCGCCGCAGCGAGTTCGCGAAAGATCTCGTCGGGCTGGCTGGCCCAGTTGTAGATCTGGATCGGCAACGCCGTGAAGGGACTGTGGAGCGTATCGCAGAACCAGTGCCACAGTCCGGCGGCGGTCAGCGCGTATTCATCGCTCCACTCGCCCGGAACGAAGCGGACGTACAGCAAGGCTCCCAGCATGATCAGCGGCGCGCTTTCCCCGATTGCCCGGGACAGCGCCAGAATCAGGCCGGTCATGATGCCGGGCAAGGCCGCGGGCAGAACATGATGACGGACACATTGCCACCGGGTGGCGCCGACCGCGTAGGCCGCCTCGCGAATAGACCGGGGCACCGCCCGCAACGCCTCGCGACTGGCGATGATGATGACGGGTAGCACCAGCAGGCTCATGGTCAGGGCACCGGCCAGCACGCTCCGGCTGCCGACCAGCCAGCGGACGAACACCGCCAGCCCCAGAATGCCGTACACGATGGAGGGCACGCCCGCCAGGTTCGCGATATTCAGGTGGATCAGTTCCGTGAACCGACTGCGCCGGGCGAATTCTTCCAGATAAATCGCAGCGCCCACGCCGACGGGGATGGCGAGGACGGCGGTCAAAACGACGAGCCAGAGCGAGCCCCACAGGGCGTGACGGATGCCGCTCCTTTCGGGATTGAGCTGGGAGGGCAGCCGGGTCAGAAAGTCCCAGGTCAGGAAATGCCAGCCCTGCCACGCGACGTGCGCCAGCAGGATCAGCAGGACGACCACCCCCAAGAGGCTCGCTGCCAGACACAGGGCGTGAAAGAACCGACCGATCCGCCGACGGCGGGCCAGGCGCGGCACGAACAGGCCCGGAAGCGCGGCGGTACTCATTCGTACACCTCGCGGAACCGCTTGAGCACGCGCTGGGCGACGATGTTCACGGCCAGGGTGATGGCGAACAGCGTCAGGCCCACGGCGAAGATCGTATGGTATTCAATCGTGCCGGCCGGCGTGTCACCGAGGCTGACCTGGACGATGTACGCCGTCATCGTCTGGAGGCTCTCCAGAGGGTTCCAGGTGAGCTTCGGGGTCATACCGGCGGCCAGAACAACTGCCATGGTCTCCCCGATCGCCCGCGCCAGCGCCAGCAACACCGCCGCCACGACGCCGGACATCGCGGCCGGCAGCACGATGCGCGTGGAAACCTCGAGCTTGGTGGCCGAAACGGCGTACGCGGCCTCGCGCAGACTGTTGGGCACGGCCCGGAACGCGTCGTCGCACAAAGAGCTGATCGTCGGAATGATCATGATCCCGACGACGATCGCCGCACTGGCTGCGTTGAACACCTCCGTCTGCGGGAAGAATCGCCGCAGGACCTCGGGCGTGATGAATACCAGGGCGAAATACCCGTAGACGACGGTCGGGATGCCAGCCAGGATTTCGAGGAACGGCTTGAGAATCTGCCGCACCCACCCGGGGGCGTACTCGCTGAGGTAGATGGCCGTGCACAAGCCGACCGGCACGGCGATCAGCAGCGCCCCGGCGGCAATCTGGATGGTGCCGGCGACCAGCGGGACTACGCCGTACGAGCGCGGTTCCAGAAGTGGTGCCCAGCGTGTCCCGGTGAAGAAGTCCCAGGGTGAGACGACACGGAAAAGCGGGATCGACTGGTGCACCAGTACGATGACAATGCCGAGCGTCGTTACGACGGACACCAGCGCGCTAAGCAACAGCAGGCCATGGATCAGTGCTTCTTTGCCGCGCTGGAGTTGCTTGCGCATGGAGTACAGTCCGCCGCGCCGCTGAGCTAGCGCTCCACGCCGTAGAGCTCATACAGACTCTTGGAATGGGCATCCTGAGTCTGGTACACGGTTCCGGTAATGCCCTTGGCGAGTCGCTCGCGTGCCATCGCGTAAAGCTTGTCGCTCAGGGCGATGTACTTGACCCGGGGATGCTCGACGATCTTGGGGGCCTGAGCGAGGTAGAACTCCAGAAAAGCCTTGACTTCGGGGCGGCCGAGCGCCGCCTTGTTTACGTACAGGAACAGGGGGCGTGCAAGCGGGCGGTAAATGAGCTTCTGCACCGTTTCCCGGTCCGGCTTCACGGGCTGGCCGTTGCCGGGGTCGATGCCCAGAAGCTTGAGCCGTCCGTGGTTGGCTTCGTAGTAGGACAGGCCGAAGTATCCCAGGGCCCCGGGGTCGCCTTCGACGCCCTTGACCAGGACGTTGTCGTCTTCGCTCGGCGTGAAGTCCGACCGGCAGGCTTTCGGCTTGCCGACGATGACCTCGGTGAAGTAGTCGAAGGTGCCGCTATCCATTCCGGGACCGTATAGCTTCAGCGGCAGGTCGGGGAAGCCCGGCCGCACGTCTTTCCAGTTGTTGATCTTGCTTTCCGGCTCCCAGATTCGCTTCAGTTCCTCGACGGTCAGATAGTCGCAGAAGCGATTGCTCGGGTGTACGACCACGGCGATGCCGTCATACGCGATCGGCAGCTCGATCAGCTCGATACCCAGCTTCGCCGCCCGCTCCAGTTCGTTCGCCGTGATGGGGCGCGAAGCATCCTGGATGTCCGTCCGCAGCTCGGGCTTTTCTTCCAAAAACTTCTTGAAGCCTCCGCCGGTGCCGGATATGCCGACCGTCACATGGACTTTGGGATGCTGCTCGCTAAACAGCTCCGCAGCGGCGGCCGTGATCGGATACACGGTGCTGGAGCCATCAACCTTCACCGTGCCGGACAGCTCCGCCTTCTGGGCCTCGGCAGTCGCGCAAAGGAGCAGCGGCAAGCTGACTGCACACGCCCAAAGCAAGCCCGCCGGGAGCGCTTTCGGGCAACTGAGAATCGACCGGAACGGGGTGGGATCAACTAGTTTTCGCATTGTTTTCTCCTCGCACGGTCTGCCACGCTGACCGGCCAGCGGTACGCCCGCCTTAATGCCTGCGTGGCCGCGCCTCCGCGGCCACGAACGCAAGCCGACGCGCGGATTCCCCGACCTGCCTCACCACCTGCCTTGTAGGTTCGATTTGTCATGGTTGCGCTAAGATCGCGCAAAGAGTGTGTGCGGGTCGAGCTGCATGGCCCGGCCGACGCTTCGGAGTGGACGTCGAGATTGCTCAGCGGGGCCAGCGTTCCTCGCGGCTGGGCAGTGGCGGGAAGGGGCCATGCGGCTCGAGCTGGTACCAGTAAGCGGTGGACGCGATGTCGTCGGTCAGGGGCTGAAAGGTTCCGTCCGGCCACCATCCCAGCGCCTGTACCGTTACGCGGAGGTTTTTCCGGAAGCGAATGGGGTCGAGGATGTGCCAGCGGTAGAGCCCGAACTTCCGCACCTCGCCGGGCTCCTGGCGGGCCAGCGGCAGGCCAAGGAAGGGCGTCGAGTAGGGCCGCTCACGGCGGTCGGGGCCGTAGAAGCACCACGCGCCGCCGAAGTAGTCCTCGGTGCCCGTACCGCAGATCGTGGGGAAGTCGGCGTCATCGTCGATGTAGAACTTGAACTCCCCTTCGCCCCACCAGCCGTTAGAAAGGGCCGTCCAAGCCAGGTAGGTGCCGACGTAATGGCCTTGGCCGGACACGCGGTCGAGCAGCGTGTGCTCCGGATGGTCGCGGCGTGTGACCGAACGCCGCCATTGGGCATGAAAGTAGGCGGCGTTTTCCGGTACGTGGCGCAGGGCATATGTGATCTGGTAGAAGAAGCCCGGTACGGGTTGCGGGTGCTCACTCTCGATCGTGATGCGGGCGCCGCGGCGAAACGGCATGGGCCAGTAGCTGTTGAAGCCGCCGTCCGGGTTGACGCAGATGGGCAACGAATTGACCTGCGTGCGCAGGGCGTGCCCGCAGGCGAAAAAGTCTCCCAACGGGACCTCGACGGACGGTGTCGGCTCGTCATCCCAGTACATGCGCAGAATTGCGTCGCGATAGATTTTCGAGTCGACGGTGATCCAGATGTGCTGTATCACGCCCGGACCGGCGATCTGAGCCAGCGTGGTCGTGCCGGGGGTTAAGTCGATACAGGGCCGGACCTTCCAGCCGCGGCCCAGACGGGCCGCCGGCCCCTGTCCGCTTGGGTCGGCTTGCGCCGCCGCCCCTTTTGCGCCGGTAGGGTTCTCGGCGCTGATTGAGCGTGTCTCTGACGAGTCAATGAGGGGTATGTTCCCCAGGTGCAGGCCGAAGGGTGCGGTGGGTTCGTTGATCTGGTTCATTCCGTGCTCTCCGTCAGCGCGTGCGGGTGCCAGACGACTTCGCCCACTGTGAACCGGGGCTGCGTTTCGTGCAAGTGGTCGCGTTCGGTGGCCTGCGCCGGGGAAAAAAGAAGGAGGCCGCCGAAGCGACCTCCTCGTTGGCCGATTGCCCGGAGGCTACCAGCGGCGTCCGCCGCCGCCGTAGCCGCCGCGTCCGCCGGGGCGGCCGGAGCTGGTCTTGGGCTTCGCCTCATTGACGGTGAGGGCGCGCCCGTCCTGCTGCTGGCCGTTCAGGGCGGCGATGGCGGCCTGAGCCTCTTCGTTCGTGCTCATTTCGACGAAGCCGAAGCCTTTGCTGCGGCCGGTTTCGCGGTCCGTGATTACCTGAGCAGACTCGACCGATCCGTGGGGGGCAAACAGGCGTTCGAGATCCGTGCTCGTGACAGAGTACGCCAGGTTGCCAACATACAATTTCTTGCCCATTCACAATTCTCCTGTTCAGGGCACTTCGACCCACCAACTCTTTCAGGGTCGCATGAAAGGGGCCGACACTGGCCCATCGGTAGGAGCAGGCGAGGCAGGCAAGAAGGGCAGAGTCTCTTCCGGACCGCAGTCTTCAGTGCCGGTCGTCAGATCCACCGGTACATTCGAGTATACGCCGGCGGGTCGGGAAAGCAATCCCCAAGACGGAAAACATTCCGGCCGGCGCGATTTCGCCGCGCGCCGTGCAAGGCGCAACAGGTGCGCCCGCACGGCGCTCCGATCGCCGGCCACCCGCCGGTCACGCGCACGCTGCACGACTTGCAAGGCCGGCGGTCCTCGACATAATGCGTGCGTCGGACCGCGGTGAACGGGTCCGACGCGGAGTAGTGGGGTGGCCGCTCAGCGCGACACGACGCAGCGTCAAGCAATCCGCCAGGTTTTTCAGGACGCGGACCGGCCGCTGAGCACCCGCGAGGTGCTGGAGGCCGCCCGGCGTTTCCACCCGCGCATCGGAATCGCGACCGTCTACCGGACGCTCAAGCTTCTCGTGGACGGCGGGTTCATCACGGTGATCCGGCTGCCGGGGGAGCCGCCGCGCTACGAGCGCTCGGGCAAGCCGCACCACCACCATTTTCAGTGCCGGCAGTGCGGGCGCGTCGTCGAGGTCCCGGGTTCGGACGCGCTGCTGGCGGCGCTGGTCCCCCCAGGGTTCACGCTCGAACACCACGACGTGGTGCTGTACGGCCGGTGCGACGAGTGCACGCGCGGCGGCAGGTAGGCCACGCCGCCGCGCGCGACAAGCAGCCCTCGTCGCTTACGGGCAGGTCATTCCGAGGCGCGCGACGAAGGCGTCGATGTCGGCGAAGGTAACCTCGCCGTCCCCGGTGCAGTCGGCGTTCAGCCACGGGCAATCCGCATACGGCCAGGACGCCGGCCCCGCCAGCGCTTCCACGAAGCGGTCGATATCGGCGAACGTGATGGTGCCGTCGCAGTTCATATCGCCGGCACAGGTGGCGGGCTGGCATTCATCGGGGATTCCGTCCTGGTTGAGGTCCAGGCTCGGGGGTGACATCGGGTAGCTCAGGGTGACTTGGATGAACGAGGCCTGACTGCTGCATTGCCACGGGTCGACTGCGCTCGACGGCGACATGGTGACGGTCACTTGGCCGCTCTGGGCAGCGCGCAGGCTATTGAACACAGCGCGCGGCACACCCAAGGTCGCCTGCTGGGCTGGCATGCATGCGTAATAGCCACTGGTGTTGTAGATTGTCCCCAGAAGCTGGCCGTTGACCGTTACCGTGACATACTCGTCCAGCGCGTTGATGTCGCCGAAAGCGTTGAAGGTCAGGACGGCATCGCCGGTCGCCTCGGGGCAACCGAAGAACGTGTAGACCTGCGGTGCTCCGCCCAGCGGAGAAAGGGCCGGCGATGTCCCTTCAAAGTACCCGACCAGATCGCAGGCATCGAGCATACCGTTGCCATTGCAATCGTCGCACCAGGCGTTGCCGGCGCAGTTGGCCAGGTCGCACTCGTCGGGGATTTCATTTCCGTTGCAGTCGAGGCTGGTCCCCGCCGCGACATCCAGCGTGTCGGGGACGCCGTTGCCATTGCAGTCTATAGCAAACACCGCGGTGACCAGTTTATCGCCGTCCATCAAGAGGGAGGCCGGGTTAGCTGACCCGGAGAGGTGGCCTTCCCAGTGGCTGAACGCCCAGCCGGCCGTGCTGTGCGCCGTCAATTGCACGGTGGTGCCGGGGGTGTACGATTCGCCGGGCGGGTTCACACTCACACTGCCGCCGCCGAGCACGTTAACCGTCAGCGTCACGTTTCCGCCCATGTAGATGGTCGCGACACCCTCATAAGGCAGGTAGTTGGGCCGTGTGACGGTGACGTACATGGTACCGGGGCTGGTCGGCCGGACCGGCAGTTGCGCGACGCCCCCATCGCCGGTCAGACCGACAGCGTATACATCACCGGGCTTGTATAGACAGACACGCGCGCCGATCAGCGGGTTGCCGCCCGTGGTGACCTGGACGGCGAAGTTTGTCAGGATGTTGAGCGCCAGCGTCGGATCATGAAGGACGGAAAGCGGCTGCGGATCCGCCGTCAGGATGGGCAGCTCCGGATCGCCCAGCAGTGTAAGCTCGGTGAAAATCCAGTTGTAGACACCGTCGGGTTGGTGGGCGGTATTCTTGTGCCAGGAGAAGGCGGCCCCCAAGTTCTGAGCTCCCGCGCTGAAGATCGCCTGAAAGAAGCAGCGGTCGAAGCGGGCCGACAGACCGTCCAGCATTCCCTGGTAGTACCAGCCATAGCGGGAATTCCCGACGAAGGCAATACCACCGCCGTGGTCGGCGCCGTTCTGCACGAACGCTTCGGCGATGCACGTCGTCGCCGGATAGTCGCACGCCCAACAACCGAGTGAGTAGAGAATGCTCTGGCGTTGGCCGTTGGTCAGGGCGCTCATGTCCGAATTATTGAGACCCTGATTGTGGTTCGTGTAGCCGGTCCCCATGTAATTGGTACTGGAGTGATCTGAGTGATTGACGAGGTTGTTGCCTTGGTTCAGAAAGGCGATGACGTCGGCTTTGTGTGTGCCGGGCTCGCTATCATATTCCTGGCGATATGTCCAGGTGGGCGGTATGTAGGTGCTTCGTATCGTCTCCTTCATCGCCTCGCTGGGCGTGGCCGAATCCAGGTCAAAGCCACAGAAGAACGCCGTTGTGGCGTAGTCACTCAGCGGGGGAGTCTTTTCGTACCGTAAGACCTTCGTGATGAAGTTGGCGATGCCCGCCGCATTGCGCACGGCGGCGCGGCCGACATGCACATCACAACTCCAGTTCGCACCGAAGTCGGCGTAGAATGTGTCGTTGGGGATGTCTTCGGTGTAGCCGCCCGCTACGGTGTGGCGATAGTGACACGGGACAGTGTCGGTATCTCCGCCCAGCAGGAAGTACACTGCTCCCCAGTTGGTGAAGGCATCCTGCACGAAGGCCGCGATTTTCTCGACGTTCGTCCCGCTGTAGCCGGCGCTGTAGAAAATCCACTCCGTCGTGACGACCGTGGCCGGCACGCCTTTGCGAGTCTTCCAGTCGACGAGGGGTTGCCACGCGGAGGTCCATTGAGCGGGCGTGATGATCACATAGGTGTAGTTGCCCGGGCTCACGCCGCGAGCCACTGGCGGATCGGGGGGTTCCACCAGCGCGATATCCGCGGGGTTTTCGACGACCGCCGCCACCGCCTCCTCGCAGAGCTGACGAACCAGCGGGGATGCGTCTGCTGGCAGATACGCGGCGGGCTGATATCCGTCGCTGCCCTCCAACAGTACCTCGATGGTTTCATGCAGGATCAGTCGCCGCTCGCCCGGGACGTACTGCACCGGGCAGACGCGCAGCACGGCGATGCCCTGTCCGGCCAGGTCGGTCTGATGGAGAACCTGAACCAGCTCCGCCGGCCAAGGTTGTGTGGACGCGTAGGTCGCCGGATCGGGGGGCACAAAATCCGCGGGGCCTGCCGGAACGGAAATCGGTCGCGGAGGCTGCGCCGGCCAGAGCAGGTACTTGCCGTCCAGATCGATTGCGTGGGTCTGCAAAACTCGTGCGGCGGTCACCCGCGTTCCGGCCGGCAGGGCGATGCGGACGATCCGGGCCGGCAGCATCGGCCGACCCGCCTCGGCGAGATAGTCAGCTCCCTCGAGCTCTACTGCGTCAAAGTCGCCCAGACGCCGAAAAGCCAGCTCCGCGTGCGAAGTGACGGCGGTGTAACGCGCCTGAAACCCGGGCCCGATGTGGTCGAACGTCACGCGCCCGGTACCGGCGTCCGCCCGGAATGCGGCGGTGCCGATCAGAAGGACCGCCGCGGCAAAAAGATACAAATTTGCGCAGTCTGACCACGTACGACCCGGCTTCGAGGACGGCATTGCACACTCCTTCACAGCGCAACACTGTTGGCGTCGCAGCGCGACGGGCCTCAGCACGCCGGCGAACTCAGGAACTGGCGCGTGGGAAAGACCCCGCGGTCCCAGATGGCTGCGGCCGGTCCAGGCCGCAATCCGCCGGGGCAGGGATAGAGACGCGATGTTCGCGCGGTTCACCGGTTCAGCAGTCCCATAAGGGCAGGTCCGTCGCTCATCTCCAGCACACGCACATATTATACGAGTGGGGCTCGTGGACCCCAAAGCTTTTCGGGCCCCGGTGTCCTGTTCTGCGCTGCCTCAGCCGCATGAGCGCGCCCTACGGCCGCTTGCGCACGCTGGCCGAGGACGTGTTCGGCAGTAGAATGGATCGGCATGAGCACGGCCAGTGCCCGGATTCTGGTAGTTGATGACGACCCTGATATTCACGGCGTCGTCGAGGTCATGCTGGCGGGCCTGGGATACGAGCTGGAATTCTGCTCGACGGGGGCGGCTGCCCTCGAAGCGATGCGCCGCCATAAGCCGGACCTTGTTCTGCTGGACATCATGCTGACGCAACCGACCGAGGGATTGCAGGTCGCGTGCCAAATGCGGCAGGACGTGCACCTGAGAGACATTCCGATCATTTTCGTGTCGGCCGTGGGGGAGTCGATGGGGGCGGAATATGCGCGGGAGGTATGCCCGGTCGCTCTGGACGCGGACCTCTTCCTGGAAAAGCCGCTGGAGGCCTCGCGCGTGCGGGAGGCAGTCGCCTGGGTGATGGCGCAGCGCAGCGGCCAGGCGGTGCCCAGGCCGGCTCGTCCAGATGCGACCGGGGGGTGAGAGCGCCCCCGCCGGTTCAGGTCTTCCGTGAGCCGGACTGATCGCGCGGCAGTTCCAAGACGACTTGTGTAGCCCGGGTATCCGGGATGGGCGGTGGCGTGGGGGCGACGCCTGTGACGGGGAACATCACGGTAAAGCTGGAGCCGGCCCCCGGCCGTGACATGACCCAGATGCGTCCGCCGGCCCGCTCAACGACCTCACGAACGATGGACAGCCCTAGTCCGGTTCCGGGAATGCCGGCGGCGATGACATTCGGCCCGCGCCGGAACGCCTCGAAAATCGGTTCGTCGCCGAGGGTGCGTCCGCCGGACCGCAACAGCGCGGGGTCTAGCCCGATGCCGGTGTCGCTGACGTGCACGCAGACGGCGGAGGTGCGGCCGTCAGAGGACTTGAGGGTGACGGCGACCCGGACCCGACCAGGCCCCGGGGTGTACTTGATCGCATTTTCGATCAGGTTGCCGATGCAGTCCTTGAAGTCCTGTGGGTCGACCGCGACCTGCACGTCGTCCGCTTCGGGGGTCCACAGCGTCAGCTCGATCTGTTTTTGTTCCGCCAGCGGCCGGAAACGCCGGTACAGCTCGGTGACTGCCGCGAAGACGTTCGTCGGGCCGTAGCTGCGGGCCGGGTCGGCGTCCTGTACGCGGGCGAGCGTGAGCAATTCGGTGACCTGGGCGATGCCCTCCTGCGCACGGCGCGCGATTTTCTCGCAGGTGGCGAGGATGCCGCGCTCGTCGGTCACTACGCGGTCGCGGATCAGGTTGGCCAGCGTCTGTACGATCGCCAGGGGGCTCTTGAGTTGGTGGGCGGCCATCTGCATGAAGCGGGCCCGGCGGCGTTGGAGGTCCTGGATCGCCTGCCGGGACTGCTCCAGGGCCAGGTTGGCCTGCCGAAGCTGGTTTTCATGGTGTTCGACGATCCGCATGATCCGCAGCGTGAAGTAGAGGGTGCCCAGGATGGCGCCGGCGATGACGCCGACCATCAACGAAACGTATTCGAGGCGGAGGTGCAACCCGCCGGGCCCCAGGTGCGGAAGCAGCGCCCAATGCTTCAGCCAGCCGGCCCACTCGCCGAGCGTCACGCCCGCGTACAGCGCGATGGCCCACGCGCTTTGGAGCAGCGCCTGCCAGCGGGCGAGCAGCAGCCCGCTGATGGCCACGTGAAAGAGATAGAAAACCGACATCGGGTTTTCTGCGCCCCCGGTGAAGTGCAGGATCAGCGTCAGCAACAGCAGGTCACTGGTGACCTGGGCATTCGCGAGCAGTTCAGCCGCCCGCACGGAAATGGGGGGCCGATCGGCGGCATCCAGCCGTTGGAGCAGTCGGCGCGAAATCAGTGTCCACACCACGTTCGACGCGGGGACCATCAGCAGTGCGACGAGCAGCCCGGTCGGACGCTGGGCCCCCGGCAGCGCGAAGCGTTCGACCGCCAGCACGCCCAGGGCCAGCGCGGAGAACAGCCAGCGCAGCCGGATGAACCAGTGCAGGCGCAGCAGGACGACCAGCGTCCCGGCGCGGTAGGACTCCTCCCGGACGCCGGACTCGTTCTGCGGGGGCCCTGAAGCGCCTGTGGTCATCGCGACCCATCCCCAGCCCGCCCGTCGCCATACGGGGTCTGCCCGTTTCGGGGCTGTACGCCGGAGGTCTGCGATTTCGCATACCGTCCGGACGTGCGGGCGGCCCGTTGGCATTCAGTGTACGGGAATCGGGCCCGTTCATTCAAATTCGGCCGGCGGCAGGCCGTCCGCGACGTCGCCCAGAGCCGCCACATTGCGAATGCGGATCTGCTGGCCGCGGCCCAGCTCGATCAACCGGCTGTCCGCGAGGCGGCGTAGCGTGCGGGAGAGCGTTTCGCTCGTCAGGTTCAGGTGTCGAGCCAGGTCCTTCTTGCGCACCGGCAAGCGGAAAAACGCCTCCCCGCCGCTGGGATCCGCCTCCAGCAGATAGCGAGCGAGTCGGCCGGTAGCATCCCGCAGGACCAGGTCTTCCAGCAGCCCCACCAGGTGCCGAACCCACAGCGACATGCTCGTCACCAGTTGCAGACAGAGATCGTGATGCTGTCGCAGCAGCCGGCGAAAGTCGTCGGCGGGTAGGAGGACGCAAACGGTATCCTCCATCGCCTCGGCGAAGGCGGGGCACGGGAACTGACCCAGTGCGGCGACCTCCGCAAAGGTGTCGCCCGATTCCGCAAAATGCAGAACGAGGTCTTTTCCACTGGGGCCGAGCTTATAAACGCGGACCCGCCCTTTCCCCACGCAGAAAACCCCCGGACACTCGTCACCGTGCCGGAAGATCGTGCTCCCTTTCGGAAACCGGCGAACAAGCGCGGACCGCGACAAAACGGCCAGCCAGTCGTCCGTTAAGCCTCGAAACATCCGACACTTGCGAAGGATTTCGGCCGCAGTGAGCGTGCTCGGTGAAGCCGGGGACAAGAAATCCTCCCGCGGTTGACGCAGATCAAGGTCTCGCGGCGGGCATTGTCCGAAACTGACCGGCGTGCGGCAAGGTCTGGCCGCCAGATGGCTGACGCCAGGAGGAACCCGGCCATGATCCGTGAGATTGTGACAATCGACGAAGAGTTGTGCGACGGCTGCGGGTTGTGCGTGCCCGCGTGCCACGAAGGTGCGCTCCAGATCGTCAACGGTAAAGCCCGGCTGGTTGCTGATCGGCTGTGCGATGGTTTGGGCGCTTGTTTGGGCCACTGTCCTAAGGGGGCGATTCGCATCGAGCGGCGGGAGGCCGCCGAGTTCGATGAAGCCGCGGTGGCGGCGCACGTGAGCGCGGCTACGCGGGTCGCCGGGGAGTCGCCTGCGCGCCCTGGCACGCCGCCGATGGCGACTCCGATGGGGGGCTGCCCGGGCAGCCGGTTCGCGCAGTTCGCGGCCGGCGCATCCGGGGCTGAGGGCGGGAATAGCGCGCCGGCGCGGCCGATCGACCACCCTTCCGAGCTGACTCACTGGCCCGTTCAACTGCATCTGCTGTCGCCGCACGCGCCGGTCCTGCGGAACGCCCGGCTGCTGGTGGCGGCGGACTGCGTACCGATTGCGTACGCGGGTTTTCATGCGGAGCTGCTGCGGGGTCGGGCGGTCGTGATCGCGTGCCCGAAGCTGGACGAGACGACGGGCTACGTGGAAAAGCTAACCGAGATGATCGCGCGCAACGAGCTACGCGAAGTCACGGTGGTGCACATGGAGGTGCCCTGTTGCACCGGCATTCTGCATACGGTGCTCGAGGCGCGGCGACGTGCGCAGTCGGCGGTGCCGGTCGAGGAAGTCGTCATCGGCATCCGGGGTCAACTTCTGGTGCGACGACTGGTGGCTGACGGAGCGGCGCGCGGCTGATGCGGGCTGAGGCGGCGGCAAGACAAGGAACCCGGGAAATGCAACACTGCCAAGCGATTCAGAGGCTGGTGGATCGACATACGGTCGCAACATCCGTCTTAAACGCTCCGGAACCGGGCGGGGAGTACATGTTTCAGGCGCGCGAACACGGCTCCTGAGCGGGCAGCAGGGAGAGTGGACATGATCGGACGCGGGCTGAAGGTCCTGTTTGTAGGCAGCATTGTGGTGGCTGTCGCGATTACGTTGGGCGGGGGCTACTTCACGTACGAGGCGGCGCCGCCGTATCCGGGACAGGTCGTGGCTGAGCAGACCGGGGAAACCCTGTTTGACCGCGAGCAGATTCTCGCCGGTCAGGCGGTCTGGCAGAAGTACGGCCTGATGGACCTGGGCTCGGTGTGGGGGCATGGCACGTACCGTGGGACGGAATTCACGGCGGACACGCTGCACCGCCTGGGCCAGCACATGCGCGACTTTCATGCTCGTCAGCAGAGCGGCCGGGCATACGCGGAACTGCCTGATCCGCAGAAGCGCGAGCTGGATTACCAGGTTATTCAAGAGCTCAAGAAGAACCGCTACGACGCGATCGGAGATCGGTTGGTTCTGACGCCGGCACAAGTGGCCGCGTGGAAGGAGATCCGCGCGCACTACGATCGCGTTTTCGCGGAGGGCCTGCCGGATGTGAACATCGTTCCGCGCATGATTGCGCGTGCGGAGGATCGGCAGGCGCTGGCCGATTTCTTTTTCTGGACGGCCTGGTGCGCCGGGACGCTGCGGCCGGGGAAGGGGCTGACTTACACCAACAACTGGCCGCCGGACCGCAGCGTGGGCAACGAAATCGCTCCGGCGGCCGTCGGCTGGTCCATCGGGGCACTGCTGGGCCTGATGCTGGCCGCGGGTCTGGCTTTACTGGCGTTTTTCCGGTTCGACTTTCATAAGGACCTGGAAGGTCTGGAGCTGGATGCCAGTGTAGGCGAGCGGATCGTGCGCGCGGGCATCACCCCGAGCCAGCGTAAGGCCGCGAAGTTCTTCGTTGTGGTGGCGGGGCTGCTCTTTGTGCAACTCAACATGGGTGGCCTGATGGCGCACTACACAGTGCATCCGAGTTCGTTCTACGGTATGGATTTCATTCCCAAGCTGTTTGTTTACAACTGGGCCAAGAGCTGGCATCTGCAACTGGCAATCTTCTGGATTGCCGTGGCATGGGTGGGCTCGGCCCTTTACCTGGGCCCGGTGGCCGGTGGCCGTGAGCCCAAAAAGCAGGGATTGCTCGTCGACCTGCTCTTCCTGGCGGTGCTCGTCGTGGCGGTCGGTGCCCTGACGGGAACCGCTTTGGGTGTGAAGGGACTGGCCGGAAAGTTCTGGTTCTGGATTGGTCACCAGGGCTGGGAGTTTCTCGAGCTTGGCCGGCTGTGGCAGATTCTGTTGTTTGCTGGTCTGATCGTGTGGCTGGTGCTCGTGGTGCGCTGCGTACGTCCGCACCTGGCACGCGGCCAGGACCGCTGGGGTACAGTACCTTTTTACACGTACTCGGCCATTGCGGTCGTGTCGTTCTTTGCGTTCGGTCTTTTCTATAACCCACGTACGCACCTCACGATCGCGGATTTCTGGCGCTGGTGGGTCGTGCACACGTGGGTCGAGGGCATCTTCGAATTCTTCGCGGCCGCGGCGATTGCTTACGTGGTGACGGCCCTCGGGCTGGCGCCGAAGAAAAAGGCGTTGCGGGCCGCTTACTTCACTGCCTGTCTGGCGATGTTTTCCGGAATTATCGGAGTCGGGCACCATTACTACTGGTTTGGCGACCCCGATCTGTGGATTGCGCTCGGTGGGGTGATTTCGACCATGGAGCCCGTACCGATTTTGCTGCTGCTTGTGAAGGTCGCGCTGGAGGCCAAGGACTCTCCAGCCGTACGGGAAGCGTATCCATACAAGTGGCCGCTCATGTTCATGGGCGCGTCGTCGCTCTGGGCGTTCCTCGGCGCCGGTGTCTTTGGCTTTATCATTACCCTGCCGGTCATCAATTACTACGAGCATTCGACCTACCTGACGATGAATCACGGGCATACGGCTTTGTTCGGCACCTATGGCATGCTGGCCATCGGGCTTATGCTGTTTGCGTTGCGCGGCCTGGTGCAGCCCCAAAAGTGGTCCAACGGATTGCTGAAATTTGCCTTTGTGGCTATGAACGGCGGTCTGCTGGCGATGTCGATTCTGACGCTCTTGCCGGTGGGTCTTATGCAGGCCCGGATTGCCTATATCCACGGCCTGTGGTATGCCCGCAGCCCGGTCTTCTACGAGGATCCGTGGGTGAAGTTCATCGGGCAGTGGCGCATTATCCCGGACCTGATCATCATCGCCGGAGCGGTCGCCCTGGTGGTCTTTGTTCTGCGCGCGGCGCGGAATCTGAAACCGGCGACGGTCGGGGATGGGGAAGGGGTCGTACTTCCTGTGGCTTCGGCGGCGGTTCGCACAGCGTGAGGTTTTGGCCATGACTCGTGTAGCGCTGCCACGAAGTGTTGAGGCGGAAAGCGCCACGCTCTCGACGCCGGTGGTGCCGCCGGGCGCGGCCGGCGGAGTCGGGGCGGAGCGGCGCGGCCGGAAGCTGCGCCGGGATCTGAAACTGCTGGCGACGTTCATTCGCGTCTACTGCGACGGACACCACCGGACCGCACCCCGGGAGGTCGTGCGTCTGAAAACACACGATGTAACGGAAATCTACGGCCGGCCCCTGGAGCTGTGCAGCGCATGTCGGAAGCTGCTGACGCATGCGTTCGTGAAACGGACGGCATGTCCGTTGGACCCCAAACCGATGTGCAAGAAGTGTCCGCAGCACTGCTACGGCTCGCCGTACCGGGCGCAGATCCGGGAGGTCATGCGGTATGCGGGCCGCAAGCTGGTCCTGCGCGGCCGGCTGGACTATCTGCTGCATCTGTTTTTCTGAAGTGAAGCGGTATCATGGTTCGGTTGCCGCCGGGGCAACATGCTCCGGCGAACTCGCGTACGCGGGCTGGGCGGCGGGCAGGTTGCGATACCAGAAGTAGTATAGGCCGGCAACAGCGACGAGGAACAACGGCAGCGTTCGCCAGAATGAGTCGTATGCCCGGATGACGAGTTGCATTGGCAAGATAAAGAGGGTGATTTGCCAGAGCAATGCAAAGGGGACGGCGATGATGTCGTTCCGGTGTTCGCGGGCCAGCTCCCGCTGCTGCTCGGGCGCGAACGTGGCCCGCACCGGTCCCCACCAGCCGAAGGGCCGCGTCGTGCGGTAGAAGTGTGCGAGGCGCTGCATGTCCGTCGGGGGCGTCAGCAGGGAACCGCCGATTGTGCCGAGGAAGGACAGTCCGCCCATCAACAGGAACTGTTGCCACTCAACCATATCTGGGTAGTAGAGGCGTTGCAGCACAGCCCCGATTCCGCCGAGGGCCAGTCCGCCGACCATACCCCAGGCGTTGCAACGCCACCAGTAGAAGCGGAGCAGTCCGGCCAAACCGCCGGCGCCCAGCCCCATGATGAGCCAGCCCCAGATATCGTTGATACTCTTGGCGGCCGCGCTCATGTAGAACGCCCCGAGCACGATGCCGATGGTGGACAGGTAGGAAACGAGAATGAGCTCACGTTGGCCGGCCCGCGGACGCAACAGCACCTGATAGAGGTCGCGCACGACCAGCGCCCCGGCCCCGTTTACGGTACCGGTGAATGTAGACATCAACGCGGCGAACATCGCCACCAGCAACAGTCCGCGCAGCCCCGCCGGCAGATCCCGTAGCAACACCGCGGGCAACACCTGCTCCGGATTGACCGTCCCGTGGTATCCGACCAGGAGCAGCTTTTCCGGCCACTGTTCGCCGAGGGTCGCACGCAGCTCCTGGATCAGGTCAGGCGGGTATTCCTGCGGGTGGTGCGCGATGCGCGCCATGGTCGGGGACCAGTCGGGTTGCGCGATGCCGGGCAGATGCGTAACGACGGCGTCGCGGGCCCGCCGGATCACACTCGAATCGGGATACAACCCGTGCACCAGCAGAATGCCCAGAACAGCAAAGCCCATCATCATGGGCCAGCGGAACATCACCGTCACTCCCTGGAGAAACGACTGGAGACCGCAGTCCCGGTCGCTGCGCGCGCCGAAGTAGCGGTTTTCGCCGCCGCTGCCCATGCCTTCCATGACGTTTCGCGCGAGGTAGAACAGCGCGAACATGAGCAGCAGTTCGTACTGCTCGTACCCCGGCGGCATGGGTGTTCGCCAGTGTGGGACGCTGGATGACCATTGACTGGCTCCCGTCACCTGCTCCGCGAGCTGGGCGAACGCCGCCGGGTCGCTGATGCGCGACCAGCCCATGTACGCCACCACGAAGCAGCCGGCCATAATGATCAGACCCTGCAAGAGGTCCGTCAGCACGACGCCGTAGAAGCCGGCTGCCACTGTGTAGATTGTGGCGATGAGGATGATGCCGGCGGTGGTGACGCGCGGGTCGAAGGGGAACGCCAGGGCCATGAACAGCGTCGTACCCTTCATGAGGTAACCGAGGGCGCCGACGGTCCACAGCACGTTCCGCGCCGCCGTCAGCACGCGCACCGCGGTCGCGTCCCGGCCGTCGCCGAAGCGGTAGGTCATCCATTCGGCGGCGGTCATGCAGCCGGAGCGGCGATGCCACTTGCCGGTATAGACGAGCATGAAGGCGAGGATCAGGACGGCGCCGCCGCGGAACTCGATGAAGATGCCGCGCGGTCCGAGCATGAAGAGGAAGGAGGTGATGATCATGGTGCCGGTCAGGTCGAACCAGTTGGTCATGCCGGCGATGCCGAGCAGATACCACGGCAGGCGCCGACCGGCGAGGAAGTAATGCTCGAGGCTGGAGGAGGCCCGGCGGGTCATCAGCAGCCCGACCACCAGCGTCAGTGCGAAGTACACGGCCAGGATGACGTAGTCGACGCGATGCAGTGCGTACATGGCACGTTTTCCGCGTTGGCGGGCGGCATTATCATCGGGCGGCGACAGGCGTTCAAACGGGGCGTCGCCATCGGGGCGGCCGGGCCTGTCCGACAGGAGTTGAACCGATGTGCTCGTACGCGGCCAGTGGTGATCCGGTGCGACCGACCCGGCGCACGCTGCTGGGGCAGGCGCTGGCCGGGACAGGAGGAGTCATGGCCGGGATGTGGGTGTCTTCGGCACAGGGCGGTGAGCCGCCGTCACAGGGGGCTGCCACCTTCAACGTCCGCGACTTCGGTGCCACCGGCGACGGACAGAACGACGACACGGCGCCCGCCCAGGCCGCGCTGGACGCCGCACTCAAAGGCGGCGGCGGGCGCGTGCATTTTCCCGCGGGACGCTACCGCATCAGCCGGAGTCTGACCATCGGCAGTACCGAGCGGCTGGACATCACAGGTGACGGCTGGACGTCGGTTCTCCTGCACGAAGCGGACGAACCGCTGCTGTTGTGGAAGCCCGGTACGGTTTGTCGGGAGACGTCCGTGCGGCATCTGGCGTTTCTGGCGACGCGGACGGACAAATCCCCGGACGTGGCGGCCATCGCGTGTCTGGGCGGCGCGGAGCGGTCGTTCTTCAGTCACCTGTTCTTTCGCGGCGAGGGGGTGCGGACCGGCAGCAGCATTGTGGTCGAAGGAGTCATGGACGCGACCACCCTCGACCACTGTCTGATGTGGGAAATCTCCGGCACGGGCGTAAAAGTGGCCCGCGGGTCGGAAGTCCGCATCTTCGGCGGGCGGATCATCGGCCAGGACCGGTACGGCCAGCGTTGCATCGGTGTGCACCTGACCGGCGACAACGGCGGTGTGCATATCGTGACCACGGATCTGATCGCGCTGCACACGGCGCTGCTGATCGGCGAACCGGGGCGCAAATCGAATCGTGAGCTGTTTATCACGCACGCCACCTTCGACGGCTGTGTCCACGGGATCGTACAGATGGACCATACCTACACCAGCATCGCGGGCTGCTGGGCGGCGTCCTGCGATGAGGAGCAGATCCTGCTGGACACATCCGCCGAGCATGCCATTCTGGTGATCACAGGTGGCACGATCTTCAATGGCGGGGTGTTTGGTCGGCCCGGCGGGCGTCACGGAATCGTCGTTCGGGCCGGCTCATTTGTCCTGAGCGGGCTGACGGTGCGGAGCAATCAGGGGACCGGCATTCTGGTTGAGGGCGACGGAGTACGCGACTATGCGATTACGGGTTGCCGCATCGCTGACAACGGCGTAGGCGCGGTGCTTCGCGGCGACCGATATACGTTTACCGGCAATGTGCTGGTGCGGAACGGGCAGCATCTGGTGGATGCTGGGGGGCCGAACAAGCAGGTAGGCAACAACGTACTGGCGTAAGAAGACGGGCCGGCCGCGGGCAGACCCGCGGGCCGACCCGTTACGTTCTTTACGTCATCCGAGTCCGAGCCAGTCGGCGATGACGGGGGCGTACTTGACGATCAGGCCGGCGAAGACGACGGAAACCATGCTCATCAGCTTGATGAGGATGTTCAAGCTGGGGCCGGAGGTGTCCTTGAACGGGTCGCCCACGGTGTCGCCGACCACGCTGGCTTTGTGAGCGAAGCTGCCTTTGCCGCCCAGTTGGCCTGTCTCGATCCACTTCTTGGCGTTGTCCCAAGCCCCGCCCGCATTGGCCATGTAGATCGCGACGGCAAAGCCAGCCGTCAACCCACCGGCCAACAGGCCCATGACGCCCGGCACCCCAAAGATCAGCCCGACCACGACCGGAGCAATGATGGCCAACAGCGAAGGGAAAATCATCTCGCGCTGCGCGCCGGCGGTCGAAATGGCGACCGCGCGGGCGTAGTCCGGAAGCTTTTCGCCGCGGTAATCGATCTGGTCGCGCGGCCAGTTCTCCGGATTGGCGGCCTCCGCTTCGCTCTTGCCCTGCTCGCGGACGAAGGCCCGGAAGCGCTCGAACTGCCGGCGGCATTCGAGCATCATCCGGTTGGCGGCTCGTCCGACCGCCTGCATCGTCAGCGAACAGAACACGAATACCAGCATCACGCCCGCAAACAGCCCGCAGAGGGTCTTGGGACTCATCAGGGTTACGTCGTAGTAGGTCATGTATTGCCCCAGCGACGCCCGGTGGGCGGAAACGAGGCGCAGCTTGTGTCCGCCGAATTCCACGGTCCGGACGTTCTGTTCGTCCGGGGCGGACAAGCCGGTCAGGCGCACGCCGGACTTGAGATCACCCGGTACGGGTCGCGGTTCGAGGACCAGGTAGCAATCGAACGCCTGTTCTCCAGCCCCGAGGCCGACGCGTGTGGCTGCCTTGCCGTGGCCGTAGTAGATCGCTTCGGCCGGATTGGGCTCTGTGAATGTGGAGGTCACGACCGTGCGGGCTTCGCGGATCAGACCGATGCGGACTTCCTCCACGTAGGCGGCCAGCAGGGCCATCGCCGTCAGGGCCGCCGACCCGATGGCGAACCCCTTGCCGGTCGCTGCGGTCGTGTTGCCTAGCGAATCCAGGGCGTCGGTGCGGTGTCGCACGAAGGGCTGTTGATGGGTCATCTCGGCGTTGCCGCCGGCGTTATCGGCGATCGGGCCGTACGCGTCGGTGGCCAGCGTGATGCCCAAGGTGGACAGCATGCCCACGGCCGCGATGCCGACGCCGTACAGACCCAGCAGATACTCGCGCTGGCCGCCGGCCGCGATGAAGGCGACCAGAATGGCGACGATGATCGTTGTCAGCGAGGCCCAGGTGCTTTTCATGCCGGTCGCCAGGCCGGCGATGATGACCGTCGCGGGGCCGGTCACGGCCTGGCCGCTGATGGCCCGCGTGGGTGCGTAGTCATAGCTGGTGTAGTATTCGGTGGCATATCCGATGATGTTGCCCGCGACCAGCCCGGCCATGATCGCGCCCCAGATGCCCAGCCAGTTCACGCCGGGGACGTCCGCGAGGAGCATTCGGCAGACGATCAGAGCGCCGATGGCGATCAGAATGCTGCTGCCGTAGATGCCGACGCGCAGGGCCTTGAGCAGCTCACCCATGGTGGCGTCTTCCTTGGTCCGCACCAGGTAGATACCCACCACCGACAGCACGATGCCCAGGCCAGCCAAAACCATGGGGGCCGTCAGAAAGCGCAGGGCGGCCAGATATTCCTGGTGACCGCTGACCGGCAGCGCGGTGGCGGCGGCGACGCCCAGGGCGGCGGTCGCGAGGATGGAGCCGCAATAGGATTCGTACAGGTCTGCTCCCATGCCCGCGACGTCGCCGACGTTGTCGCCGACGTTGTCCGCGATGACGGCCGGGTTGCGCGGGTCGTCCTCGGGGATGCCGGCTTCGACCTTGCCCACGAGGTCTGCCCCTACGTCGGCGGCCTTGGTATAAATGCCGCCGCCAACACGGGCGAACAGCGCCTGCGTGCTGGCGCCCATGCCGAAGGTCAGCATGATGACCGTGATGTCATTGAGCGTCAGGTTGCGGGCGAAGTCGAAGGGAAGCACGTTGAAGTACAAGAGCAGGAACCAGCCCACGATGTCGATGAGGCCGAATCCGACGACGACGAGGCCCATCACAGCGCCCGAACGGAACGCGACGCGCAGGCCGTCGTTGAGCGAGCGCCGGGCGCCGGCCGCGGTGCGATGCGAAGCCTGCGTGGCGGTGTTCATCCCGAGCCAGCCGCACAGGCCGCTGAAGAAACCGCCGGTCAGGAAGGCCACGAATACGATCTGGTGCTGCACCCGCAGGTACCAGCCCATGAAAAACAGAATGGCCGAGACCACCACGAAGACGATGGCCACTACCTTGTATTGTCGGCGCAGGTACGCCATGGCCCCCTGCCGGACGTAGCCCGAAACGCGCCGCATGTCCGCGTCGCCTTCGTCTGCCCGCTTCATGCCGCCGTAGAAGATGGCCGCGAAAATCAGCGCGCAGATGGCGCCGATCGGTGCCGCCCACCACACCGTGGGAATGTCATGAAAAGAGTGGACGACGGGCTTCTCGGTCGCGGCGACCGGTGCGGCTGCTTCCTCGGCCGCGTGCTGGGCGACGGCAGCGGCAGGCAGGATCAGGAGAATCACGGCGCTGAGCAGCAGTCCGGCGAGTGTGCAGCCGGCACAAGTGCGGGAACTGGCCATGGAAGCCTCTCCTCGAACCGCGCGTGTTCGGCAGTCGGTTTGGTACCGGGATCTCGTGCGAGCCCCACTCACGCGCCTTCGCGGGGCCCGCGCACCACAACGCGAAGCGAACACTATAGCTACCTTGGTCGTGGACGAAAAGACGTTCGAGCTGCACGTGGGGCCCGTTCAAAGGGGGGCTCTGCCCATGTCCGCGGCGACGGGAACGACCCGTACCCGCTCGTCAGACGGGCGGGCGCGCTTGTGCCCGGTACAGCAGCACCACGCGCCCGATCCGTGTGACGATCTCGCACGGGACCGCACGGGCCAAGTGGTCCGCCGCCGCATCGCACTCCTTGCGGGTCGGCGCGTGTATTCGGACCTTGATGAGTTCCTCGCGCTGGAAGGCGGCCCGGACCTGCGCAACCGCTTCCGGCGACACGTTTTCGTGAGACACGGTGACCACCGGCTTGAGCGGGTGGCTGGCCGCGAGCAAGTCCCGTCGTTGTCGGGAGGTCAGGGGCACGTCGAATCCTCATTGCCTGAAGCCCACTGTACACGCCGCGTGCTGGGGCTACCATAGCTCCGGCGCTGGTGCGCTATCGCAGGGGACGTCGGTCAACGTTTCCCTGCCGTGAACAGCCCGCAGCGGGAGAGCCACGGATGGCCCTGCCGAACGAGAGCACACGCCCGGCAGAAGCCCCGACCTTGTTTGACGCGCTGCCGGCCCGGGAGATCCCGGTCGGCACGGTTCGCGAGGCGGTCTATGCGCCCGCGGTCGACGACGACCAGGCTTCAGCCGACGAGGAGCGTTGGCGCGAGCCGGAAGCGGTGGCGGAACGCCCGGGCCGGCGCGCATCGACGCGTCGTTCGCCGAGTCCGGCCAGGTCGGCCCGGGCGGGCGTACCGTTGAAAAAAGAACTCGCCCAGGGGGCGGCAGCTAAGGCTAAACGCAGCCGTAAGGCGTCCGCTGGGCATGACGAGAACGTCGTCGTCAGCGGGGTCGATGCGGAAGGCGAGCGGGCTGCGGTGGCCACGACGGCCGTCGCGGAGGCGGGCAAGTCATCGCCGCGGCGGGGGCGGGCCGTGACGGCGGAAGTGTTGGCCGCCCAGCAGCGGGACATCTCGGTTTCGGAGTTTTTCGCCAAGAATCGTCATCTGCTTGGTTTCGACAACAAGCGGAAGGCGTTGTTGACGACGGTCAAGGAAGCGGTCGACAACAGTCTGGACGCGTGCGAAGAAGCCGGTTTGTTGCCGGAGATCTGGGTTCAGATTGATCAGTTGGCCGAAGAGCGTTTCCGCGTCACGGTGCGCGACAACGGGCCGGGGATTGTCCGTGAGCAGATCGCCAATATTTTCGGCAAGCTGCTGTACGGTTCGAAGTTCCACCGGCTGAAGATGGCGCGCGGACAGCAGGGTATCGGAATTTCGGCGGCCGGAATGTACGGCCTGCTGACCACGGGCAAGAGCGTGCACATCACATCGCGGACGGGACCCGATCGGCGTGCCCATCACATGCAGATTCAGATGGACACGGCCCGCAACCGGGCGGACGTGATCGTGGACGAGGAAGTCGACGTGCCGTGGGAGCGCGGCACGGAGGTTACGATCGAACTTGTCGCGACGTACTCCAAAGGTCGCCAGTCGGTCGATGAGTACATCGAGCAGACGGCCATTGCGAACCCGCACGCGTGCATTCATTACACGTCCCCCGTTCCGGAGCACCGCGAGTTTCCCCGTGGTACCGACGAGCTGCCCGCCGAGACGCGCGAAATCAAGCCGCACCCGCATGGAATCGAGCTGGGCGTGCTGATGAAGATGCTGAAGGAGGCCCGCCCGCAGAAGAAGGGTCAGCGCAGTGTGCGGCTGGCAGCGTTTCTTCAGAACGAGTTCTGCCGTGTCAGCCCGCGACTGGCACTGGAAATCTGTCAGGCCGCGAAGCTGGATCCGCTGGCCAAGGCGCACGAAATCGCCACGCACGACGTGGAGCGGCTGTATCAGGCGATGCAGCAGGTGAAGATCATGGCGCCCCCGACTGACTGTCTGGCGCCGATCGGGGTGCGGAACCTGCTGGCCGGGCTGTTGAAGGAAGTGAAGGCGGAGTTTTTTACCGCGACGACGCGCGATCCGGCGGTTTACCGCGGCAACCCGTTTCTGATTGAAGTCGGATTGGCCTGGGGCGGGGCGCTGCCCGCGGAGGAGCCGGCCCGCGTGATCCGCTTCGCCAACCGTGTGCCCCTGCTGTATCAGCAGTCGGCGTGCGCGGCCTACAAAAGCGTGCTGGAGGTGGACTGGCGGAACTACGGGCTGTCGCAGCCGACCGGGAGTCTGCCGATCGGGCCGCTGGTGGTCATGGTGCATATGGCCAGCGTCTGGGTGCCGTTCACCAGCGAAAGCAAAGAGGCGATCGCCGACTACGACGAGATCCGCAAGGAAATGAAGCTCGCGCTCCAGGAGTGCGGTCGGAAGCTGAGTGCGTACCTGCGGCGCCGCAAGCGGCAGCGGCTGGAAAGCCAGCGGCGCAGTATTTTCGAACGCTATATACCGGATGTCGCGGAGGCGCTGGCGAAGCTGACCGGACAAAGCGAGGACAGTCTGCTGCGCAACTTGCAGGCGATTGCACGGCGACGGACCGCGGAGGCCGATCTGGAGCTGGACGAGGATGGTCGGCCGGTGCGACGGGACGCGGTTGACGAGGCCGAGGAGTTGCCGGACGACGGATCGACGGTGGTCGTGGCCGACAATGCGACCGAAGAGGTTCCGGTCGCCGAAGAACTCTTTGAAGCGGACAACGGCGGCGGCGAGAGCCGGCGGACGCGGCGTCGGGGCGTGGGTCGCTGAACGGGGGGGCTGCCGGCGGGGGCAGGCGTGCCCAGGAATGTCCGGTCATGCGGCGGCTGCCCGGTGGCGGGACAGCCAGCGCGTGTAGAACGTTTGAATGGACACGTACCCGTAGCCAATGATGAACATCAGCAGAAACGGCAGGGCCATGGATACGCGCTCGAACCAGTGCTCGAACAGCAGGAGCGAGACGGCACAGGCGCACAGGTACACTGCCATTGCCAATTCCACCCACGCCTGCCAGTTTTTCTTGAGCTGAAAGGCGCCCAGGCGGGTTCGCCAGTCGCGATGGGCGTGGACGGTGTCGCCAAACTTGGGCGTGCGCACGAACTCGCCGGTCTCGCCGAAGAACCCGTCGAGGGCGGCGATGGCGTTGTTCAGCGCGATGCCGATGCCTACGGCCATCAACGTGGGCACGTGGCGCAGGCCGTACCACCAGCCGCGTAGCAACTGGTGCTGACTGACGATGTAGAACGCGGCCGTGGAGCCGAAGCCGATGATGAAGAGGACGAGTTCGTACCAGAGGACCCAAGGCGACTGGGGGGTCTTCAGGGCCAGCTTGGCGAGCAAGGCGGGGCCGACCAGCAGGCTGAGAATGACGACGAGGACGTAGACGGCTCCGCTGGTGAGGTGGAAGAACGCTTCCAGCTTGATCCACCATGGAACCGGGCTGCGCAGAACGCGGGGCAGGAGCTTGAGGCACGTCTGGGCACCGCCTTTGGTCCAACGGTGCTGCTGCGCTTTGAAGGCGTTCATTTCGGGCGGGAGCTCGGCCGGCGAGGTCAAATGCGGGAGGAAGACGAACTTCCACCCGCGGAGCTGGGCCCGGTAGGACAGATCGAGGTCCTCCGTGAGCGTGTCGTGTTGCCACCCGCCGGCGTCGGCGATGGCGGACTTGCGCCAGATTCCGGCCGTCCCGTTGAAGCTCATGTAGCGCCCGGTCCGGTTGCGGGCCGTGTGCTCGATGATGAAATGGCCGTCCAGCAGGATGGCCTGGGCCTGCGTCAGCAGGGACAGGTTGCGGTTGAGGTGCTCCCACCGCGATTGGACCATCCCCACCTGCGGATCCGTGAAGTAGTGGATCGTGTCCCGCAGGATGCTGGGGGGAGGCAGGAAGTCCGCATCGAAAATGGCGATGAATTCGCCTGTGGCGGTCTTCGTGCCCTCCTCCAGCGCCCCGGCTTTGAACCCGGTGCGGTTGTCGCGGTGCAGATAGACGACGTTGTGTCCGAGGGTCCGCATCCGCTCTACGGTCTGGCGGGCGATGGCCGCCGTCTCATCCGTGGAGTCGTCGAGCACCTGAATCTGGAGGCGATCCCGCGGGTAATCGATCTGGCAGGCGCGCTCGATGATGCGCTGCGCCACGTACCGCTCGTTGTACATGGGGAGCTGAATGGTCACCGGCGGCAGCTCCTCGAACCGCCCGGCCGGCTGCGGCACACGCTTGCGGACGCGGTAGTAGAGCAGAACGAGGAAGTACCGGTGCGCCCCGTAGATACAGATCAGCGTAAGGACGGTCAGGTACGCGCCGATCGCAAAACGCGCTAGCCAATCGCTTTCCATCGACACCCGCGCCCAGAGCGCCGCTGAAAACAGCCACTGAGAGTCACAAGCCGCGTATGCTAAAAGTGTGCGCGATCAAGGTCAATGCGCCGCCGTCAGATTCCAAGGTCACGGCAGATATGATAAACTGGGGGGTTCGTAGCCGCCATGTCGGGCCACCCGGAGGGAGCGGACGTGGCGGGCGGCTCGTTGCCGGCGCGGGGGTTCGAGGCTGCGTCTGTAGCCGGGCCCTGTGGGGCCAGCGGGCCCTTCCGGGAATATTGCGATGGACGGTGTGTTGAACCGCGTATCCGAGGATCACACGGACGACGAGCGACGGCGTGAGCGGAATGTCGAAATCGACCGCTTCGCGGAGCGCTTTTTGCCGGGCGAGAATCAGGACCTGCTCAAGGAGATGATGGTCACGGTCTGCCGGCTGGCGCGGGACGAGGCGGACCGCGGGGATGTAAAGCTGCTGAACCGGGCGCTGGCCGAGCTCCGTTACGCCTTCAAGGTATTTGCGCCGTACCGTGAGATTCGCAAGATCAGCATTTTCGGCTCGAGCCGGACGCCCGAGAGTGCTCCCGATTATCAGGTGGCGGTTGCGTTTGCCCGTCGCATGCGGGAAAGCGGTTGGATGGTCATCACCGGGGCGGGGGACGGGATCATGAAGGCGGGGCACGGAGGGGCCGGACGGGAGGCCAGCTTCGGAGTCGCGATCCGGTTGCCGTTCGAGCAGAAGACGAACGTCATCATTGCGCAAGACGCCAAGCTCGTGAACTTCAATTATTTTTTCACCCGGAAGCTGATGTTCATGAAGGAGGCGTCGGCGGTGGCGCTGTTTCCCGGGGGGTTCGGGACGCTGGACGAGGGGTTTGAAGCGATCACGCTCGTGCAGACCGGCAAGGCCCCGCTGGTGCCGATCGTCATGTTGGAGCGTCCCGGGGGCACGTATTGGCAGCACTGGCGGGCGTACGTGCGGGCCGAGCTGCTGGGGGCCGGCATGATCGACCCCGAGGACATGAGTCTATTCCGCATCACCGACGACGTGGAGGTCGCCGTCCGGGAAGTACTCCAGTTCTACCGCGTTTATCACTCCATGCGGTACGTCGGCGAGGATCTGGTGCTGCGGCTGCGACGGCCCATTGGCGCGCAGACGTTGGCGCGGATCAACGACGAGTTTCGGCACCTGGTTACGTCCGGGCAGATCGAACAGGTCTCAGTTTTGCCGGAGGAGAACGGCGAGTACGCCGACCTGCCCCGTCTGAAGCTGCGGTTCAACCGCAAGAGTTTCGGGGCGCTGCGGCAGTGCGTGGATGTAATCAACCAGGACGGGCGGTCTGCGGCGGAGGGCTGAGGTTGGACGGAGGCGTTGGGGGCCGATTTTACGTATTTTTTCGGCACTTTTCGGGTGTCCGCTCTTGACGAGGCGGCGTTTCCGTGGGAAAAGGTAGCTTGTGGTCAGCAGGCGGCGCGGTCGCCTGTCAGCGCGGACGAAGTTCTCGCCCGGATATTTGCGATGCGCCACGGCGTTCGTTCGCGCGGCTGACCGCGGGTCTACATGAACCGGTGGCCGTGAGCCCGACGGCTCGCACAGTTCCTGGGAGGTTGAGCACGTATGGCCAAGAGCAAGAGCAAGGCGCGCACCAAGTCGGAGGTGTACGGCATTCTGGCCCAGAATGCGGGGATCACGCGCAAGCAGGTGGCGGGCGTGTTTGATGCCCTCGC
>Ga0209227_1000118_pt1 | contig 65766 bp, 57 predicted proteins | sample YNPBryantNP2012_FD_185815 | JGI IMG/M metagenome (GOLD analysis project Ga0209227, IMG submission 185815) | Anoxygenic and chlorotrophic microbial mat microbial communities from Yellowstone National Park, USA - YNP Bryant NP 2012 (SPAdes)... ...
CCCTCCCAGGGGGCGGGGCCTGGGTGCGCGGGCCTCCGGCCCGCGTCCGCTGAGGGATGGGGAAACCCGGTTTCCCCATTCCCCTGCGGGGCGGGGGCGGGGGGAAACCCGGTTTCCCCACCCCCTCGCCGAGGGCTTATGTTCACGTTAGCCGGAGCGACCGGCGTCCCGCGGGCCTGAGCGCTACCGCTCCGGCTTCGACGGGGCCGGCCCGGCGACCGGCGCCCAGGTGACCGCCCGGCTGAGAAGCGCCTCGACCGGACCGGGCAACATCCGCGCCGCCCAGATCGCCATGTGGTCGCCGAACGTCACGTAGGCGCGCAGGGGTTCACGGCGCGCCGCGCGGAGTATCACCCGGGCGACCGCCTCGGGGGGCACGGCGCGCGGGGCTATGCGGCGCCGTTCACCGCCCGCGCCCAGGCGCCGGGCCCGAAACTCGGTGCGCGTGCTGCCCGGCCGCACCACCGTGACCCTGACCCCCGTGCCGCGCAGTTCCATCCGCAGCGTCTCGCTCAACCGCTCCAGGGCCGCCTTGGCCGCGGCGTAGCCGCCCAGGTAGGGCAGGGGTTGCTCCGCCAACACCGTCGAAACATTGATGATCTGGCCCTGCCCCTGGGCGCGCATCAGCGGCGCCACCGCCTGCATCAGCCACAACGGCCCGAACAGGTTCACCGCCAGCGCCCGTTCCAGATCCTCAGTGGACAGATCGACGACCGGACCGGCGAGACCCACGCCGGCATTGTTGATCAGGATGTCTATCCGCCCGAGGCGAGCGTGAGCCATCTCCACCAGCGCCCGGCACTGCGCCGGGTCGCCCACATCGGTCGGCATCGCTACCGCGCCCGGCAACGTGGCGGCGAGGCGTTCCAGCGGCTCGCGCGAACGCGCCGCGAGCGCCAGCCGGGCGCCAGCCATGGCGAACAGGCGCGCCGTTGCCGCGCCAATGCCCGCCGAGGCCCCGGTGATAATAACGACGCGATGATGTGGATCCATACGGGGGGAGTTGAACGACGCCTTACCGATGCACCGGCAGGTTATCGAGTGCGAGGAACCAGATGGGCTGCGCCTTCTCAGACCTTCTCCTGGGCAGGAGCATGGGGAAACCAGGTTTCCCCGCCCTCTCCCAGGAGTTATATCGGAACGGCTCTCGCGCCAGTTCATGTTGAAAAGACTGCCGGCGCACCATCACCACGTCTCATGGAAACGCTCGATACGGCAATCTATGATCCAGATAGTATGGTCTTTGAGAAATTAATCCGCTCTAGCCCGCGCAGGCGGGCTTCGCATCCCCTAGCCGAGGGCTTTAGCCCGACGGCTAGACTGGCATACCGGATTAATTTCTCAATGTATTACCCCGTCAAATGCTTACAGATCCCCGCCTTGATCGTCTGCCCGGGCACCACATGGCCGAGCATGCGCTCTAGCAGCAGCGCGGCATCAATCAGCGCGGGCAGATCCAACCCGGTTGCGATGCCCATTTCGTGGAGCATGTGGGTCAGGTCCTCAGTGCAGAGATTGCCGGGCGCGCCGGGAGCGAAGGGGCAGCCGCCGATCCCGCCGATACTACTGTCGAACTCGGCCACGCCGACCTCGAGGGCGGCGAGGATATTGGCCAGGCCCGCGCCACGGGCGCTATGGAGATGCAGGCGCAACGGCTGCCGGGGAAAGCGCTCGCGGAAGGCCAGCACCACCTGCCGCACCAGCACCGGGTGGGCCATACCCGTCGTATCGCCAAGCGTCAGCCGTTCCGCGCCCAGGTCGAGCAGGCGACCACACAACTCCAGCACGCGCTCGATCGGCACGTGGCCCTCGAAGGGGCAGCCAAAGGCTACCGAGAGCACCGCATCAAAGGGGATCCCCGCCGAGCGCACCACCTCGCCCATATCGGCCACATTGGCCAGGGATTGCTCGACGCTCATGTTCACATTACTGCGATTATGGCTCTCGGTCGCGCTGAGGAAGACCTGCACCGCGTCGGCGCCCGCTGCTACCGCGCGCCGCGCCCCCACGACGTTGGGGGCGATCGCGCTGTAGGTCACCCCGGGGCGGCGGCGCAGCCCGGCGAACACCTCGGCAGTATCGGCCATCTGCGGCACATTCTGCGGGCGCACAAAGGCGCCCACTTCGATCTCGGTCAGCCCGGTGGCGCCGAGAGCGTCGATCAACTGCAGCTTCTCAGCCGTTGAGAGGATCTTCTCCTCGTTCTGCAAGCCGTCCCGCGGCCCCACCTCGCGGATGTGGGCGCGCGCCGGCAACCCGGGCCAACCCTCTATCCCTGTCATCATTGACCTCCGGCAGCCTCTATGCTTCCTCGTCGCGCGGGGCGCCCCGCGCCGGCCTGCCCCCCTGACGCCCGTTGGCGGGACCGTCGCGGCGCGTGCGGCAGCGCGGGCAGCGCGTTGGTTCGTGCAAAAAGCCCTTGTCGGCGTAAAACTCCTGCTCACCCGCGGTAAAGATAAATTTCTCGCCGCAACTGCGGCAGATCAGTTCCATGTCCCGGTAGAATGGCATAGGATTCCGATGGTTCCCGCCGGCGGAGCCGCCGGTCAACCGCGTGCGCCCGGTGTGGGGCAGTCTTTTGAAATACGTTGCTCTATTGTAACACGCCGGTTACCCCGGCGAGGCAGGGACCGGGAAAACCAGTTTCCCTGGAGGGCCGGGGGCTGGGGAAACCCGGTGTCCTCCCCCCACCCTCCAGACCCTCCCACCAGGTGAGAGGCTGGGGAAACCCGGTTTCCCCAGCCCCCTGCGGGCGGGCCGCGCCCACACCCTCCCGCGGGCGGGGGTATGGGGGAACCTGGTTCCCCCATGGTCTTTGAATACATAATCCGGTATAGGCCGCGCAGGCGGCCTTCGCATCCCCTAGCCGAGGGCTTCAGCCCCACGGCCAGCCCGGCATAGCGGATTAATTTTTCAAAGACCATCACATTAGACGGTCATGCGCACGGCGCACAACGCCCGATGCACACATGGCCTGGGAGCGCGGGCGTCCCGCCCGCGGCGCGGCTCCGCGGGCACGGTGACGGCCCCCGCCCTGACCCTCCCCCGCTGGGGGCGGGCACCCGGCTCCTCCCCCCGCTGGGGGGAGGCTGGGAGGGGGGCTGCACGCGGCGCGCGATGGTCACGTCAGCTATCCATGCGGCTCCGCCGCACAACGCCGCGATGAAGGTTGTTCCTGGGAGGGCTGCGCCCTCCCAGACCCTCCCGTAGGTCGGGGCCCGGAGGGCCTCCGGCCCGCGTCCGCAAGGGGATAACAGGGTTCTCCTGGGAGGACTTTGCCCTCCCAGACCCTCCCGCGGGCGGGGCGGGGGAAACCCGGTTTCCCCATCCTCCGGCCTGAGAGCCTGGCCCTCCCGCGGGCGGGGGTATGGGGGAACCTGGTTCCCCCATGTTCACGTTAGTTGTCCCGCGCCAGTGCCACCATGATCCAGAACGCAAAGGCCAGATCCGGCCAGAAGTAGAACTGGTCTACCAGGCCGTGAGCGAGGGCCGCGCTCATGGCGGCGATCAGGCCGGCGCAGAGCGTGGTGCTGCCGCTTAGACAGGCCCGGGCGTCGCGGTAGAAACGGAGGATCAGCCAGGCAAAGGCGACCAGCCCCGGCGGGCCCATGCGCAGGGCGATATCCAGGAACAGATTGTGGGGGTGCGAGGTGTTGATCTCGCTGGTGCCGGCCAGCTCCGGAGCGATGTAGTCCGGGTAGTATTGCCCGAACTGGTCAAGCCCGATGCCCAGAGGATGGTCGCGCAGCATCGCTAGCGCCGCCGCCCAGGTCTTCAAGCGCACCGCGCCGCTGGCGCCGGCCGGGTTGAAGCGTTCGATGTCCAGGGCCACGACGAGGACCAGAGCCAGCAACGCCCCGCCGCCGAGCGCCCCCAGCGCGAGGCGCGCGCGCCGGTCGCGCCAGAAGGAGCGCGGCAGCAGCAGCGCCGCCAGGAGGCCCGCGGCCACCAGCGCGCCCAGATAGGCCCCCCGCGAGAAGGAGACCAGCAGGCCCGCCGCGCACAGCAGCGCTACCAGCGCCGCCGGCCATGCCTGGCGCAGCCCGGCGCCACGACTGGCCGCCCCCCAGAAGGCCCCGTGGGCCAGCGCCGCCGCCACCGGCCAGTAGCGCCCCATCGCCAGCCCCAGGTTGTTCGGATGCCCGTACAGCCCTGCCACCCGCTGCACGCCCTCCACCAGGAAGCGATCCTCGCCGAAGCCGGCTTTTTCGCCGAAGAGCGGCGCCAGATTCAGGCCGACGAATTGTAACAGCCCGATCACCCCGGCCACCGCCCCGCCCGCCAGCCAGAACCACACGATCTTCCGCCAGTAGACCCTGGGGCTGCCACGGGCCAGACGCGACCCCGCCACAAGCCAGGCCAGCCCCACGAAGAGCAGCGGGCCGAGCACCGTCCAGCGGAACTCGCGCAGGGCCAGGTTACGCGCCGCGGCGATGTACACGCCCCACCCGGCTGCCGCCAGAAACAGGCCGATCGGCGCCAGTTCCACCACCCGGACGGTAGCGCCGCCTGCGCGCGGGCGCCAGCGTTGCCACGGCCCGCTTCCCAACCAGCGCGCGACCACGGCGGCGCCGGCGATCAGCAACAGGATTTCGTGCAGAGGCAGGTACAGACCGCTCTCACGGATGCCGAAGCGAGTGTCGAAGAGACCCTTGGGGATGAAGTAGAACGGCAGGCTGAGCGGGACCAGCAGCAGGCCCAGATCGGGACGCGCCAGGGCCAGTGCTCCGAAGAGCGCCAACCCCAGTAGGGTCAGCGGCAGTTGCGGTGAGGCGCGGTAGGCGATCAGCGCGGCCGCCAGCATGCCGGCGATAATCAGGCTGTCGGGCTGAATGAGCCGGTCGACGAGGCGCGGGCTGCCCAGAGCGCGCCGCTGCGCCGCCCGTAGCCGCCGCAAGGCGCCCGCAGTCGCCGGGAAGGCCAGGCGCAGCGTGGCCCCCATGCTTGCCATCAGCGCCACGATTAGCGCCAGGGGGCCATAATCCCACAGCCAGCCCCGGGGGCGCGCCCGCTCGACAATGAAGCGTTCCGGCGCGCTCGCCCCACGCACCTCCAGCGTATGCTCGCCGTTGGGCAGGGCCGGGGTGGCGAAAGCCGGCAACCCATCCAGTTCGCCCGACGCCAGGCTCACCTTCACACCGTTGAGGGTGACGAGAAGCGGCGCCGGCAGGTTGCCGAGGAGGGTGAGGCGCGCCCCGGTGAAACGGATGCGCCAGCCACCGGGCAAGGCCTCCACCGCCGGGTGCGCCCAGGGGTGCGCGCCAACCCCGGCCCGCGCGGGGGCGCGGGTGTAGGCCGCCAGGGCCTCAAAGGCCGGCAGCGGCTGCCAGTCGCGCGTCACCAGGGCGAAGAAGGGTGTGGGATCGTCGGGGGCCGGCTCGGCGTAGCCGCCGTAGCGCAGCATCCAGACGTTCATCACCCCCATCCAGGGCCACTCGGTGCGGGCCCGCTCCATCTGGCCGACCAGATAGCGCCCTTTGGTCTCCTCGCTCACCGGCGCGCCCCAGGTGTAGCGCCGCTCGGCGGGGATCCGCTCGGGGGCGGCATTCCAGCCAAACTCGGTCACCCAGATCGCCGTGCCGGCGTCGCCGTTGCGCTCCATCACCTCGCGCAGCAACACGATCCGGCTGACGTCGTTGCGCGTGTCGAGCGGGCGACCCCAGTTCCAGTTGTCCCGTCCCCGCAGAAAGACGTAACGGTGCTCGTCGGGCGGCTGACCCAGGCCGTAGTTCTGCGCCGCCATCACGTCGAAGTAGGCCGCGCCGCCCGCTTTGTAGACCCGGTCGAGGTACTCCAGTTCGGTCATCGGAGCGCGATCGTCGAGCCCATCGGTGGGGGCCAGGCCGGGAAAGAGGATCACCGCCGCGGGGTTGGCCGCCCGCGCCGCGGTGGCGCCTGCCCGCAACAGTTCCACAAAATCCTCGGGGCGAGGCGTCTCCCAGTTCCACTCGTTCTTCAGATTCGGCTCGTTCCAGAGTTGGAAGTAGCGTACCACCGGGCTGCCAGGGGCATCGTCCAGGCCATCGCCGTCGTACCGCTCGACTACGGCGCGCACGAAGGCGGCGTAGTCGGCGAAATCGTCGGGGGGACCGGTGGAATTGCCATCGCGGGCCAGGCCGGCCCGGAAGTAGGGCGAGTTGGCGGCCCGCTCACGGGCCCACGAGGGCGGACGCTCCAGGCGCCAGATCAACTCGACGCCCGCGGCGTTGGCTTCGGCGACCAGACGGTCGTACTTGGCCCAGGCCGATACCGCGCCGACCGTCGCCAGATTGCGCCGATCCTTGAAATCGCCGCGCCCGTGGATCTCGATATCCTCCCACGGAACCTGCATCCGCGCGTAGCGCGCCCCCAGGGCGCGGGCCATGGCAAAGGAGCGCCGCACCGCTTCAGGCTCGGGTTCAAGGTGGATATTGAACAGATTCACGCCCAGCACCGGCCCCCCCGCGAAGGGGATCGGGCGCGGATCCGGCGTGAAGGTCACGCCGCGATTGACCGCATTATCGGCCCAGACCACGGCGGCCAGGGCCGCAAGCAGCAGCAGATCGAGGAGCAGCAGCAGAAGGAGGCGCTGAGCGGCGGTGTTCATCGGCGCCGATTGTATGCGGGGAGGAAAAGGCTGTCAATGCCATCGACCCCGTAGGGGCGCAAAAGATTTCGCCCCCGCCCCCTACCGGCGGCCATTCACCGAGGCGCGATCCCGTTGCCACACCCCGGCGGTGCGGCGGAAAAATTGCACCGCCAGCACTACCAGCGCCACCACCAGCAGCAGCGCCAGAATGGGCAGCACAATCGCCACGATGCTCAGGAAAAGCGAGGTCGCGTCTTCGATAAAACTCAGGACCGGATTGGCCGTGCCCCCGGTCGCCGTCGTCACCACCGGGCGCACCGCGCTGCGCGTCAGATGGGTGCTCCCGGCGACAATCAGCCCGGCAACCGCCACGATCGCCGGATGGATGATCGCCACATCGCCCTGACTGGCCAGGGCCAGAATCGCGCCCGCGACGGGCGTGATGATCAGCCCGGCGGCGTGCAGCGCACTGTCCACCACCGGCACCTTGTCGCCCACGAAGTCCAGCGCGGCCAGCGCGGCGATGATCAACAACACAAAGACATTGGTTAACAGGTCAAACGGCGAGGCTAACTGGATCCATCCCAGGCGCGCGAAGATGCCAATCGTCAACAGCGGAAGATACGGGTTCAGCCCGGAGGCCATCGCCAGACCAAGGCCGGACGCCAGCGCGATCAAGCCCTCCATACGCGGTTGCCTTTCGTATGCGTGATACCAAATCCAGTTGGCAGTTCCGCATTGTCGTTGCCGTCATCGCTCATCGTGACGCCATGCGCGGCAATCTGCAATCCAAAATCTGCAATCGGAAATGGTATGAGATCAGAAACGGAACGGGCGACCGGCACGTCGCAGCTCGTCCCGGTCGCCCGTCCCTTTTGACGTCCCGTTCTCCATGACGACGGCGCCGGAGAAAAAGTTTCACCCGGCGTGCCCTCCTGGCAGGGGTATGCGGAACCCCGGGTTCCCCATATGCCCCTCACCCCCCGATCATTCCCCTGGTGATATAAAAGAACCCCAGGCCGGTAATCGTATACACCGCCAGCAACTGTGCGCCTTCGAGCCAGTTGCTCTCGCCGTCCACCGCGATGATCGTCGCGATCAGCACCGCCAGCGTCAGCGCCGCCACCTCGAGCACCGTGAAGAAGAGCGTCATCTCGCGCCCGAACAGCAGGCTGACGAACACCAGGAGCGGCCCCACCAGCAGCGCCACTTGCATCGAGGACCCCATCGCAATCGTCATCGCCAGGTCCATCTTGTTCTTGATCGCCATCTGCACCGCCACGATGTGCTCGGCGACGTTGCCCACCAGGGGGATGATGATGATGCCGATGAAGAACTCGCTCAGCCCCAGGGCCTCGGCAAACGGTTCGACCGTTCCCACCAGGAACTCGCTGAGGAAGACAATGCCCAGGGTGCTGACCGCCAGAACGCCGATGGCGACCGGCACGCTCCACTTCGCCTTGTGGGCCTCGCCATCAGGAGTTTTGTTTTCAACCCCGGCGTGGCCGCCGACACCCCGTTCGGGCCGGCGGAAGGTGAAGATCAGACTGAGCACGTAGAGCACGATCAGCACGCCGGCCACGCCCAGACTCAAGGCGTTCAGCGAGGGATCATCCACGTCGGTGGTCAGCAGATCGAGCTGGCCGAACTGGATTTCCCGCACAACCTCGAACAGCGTCGGAATAATCAGCCCGATCACCGCCAGGGTCATCATCGAGGCGGCCACGCTCGCCGCCTGCCGGTCGAAGTGCTGGAGACCGTTGCGCAGGCCGCCGAGCAGCAGGGCCAGGCCCAGGATCAGCAGCAGGTTGCCCAGGATGGAACCACTGATCGAGGCTTTCACCAACTCAATTTTCCCCTGCGACAGCGCCACGATCGAGATGATCAACTCCGCGGCATTCCCCAGCGTCGCGTTGAGCAACCCGCCTACCTTGGGGCCGGTGTGCACCGCCAGTTCCTCCGTGGCTTCGCCGAGAAAGCCGGCCAGAGGGATCAGCCCCAGGCAGCACACCAGAAAGAGCAACAGGTCGTTTCGCAATCCCGGCACGAACTCCAGCACGAAGGCCACCGGCACGAAGATGATCAAATAACGCAGCCACTTCACAACCTACCTCCTCTGGCGCGGCCACTGGCAGCGCGACCGGCCCCGATCCAGATCCAGCAAGGTCCGTCTTCCACTCTCGCCCGCGCAGGCGGGCTTCGCATCCCGTAGCCGAGGGCTTTAGCCCGACGGCTAGACTGGCATAGCGGATGAATTGCTCAAAGACCATCAGCCCCACGGCCAGCCCGGTATACCGGATGAATTTCTCAATACCCATCAGCCCTCCATGCGGCTCCGCCGCACAACGCCGCAATGAACATACGGTTGTTCCTGGGAGGGCTTCGCCCTCCCAAACCCTCCCACCGGGTGGGGGCATGGGGAAACCGGGTGTCCCCATGCCCCTGATCGAGGGCTACGCCTTCCCAAACCCTCCTGCGGGCGGGAGTATGGGGGAACCAGGTTCCCCCATGGTCACGTTCGGCCCCATGCGCGGGGCGCACCACGCCCAATGAACATGACCTGGGAGCGCGGGCGTCCCGCCCGCGGCGCGGCTCCGCGGGCACGGTGACCGCCCCTTCCCTGACCCTCCCCCGCTGGGGGCGGGAACCCGGCTCCTCCCCCCAGCGGGGGGAGGCTGGGAGGGGGCTGAACCCTGCGAACGATGGTCACCTCAGCCCGACGGAACCAGGCGCCGTGCAAGATCTTTCGTCACACCCCGGTGTGCGGCGCAGCCGCACAGACGGCCGGATTGGCAGTATACTAGAGAAATGGCAATCAACAATCACAATGGCACAACCATCGAGCCCGTGGTCGTCACCCGGCGCGGCGCCAAGGGGCCGCCGGGCACGGGCGCACCCTCGGGTGGCGAAGCGCCCCCCAAACCCTGGTCCGAACGCTGGAAAGAGTTGCGCGCTGCCTTCCGCAACGTCCCGCGGGCCTTCGATCTGGTCTGGCAATCCCACCGCGGCGCGACCCTGGCTATGGCCCTGGTCACCCTCCTCAACGGCCTGCTGCCCATCTCGCAGGCCTGGGTGGCTAAGCTGATCATTGACGAGGTCGTGCTTGCCGTGACGGCTGGAAGCGCCCCCATGGTCGCGCTGTGGGCCGTGCTCCCCTACCTGCTGGTGGAGTTCGCCCTGCTCACCCTGGGCGCGATCCTCAATCAGGCCCGCTCCCTGGCCGAGCACATGCTCAATGCGCGCCTCAGCAATACGATCAACGCCGCGATCATCCGCAAGTCGCTGGCCCTCGACTTGCAGTTCTTCGAGGACGCGCAGTTCTACGACAAGCTGCAAAATGCCCGCCGCGAGTCCAACTGGCGGGCGATGAGCATCATCAACACCAGTTTCAACCTGATGCAGAACGTGATCACCCTCGGCTCCTTCGCCGTGGGGCTGATCGCCTTCAGCCCGCTGATCGCCCTGGTCCTGTTCGGCGCCACCCTCCCTTCCTTCGTGGCACAGACCCACTACAGCCGCCTCCATTTCCGCCTGCTCACCTGGCGCGCCCCCGAGTTCCGCAAGATGACCTATCTGGAACATCTGCTCACTGTGGACAGCAGCGCCAAGGAGATCAAGCTCTTCGGCCTGGGGGAGCCGTTGCTCCAACGCTACCAGGAACTGTTCTGGAAGTTCTACCTGGAAGACGCCGCGCTGGCGCGGCGCCGCTCGCTGATCAGCACCCTCTGGGGCCTGCTGGCCTCGGCGAGTTACTACGGCGCCTACGCCTGGATCATCTGGCAGACCGTCTCCGGGGTGATCAGCATCGGCGCGATGACCTTTTACCTGACGCTGTTCCGCCAGAGCCAGGGGGCCTTCCAGGGCATCTTCTATAATGCCGGGCAACTCTTTGAAAGCGGGCTGTTCCTGGAGAATCTCTTCGGCTTCCTCTCCCTCGCGCCGCAGATGATCACCGGCAAGGGCCGCAAGGCCCCGCGACCCATTCGCCAGGGCATCGAGTTCCAGGGGGTTAGCTTCCGCTACCCTGACCGCGAAGAGTATGCCCTCCGCGACGTCAACCTGCGCGTGCTTCCGGGCGAGAAGATCGCCCTGGTGGGGGCCAATGGCGCGGGCAAGACCACGCTGATCAAGCTGCTCACGCGCCTCTACGACCCCACCGAGGGGCGCATCCTGCTCGATGGGGTGGATCTCCGCGAGTATGATCTCGACGACCTGCGACAATGCATCGGGGTGATTTTCCAGGATTTCGTGCGCTACCAGGTCACCGCCCGCGAGAACATCGGCTTCGGCCAGATCGAAGCCCTGGCGGACGAAGCACGCATCCTCTCGGCCTCGGCCCGCGGCGGCGCCGACGAGGTGATCGCCCACCTGCCGAAGGGCTACGACACCATCCTGGGCCGCTGGTTCGAAAAGGGCGCCGAACTGTCTGGCGGGCAGTGGCAAAAGATCGCCCTGGGCCGCGCCTTCATGCGTGACAGCGAGGTGCTGGTCCTCGATGAGCCAACCTCGGCCCTCGACGCCGAGCGCGAGTATGAGATCTTCCAGCGCTTTCGCGAACTTACCGCCGGTCGCATCGCCTTCTTGATCAGCCATCGCTTCTCCACCGTGCGCATGGCCGACCGCATCGCCGTCATCGAAGGGGGCCGCATCACCGAACTCGGCACGCACCACGAACTTCTGGCCCTCGACGGGACCTACGCTCGCCTCTTCAATATGCAGGCCGAGGGGTATCGGTAGGTGTGGAGGTGTGGAGATGTTTTCGGATCTCTTTCCATCTCCACATCTCCACACTACGAAAGAGGTGTCACCATGACCCTGGATCAATCCATCATCACGGAACTCGCAACGATGTACCTGCGCGCCGAGCGCGACGCCGTTCCTGTGCCGCCGTGGCGCGAGCGTTTTCCTGGCGTGACCGAAGACGATGCCTACGCCATCCAGAGCGAACTGCTCCGGCTGCACCTGGCCGATGGCGCGACCCTGGCCGGCTGGAAGGCTGGCGCGACCAACCCCGGGGCCCAGGCCAACTTCGAACTGCGCGAGGCGGTTTACGGGCGCCTGCTCGGCGAACGGCGCCTGTCCAGCGGCGCGACCTTGCCGATGGCCAGGCTCATCCACCCCCGCGTGGAGTGCGAGGTCGCCTTTGTCCTCGCCCACGACCTGCGCGGCCCCGGTGTGACGGCCGGGACAGCCCTGGCCGCCGTGCAGGGCATGCTCGCCGCGTTTGAAATCGTCGATGCGCGCACCGTGGGCTGGGCGGCAAAAATGCCCGAGATGATTGCCGACAATGTCTTCCAGGCCCGCTACGTGCTCGGCGAACGCCTTGTGCCGGTCACAGATGTGGACCTGGCCGCGCTTGAAGTGGCGCTCTTTCGCAACGGGCAGGAGGTGGCGCGCGCGCGGGGCGCCAACGTCCTGGGCAGCCCGGCCAACGCCCTGGCCTGGATGGCAAATCGCATGGCTGCCCACGGCCACGTGCTCCAGGCTGGTCAGGTCGTGCTGGCCGGCTCGCTGACCCCGCTTGTCCCCTGCGCCCCCGGCGACACCTTCGAGGCCGTCTTCGAACACCTGGGGCCGGTAACCCTGTTTTGTGGGTAGGGGAATGGGGAACCCCGGGTTCCCCATTCCCCTGCGTGCGGACTGCGCCCTCACCTTCCCGGGGGCAGGGATATGGGGAAACCCGGTTTCCCCATACCTCCGCTCTGGCGGCAATCCGTTGCAACGAAGGTGCCTACCCCCTCCCTGACTCTCCCCCGCTGGAGGAGGGAACCCGGCTCCTCCCCCCGCTGGGGGGAGGCTGGGCGGGGGGCAGCACGCTGCGAACGATGCTCACCTCAGCCGTCCATGCGGCTCCGCCGCACACGAACAGGATGAACATAAGTTCTTCTTGGGAGGGCGCAGCCCTCCCAAACCCTCCCGCGGGCAGGGGGGTGGGGAAACCCGGTTTCCCCACCCCCCTCGCCGAGGGCTTATGTTCACGTTAGGACCGGCAAAGGTGCGTATGCGCGCTGTCCAGCCGGAATTGATATCATACGTCTCCCGAAAACAACGAGGCCCCCTCTCGAACGTGGAGAGGGGGCGGGCGGCGACGGGAGACGCGACGGAGCCGCGCCTCTACTTCTTGGAAATATCCACACTATTGGCCGCGGTCTTCATCACCATCTGGCTGAACTGGGTCTGCGCCTCAACGGCTTTCTGCGCGGCCTCCTGCCAGGTAGCCATAATCTTCTGCGCCTGGCTCATGTCCCACATCTGGGCGAGCATGCTTGGCTCAGCCTTCTTGAGCAGATCGAACCAGTTTTCGGAGAAGCGCATCTGCGTCTCGGCCCAGACCCGCGTCATCTCCAACATCTGGCGGGTCCACTCCACCGGAGTTGTCGGCACGCCGGGAAGGGAGGGCATCGCCGGCATCGCTGGCATATTCACAGAAGCCGCGGCGACACTCTCGGCCCAGAGACGGGTCAGTTCCACTTGCTGCTCGATCGCGTAGCGCACCGTGCCACGCCACGTCTCCACGGTCTTCTGCCAGGCCTCAGGGCTTTGCGGCGTCGTCATCGCCTGCATCGAGCTCATCCAGCTCTCCCAGACCTTCTGCTGCGTGCCGGTCCAGGTCTTGATCATATCGTTCGCCTGCTTCGACCAGTCCATACCAATCCTCCTCAGTATTCTCCGGCCCTCCGATGTAGACCTACACCGGTTCGCGCATTTCCCTGGTGGTTACAACTCCGAGGGTATCAGCGAAGGTTACATATGAGTTACGTCGAACCATTGCCTGTACAACCAGACTGTGGTACGGTACCTAACGTGAACATAAGCTGCTGGAGCGGGGGGGTGGGGAAACCCGGTTTCCCCATTCCCCCACCCGGTGGGATGGTCTGGGAGGGCTACGCCCTCCCAGGAACAATCGTATGTTCATCCCGTCGGGGTGCGGCGCGGGCCGCATGGGGGTCTGGGGAGCGTTCCATCCGCGTAGGGCGGAGCACTGGCCCCGCCAGCGCTTCGGCCTCGGAACCGGCCATGCAACGCGACCGCAGCCCGTTGAGAGCCACCTACGGATGGTGATCGGCGCCGGCGCATCGGCGGCCCGTGGCAACCTGCGCGTGGCCGGCCTGGTTGAGGAGCGCTTCCGCTGGCGCTTGCAGCGCAAAACCGATATAAACGGCCTGCCCCTGGATGGCGCTGGAGCGTACCCGGTCATCGGGGTGGTGAGCGTCACCGGGAGCGGCATAAACGGCGCGAGCCTCATCGCGCCACCGAGGCGCCTATGAACGAACTGCTTGCCCTTCGCGAGGCGGCGCTGAGCCTGGTCACCGGGGTTCGCCCTGGCGAGACGCTCAACGCGCCACCTCCCTCTGGTCACCCCCCCACCGGCCCCGAACTGGCCGACCGGCTGGCCGCCGCCGTGCGCGCGCTCAAGATCGCCGCCGCGAGTGACGATGGCGTCGCGGTTGACTACGCCGCCCTGCGCGATAGCCCGGCCTACGCCGAGTATGTCGAGCAGGTAACACCCCTCCTGGTCACCTTTGACCCATCGCTCCTTGCCACCCGCGGCGCGCGGCTGGCCTTCTGGATTAACCTCTACAACGGGATGATCCTCGACGGCGTGGTGGCTTACGCCGTCCGGCGCAGCGTGCGCGCCGGTCCGGGCGGGCTGGGCTTCTTCCGGCGCATCGCCTACATCGTCGGCGGCTACCGCCTCTGCGCCGACGACATCGAGCACGGCATCCTGCGCGCCAATGCCGGCAACCCCTTTCTCCCCGGCCCTCAGTTCGCCGACGACGACCCGCGCCTGGCCTGGGCCATCAGCCCGCTCGAAGCGCGTATTCACTTCGCCCTCAACTGCGCCAGCCGCTCCTGCCCGCCCATCGCGGTCTACGACGGCGCGCGGATCGAGGCCCAGCTCAACCTGGCCGCCCGCTCGTTCGTCGGCGCCGATACCGAACTCGACCCCCAGACCGGCACGCTCCTCGTCTCGTCGCTCTTCAAGTGGTACCAGAACGACTTCGGGGGGCTGGAGGGCGTCCTGCGCTTTATCCACGCCCACCTGCCCCCCGATGACGAGCGCCGGCGCTGGATCGACGCTCAGGCCGAGGTGGCCCTGGCCTTTAAGCCCTACGACTGGTCGCTCAACACTCGCTAGGCGCTTCCGGCAGGGACGCGGGGAACCCTGGTTGCCCCCCATCTGTGCCTGTTCACACCTCAGCCGTCCATGCGGCTGCGCCGCACAAAGCCCCAATGAAAATAAGGTTGTTCTTGGGAGGGCGCAGCCCTCCCAAACCCTCCCGCGGGTGGGGGAATGGGGAAACCCGGTTTCCCCATTCCCCTGCGGGGCGGGGGCGTGGGGAAACCCGGTTTCCCCACCCCCTCGCCGAGGGCTTATTTTCACGTTAGGTACCCTACGCATCCGGGAGTGCGGGCGGGCCGCCCCCGGCGCGTCTCCGCGGGCAAGCTGCCCGCGCTCCCAGGAGAACTGTGAACGTACCCGCATCCATCGGTCACTGCTGTTGCTGTTGCTGCTGCGCCTGAAACGGCTCGTCCGGCTCAACCGCCGCCGGCTGGCCCGCCAGGACCGGCAGCACCTCCTCATCGGCGATCGGCGCCTCGGTCGGCGCCACTTTGACCCCGACCTCCAGCGTACTCTCGGCCTGGCCCTTGTAGACCCCCTTCGTCGGCGGCACATCAGCATAGTCGCGCCCCACCGCCGTGCGGATGTGTCGCTCCCCGGCGATCAGGTTATTCGTCGGATCGAAGCCTACCCACCCCAGTTCCGGCAGCAGCGCCTCGACCCAGGCATGGGTCGCGTCCTCCGCGGAACGATCGCGATCCTCCACCCGGTGAAACAGATAGCCGCTCACATAGCGGCAGGGAATGCCAAGGGGGCGCAGCAGGGCAAGCATAATGTGCGCATAATCCTGGCACACCCCCCGCCGGGCAGCCAGGGCCACATCAATCGGCGAGTCGACCTCGGTGTGCTCGGGATCGTAGGCGAACAGATCGTATAGCCGCGCGTTCATCTCGCGCAGCAGGGAGAGCGGATCGTCACGGCGACACACCTCCAGCTCGCGAGCCAGAGCTTCCAGCAGCGCCGTTGGATGGGCGAAAAAACTGGGGGCCAGAAAATCCCAGTGATCCTCGCGCCCGGTCAGCGCGTCGAGCTCGGCCCAGGCGTCGGGATCGAGCCGGTCGGGAAGCGGCGGCGGCGGCTCCAGCATGACCACCGCCTCGGCGGTAATGGTCATGGTGCGGTGCGGCGCGGGAATACCGAAGTGGTGCACAATATTGCCGTAGCAGTCGGTGTAACTATGCACGCGGGCGAGAGGGCTTGTGACCAGGCGAAAACGCAGGCAGTGCTGCAACCCTTCTGAGCGTGGTTGCATACGCACCTCGGTGATGCTCTCGCTCACCGGGGCGCTGTAACGAAAACGGGTCTTATGCAGAATGGAATAGTACATAGAGCTAGTATAACTCCAGGATACCTGTTCGGGCATCACTGCCCCCTTGACCGGGTCCAGATCCATCCAGAACTTCCCGCGAGCCGGGGCCTGGGTGCGCGGGCCTCCGGCCCGCATCCGCGCGGGGGCGGCGCCCGCCGGCTATGGGAACATTTATTTGCCGTTCTCCGGCCCGCATCCGCGCGGGGGCGGCGCCCGCCCACACCCACTTGCTGGACGAGGGTAGGGGGAAACCCGGTTTCCCCCTACCCCTGCGTGAGGGCCAGGCCCTCCCGCGGGCAGGGGCGTGGGGAAACCGGCTTTCCCCATACCCCTGCTCCAGCAGCCTATGTTCACGTTAGACGCAGAAGTGCTGGATCAGGTGTCAAGGGCCTTCTCTACCGGGTAGGTCACGTAGGTCTGGTAGATTGCGCCGTGGATGGCCATGCACTGGCGTTGGACGCCATCGAGGTAGGTATGCATATTATCGGCCAGGATCTCTTCCACCTGGCCATAATCGAGCGAGGCGCGCAGCCGTCCGGCCAGGCGCTCAGCCCGTCCGCCGCTGCGGGCGCCCGTGCTCTGCGCGATCGCCTGCAAGCCGCGCTGGATGCGATCAGCGGAGAAACGCACCGAGTGCGGAAACTCGCCGTTGAGCAGCAAGAACTCCGCCACCGTTTCAGGCTGCACATCCGCCGTGTACACTTTGCAGTAAGCCTCGAACGCCGTGGCGCACTTGAGCAACCCGACCCAGTCATTGTACTCCAGCATCACGTCCGGATCTGCTTGCGCCTGCAGGTAGGGGCGAAAATGCACATCGAGGAGCAGGGCGGTAGCGCTGGCCCGTTCCAGGTAGCGCCCCACCTGGATAAAGTACCAGCCCTCGCCGTGGGTCATCGTGGTGTCGGTGATCCCCTGGAAGAGATGCGCGCCTTCTTTGATCGCCTGATAGAACTCGATCGGCTCTCCCTGCCAGATCCGCTCCGGGCTTGCCGATCGCACAAACAGGTACAGCCGGTTGAGTTGCTCCCACATCTCCGAACTGATCTGCTGGCGCACCTGCCGGGCATTCTCGCGGGCCAGAGCAATGCAACTGACAATCGCATTCGGATTGGCGGGATCGAAGGTCAATGCGCGGGTAATGGCATAGGCATCAGCGGCACCCTCAGGAGGCATGGTCGTGTGCAGGGCCGTCAACAGGCGTTTCCAGCGCATCTCAACGGACTCCGGGGTTTGATCCAGCGTCAGATTCAACCCGACGCCGACCAGCCGTGCCGTGTGTTCGGCCCGTTCCAGGTAGCGGCTCATCCAGTAAAGCCCATCGGCTACGCGTGAAAGCATATCGTGCGAAACGAACTGGTCTCTTCAACGACGTTGTTCGGCAACTACCTGCCCTCTCCCCAACGTGGGGCGCCCGACTTCTCCCCCCAGCCGTCCATGCCGCTCCGCCGCACACCGACGGGATGAAAAAGGTTCTTCCTGGGAGGGCTGCGCCCTCCCAGACCCTCCCACCAGGTGAGAGTATGGGGAAACCCGGTTTCCCCGTGCCCCTGCTTCAGCAGCCTATGTTCACGTTCGCCGTCCATGCCGCTCCGCCGCACCCCGACGGGATGCACATACTTTCTTGGGAGGGCAAAGCCCTCCCAAACCCTCCCACCGGGTGGGGGGATGGGAAAACCCGGTGTCCCCATCCCCCTGCGTGAGGGCGTAGCCCTCCCAAACCCTCCCGCGGGCGGGGGTATGGGGGAACCCGGTTCCCCCATGTTCACGTTAGCGGGTGGAGGCTGGGAGGGAGAACTTCACCCGTCCACAGTTCGTCATTCGAACAGCACCCACGTATCCTTACTGCCTCCCCCCTGCGACGAGTTGACCACCAGCGAGCCTTTGCGTAAGGCCACGCGGGTGAGGCCCCCGGGCACGATGGTGATCTGATCGCCGCTGTTGAGGATGTACGGACGGAGATCGACGTGGCGCGGCTCTACCCGGCCATCAACGAAGCATGGAGCGCGCGAGAATTGCAGCGTTGGCTGGGCGATGTAATTCCGCGGATGGGCCTCGATCAAGCGCCGGAAGCGTTCGCGCTCCTCGGCGGTGCTGTGCGGTCCGATCAGCATCCCATAGCCGCCCGACTCACCCACCGCCTTCACCACCAGTTCATCCAGGTGTTCGAGCACGTAGGCCCGCTCAAGCGGATTGTCACACAGGTAGGTCTCGACGTTCGACAGGATAGGCTCTTCTCCGAGGTAGTATTTGATAATTTTCGGCACGTAAGCGTAGATCGCTTTATCATCAGCCACGCCCGTGCCAACCACATTCGCCAGGCTCACATTTCCGGCGCGGAAGGCGTTAAACAGGCCGGCCACCCCGAGGATCGAGTCCGAACGGAAGGTCAACGGGTCAATAAAATCATCGTCTACCCGCCGGTAGATCACATCCACGCGCCGCAGGCCGGCGGTGGTGCGCATGTACACGATGTTGTCGTGCACCAGCAGGTCGCGACCCTCGACCAGTTCCAGCCCCATGAGCCGGGCAAGGAACGTATGCTCAAAATAGGCCGAGTTGTACACTCCCGGCGTCAACACCACAATCGTCGGATCGGGCCGGTGGGCGGGGGCCAGCGCGCGCAGCGTTGTGAGCAGGGCGTGCCCGTAATGGTCAATCGGACGCACGCCATAGTTGGCGAACAGCCCCGGAAAGGCGCGCTTCATCACCGCGCGATTGGTGAGCATATAGCTCACCCCGCTGGGCACGCGCAGGTTGTCCTCCAGCACCACAAACTCGCCCGAGGGCAGGCGCACCAGGTCCGTTCCGGTAATCGAAACATAGACCTGCTGCGGCACCGCCACGTTCCGCATCTCGCGGCGGAAGTGCGGGCAGGTGTACACCAGTTCGCGCGGAATGACCTTATCGGCCAGAATGCGCGCCTCGTGGTAAATGTCGTGCAGAAAGAGGTTCAGCGCGTGAATGCGCTGTTTCAGCCCTGCCTCGATCACCGCCCACTCGTCAGGGGTCACGATCCGCGGCAGCAGGTCGTAGGGGAAGATGCGCTCGGTGCCCTGGTCGTCACCGTAGACGGTGAAGGTGATACCCTGATTGAGAAAGGTGAGGTCGGCGTAGCTCTGCCGCTGCTGCAGGTCGCGGGCGGAGAGTTCCTGCAGGCGCTGGTACAGGAGCCGGTAATGGGGCCGTGGTTCGCCTGCCTCGTCGAACATCTCGTCGTAGACGGCGCCGAGATCGTAGGTGGCAAAGAGCGAATGGCCGTTCGCGCGCGCGCGGTGCTCGGTGAGCATAGATGTGCAGTGCTAAGGCTTTCTGCCGAATCTGAAACCAGACGTCGGAGAGAGCTGAGCGGGCGGCGCTGCCACGGCTACGGCGGTTCTTCTCTCGGGATTATTGGCTATAATACTCCCTTCCTTGCCTGGCGTCAACCGTGAATTGACCGGACGCGCGCGGTGGTTCCCCGCCCGCGGGCGGGGAACCACCGGTTCATAGAGATCCTGCGGCCCTCCAACCCTCCCCGCCGCAAGGCGACCGCCTGACTCCTGTGAATTGACAGGACGTGCGCGGTAAAGGGGCGCGGGGAGGCTTCGCCTCCCCGCATACCCCCTTTTCCCGCCTACGTTCCCACGGCCCGGCTCCTGCTAATCCCCCATCCCTTCCGCGCTCGCCGGGATCACCCGCTTCTGCAGATCGGTCTCCTTCACCCGGTACACGTTCCAGACCAGCCCCGTCGCCTCCAATCCGCGGATCACGTAGGCCGAGAAGTCGATTTGCCACCAGCGCAGGCCATGAAAGGCCGAGCGGGGGAAGGCGTGGTGGTTGTTGTGCCAGCCCTCGCCAAACGCCAGCAGACCGACGATGAAGTTGTTGCGGCTGGCGTCGCGCGTCTGGTAGTCGCGCGCCCCGAAGGTGTGGCAGATCGAGTTGACGCTCCAGGTAACGTGGTGCGTGAGAAAGACCCGCACCAACCCGCCCCAGATCAGCCCGCTCCAGCCGGCAATCAGGAAGGGGATCAGCAACCCCAGCCCGGCCCACAACAGCCAGGTGCGCGAAGCCCAGACGACGTCGGGGTCGCGCTTCAACCAGGTGCCGTACACGTCCACGTTCTCTTTGTGGTGGAACAGCCAGCCCATGTGGGCGTGCCACAACCCCTCCAGCGGGCTGTGGGGGTCGTCTTCGCCATCGGAGTGGGCGTGATGCTGAATGTGGGTCGAGGCCCAGGCGATCGGGCTACCCTCGAAGGCCATGCTGCCCGTGATCAAGAACAGGCGCTTGAGCCACGAGTGGGTCTCAAAACTCTTGTGGGTCAACATCCGGTGATAGCCGACCGTGATCCCCAGGCCGGAGATCGCGTACATGACCAGCATCAGAGTCACGTCCAGCCAGTCAACGGCGCGGTTCCACAGCATGACCATGGCATAGATCGTCGCCAGAAACGGCAGCACGACGATGAGCAAGACGCCGATCTTCTCACCGAGGCTCTTCTCAAGTTGGGGTTCGACCGGGGCGGAGGGTACAACGCGGGACATCTTATGCTCCTCTGGGCGCCTGGCCGCGAACCTTCCGCGGCCACTGTGCCTCAGTGTAGCCCCCGTCGTCGCTCCACGGAAGTGCGCCTGGTCCAGTCGCTCGTCACCCGGTCTATGTTGTGACAGCGTGCACACGTAACCAGGGGCCTATGACCCTGGTCACGGGGCCAACGCGCCAACGGGTGGGTTAGACATGGTTTCGTAGGAAATGTACCGTTTGCGGCGTTCTGCCCCCCTCCCAGCCTTCCCCCGTTGGGAGGAGGAGTCGGGTTCCCTCCCCCGGCGGGGGAAAGGTTAGGGATGGGGCGGTTCGGCGCGAGACGGGAGCATACGGCATAGCCCTTCTGAAACCAAGTCTAACCAGGGTGGGGGCAAACCCGGTTGCCCCACACCCCTTCAACCCGCCGTCAGGTTGAACCAGGTCTCACCCCAATCCCTGCTGCTGCGCCCAGAGGGCCGCCTGGGTGCGGTCGCGGACGCCGAGTTTGCTGAGGATGTTGCTGATATGGTTCTTCACCGTGCCGACGCTGATCAGCAGGGCCTCGCTGATCTCCTGGTTGGTTCGCCCCTGCGCCAGCAGCACCAGAATGGCCCGTTCGCGCTCGGTGAGAAAGGCCAGGCGCTCGGCGAGCGCCGGGGTCGCGGCAGGCTTGCTCCCCGCACCCGCTTCTGCCAGCCGCCCCAGATGGGGCAGCATCTGAGCCGTGATCTCCGGCCCCAGCAGCGCCCCGCCACTGGCCACGGTGCGCACCGCCTCGGCCAGGGCCCGGTGGTCCACGTCCTTCAACAGATAGCCCCGCGCGCCCGCCGCGAGGCCCCGAAAGACATACGCATCGTCACGAAAGGTCGTCAAAATGATCACCGCCGGGCGCGGCCCCCGTTCTGCCAGTCGCCGGGTAGCCTCCACCCCGTCCATCACCGGCATCAGCACATCCATCAGCACCACGTCCGGGTCGAGTGCGGCCACAAGGTCGAGCGCTTCCTGCCCATTGCTCGCCTGGCCCACGACTTCGATGCCGGGCTTGCGCGCCAGCAGCGTGGCGATCCCGGTGCGGATCAGGGCCTGGTCGTCCACGATCAACACGCGGATTTTCTCGCTCATCGTTGGCACCCTTTGAAGGCCCTTCGGAGAAACGCTCATACGCCTTCGATTGGCAGCACCACCCGCAACCGCCAGCCGCCACCGGGCAAGGGGCCGGCTTCTATGCCACCGTTGAGGGCCTCGGCCCGCTCACGCAGGCCCACCAATCCGAAACTCTCGCCTGCTCCTCGCCGGGACGCCGGGGACCCCGCTCCACCGGGGTCGTCATTCGTGACCGTGACCGTGATATAGCCCCCCAGCGACACCACGCGCGCCTCGACCCGGGTCGCGCGGCTATGTTTGCGCGCGTTGGTCAATCCTTCCTGTACCGCGCGGTAGACGGTGCAGGCCAGCGCGTCCGGTGTCTCTTCAAGCTCGCCCTCGAGGATCAACGTGACGCGCGGCGGCGCCGCCGCCGCGGCCGCCAGTTCCTCCAGCGCGCGACGCAGTTCCGCGCCCCGCACCGGCAGTTCGGCATCGGCCACTGCCAGCATGCTGCGCCAGGCCAGGTGCAACTGTTCCCGACTCTCGCGCACCTGCTCCAGGGCCGCCTCGGCGTCCTCGGCGGCCAGATCCTCGGCCAGTTGCAGGTGCAGATGCACCAGCACCAGCCGCGACCCCAGATCATCATGCACCTCGCGGGCCAGCCGCGCCCGCTCGGCCGCCACGGCCAGCATGCGCACCTCGGCCATCTGCTGCTCGATCTCCGCGTTCAACAGCGCCAGCCGCAGCTCCGCCTGCTTGCGCCGCTCGAGCTGCCGGCGCGCCAACAGCAACGGTCCGCCGACTGCCGCCGCCGTTACCATACCGATCAGCAGGGCGTTGTGATCGAAGCGCTCCGGCCCCCAGTACGCCGCAAGCAGGGTGATCCCCATCAGCAACCCCGCCAGGTGCAGCACAATCTGGCGCGGCGGCAGCCGCACCGCCACCTGCCAGAGCACCAGCAACAGCCCCAGCAGCGGTGTGAGCGTGTGGGCAAGTTGCGCCAGCGCCAGGATCGCCACCGACTGCGCCGCCAGACCCACCTGGATCAGCATCGGCTGGCTGATGCGCTGGGTGGTCACATAAGCCAGCAGCAACACCGCGGCCCAACCCAGCAGCATCGCGAAGGCCTCCGCCACCAGCGGACGCTCCAGCGCGGCTGAACTGATCGTCAGGGCCAGAAAGACCGCCGGCAACACCCATGTCAGCACCCGGTTCAACGGCCTGGCGATCACCGGCTCATCGGATGGGGTCACGGTTGCCAGGGGCGGGGCGCCGGCGGACGGCTCGCCGGTACCCTGCCGCAACGTCGCCACCGTGCCGCGCAGCCGTTCCAGAGCCTGGGCGGCGGCGGCGCGCGTCTGGCTCACCGCCGCCTCAACCCGCGAGAGGTTGCTCTGGGCCTGCGCCAGCGCCAGCGCCACACTCTGCTCGGTGCGGCTCAGGGCCGCCTGCACCTCGCCAATGATCGTCTGCGCGAGCCGGTGGCGCTCCTCCAGCATGATGCGCTGCTGCACCTCGCGCACACCGGCGGCCAGAGCATCGTAACGCTGTTGCACCTGCTGCAATATGTGCTGCACCTGCTCGCTCCGGCGCTGCTGGCGCAGATAGAAGATCGCCGCGATGATCGCGCAGGTGGCCGGAAAGGCCAGCGCCAGGTTGCCTTGCAGCCAGTCTATCAGGTTCGCCGTCGCCACCAGCAACATCCCGCTCCAGACGGCGTACACCCCCACCGCCATAGGAATCCATAACCACGGTGGAAACAGAGCAATGGCCTGGAGCACCAGCGCCAGGTACACGTAATCGAGCAGCGGCGCCGGCGCCAGCGCCTGGGCCAGGGCCGTGAGCGCCACCTGTCCCAGCAGGAACACCACCTGCCCCCAGCGGGGCAGGCGCCGCGCCGGCACAAAGGTAACGGCGATCAGGCAGGCGCCACACAACCCCGCCAGCGCCACCAGGCGCCAGACGGCATAATGCTGCCCCAGGGCGCTCAACGGTGCGCCGAGCAGCGCCAGCGTCACCACGCTCTGCACCGCGAACGGGTAGGGTAAAGCCATTGCGGGAACAATCCTTTGTTGGGGCGACGCCTTGGCCTTCATAATTCTTAGTGTAGCATACTCGTCTGCGCTCCCTGCGGCTCCGCCGCACACCAACGGGATGCAATAAGGTTGTTCCTGGGAGGGCTGCGCCCTCCCACACCCTCCCGCGGGCGGGGGCGTGGGGAAACCCGGTTTCCCCACACCCCTCGCCGAGGGCTTATGTTCACGTTAGCCCGACGGAACAAGGCGCCGCGCAAAACGTTGCGTCACGCTCCGCGGCCCCGGCTCACCTGTGGTACAATAGAAGCAGAGCAAACGCTCAGGCTTGCCGCGTGAGGCGCCTGAGCGTCTCTATGTGTCGCCACAAATGCGCCCCGCGGGCGCCGAGGGTGTATGCTGCGTCACGATATTCGAAACATTGCCATTATTGCCCACGTCGATCACGGTAAAACCACCCTGGTGGACGCGATGCTCAAGCAGAGCCGCGTCTTTCGCGAGAACCAGGCCGTTGAGGAACGGGTGCTCGACTCTAACGCCCTCGAACGCGAGCGGGGCATCACCATCCTCTCGAAAACCACTGCCGTTAGCTACCGGGGCACGAAGATCAACATCGTGGATACGCCCGGCCACGCCGATTTTGGCGGCGAGGTGGAACGGGTCATGAACATGGTTGATGGCGTCCTGCTCCTGGTTGATGCCGTTGACGGCCCCATGCCCCAGACGAAGTTCGTGCTGCGCAAGGCCCTGCAGGCCGGCCACCGCGCCATCGTGGTGGTCAATAAGATTGACCGGCCCCAGGCCCGCCCCAACTGGGTCGTCAACGAGACCTTCGACCTCTTCGTGGATCTCGGCGCCAGCGACGAACAGGCCGAGTTCGCCACCATCTTCACCAACGCCCTGGCCGGTCACGCCGGCCGCTCGCCGCTCAAGCTGCACGACTCGCTCGAACCGCTCTTCGAGGCCATTCTCGACCGCATCCCGCCCCCTGCGGTTGACGTGGACGCCCCGGCCCAGTTCCTGGTAACCACCAGTAGCTACGACGACTACAAGGGCAAGATTGTTACGGGCCGGCTCAGTCGCGGCACGATCAGCAAGGGGCAGGCCCTCGTGCGCATCGATCGCCAGGGGGCCATCCATCCCGCGCGCCTCAGCCGGCTGTTTGTCTACAATGGCCTGCAGCGCCAGGAGGTTGAGTCGGCCCGCGCCGGCGATATTATCGCCCTCGCCGGCATCGGCGACGCGGGCATCGGCGATACCATCGCCGATGCGCTCCAACCCGAGGCTCTCCCCCCGATCAAGGTCGAAGAGCCGACAGTGCGCATGACCTTCGGCGTCAATACCAGCCCCTTCGCCGGTCGCGAAGGAACTTTCGTGACCTCGCGCAAGCTCCGCGAACGCCTCTACCAGGAGACCGAACGCGACGTGGCCCTGCGCGTCGAAGATACCGATGGCCCCGATGTCTTTCTGGTCTCCGGGCGCGGTGAACTCCACCTCAGCATTCTGATTGAAACTATGCGCCGCGAAGGCTACGAGTTCCAGGTCTCCCGTCCCGAGGTGATTTTCCACCAGGATGAGCACGGCGCCCGCCTGGAACCGATCGAACTGGTCGAGATCGAGGTGGCCGCCGATTACCAGGGCGTGGTGGTTGAACTGCTCGGCAAACGCCAGGGCGAGATGCGCGATATGCACGTCCGCGATGATGGCAGCGTGCACTATGTCTATCTGGTCCCGACCCGCGGCTTGCTCGGCTTCCGCCAACTCTTCCTGACCGCCACACGCGGCACCGGGGTGCTCAATAGTCTGTTCTACGGCTACGCGCCCTTCACCGGTGACATCACCGCCCGTGAGAATGGCTCGCTGATCGCCTCCGAAAGCGGCGTCGTCACCACCTACGGCATCTACCAGGTGCAGGATCGCGGGGTCTTCTTCGTCACCCCCGGCCAGGAGGTCTACGCGGGCATGGTTGTTGGCCAGCATATCCACGACGTGGACCTGGAGGTGAACGTCTGTAAGGAGAAGCACCTGACCAACATCCGCAACAACAAGGGCGCCGAGAACCTCCGCCTCGAGGCCCCGCGCACCCTCTCGCTCGACGACGCCATCGAGTACATCGGCGACGACGAACTGGTCGAGGTCACCCCAAAGGGCTGGCGCCTGCGGAAGAAGTTGCTCAGCGCCGATGAGCGGCGCCGCGAGAAGAAGAAACGCGACCTCTCGCTGGCCTGATGGCGCCCAGGACGCGGCGGAGAGGGTGGCGATAGACGGCGATCTCACATCCAAACATCTCCAATCCGCAATGGTCTGACCCTTTCGGCCCCTTCTCTCATCCTCCTCTCATCCAGACCTAAGCCCATTCTTAGCCCCCTGGTCTATACTTGCCTCTTGATGTCCCCCGGGAGCGCCCCGGCTCCCGCTGGCTCTCGTCCTCACGCGGATCACCCCCTGCTGAACGGGACAACCAACACGTTCGTTTGCTTCGGTCGCAGCCCGGACAACGAACCTGAAAGGGGAGCGACCCATGACCAATCCGGCGGTTATCAGCCCCGGTGCTTCAGACACCATCATTCTGTATCTGAACGAGATCGGCGATGAGCCGCTCTTGACCTTTGATCAGGAACAGGCCCTCGCGCGCGCCATGGCCGAGGGCCTGGAAGCGGCCAACCGTCTCGCCGCCGAGCCGCACCTGCCGCTCACCGAGCGCCGGCGCCTGGAGCAGCAGGTCGCCGCGGGTGAGCGGGCGCGGGCCCAGTTGATCAATTCGAACCTGCGTCTGGTCGTGAGCATCGCGCGTCGCTACCAGGGCCACGGCCTGAGCCTGCTGGATCTCATCCAGGAGGGTAGCCTGGGCCTGATGCGCGCCGTGGATAAGTTCGATCCCGGTCGGGGCCTGAAGTTCTCGACCTACGCCACCTACTGGATCCGCCAGAGTGTTGGCCGGGCGATCGCCGATCACGGGCGCACAGTGCGCCTGCCGGTGCATCTGGGTGAGCGGCTCGCGCGGCTGGCCCGCGTGCGCCAGCAGTTGATCCAGCGTCTCGACCGCGAACCGACGCCCGAAGAGGTGGCCAGCGAAGCCGGGCTGACGCCAGAGCAGGTGACACGCGCCGAGCAGGCCGCGCTGACCCCCACATCGCTCGACGAGCCGCACACCGAGGATGGCACCGGCACTCTGGCCGAGGTCATCTCTGACCCATTGCAGCCTTCGCCGCTGGATGAGGTTTCGCACGCCTTGCTGCGGGACGATCTGAGCGAGGCGCTGTCACACCTGACGCCCCGCGAGCGCCACATTCTCTGCCTGCGCTACGGGCTGTACGGCGAAACCGCGCTGACCCTTGAGCAGATCGGTCAGCGCCTCAACCTGACCCGGGAGCGGGTGCGCCAGCTCGAGAGCGAGGCCCTCAAGAAGCTGCGCGACCCGCTGCTGGGTCGCCGGCTGCACGGTTACTTCGAAGAGGCATAGAGGGGCGGCATGCCCAGCGCCAGTTCCGCCCTCCGGCGCCAGTCGGAGGCGGGCGCCAGGTCGGCGGCGCGGATGAGGGCGCTGCGCGCCTGCTCCGCGTCGCCGAGGGCCGCCAGCGCTGCCCCCAGGTAGTAGAACGCATCGGGGCCGCCGCCGGTCCGCCGGGCCGCGCGGGCGGCCTCTGCCGCGCCCGCAAACTGGCCGCAGTGGTAACGATGGGCGGCCAGCAACGTCAGGGCCTGCGGATCCCCAGGCGCCGCCGCCGCGGCGGTCTCGGCAAACGGTAATCCCGTCTCACACAATTCAAAGGTGGTGGCAAGGTGAAACTTCGCCGCCAGGAGCGCGTAGCGGCCCCGCTCGGAGTCGGGGGCCAGAGCCAGCGCGCGCGTATAGGCCCGACTGGCCTGGTCGTACTCCCGGCGGGCGGCGTGCCAACTGGCCCAGGCCAGGGCCACGCCCGGATCGTCGGGCCGCAGCCGCGCGACGGTGTCCAGTTCCTCCTGCGCGGCATCGCCGGCATCGGTCGTGAGATAGGTGAGCGCCAGGAGCGTGCGCGCCCGCGGGTCGTCGGGATGCGCCTCGACCAGAGCCTGCAGCCGCTGGAGGCCGCCGCTGGCATCGCCGGCGCGCCAGCGGGTGTAGGCGGCGTAGGCCGCGGCGCCGAGGGCATCGGGGCCGTGGGGGTCAACCCGCGCAAACTGCTCCTCGGCCAGGCCGTAGAGCCCCAGGCTCAGGTAGAACAGGCCCAGGATCTGCGGGCGCCCGGCGGGCGGCGCATCAAGCGCGGCCTGGAGGCGGAGCGGGCCGTCGCCCACCGCAGGAAGCAGCGGGGCGATCAGCGGATCGGCGCGCTCCGGCGCGACCGCGAGGGCCAGATCCCGGCGCGCGGCTTCGGAGTCCTCGTTGGCGCGCACCAGGGCCAGGCGATAACGGGCCGATTCGGCCCAGAGCGGTGGCAGCGGCCCGGCCAGGGCCGCTTGCAGCCCGGCGCCGGCCAGCAGGTACTCGCCCCGCCGCAGGGCCTCGTCGGCGGCCAGCACGCGCGCCGGGCCGCGATAGGCGCACGCCTCGACGGAACGGCAATCCTCCACCAGCGCCCACGTGCGCGCCGCCAGGTCGTGCCGCCCCGAGTCGGCCAGCGCGCGCCCCAGGTACAGCAGCGCCCGCTGGTACTCGACAGGCCCGAGCCCACGGAGCATCGCCGCGCGCAACTGGCGCTCGGCCTGGGCATGCTCACCCCGCAGCGCCCGCAGCATGCCCAGGCGCGCCTGGGCTTCGGGCAACGCTGGCGCGAGCGGCGTCAACACCGACAGCGCTTCGTGGTAGCGCCCCGCACTGAAGAGCCGATCAGCCTGCCGCAATGCGTCGCGGCGATCAGGCTGCAGCGCCAGGGTGAGCGCCAGCGCCGCGCCGAGTAGCAGCACGAACCAGCCGAGCAGCGCGAACGCCGTCCGCCAACTCCGGGGCAATGGTGCGCGGATGTCCATCTGTGGGTCCCGGACCCGCTCAGCGCCCTTACTTCTCCCCGCGGGGCCAGAGGGCCCAGACAATCGCCGCCGCCGCCGCCATCCACGCCCGGTTGGCCTCCTTCTCGAAGCCGCGGGTGCGCAACTGCACGCCGCCAAGGAACAGGCCCGTCGCCAGCACCCCGCCGGCGAGCCGGTCGCTCGAACGCTCGACACGGCGGATGCCGCGCTCCAGGCGCGACAGGTCGGAGCGCATCTGGATCTCCCCGCGATTGGCCGAACGGTAGTAGGCTTCCATCTGGCGGGGCAGCGAGAAGAGCAACTGCCCCAGATCGCGCAACTCCTTCTGTGCCCGCTCGGCCCAGTTGATGCCATTACGCTCGCGCTCCAGCAGCATCTGCGCGAAGGGACGCAGTTCGTGGAACAGGTTGATATCCGGGCAGATCTCGGTGGCCAGACCGGCGACCATGCTCAGCGCCCGCCCGAAGTACAACAGATCCTGGGGGATCTGGAAGGGCAGATCGTAGACAATATCTTTGGTTTCCTCGAAGATCGCCTCGACGTCAAGGCTGGTCATCTCGCGCATGGTGCGATTAAACGAGTGACGCAGCATAATCTGCACCGCCTGGACGATCGGGCGGCGGTCGGCGCCGGGCAGGATCATGTTCAAGCGATCCAGCGAGTCGACGATGCGCTCGGCATCATTCGTCGCCAGGCCCAGCACGCCCCCGCGCACGACATCCATCGTCTGCGGCGGCAGGGCGCCGACCATGCCAAAATCCACGAAGATCAGGGTGAAGGGCCGTCCCGGCGCCACAGCATGCGCCTCGGCGTCACCGAAGAGGTGCCCGTCGGGGAGCACGCCGTTCCCGTTGGGGCTGCCCGCGGGCGCCTTGCCATTCGACGAGACGCCATAGTTCACCGGCAGTTCGGGGTCAACCCGCACGAACAGGTTCCCCGGATGCGGATCGGCATGGAAGAAGCCATCAATGAAAAACTGCTTCAGATAGCAGTTGTTCAGCCGCGCCGCCAGTTCCACCCGGCTCACCCCCAGCGCCTCCAGCGTGCGCAGGTCGCTGATCTTGATCCCGCTGATGCGCTCCATCACCAGCACGCGCCTGGTGGTCAGTTCCAGGATCGGCTCGGGAAAATAGACCCCCTGGACCCCGGCGAAGTTCTTGCGGAAGGTCGCGGCATTGCGCCCCTCTTCCACGTAGTCCAGTTCTTGCATCAGGACCCTGGCGAACTCGGCCAGCAGGGCCTCCAGATCGGCGCGGCGCCGGATCGGCGGGTAGTTCTTCACCAGCCGGATCACCCAGGTGACCGCGCTCAGATCCACCTCGATGATCTCCTGGATGTAGGGGCGTTGCACCTTGATGGCCACATCGCGCCCATCGTGGAGCGTCGCGAAGTGCACCTGACCGAGGGAGGCGGCCGCGACCGCCTCCTGCTCGAAGCGCAGGAACAACTCGCTGGGTGGAGCGCCCAACTCTTCGATGATGACCTCAAGCACATGGCTTGCCGGGGCCGGCGGCACCTCATCTTGCAACCCGGCCAGTTCGCGGCGCACCACCTCCGGCACCACATCGGCGCGCGAGGAGAGGAACTGGCCGAGCTTGATCTGCATGCCGCCCAGATCAATGGCCAGTTTGCGGAAATCGCGGGCCAGGCGCCGCCAGCGGCGATTGGCGCTGCGCCGCACCAGCCAGCGCAGCACGCCAATCCGGGCCAGAAAAATGTCCCACACAAAGATATGAATGACGACCCGCAGCATGAAGGCGGAAACGCGCAGAAACCGCTGGCGCGCGTGAAACCGGGGCGCCGCGCTGGGGCGAGGGACGCCAGTCTGATCGGTGATTGGTGTAGCCACGCCGGAAAACTGTGTATCGTGAGTCATATGTGCCGTTGGTTGTCTGGTTCTCCTCAGGATTATACCAGAAACCTCGTTCCGGCGACGCCCGGTTGGGAGGGCTGCGCCCTCCCAGACCCTCCTGCGGGCGGGGGTATGGGGGAACCTGGTTCCCCCATGTTCACGTTAGAGGGGCGCGGGGCGGCCGTGCCTCCCCGCCCGCCGCGTAGGTCCTGTTGAATGAGACGCGCGTAAATCTTTCGACCGATGCCGCGAGCGGGGGGCCCGCGGTACCATGGGACAGGGTTGACCGGTACCGCACGATTAGCATCAAGGCGCCTATGGCCATCGACAGCGTTCGACTGCTCACCGATAGCGCGGCCCACGTCTGGCGACGCCTCAGCGCCATCCACTCCCTGGAGGCGTTCATCGGCGGCGCATGTTTCGAAGACTGGCTCGGCCCGGCGCCGTCCCCGCCCTTCAACCAGGCCGAGGAACAGGCCCTCCGGCGCGACTACCACCTCCTCGCCAATCTGCTGACGGAACTGGAGTCGCTGCTCCACTCGCGCGAGCAGGCCATCGCCCTGGTGCGCAGCGAAGTTGCAGCGTTGATGCAACGTCCGTAAACCGGTTGTTCCCCGCCCGCGGCGGGCGTGCCGTGGGCGGTTCGCCAGGCTTCCTGGCCGCCGCAGGCGGGAAGGGGGGGTACGCGGGGAGGCTTCGCCTCCCCGCACCCCTCCACGTACGTCCTGTCTGCATGAGTTGACTCCCATCCTTCAAACGGCTACAATGTGCCAGTGATTGTGCTGCGCCAGGGAAGGCGTTTCGGGAGGACCACGCCCTCACAGGAAATTCGCGTTCCCGTTGTTGCGCGACTGCCCAAGCGAAGGTTCTGGGAGGGCGGCGCCCTTCCACGAAATTGTGCGGCGCAGCCCCCGGGTCCAACCCGCCAACACAAAGTGAGCGCCAATGTTCGAGAGCCTTTCCGACCGCCTCCAGGCGGTGTTTCAAAAACTCGGCAGCAAGGGCCGCCTCGATGAGAACGACGTCCGCGAGGCGATGAAGGCGGTTCGCCTGGCCCTGCTTGAAGCCGATGTGAACTTCAAGGTTGTTAAAGATTTCGTTGCCCGCGTAACCGAACAGGCTATCGGCGAAGAGGTCACCAAAAGCCTGACGCCCCACCAGCAGGTGGTGAAGATCGTTCACAACGAACTGATCAACCTGCTGGGGACCGAACATGCCCCGCTGCAAGAGGCCCGGCCTGGCCCGACGGTGATTATGCTCGTCGGGCTTCAGGGCACCGGTAAGACGACCCTTGCCGCCAAACTGGCCCTGCACCTGCGTAAGAAGGGGCGCCGCGTGATGCTCGCCGCTTGCGACGTGTACCGCCCCGCCGCCATCACCCAGTTGCAGACCCTTGGCAAGCAGTTGAACGTGCCGGTCTACAGTGAGGGCACGTCCGCTCGCCCGCCGGATATCGCCGCTCGCGCCGTAGAACAGGCCCGGCGCGATCTGGTCAATGTGGTGATCATCGACACTGCGGGCCGCCTGCAGATCGACGAGCCGCTGATGCAGGAACTCGCCGAGATTGACGCGCGCGTGCATCCCACCGAGCGCTTGCTCGTCGTCGACGCGATGACCGGCCAGGAAGCCGTGCGCGTTGCCGAAGCCTTTAACGCCCGTGTCAACCTGACCGGCCTGGTGATGACGAAGATGGACGGCGATGCCCGCGGCGGCGCGGCCCTCTCGGTGCGCGCCGTCACCGGCGTGCCGATCAAGTTTCTGTCCACCGGCGAAAAGGTTGACATCCACACCCTCGAGCCGTTCTACCCTGACCGGCTGGCCTCGCGCATTCTCGGCATGGGCGATGTGCTCTCGCTCATCGAGAAGGCCGAGCAGATGTACGACGCCGAGCAGGCTCGCGCGATGGAAAAGAAGCTGCGCAAGGGTAAGTTCGATTTCGAGGACTTCCTGACGTCCATGCAGCAAATGCGCAAGCTCGGCCCACTCCAGGAACTGCTCAAGCTCATCCCCGGCCTGGGGCAGCTTGCCCGCAACGAGGAACTGGTTGATGAACGCCAGCTCAAGCGCATCGAGGCCATGATCTTCTCGATGACGCCCTATGAACGTCGCAACCCCGAAGTGATCAAGGGCAGCCGCCGCGCGCGTATCGCCCGCGGCAGCGGCACGTCCGAGCGAGACGTGGCCGCGCTGGTCAAGCAGTTCCTGCAGATGCAGCGCATGATGAAACAGATTGCCGGCGATCAGGGCCGCGGCGGCCGCCGGGGCGGGCGTGGCGGCCGCGGCGGCTCCGGCGGGCCCGGCGGCATGGATATCAACGAGTTGATGCGCATGCTGAGGTGATTGCCGGCGCTCCTGGCCCATTGCCAGTCAGCCGTCCATGCGGCTCCGCCGCACACCGACGGGATGAAAACAGGTTCATCCTGGGAGGGCTGCGCCCTCCCAAACCCTCCCGCGGGGGGGGGAATGGGGAAACCGGGTTTTCCCATTCCCCTGCCGGGCGGGGGGATGGGGGAACCTGGTTCCCCCGTTTTTACGTTAGTGTTCACATGTCTCCCGGGAGCGCGGGCAAGATGGTCTTTGAGAAATTCATCCGGTATACCGGGCTGGCCGTGGGGCTGAAGCCCTCGGCTACGGGATGCGAAGCCCGCCTGCGCGGGCTATATTTGAAAAATTAATCCGCTATGCCGCCGGGCTGGCCGTGGGGCTGAAGCCCTCGGCTACGGGATGCGAAGCCCGCCTGCGCGGGCTAGAGCGGATGATGTATTCAAAGACCATCTTGCCCGCGGAGACGCGACGATGGCGGGACGCCCGCGCTTCCAGGCGCGTGGGTTACCCCAGGCGCTTCCACCCGGCGCGGACATGTGTGGTATAATCGCTGATTAGATGTTTACGCGGCTCCGCGCGCCCGGCGCGCAGTGGGGAACCCGGGTTCCCCGCGTCTCCAGGCGTTTAGACCTGGTTCATACCTGAGGCGCCGTTGGGAGGGTTGCCGGGAAGCCATGCCTCCCCGCAACCCCGTTCCGCCCGCGGCAGGCGCGCGCCCCGGCGCAACCAGGACACGTCTGCCGCGCCGCGGGCACAACCAGCGGCTCGCGGAGGCCCGGGCCGCCGCACCTTCCTACACCGTTACCCGCAAGGCCCCGCAGCGCAACTTAGATTGTGGTTACTGGAGGAACAAGACACGTATGGTAAAGATCCGTCTTCGCCGCACCGGCAAGACCAAACAGCCCAGCTACCGCGTGGTGGTCGCCGACTCGCGCTCGCCCCGCGATGGCAAGTTTATCGAGATTATTGGCCACTATAACCCGATCCGCCAGCCCAAGGTGCTGGAAATCAAGGCCGATCGCGCTCGTTACTGGCTCAGCGTCGGCGCCCAACCCACGGAAACTGTGGTCAAACTGCTCCAGCGCGTCAACGTGCTCGATGAGCATGGCCGCCCCACTCCCGCCCCGGCGGAGGTTTGAGCGGCGCCCATCGCTCCGGGCTTTTCGGTGTGCGGTAGCTTATGAAAGCATTGCTCGAGTATATCGCCCTGAACCTCGTAGATAACCACGAGGCCGTGCAGATCAAGGAACGGGTGGGGCGCTTCACCGTTACCTATGAACTCTCCGTCGCTCCGGACGAGACCGGGAAGGTGATCGGGCGCAGCGGGCGCGTGGCCAAGGCCATCCGCGACCTGATGGGCGTCGCCGCCGCGCGCCAGAACAAGCGCGTCCACGTAGATATTGAGTAGTGGCCGCGCGGCCTCCCACCGCTTATGCCCGCGTTACAGATGGGGTGGGGGGCGTAGTCGCCTTTCTCCTGGGAGCGGGGGCGTCTTGCCCGCGGAGACGCGACAAGCGCGGGACGCCCTCGCTCCCAGGCGTATCTGTTGCCCCGGGCGTGAACGGGCATCTTGATTGTTGCCATGACCGATCGTTCACCTGACGAGTTTCTGCTGATCGGCCAGATCGCCGCGCCCTTCGGGGTACGCGGGCAGATCAAGGTGAAATCCTATACCGATCGGCCCGACCATCTCAGTCGCAACGTGCGCACGGTCTATCTGGGTGATCAGCGCACGCCCCTGACCTTGACCGGGGTGCTTGAACACAAACCCGGCATTCTTGTCGTGACCCTCGGCGAGATCACCAGCCGCGAGGACGCCGAGACGCTGCGCGGCGTCGAGATCTACATTCGCGCCAGCGAGGCGGCCCCGCTGGCCGAAGATGAGTATTTCCTTCACCAGTTGATCGGCCTGCGCGCCAGCACCGAGGACGGCCAACTGATCGGCCAGGTGCGCGAAGTGCTCGAAACCGGCGCCGGGCAGGTGCTGGTCATCGCCCGTCCCGGCCATGCCGACGCGCTGGTGCCTATGGTTCGCGACTTTATCCTCACCCTCGACATTGCCAACGGGCGCATCATCATTCGCCCTATCGAGGGCCTCCTCTAGTTAATGGTATGGGGAAACCGGGTTTCTCCATACCCCCGCCCGCGGGAGGGTCTGGAAAGGAGCAGCCCTCGAGCAGGGGGATGGGGAAACCGGGTTGCCCCATCCTCCGTATCACTGCGCCACGGGCAGCGCAATCCGGAAGGTGGTCCCTTCGCCGAGCACCGAGCGCACCGCCAGATCGCCGTGGTGCTGCTCGATAATGCTGTAACTCACCGCCAGGCCCAACCCGGTGCCCTTGCTGCGCGTGGTGAAAAAGGGTTCGAAGATCTTCGACAGATCCTGGGTCGAGATGCCGCCGCCGCTATCGCTGATCTCGATCAGCACCATCGCCCGGCCGGCCCGCTCCGCCGTCCCTCCCGCCAGAACGGTGACGAAGCCCTCAGTGTCAGGCTCCATGCCCGCTTCGAGCACGGCGGTTCGTACGTGGAGTTCACCACCGTCGGGCATAGCCTCGAGCGCGTTAAAGATCAGGTTGAAACACACCTGTTTGAGATGGTTGCTGATGGCGAACACGCGAGGCAGTTGACCTGCGCGCTGGCGGATCAACCGCACCCCCTGCCCGGCCATCTGCGTCTCGGTCAGGTTCAGCACCGCATCGAGGATCTCATCTACGTCCACCGGGCGCATCCCCTCCCGGCTCGGGCGGTAGAAATCAAGCATGCGCTGCACGATACTGATCAGTCGCTCGATCTCCTCCTGAGTCATTTTCAGATAACGTTGCCGTTTCTCCTCGGGAAGCGACCGGGTCAACAACAGATACACTGAATTGTGAATGGCCTGGAGGGGGTTGTTGATCTCATGGGCCAGCGACGCCGACAGACGCCCCAGAGCGGCGAGTTTCTCCGCCTGCACCAACTGCTTGGCGATGCGCTGGCGCTCGCTCACATCACGGGCGATCACCAGGATCAGACGCTCGCCGGCGTGCGATACGGCGCTGAGACTGACCGCAACCGGCGTCGTCTGCTCGTGCCGGGTGTGCAGATCCATCTCGATTTCCGGCCCTTCACGCACCGCTACGCCATCGTGGCCCTCAGCGGCCTTATGCAGCAGTTCGGCCAGGGCCGGCAAGAGCCGGTCGAGGGGCATCGACAGAAGTTCGGTGTGGCCATAGCCGCTCAACTGCTCCAGCGCCAGATTGGCATCGAGGATCGTTCGTCCGGTGGCATCAACCAGCAGCACCGCATCGCTGGCGTGCTGGAGCAGGGCGCGATAGCGGCCCTCGGAGGAGGCGACGCGGGTGTAGAGGCGCGCATTCTCGATCGCGATCGCGGCCTGGGCCGCCAGCAGCATCAACAGTTCCTGGTCATCCTCGGTAAAGGGCTGCCGCGCGTGGACCTTCGCGGCATTGAGCACGCCCAGAACGCGCTCGCCGGCCAGCACCGGCACCGACAGGGCCGAGCCGATCTCTTCGGTCAAGAACACGCCGCGCAGTTCGTCCACGGGGAGGGCCAGATCACCGCTGAAGTCAAGGCGCACCGGCTGGCGACGCATCGCCACCCAGCCGGCCAGACTGCGCTCGGCGGCCACGCGGTGGCCCACGCGCACCTGGGCGGGGAGGCCGGAACAGGCCACGATGCGCAGCCACTGTCCATCGTCCTCGAACAGCATGAGCGAGGCGCGGTCGGCCTCAAGCTCGGTGCGCACCGTCTCGATGATCAGGTCCTGCAGACGTTGCAGATCGAGTTCACCGAGCAAGCGCTGGCCGATGCGCACCACCGGACGCAGGGCGGCCACCCGATCGCGCGAGCGGGCCGCGCGGCGCTCACTGGCGACCTCCAGGGCCGTGGCGCGCAGATCGTCGGCGCTGAAGGGTTTGAGCAACAGCCCTCGCGCCCCCAGACGCAGCGCCTGGGTGACAAACTCGACCGAAGCGCCGCTGCACATCAGAAGAATGGGCACCCGCACCTGTTGCTCGCGCAACTGCCGCAGCAGGGCCAATCCATCGCCATTGGGAGCGGCGCCGTCGAGCAGCACCAGGTCATAGGCAGAAGCCATGAGGGCCTCGCGGGCAGCGGCGGGCGCGTCCATAGCCTGGACGACAAAGCCGGCCTCGCGCAGGGTCGCCGCACAGAGTTCACGTGTGATCGGGTCGCTATCGATCACCAGGGCGTGCCCAGAATGGTAACTCATAGGGTACGGCAAGCGTGATAGGGGCGAACCCGCTATGACACTCACGACTGCATCCGCCGTTCAAGCTCCTGCCAGACCGCCTCGAGGGGCAGGCCTTGCTCCTCGAGCAGGACCACGATATGGTACAGCAGGTCGGCCAGTTCATAGGCCAGTTCGGGGTGGGAGGCATTCTTCGCCGCGATAACCACCTCCACCGCTTCCTCGCCAACCTTCTTGGCGATCCGATCCACGCCATCCTGGAGCAGGCGCGCGGTGTAGGAGGTTTCGGGCGCCGCGGCGCGCCGTTCGCGCACGGCATCGGCCAGCCGGCCGAGCACGGCGCAGGGTGGGGTGGCACGGCGGATCAGCGTTCCCGTAGCATCGCGGTGGAAGCAACTGCGCTCACCGGTGTGGCATGTCGGCCCGGCGGGTTCGGCCAGCACCAGCAACGCATCGCCATCGCAGTCAACCCGCAGGTCAATCAGGCGCAACACATTGCCGCTCGTCTCGCCTTTGCGCCACAGCGCCTGCCGGGAACGGCTCCAGAACGTCACCAGGCCCGTGGCGCGGGTCACCTCCAGCGCCTCGGCGTTCATGTAGCCCAGCATCAGCACTTCGCCGGTGCGCGCGTGCTGCACAATCGCGGGCGCCAGGCCCTGCTGGTCGAAATGTAGCTCCATAACGAATCGTGCCTCTCCCAGGAGCCTGTCCGCTTACCTCCTGCGGAGCGGGGCCGGGATGACGGGACCCTCCCGGGAAGCCGCGTGCCCTGCCTGGTAGGAGGAGGGGGCAAACGGGGCTTCCCACCTTCCTGCCCGAGAGGCGAGAGCGTATGCGGACAGGCGCTCAATGGCGAAAATGCCGGCGACCGGTAAAGACCATTGCGGCGCCGGCGGCGTCGGCGGCGGCGATCACCTCCGCGTCGCGCACCGAGCCTCCGGGCTGGATCACCGCCGTGGCGCCGGCGCGCAGGGCCGTCTCCACACCATCGGCGAAGGGAAACAGCGCGTCGCTGGCCACCACGCTGCCCGCGAGCGACAGGCCGGCCTGCTGGGCCTTCCAGACGGCCAGGCGCGAACTGTCCACCCGGCTCATCTGCCCGGCGCCAATGCCGAGGGTGCGATCGGGGCCGGCATAGACAATGGCATTGGACTTCACGTGCTTGACCACGCGCCAGGCGAAGCGCAGGGCGCGTTCCTCGGCAGGGGTTGGGGCGCGCCGCGTCACCACGCGCCACTCCTCGCCGGCCAGGGGGGCGCGGTCGGCCTCCTGGGCCAGCACCCCCCCAGGAACGCTCCGCAGGACGATTTCAGGGGTCGTGCCGGCCAGTTGCAGCGCCCGGAGCAGGCGCAGATTCTTCTTCTTGCGCAGATGCTCCAGGGCATCGGGGGCAAACTCAGGAGCGATAAGTATCTCGGTGAAAATCTCGCCGATGGCCCGGGCCAGGGCCAGGTCGAGGGGCTGATTGACGGCGATGATCCCGCCGAACGGCGCCTCGCGGTCGGTGGCAAAGGCCTTCTCCCATGCCTCGAGCAGTGAGGCCCCAACGCCGACGCCGCAGGGATTGGTATGTTTGATAATCGCCACGGCGGCGCCCTCGGTGGCGGGAAACTCCCCGATCAACTCCGCCGCGGCGCCGGTGTCGAGGATGTTATTGTAGGAAAGCTCTTTGCCGTGCAACTGCTCGAACAGACGCTGGAACTCGCCGTAGAGGGCGGCGCGCTGGTGGGGGTTCTCGCCGTAGCGCAACGGCTGGACACGGGGCCAGGCCACGACGAGCGTCTCGGGGAAGGGATCGGCGGCCAGGTAGGCGGCGATGGCGGCATCGTAGGCAGCGGTATGGGCAAAGGTCTTCGCGGCCAGGCGCCGGCGCGTCTCCAGGCTCACCGCGCCCGCGCGCAGCTCAGCCAGGGTCGCGGGGTAATCCGCCGGATCGACCAGCGAGACGACGTGGGCGAAGTTCTTGGCGGCAGCGCGGAGCAGGGCCACGCCGCCGATATCGATCTGCTCGATAGCCTCATCCAGCGTCGCCTCGGGGCGAGCGATGGTTTGCTGGAAGGGGTACAGATTGACGACCAGAAGGTCAATCGGCGCGAGGCCATACTCGGCCAGTTGGGCCATATGGGCGGGCCGATCGCGGCGAGCGAGCAGACCGGCGTGGATGGCCGGATGCAAGGTCTTGACGCGACCATCGAGAATCTCGGGAAAACCGGTGACCTCGCTGACCGGCAGAGCGGGAAGCCCGGCCTCAACCAGCAGGCGCTGGGTATTGCCGGTGGAAATCAGCGTGAAGCCGAGACCCAGCAACGCGCGCGCCAGGTCAAGCACGCCCGATTTATCGTACACACTGAGCAATGCGCGCACACGCACTCCCTACTACGACAGCCCGTAATTGGCCTGGCGCGTTTTGCGGCAACCACCCGCCCTCTCCCACCCCTGGCTCATACCATCGGCCGGGGGGCTGGGGGGGCAAAGGCGAGGAAACGAAGGTTCCAGGAACCTCCAACCGGCCTCACGACGAAAAAAACCCTTCCGGGCGACGGGCAAGGTCGCAGCCGGAGCTTATTCTATCACACCTGGGGGAGACTCGCGCAAGGTTGTGGCGGCGCGCAATTCTTCGGCGCGGGCGCGGAGGGCGGACGTGGCGGCGCGGGCGCGTTCGGACCCGATCACCCGGGTGGCGCTCAGTTCAAAGCGGTCGATGGCCGCGAGCATCTGGGCCACGGTGGCGCGGCTCACATCGGCGATCCCGGCGTGCCGGTAGGCCGCTTCGAGCAAGGCCGAGGCGCCCGCGCCGACAAACATAGCCGCGATGCGTTCAAGTTCAGGCGCAAGGACCTCGCCAGGACTCGGCTCACGCAGCTCAACCAGGCCATTCTGCAGCAATTGCCCGACAATCTCGCAGGTGCGAAACTCGCCGAGGCCACTGCGCTGCGCGATCTGGGCAACAGTATTCTTCCCATTGACCATCGTCAGCACGCGCCACTCCTCCGCCTCCAGATTGATCTCCCCCGAGCCAGTGGCCGGGTTGGGCACCAGGCGCGGCACCAGCGCCAGCGACGGAACGTGCTGTTGGAGGGCGGCCCAGGTCTCCTGGCGCATGATCCCCTCCATGATGATTGCCTCATTGGAGAGGGTAATCGTGGGCGTCTCCAGGCGCCGATCATCGTAGAAGCGGAAGGGGCCGGAAGCGAGGGTAAAGAACGTAAAGACAGCATCAAGCGGGTGCATACCGGGCACGGTTGCGCCGATAATCTGACCATCGCGGAAATACAACCAGCCCTCGATCGTCTGCCCGGCGCGTTGCCCGCGGATATGCACCCCGCCGGTCTTCTTGCTCAGAGCGACGAGTTGAATAATATCGGTCAGCGGAAACTCGCTCAAATCGCCGGAGAGGGCCATGGCTTCACCGCAGGCATGGGAGCCGCGCGGCCAGTGGCGCACCGTACGGCGCCAGCCGTCGCTCCTGCGAACCGACACCCGCCTAGAGTTTGCTAATCACCGCCCGGCTAATGGCCCGCAGCGTCTCAAACACCCCCGCGCCCGTCGTCGCGACGGCTTCGATCCGCGGCCAGTTCATCCGGGTGACGCCCAGGTAATGGTCCATTGTCTGCACCGAGACCAGCACATCCTCGGGCAGATCACGCTTATTGTATTGCACCACAATCGGAAATTCTGAAAACTTCTTGTTCTGTCGCGTCACATTCTGCGCCAGTTCGCGAAGACTATTGACATTCTCCTGCATCTTCTTCTTGTGCGAGTCGGCGACGAACACCACCCCATCGGCGCCGTTGAGCACCGCTACGCGGGTGCGTTCGTACAACACCTGACCCGGCACCGTATACAGGTGGAAGCGGGTCTGAAACCCGCGAACCTTCCCGAGATCAAGGGGCAAGAAGTCGAAGAAGAGGGTCCGTTCTGTCTCCGTGGCGATGGACAGCAGGTCTCCCTTGATCTCTTTTGGCACCTGGCTGTGAATGTACTGCAGGTTCGTCGTCTTCCCGCACATCCCGGGACCATAGTAGACGATCTTGCAGTGAATTTCGCGTGCCGCAACATTGATTAGCGCCATAGGTTCGCTCGCATGCCTGTTGATTGGGAGTACGGCGACTCAACCCGCAACCGCGCCGGCTTCCACCCAGGGCAACGCCTCGCGGTCGCCGAACACCGCCGCCAGTTAATCGCGGAAGAGCAGGTCGATCGTATCTTCCATCGAGGTGCGGAAGGATGAACCGAGCACCTCGTCACGGGCCTTATGCTGTTGCCGAACGCGCTCAAGCACCGCGGCCAGTTCATCGGTGGCCTTTTTCGTCAACACCTTGACCAGACCGATATGGGTGCCTTTATTGAAAATGATGCACAGGATCCACTGCTCTTCGATCAGAGCAATAAAAATATTCTCACGCACACCCTGTTGAAAGGTGTTGCGAAAATCCCGCTCGCGCAGCAGCTTGGCCACCTCACGGGATGAAGCAAAGACGCCCGCGATCAGCGCGCCCAGAGCGGTGATATCCTGCCGATCAGCGTCGCCCTTGGAGGAGATCACCTGGCCACTCTTATCGAGGAGCAGGGCGTAATCGCTGGACGTATCTTCGACCAGTCGGCCAAGGCACTCCTCTATCTGGACCAGCTCCTCTGAAGGAACAATGATACTTGTCAGCTGTGGATCCATCGCGGCCTACCTTATTAAGAGCTAGTGCGGGGAACCGCCAGACGCTTGCCCCCCAAAATTATAGCACAGAGACGGTAACGACCCAGGAACGACCAGAAACTGGCTGCGACGGTTCTCGGCACCAGATCAGCGTCAGATGGCGCTCAGCGCATCGAGCACGTCATCACGGTGCTTCGCCACCAGAAAGCGCACGTACCCGAGATCTTCGCGGGCGCTGGCAAGCAACAGCAGCATAGCGTCCCCACTGATCGGCTCGATGAGCACGATCCCGTTCTCGTACTCAAGCAAGGTCTGAACGGCGCCACCCTTGTCAATCTCGCGCCCAAGCGCCTCAGCCATGGCCAGACCATTCGAGGCCACTGCGCACACGGCGTCCACGTCCACATCGGGACTGGCGACGCTCTCGATCAGCAACCCATCAGTGGCGACGACCGCGGCCAGTTCCACGCTTTCAACCCTGCGGAAACGACCTAACAGGTTTTGCAACTTGCCGCTCATCTGTCATGCTCTCCTTGCGACACGCTTCGCCCCGAGCGAGGCGGTGGGCATAGCCATTATACACATAAGATCAACCGTGGTGCGACCAGATGTAGGAACGCCCCCGGGTTGATGCAACATCTTTGGGACAAACTCCAGGGGCGTTGCTTCAGCCCCGGGGTAAGGCCCGGGGTTTCCTCCCTCCCGTTCGTGTGGAACGATCGTGATGCATTTCCCTGGCGACGCGCCGGGAACATGGTATACTCCATGCAAGGCCCCCTCCGGGGTCCACGTAATCAGCGCGACCTGTCTACCGAAAGCGTATTGTACCAGGATAACGATGGGCCTTGCACTGATGATGACATTGCTGCGCGCCGCACTGCTTGCCACCTGGCTCGTGCTGAAGCCGGTGCTGGGCTGGTTGTTTATTGTCATCGGGTTGATCGGCATGCCCATGCCGATCGTGAATGGCCTGATCTTTCTGCTGATCGGGCTGGCGCTGGTCGGGCCGCGCAACCGGCTGATCCGCTGGAGCCGCGTGCATCTGAAGCTGTTTCTCAAGGAGTGGGCGGCCCATCCCGCGCCGCTGATCGGTTGGATTGGCCGTCTGGCCCGGCGTTCGGCGCAACAGATCTCGCGGCAACACCGCCGCCTGCGCTGGTGGTGGCTGGAGCGCAAGGCGCGGAGACGGGCCCTGGCCGATCAGCCGCGCGACGTGGCCCCCTCAGTGTAGCGGGCAACGGCAGCCATTGCGCAGGAGCGCGGCTCGCGCCCCTGTCGCGGTCGCGGGTTCACGAGCGCGCCGGCGCCTGACAGTGGGTAGCGCTGGAAGCCTATGATCACCATACACGTCAGACTGTTTGCGGCCCACCGCGACATCGTTGGCCGGTCAGAAGTGACCGTGCAGACGCATCCAGGGGCGACGGTCGGCTCGGTCTGGGAACGCCTAGTCGCCGAGTACCCGCCCCTGGGCCGGTACACCGGCCGGCTGCTCTACGCCGTCAACCAGCAGTTTGCCGAGCCAGGCGCCGCGCTCCAGGACGGCGACGAAGTGGCGATCATACCGCCCGTGAGTGGCGGGGTGGATCGGCATCGTTCCGGCCCGAACTTCCCGGTGGGTGCATTGCTCCATCGCCCTGCATAGTACTACAGTCGTATTTCGGCAGATGATCCGTTTCCGTCGGCGTAAACGCCTCGGCTAGCGTTTGCGAAGGCCACCTGCGTGGCCTGTGTAGCCCACGAAGGTGGGCTGTGCACCCCGTAGCCGAGAGGGCTTTCAGCCCCACGGGGAGCGCACCTACAACTGTAGTACTAGCCGGTGTTCGGCAACAAGCCACTGCATGGTATTCACGCTGGTCAGCTATGCAAGCTATCGAACCCTTTGCGATCACCGGGGCGCCGCTTGACCCGGCGCCCCTGGTGGCCTATGTGCAGACGCCGGACGACGGCGCCGTGGTGACCTTTGCCGGCGTGGCGCGCAATCACTTCGGCGGCCGTCCCACGGCCTTCCTCAGTTACGAGGCCTATACCGAGATGGCCACGCCGGTGCTGGCCCAGATCGCCGAAGAGGCCCGCGCCCGCTGGCCGATCGGCCGGGTGGCGGTGCACCACCGCATCGGGACGCTGGAGATCGGCGAGACCGCCGTGCTCGTGGTCGTCGCCGCGCCGCACCGCCAGGAAGCCTTCCAGGCTGCCGCCTACATTATGGACCGGATCAAGGAAATCGCCCCGATCTGGAAGAAAGAGCACTGGGCCGACGGCGCAGCCGAGTGGCGCGAGTGAGCGCCCCCTCCTATGCCCGAGCTACCCGAAGTCGAAATCATTGCCCGTTCGCTGGCCCCGCAACTGGTTGGACGCACCATCCTGGAAGTCGAGCGCCTCGACTGGGAGCGCATGGTCGAAACCCCCTCGGCGGACGCCTTTCGCCGGGAGATCGCCGGCCGCCGCGTCCTGGCCGCGCGGCGGCGCGCTAAGTGGCTGCTGCTCGACCTTGACCATGGCCTGACCCTGGCGCTGCACCTGCGTATGTCGGGGCGCCTGGAGGTCCACCCCGCCACCGCCGAGGCCCGCGCGCATGTGCATCTGATCATCCGCCTGGACGATCAGCGGCGCCTGTTCTTCGACGACGAGCGCAAGTTTGGCCGGGTGCGCCTCCTTGATGCCGCCGGGTTGATCGCCCTCGACACAGCCTACGGTCCCGAGCCGCTCGACGACCGCTTCACCGTCGCTGAGCTGGGGCGCATCCTGCAGGGACGGCGCGCGCGGATCAAGCCGTTGCTGCTCGACCAGCGGGTAATCGCCGGGATGGGCAATATCTATGCCAGCGAGGCCCTCTGGCTGGCCCGCATCCACCCGCTGACACCGGCCTGCGCCATCGAGGCGGACGGCGTGACCGCGCTGCACGCCGCCATTCGCCAGGCGCTGACCAGCGCCATCGAGCATGAGGGCAGTTCGTTGCGCAACTACCGCAATGGCTACGGCCTGCGCGGCCAGAACCAGGAACACTTCCTGGCCTACGATCGACACGGGCATCCCTGCCAGCGCTGCGGCACGCCGATCGAGCGCATCGTGGTGGGCCAGCGCAGCACCTTTTTCTGCCCCGCGTGTCAGCCCGCCCCGCCGGGGTGAACGCATGAGATGGGAGGGATGTGGGGAACGAGGTTTCCCCACATCCCTGCCTACCGGTACGTGTTCACACTCGGGGTAACCCACACGCCTGGGAGCGCGGGTGTCCCGCCCTGGTTGCGTCTCCGCGGGCACGTTGCCCGCGCTCCCAGGAGAAATGCGAACACTTACGCCCACCGGGTGTGGGAGGGCAAGCCCTCCCACACCCGGTTATTGCTTACTCGGCGTGGCGGTCGTGTTCAGCGTACAGGCGGTCGGCCAGGGCGCGCACCAGGGGAAACTCATCGAACCAGCCGTTGCGCTCCTCCCAGAACTCATCGAGCGTGCGCGCGCCGGCCCGCTCGTACACCAGCGCCTGACCAAGCATCTCCAACCGGTCGAGCGCCTTCACCAGCCGGGCCTCGGGCGTGGCTCCCTGGCTGTAATCTTCCCAGAGCGCCAGATAGCGTTCGGCCTGCGGCAGGCCGTTGAGCAATTCGAGCAGCGCCTTGCGTTCGGCTTCCTGCTTGGCCGCCGCCCCGAAGAGCCGCCGGGCCGAAGCCGGGAGATCGCCGATCAGCGCCTCGGCCATGTCGTGAATCAACGCCGTGGCGAGGAGCCGTTCCCGGTTCATCTCCGGGTGCTGGTCACCAATGATCAGCGCCAGCATGGCCACGCCAAAACTATGCTCGGCAACGCTCTCGACATCGCCCAACCCGCGCTGTAACCAGCCGGTGCGCGGCAGAAGCTTGAGGGTCTGCAAACGGATCTGTAATTCGGCAAGGGTCCCAACCGCGCGGTCATCCATAACGCCTCCTCGTAGTCTGGGGCCTGCTGGCAAGCGTGCAACGGCCTGTGCCATCGCTGAGGGAAACCGGATCACCCCACTCCCACCCACTGGCGCGCCCGGCGCCGATCGAGGAATGGGGGCAATGCGCTTGCCCCGCGCCCCTGCCAGGGGGCAGTTTCGCTTCCCGCGGCGCGGACCTGGCGTATGTATGTATGTAGTATACTCGCCATTTGCACAGGAGTGGTACTATACGCTTATACGCGCCAACGCAATGGATAGCGCCAGGGAGCGCATGTGCGAGTAGTCATCAGCGGGAGTTTCTGGTCCCAGCCGACGGTTGGGAGCGGGCAGTATCTCCACGGGTTGTTGCGCTGCCTGCCCCAGGTGGCCGCGGAGCATCGCTACCTGTTGCTCACCCCCGCCTATCTGCCGCCCGGCCCGGGGTTGCCTCCCGGCGTGGATGGGGCGTGCCTGCCGACCCCTTTCGATCGGTTCAACCACAATCTGGCCAAGCTGTGGTTCGAGCAGGCGGCCTTCCCTCGAATGGCGGCCCGGGTGGCGAACCGCAACGCTACCGTGGCGCTGGTGCCGTACTTCGGTCCGCCGCTGCGCTGCCGGCTGCCGGTGGTAACGACCGTTGGCGATATTATTCCCCTGGTGTTGCCGGAGTACCGCGGCGGCGCGCACGTCCGCGCCTATATGGCCCTGGCGCGCCGGGCCGTGCGCCGCAGCGCTCACGTGCTGACCTTCTCGGCCCACAGTCGCGCGGATATTATTGCCCATCTGAGCCTGCCGCCCGAGCGGATCAGCGTCGTGCCCCTCGCCGCGGGTGAGCAATTCACCCCCGGCGACCCGCAGGCCGCCCGCGACGAGGTGGCGCGGCGCTACGGCATCCACGCGCCGTTCATCTACTACGTCGGCGGTCTCGACGCTCGCAAGAACGTCGCGACGCTGGTGCGCGCCTTTGCCCTGCTGCGCTCGCGCGGGGTGCGGGCGCAACTGGTCATCGCCGGACGGGCGCCTGGCCGCGACCGGCGGCTCTTCCCCGACCTCGATGCGCTGATCGCCGACCTGGAGCTGGCTCCGTCCGTCCATCGGGTGGATGTGCCCTTAGAAGACGGGCCATTGTTCTACCGGGCCTGCGCGGTCTTCGCCTATCCCTCACGCTACGAAGGCTTCGGCTTGCCGCCGCTCGAGGCGATGGCCTGCGGCGCGCCGGTGGTGACCAGCGACGCCAGCAGTTTGCCCGAGGTGGTCGGCACGGCGGCGCTGCGCGTCGCGCCCGATGACGTGGTGGGCTGGGCCGCCGCGCTGGGTCGGGTGTTGGGCGACGCGCACCTGCAAGCCGACTTGCGCGCCCAGGGTCTGGCGCGCGCGGCCCAGTTCTCCTATCGCAAGGTGGCCGAGGAAACACTGCGTGTGTTGGAGCGGGTCGGTTCAATCGGGAGGTAGAGAGATTTTCTCGGGAAGGCGCCTGGCTCCTCGCCCCAGCGGGGGGCGGCTAACCTGAACATAGGCCCTCAACGAGGGGTATGGGGCAACCGGGTTTCCCCATACCCCGCCCGCGGGAGGGTTTGGGAGGGCGCAGTCCTCCCAGGAACAACCTTGTTGCCGCAGGGGCATAACAACAAGGCCAGCCCGCGTCCCAGGGGCGCGGGCTGGCGCTTCGGGCTACGCAGCGGACGACGCTTAGCTGGCTTTGGCCGCGGCCGGCTGCACTGTCGGCTCGATGCCCTTGAGGGAGGCGACGATCAGATCGCGGTTGAGGCGGGCGATCGTATCCATACTGATCTCCTTCGGGCAGACGGCGGAACACTCGCCGATGTTGGTACAGTTGCCGAAGCCCTCGAGATCCTGCTGCATCACCATGTTTACCGCCCGCTGATGGCGTTCCGTCTGGCCCTGGGGCAGGTAGCTGAGATGCGCGGCCTTGGCGGCCACGAAGAGCATCGCCGAGCCGTTGGGGCAGGCGGCGACGCAGGCCCCGCAGCCGATGCAGGCGGCGGCGTCCATGGCCTTATCGGCGTCGGGCTTCGGCACCGGGATGGTATTGGCATCGGGGGCCGAACCGGTCGAGACGCTGATATAGCCGCCGGCCTGGATGATCCGGTCGAAGCTCGACCGGTCCACCACCAGGTCCTTAATAATCGGGAAGGGCAGGGCGCGCCACGGCTCGATGGTGATCGTGTCGCCGTCGTTGAAGCTGCGCATGTGCAACTGGCAGGTGGTGATGGCCGCCTTGGGGCCATGGGCGACACCGTTGATCATCAGCGAGCACATGCCGCAGATGCCCTCACGGCAGTCATGGTCGAAGGCGATCGGTTCCTCGCCCTTCATGATGAGATCTTGATTCACCACATCGAGCATCTCCAGGAACGACATATCAGGGCTGACATGATCGGCCTGGTAGGTCTTGAACTCGCCGGGCGTCTTGCCGTTCTTCTGCCGCCAGACCTTGAGAGTGAGCTTCATGGTTGCTATCGCTCCCCATTGGAGATTTTAGATTTTAGATTTTAGATTTTTGGTTTTAGATTGGGGATGGAAACCCCTCACCGATCCGCCATCTAAAATCTAAAATCCAAAATCTAAAATCCCTCAAATCACTTATAGCTGCGCTGCGAGGGCTTGACGTACTCGAAGACCAGAGGTTCCTTGTGCAATTCGGGTCTGGCCAGGTTGCCGGTGTATTCCCAGGCGGCGACATAAGAGAAGTTTTCATCGTCGCGTTTGGCCTCGCCGTCTTCGGTCTGGCTCTCTTCGCGGAAGTGCCCGCCGCAGGACTCGGTGCGGTGCAGGGCGTCAATGCACATCAACTCGGCCAGTTCGAAGAAGTCGGCCACGCGCCCGGCCTTCTCCAGTTCCTGGTTCAGTTCCGCGCCTTCACCCGGCACCTTGACATTCTGCCAGAACTCCTCGCGCAACTCAGGGATGCGCCGGAGGGCCTTGCGCAGGCCGGCATCGTTGCGGGCCATGCCGCATTCGTCCCACATCAACCGGCCCAGCTCGCGGTGGAAGGAGTCGACGGTGCGCTTCCCGTTAATGCTGAGGAGCCGCTTAACACGCCCGGTCACCTCGGCCTCGGTCTCGGCGAAGGCGGGGTGGTCAGCGCTGAGGCCACCCGGCTTCACGCCGGCCAGGAAGTTGGCAACGGTATAGGGCAGCACGAAGTAGCCATCGGCAAGGCCCTGCATCAGCGCGGAGGCGCCGAGGCGGTTCGCGCCGTGGTCGGAGAAGTTGGCCTCGCCGGCCACAAACAGGCCGGGGATGGTGCTCATGAGGTTGTAGTCCACCCACAGCCCGCCCATGGTGTAATGCACGGCGGGGTAGATGCGCATCGGAACCTCGTAGGGGTTCTCGCCGGTGATCTGCTGGTACATATCGAAGAGGTTGCCGTAGCGTTCGGCGATCTTCTGCTTGCCCAGCCGCTTGATAGCGTCGGCGAAGTCGAGGTACACCCCCTGGCCGCCGGGGCCCACGCCCCGGCCCTCGTCGCAGACCTGCTTGGCATTGCGCGAAGCCACATCACGGGGCACCAGGTTGCCGAAGGCCGGGTAGCGCTCCTCGAGGTAGTAATCGCGTTCGCTCTCGGGGATATCCTGGGGCCGGCGGGTATCGCCCTTCTTCTTCGGCACCCAGATGCGCCCATCATTGCGCAGCGACTCGCTCATCAGGGTGAGCTTGCTCTGGTGGTCGCCGGTGACAGGGATGCAGGTCGGATGGATCTGGGTGAAGCAGGGGTTGCCGAAGAACGCCCCGCGTCGGTGGGCGCGCCAGATGGCGGTGGCGTTGCAGCCCTTGGCGTTAGTGCTGAGGTAGAAGACGTTGCCGTAGCCGCCGGTGGCCAGCACCACGGCGTCGGCCACATGACGCTCGATCTTTCCGCTGACCATGTCGCGGGTGATGATGCCGCGCGCGCGACCATCAACCACCACCAGGTCGAGCATCTCGGTGCGAGGGAACATCTTGACCGTTCCGGCGGCGATCTGCCGCGAGAGGGCCTGGTAGGCGCCGAGCAGGAGTTGCTGGCCGGTCTGGCCGCGGGCGTAGAAGGTGCGGCTCACCTGGGCGCCGCCGAAGGAGCGATTGTCGAGGTAGCCGCCGTACTCGCGGGCGAAGGGCACACCCTGGGCCACGCACTGGTCAATGATGTTCACCGACACCTGGGCCAGGCGATAGACATTGCTCTCACGGGCGCGGAAATCGCCCCCCTTCACCGTATCGTAGAAGAGACGAAAAACACTGTCGCCGTCGTTCCGGTAGTTCTTGGCGGCGTTGATGCCGCCCTGAGCGGCGATCGAGTGGGCGCGACGCGGGCTATCCTGGTAGCAGAAGCACTTGACATTGTAGCCCTGCTCGCCCAGCGTCGCGGCGGCCGCGCTGCCGGCGAGGCCCGAACCGACCACGATGATCGTATACCGGCGGCGGTTGGACGGGTTGACCAGCTTCATCTCGAAGCGGTGCTTGTCCCAGCGCTGCTCGATCGGGCCGCCCGGGGCCTTCGAATCCAAACCCTTGACATACTCGACCGAACGCACGCCGGTGCGAGTCGTCGTCTCATTCCTGGTCTCACTCATCGCTCACCTGCTCCTCACCAGTTACGCTGCCGGACCAACGATCCCGGCCATCACCGCAATCGGGAACGAAATGTTGCCGATCACCACCACCAGAGCCACGAGAATTGCCAGACCGCGCAGCAGTCGCGTATAAACGGCACTATTCAGGCCGAGGGTCTGAAACATGCTCCACACGCCATGGTACAGATGCAACCCCAGGAAAACCATCGTAAGAATGTAGAAGCCCGAGATCAGTGGGTTCTGAAAGCCATTCACGACATTACTGTACACTGCGAACTCACCGCTGTGGGGGTGCCTGAACTCGCCCGGCCCATACCCGACGACCCCGAAGGTCAGATGCAGCAAATGGTAAATGATGAACAGGAAGATCACAATGCCACCGAAGCGCATGGTGTAGGCGGCGTAGCCCGTCTGGCGTTTTTTCTCGCCGTAGCGTTTTAAGCCGCCCACGCTGTTGGCGAAGGTGTTCTTCTGGCTCTGCATCGTCAGCATGGTGGCCGACCAGATATGCAGCACCACCGAGGCCAGCAAGACGACCCGGGCCACCCAGAGCAGGTGCTCGTGCCCGAAGACAGGATAGCCAAGCTCACGCAGCCCCGCCGCATAGGCGTTGAATACCTCGGCTCCCTGGTACATCTTCAGGTTGCCGTACATGTGGAAGACCACGAAACCGACAAGGATAAATCCCGTGACCGCCATGATCACCTTTTTGCCGACCGACGTCCGGTAAAGCGTGAGGACCCCCGTCATCGTCGCTTCCTTCCCTTGCAATGCTCGCGCAATCGGAACAGAACCGTCCATGGACCGCCACAACGGGTTGTGAACGGCTTTGCACCCTGTTACGGCGGGGTTGGACTCGAGGCAGATGCGTTAGACGCTGCTTGCTTGCATAAGGAATTATATCCTAACGCGATCGGCTTGTCTAACCTGTGCAAAATCCGCGCGAAATTGTGACAAAGTGCACAGGGCGTATGGACGCGGCAAAGAGGCTCTAGAACCGCGCGATCTTGAAGCAATGCCAAACTTGTCTTTTCGCGCACGAGCAATGGCCGGTCGCCGGGCCGCGGGCGGTGAAGGCGTGGGAGACGCTACCTCAGACGCTGGACGCGGTAGGGCCGCATCCTAAACCTGGCGCAAGGCGAAAAGCGGTGGGCAACCCGTCAGCCATCCATGCGGCTCCGCCGCACACCGACGGGATGCACATACGTCCTGGGAGGGCTACGCCCTCCCAAACCCGCCCACCGGGTGGGGATATGGGGAAACCGGGTTTCCCCCTACCCATGCGGGGCGGGGGTCTGGGGAAACCCGGTTTCCCCAGACCCCTACGCACGGGCTGCGCCCTCCCAAACCCGCCCGCGAGCGGAGGCAGGGGGAAATCCGGGTTTCCCCTCCCCTTGCGTGAGGGCCAGGCCCTCCTGCGGGCCGGGGCGTGGGGAAACCGGGTTTCCCCACACCCCGGCGTGAGGGCGTAGCCCGCCCACCCCCGCCCGCGGGCGGGGGTAGGGGGGAACCTGGTTCCCCCTCCCCCTGCGTGAGGGCCAGGACCGCCCGCGGGCGGGGGTAGGGGGGAACCTGGTTCCCCCATGTTCACATCAGCCGTCCATGCGGCTCCGCCGCACAACGCCGCAATGAAAATGAGTTTGTTCTTGGGAAGGCGCAGCCCTCCCAAACCCTCCCGCGGGTGGGGGTATGGGGGAACCTGGTTCCCCCATTTTAGGGTTGCTGCTCGAAGAGCAGAAAGGCCATCGCTCCATCGGGGTGCGGGTAGCGGCGCAGCAGGTGGAGACGGGGAAAGCGTTCGGGGAGAGCAAAACCTTCTACTTCCTGCTGGTCAACAACCAGTAATAGCGCTTCGTTCCGCGCCAGGTTCGCCAGGCGCGCGGGCGCGTCGGGCGCGGACAGGTCCACTTCGGTCAGGCGAATGGTGGGCGTATCCGCCAGGTAGAGCAGGGTTGCAAGATGGACCAGCCGCGGTTGATTGTGGTTGACCAGCGTCAGGCCGCCATAGGCCGCGGCTGCGGCGCGGACGTCCGCCAGCATGGCGTCCAGGTTCTGGCCCGCGCTCCACGTTTCCAGGTACTGCGCCCGATCCTGGTGGGCCAGCGGCGCCGTCAGCGGCGCCGTCGCGAACCATCCGATCCAGGCCAGGCTCCAACCAGTTGCAGCCAGCAGCGCCAGCAACGCCACGCCTCGCGACGCGCGCCCGGACGACCAGAGCGTTGTGATTCCCAGCGCGGCGGCGAGCAGCAATGGCGGCCAGGCCGGCAGCAGGTAGCGCGAGTAGAGGGTGGTGCCAATCAGTACGAAGCTGGCAATCACTGCCAGTCCCGCCAGGAGCAGGAACGCCGTCAGACGGGCGGTTGCCGGCGCGGCGCCGTCCGTTCCCTCCTCGGCGATCCGGCCAGCGACGGCTAATAACCTTGCCGAAGCCGTCCGGTGGGCCTCGAACGGCTGCTCATTCACGCGCGTCGGGAGGCGAGCGATGCCATAGCCACTTCCGGCGCGATCGTCCGCCTGGCGCGCAGGGACATTCCTGTGCGAGCTATCGGGCGCGGCTCGGCGCAAGCCGCGCATGGCCAGGGCCAGCAGCGGAGCGACCAGCAGCGGACCCGGCAGGTAGCGCAGCAGCCAGTCGCCAGCGGCAATAGCGTGCCGCTGCGCCACGGCGATACGCGCTTCCTCCGCGCCAAGCTTGTGCCGCTCAGCGGCGCCGTAGTGAAACGGCGCCAGGCAGGCCAGGCTGAGCAGCGCGACAATCAGGGCCACCCGCAGCAGGGCCAGGTGCCGCCAGCGTTCGGAGCTGGCGGGCAGCAGCATGACGGCCAGCACCGGTATGGCGAACAGGAACAAGCCCGAGAGCTTGACCAGACTCGCCGCCCCCAACAGCGCCCCTACCAGCAGCGCGTCGCGTCTGCCCGCCACCGGGCGGCTGGCGAAGCCGACGCTGGCCCACAGCAGCAGCGCGCTGGCCAGGGCGAGCATGCTGTCGGGCAACCCCAGCACGTCGTGCAGGCCGGCGAGAGGGGCGAGGGCATACAGCGCGCCAGCCAGCGCGCCGGCCCGCGGATGGCCGAGGGATCGTCCCGTCGCGACCAGGGTAAGCGTCGTGGCAAGGCCGCAGGCTACCGACAGCAGGCGCGCCGGGATCAGCGGATCCACCGGCAAGGGGGCCAGGGCCGCCAGGGCCAGTTCGTGCAGGAGCTTGCCTTCCGGCAGCGTTGCGCTGGCAACCCCCGGCGTGGCGAGCATGGCCGGAAAGAATCGTGCCCGGACCAGATACACCGCCTCATCGTTGAACAACGGTAGTGCCAGGAGCGCGGGCAGGCGCAACCCCAGGTACAGCAGCGCCAGCAGCGCCACGGTCAGCCCCAGGCTGCGCCTGGCGGCGCGGCGCTGCTGCGGCGAGGGGGGCCGGCTCGTTGAGGGGGGCGCTTGTACATCCATGATGTGAACATAGGCCATTCACGGGAGGAGGTGGGGAAACCGGGTTTCCCCACGCCCCCGCCTGCGGGAGGGCCTCGCCCTCAAGCAGGGGTATGGGGAAACCAGGTTCCCCCATACCCCCGCCCGCGGGCGGGTTTGGGAGGGCCTCGCCCTCAAGCAGGGGGCTGGGGAAACCGGGTTTCCCCAGCCCCCCCGGTAGGAGGGTTTGGGAGGGCATAGCCCTCCCAGGACGACCTTGTTTCTCCCGTTGCGGATGCGGGCCGGAGGCCCGCGCACCCGGCGCCCGCCCGCGGGCGGGCGCAGACCTCCATCCTTACAGATCCAACCGCACCTTGGCCCCGAAGTTCTTCTTTTCCTTGCTGGGAAAGTAGGTCAGACAGGCCGCATCGAGCAGGTCGGCGGTGAGCGCCGGTTGTTCCATGTTGTACTTCGCGATCGAAATCAACTGGTCGAGGATATCGCGCGGCTGGCACATGCGGAAGGGCCGGTTGTCCGGTTTATACCATTTGCTGACCAGGTAATCAATGGCCCGATCATCGTAACGCACGCCCCGCACCTTGCACATGATCTTCCAGATCTCGCGCCACTGCTCCTCAGTGGGGTCAATGATCTCGAACTTGAACTTGATGCGCCGCAACAGGGCGTCATCGCCGAGATCCTTCGGATCCAGGTTGGTCGAGAACATAATCAACTGGTCGAAGGGGATCTGGATCTTCTGCCCGGTGACGGTGTTGAGGTAGTCGAAGCGCTTCTCCAGGGGCACGATCCAGCGGTTGAGCAGGTCGAAGACCCGCACCTGCTGCCGCCCGAAGTCGTCAATCAGGAAGATGCCGCAGTTGGCCTTCATCTGGAACGGCGCTTCGTAGATCTTTGAGGTCGGGTTATAGATCAGATTCAACTGCTCCAGGGTCAACTCACCGCCGACGATCACCACCGGGCGGCTGATACGCACCCAGCGCTGGTCGTACTCCTGCTGCTCGTCCCAGGGGCGTTTGGGCGCTTCGTGCACGATGGCGTCATACATCTTGATAATCGCGCCATCGGCGTAGATCGTCTGCGGAATAAAGATGTCATCGCCCATCAGGTGGGTGATCCGCTCGGCGATGGTGGTCTTGCCATTGCCGGGATAGCCGAAGAGCATAACCGAGGAGCCCGAGTTCACCGCCGGACCCACCGAGTTCAGGATCGACTCGTCAATGACCAGGCCGTGGAAAGCGTCACGGATGTTTTTGCGCGTCACTTTAACATTTTTGACCGTCTGGGCCTTGACCGAGGCGATCCAATCGTCAATGGGCACGGGGGCCGGCCCGGCGTACTGGGTCTTCTGCAGGGCCGCCTGGGCCGCCTCCTGCCCGCGGGGGGTGAGCACATACTCGTAGTTGATGTCGCCAAAGCCTTTCTGGCCGATAATGTCAATCTGTTCGACCCGCCGGAGATCCTGGATCAACTCCTCGACGATGCGGTAATAGAGACACAGCTCATCGGCCAGTTCGCGGCCGGTCATGCGCCCGCGGTTGTAGAGCACGCGCAGGAGGTGCTCGGTCAGAAAGGTGCGGTTGAGTCCGGTCTCCGCCATGGTCTGGGGCGGGGGAGGCACGAAGCTGTTGTTCAGTTGCGGGCGCGCCTCGTCCTCGGACGGCGGGGGGTCGCCGATAGCGCGCAGACTGGCGATGTTCTCGCCCCGCGCCCGCGCTTCGGCGATCAACTGCTCCAGATCCTGCACGTGCATCTGGAGGTGGAGCATGGCATCGGCGTCATTCCTGGCCTGAGCCTCTTTCAGGCACGCATAGACCGCGCGCGCCACGGTGTATTTGACCCCGTCAATATACAGATGGTGGAGGTATTCGGTATCGCGAACGTAGCAATCGCGCGAGTGGCCCTTGCGGCGGAGCATATCGTCGTAGGATTGCTGATCGAGCAGGTAGCGCATACGTCTCCAGTCTAACGTGAACATAAGCTCTCGGAGCGGGGCGTGGGGAAACCAGGTTTCCCCACGCCCCCGCCCGCGGGAGGGCCAGACCCTCAAACAGGGGTGTGGGGAAACCGGGTTTCCCCACACCCCCACCCGGTGGGAGGGCTGCGCCCGCCCAGGAAGACGCCTGTTCATTCCACCGGGGCGCGCAACTGCGCGGCAGTCTGTAGTATAGCGATCGGACGGATAAACGCCTATAGCGCGCCGGTACCGAGGCGATCTGATACTGCCGGGGCGCTTGCCTGTCGCACCTGCTTACCCCCGTCTCCCCCCGCGGGAGGGTGTGGGAGGGCTGCGCCCTCACGCAGGGGTGTGGGGAAACCGGGTTTCCCCATCCCCCCGCCCGCGGGAGGGTGTGGGAGGCTGCCCCCTCACGCAGGGGTGTGGGGAAACCGGGTTTCCCCACGCCCCCTGCCCGCAGGAGGACCTGGCTCTCGAGCAGGGGACGGAGAAACCGGGTTTCCCCCTGCCCCCGCCGCCCGCGGGAGGGCCTGGCTCTCGAGCAGGGGTGTGGGGAAACCGGGTTTCCCCATCCCCCCGCCCGCGGGAGGGTGTGGGCGCAGCCCGTGCGCAGGGAGCTAGAGAAACCGGGTTTCCCCCTTACCCCCGCCCGCGGGAGGGTGTGGACGCCCCGCCATCCCCCGCACCACCCCGGATGGTCGTAATGGTTCTGTGCTACTGTAGAGGTGCGGCAAGGTCGAAGCGCCGGCTGCGCCGCTGCTTCGGCCCAACGAGCGCAACCCGGCAACGAAGCCCGGACGCTGTACGACGTTCCCATTGGGAGGGGCGCGGGGCGGCTGCACCTCCTCGCAACCACAGAGGGGTTGGCGGATGGAGCAATTCTGGCTATCCGACTGGCGTTCGTTAATGGGGGCCGTGTTGTACTGGCTGGCCGGCGGCGACCCGTATGGCCCGTTCACTATGGCCGACGGCACGGCCTACGAAGCCGGCTGGTACGCCTATCCGCCGGCCACGCTGCTGCTGGTCGCGCCCCTGGCGCTGCTGCCCTGGCAGGTCAGCGGGGTGCTGGTGCAACTCCTCTCGATCATCGGCTTCGAACGCTGGGCCAGGCGGGCGAGCGGGCGCGTCGCCCTGCCCTGGGTGCTGCTCTGGCTGCCGTTGATGCAGGGGCTGGTGATCGGGCAAACCACGCTGCTGGCCCTGGTGGGCCTGATGCTCGCCGAGCAGGCCCTGCGCGCCGGCCACGACCGCCGCGCGGCGTTGCTGCTGGCCCTGTGCCTGCTCAAACCTCAGGCCACCGTCCTGGGGGCAGCGTGGCTGCTGTGGCTGGCGCTACGCGAGCGCCGCTGGCAAGTGCTCGGCTTCTTTGCCGGCATCTGCGCGCTGCTCTGGGGCGGCGTGGCGCTCGTCGCCGGCCCGCAGATCTACATCCAGTGGTACCAGGGCCTCAACGCCTATCGCGTGGCCCTACCCGACCGGCCGCTCCTCGCGCTGCCCTTCGGCCCCGCGCTGGGGCTGCTGGCCGCGGGGCTCTGGTGGCGCCACGGGCGCCATGATCCCTTCGGCGCCCTGGTGCTGCTGAATACGCTGCTCTACCCCCTCTCGGTGATCTACATCGCCATCGGGATCGCCTTCGTGGTCATCCGCTGGCGCCCGGCCTGGCCCTGGTACCCGCTGGGGCTGAGCTGGCTCATTCCCGCCGTGGTTATCCTGGGAGAGCGCACCCCGGATACGATTGCCGGGCTGACCCAGGCGATCATCGCCACCGGCCTCCTCGCCGGGCTGCTGCCGCGCCTGCCGTTGCCATGGATCCGCGGCCATACCCCGCCGTGCTACAATACAGGCGATGAGCGACCAGCGCCTGCCGGCGGCCCAGACCGCCCACGAGCTTGATTTCATCAGCCATAGCCCCGCGCAGACCGAGCGCGTCGGCCAGCGGCTCGGCGAGCACCTGCGCGCGGGGGATGTGGTGCTGCTGGTGGGGACGTTTGGCGTGGGGAAAACCCAGTTTGTGCGCGGGGTCGCGCGGGGTCTCGATTCGCCCGATCTGGTCACCAGCCCCAGTTTTGTGCTGGTGAACGAGTACCGCACCGGCCCGCGCCACCGGGGCATGCCGATCTATCACGTCGATCTGTACCGCATTGCCGAAGAGCGCGAACTGGCGACCATCGGGCTCGACGAACTCTGGTCCGGCGAGGGCGTCTGTCTGATCGAGTGGCCCGAGCGGGCGCTGGCGCGCATCCCTGCCGACCATCTGGCGATTTACATGCAGCATGTCAGCGAAACCAAGCGCCGGCTGCGCTTCGTGCCTCACGGCCGGCGCTACGTCGAACTGGTCACGGCGTTCAAGGAGACGGCGTTCCACGGGTGAGCGGCGCTTCGGGCGGGTGCGCGGATCACCATGGCAACCCTGCGCGGGTTGTACACTTACTATGGTCTTTGAGAAATTAATCCGCTATACCGGGCTGGCCGTGGGGCTAAAGCCCTCGGCCACGGAATGCGAAGCCCGCCTGCGCGGGCTAGAGCGGATTATGTATTCAAAGACCATCTATAGTCTTTTGGAGCAGGGGTAGGGGGAAACCTGGTTTCCCCATCCCCTCACCCGGTGGGAGGGTCTGGGAGGGCTGCGCCTGCGGTGAGAACCCGGTTCCCCCACGCGCCGAGATACGGACATGTTGCTGGCAATCGACACGGCGACCAGTCTCACGGGGATCGCGCTGTACGACGGGCGCGGGCCGCTGGCAGAGTGCGTCTGGGAGTCGGGGCGCAACCACACCGCCCAACTGCTGCCGCAACTCGACCGGCTGCTCGGCTACGCCGGGATGGAGCGCGGGGCGCTGCGGGCGGTCGGGGTGGCCCTGGGGCCGGGGAGCTGGAGCGGCCTGCGGGTGGGCATAAGCGTGGCCAAGGGCCTGGCCCTGGCGGGCGGGCTGGCCTTGCTGGGGATCAGCACCCTGGAAGCCCTGGCCTACCAGCACGCCCAGGCCGGGACGCCGATCTACCCGTTGATCCGCCTGGGACGCGACCGCTTCGCGACGGCGGCGTTTCGGTTCGATGCCGACCCGACGCGCCGCGAGCCGGATCGCAACGTGACCCTGGAGGAACTCTGCGCCGAGGTTGAGGACCGGGGCCTGTTCTGCGGCGACCTGGACGAGGGCGCGGTGGCCCGCATCCAGCGGGCGCTTGGCCCGCGGGCACTCTTTCCGCGCCCGGCGGCCAACCTGCGCCGCCCGGCCTTTCTGGCCGAACTGGCGTGGCAACGCCTGGTCAATGGGGAGCGTGATGATCTGGTGACCCTGGAGCCGATCTATCTGGGCGAGCCGGTGAAACCACGCCCGTGACCGGGCGCAGGCTTTCCGAGAGGGCGCAGCCTTCCATCGGGCAGGGGCAGGGGGAACCACGGGTGCCCACAACTGTTCACACCTGGGGCAACCCACGCCCCTGGGAGCGCGGGCGTCCCGCCCGCGTCGCGTCTCCGAGGGCAAGATGCCCTCGCTCCCAGGAGGCATGTGAACACGTACGGATGCCCCACCCTCCTCCACCCGGCGCGCGGCAGCGGCCTTCCGAGAGGGCGCAGCCTTCCATCGGGCAGGGGGAAGTCACCTGCACCGGCGCATCAAAGGAGCGACAACCATGTCGGCGCTGAGCCGCTTTGAACATTTTATGGAGCAACTGGTGGAGGGGTCGGTAGCGCGGCTCTTCCGCAGCCCGGTGCAGCCGGTGGAGATCGCCCGGCGCCTGGAGCGGGCCATGGAGAGCCAGCAATCCATCAGCGTCAGGCGCGTGATCGTGCCGAGTTTCTACCGCGCCTACCTGAACCCGCAGGATTTCGCCGCCTTTGAGCCGGTGCGGGGGCAACTCGAACAGGAAATGGCCACTTACCTGAGCGAACTGGCCCAGGAGCGCGGCTTTGCCATGCTCGAGCACCCCCGGGTGGTTCTGGCGGAAGACGCCGCAGTGCCGAAACGCTCCATCCAGGTCGTCGCGGAGATGACCAGCAGCCAGGGCGCCGAAACCACCCAGGTGATCCCGCCGTCCGGCGCCGCGCCGCCGGCGCGCAAGAACCACGCCCTGCTGCTGCTCCAGACGCCCGAAGGCCCGCGCTCGATCCCCCTGGAAAGCACCGCCATCGCCATCGGGCGCGGTCTCAGCAACGACGTGATCCTCGAAGATAGCCGCGTTTCGCGCCACCACGCCCAGTTGCGCTACCGGCAACGGCGCTTCTGGATCACCGATCTCGGAAGCACGAACGGCACCTTCGTCAACGGCGCGCGCGTCAGCGAAACCGCCCTGCGTGACGGCGACACGATCTCCCTTGGCGGCCTGGAGTTGACCTTTCGAGATAGCTAGATGTTCGACATCGCCAATCTCTCCATCGGGGTGCTCCTCCTCCTGCTGCGCGTCGCGGTGGTGTTCCTGCTCTACTTCTTCCTCTGGCAGGTGTTGCGCGTGGTGGCCCGCGACCTCCGCTGGGCCGGGCCCGCGCCGGCCCCGGCAAGCCAGTACGGGCAACTGGTGGTGGTCTCCGCCGGGCAGACAGGCATTCCCGTGGGCAAGAGCTTCCCCCTGGCGCCGATCACCGTGATCGGTCGCAGCACCGAGGCCGACATCTCCCTCAACGACACCTTCCTCTCGGCTGAACATGCCCGGCTGCAATGGCGCGACGGCGTGTGGCAACTCGAGGACCTCAACAGCACCAACGGCACCTACCTGAACGGCTTCGAGGTTCACGCCAGCACCGAGGCGCATGACGGCGACGTGATCCGGGTCGGGCGAGTGGAGTTGAAGTTGCTGACCGCATAGCCGGGCCGACATTCCCCGAAGGCAATGGTGTAATTCCCTTGTGATCTGCATCGCAAGAGGGCATGCGCCCCTTTGCGATGCGGATTTTCGCAAAGGTGACGTTTGCGCGTACGTTCAAAACTATGCTATACTTGCGCCGTTCCACACGGAGACCGCGCCAGAAAGGGTAGGGACGGCCATGCTCGCAAACTACGCCTTCATTGCCATCTTTTGCGTCGCCGCGGTGAGTTTCCCTCTGGCGCCCCTGGTGCTGGCCTACTTTCTGCGCCCCAAACGGCCGACGCCGATCAAGCAATCAACCTACGAATGCGGCCTGGAGGCCATCGGCGATCTCCGGGTGCAGTTCAAGGTGCAGTACTACCTCTACGCCCTGGCCTTCGTGATCTTCGATATCGAGGTCGTCTTCCTCTACCCCTGGGCGGTCGCCTTCAACCAGCTCGGGCTCTACGGCTTCACGGCTGCGGCGGTGTTCCTGATCATTCTGACCGCCGGGCTGATCTATGAATGGCGCAAAGGCGCCCTAGAATGGGTATAGGATCGGAGGAGGACGGGTCCCAGATCGACGGGCGCCGCGCCACGCGGCCGTCCTGGCGCGCAATGCGCGGCCCTCCGGTCCGTTCGCAGCTATGAGTGAGCACGAGATTCAGCTTGACCTGGAGCGGCAGGGCATCTTCCTCTCCACGCTCAACCGCTTTTACAACTGGGGCCGGCGCTCGTCGATCTGGCCCATGGCCTTCGGGCTGGCCTGCTGCGCCATCGAGATGATGGCCTTCGGGCTGAGCCGCTACGATGTGGCGCGCTTCGGGGCCGAGTTGTTCCGCGCGTCGCCCCGGCAGGCCGATCTGATGATTGTCGCCGGTACGGTCACCAAGAAGATGGCGCCCCAGGTGGTGCGGCTCTACAACCAGATGGCCGAGCCGCGCTACGTGATTTCGATGGGCGCCTGCGCCACCTCGGGCGGCCCCTTTCGTGATGGCTACAACGTGCTGCGCGGCATTGACCTGCTCATCCCCGTGGATGTCTATGTGCCCGGCTGCCCGCCCCGCCCCGAGGCCCTGCTGCACGCGCTGATGACCCTCCAGGAGCAGATCGACCGGCAGAAACTCGGGCGCGTGCGCTGGTATGGCGAGGGCGAAAAGCCGCAGACCAGCGATTTCCCCGTGCCCGCCTTCGGCGCGCAGGGGCTGGAGGTGGAGGGGAAGTTGATTGACCCGGTGGGCGGCTTGCCGCTGGTCAGTCCGTACACTTCGCCCGAGCATGGCGAACGGCGCAGCGGGCAGATCGAACACCCCGAGGTTGTGCGCACCTTCCCGATCATGGATGCGACGGTGGAACTGGAGAACATCCTCAAGGCGCGGGGCGTGGCCCCGGAGATCGCGGTGGACGATCTGAAGCGGAACGAGGTCGGCGATGCCCAGGCTTAGCCCCGAAGAACTGCGCGAACGCATGGCCCGCGATCTGCCCGGCGCGGTGCTGGAGCCTACCCCGCTGCGCGTCGCCCCGCCCCCGGCCCACGGCCCACAACCGGCGTCCTTCGTCACCGGCGATACGGTGGTGGCGGCCGGGCGCCTGGTCGAGGCGGCGCTCTACCTGCGCGATACGCTCGGCTACGCCTTTCTCTCCGATATCGCCGTGGTTGACTACCTGGCCGATGGGATCTTTGAACTGGTCTATCGCTTCTACACCATCGAGGGGGGCGACGGTCTGGTGCTGAAGGTGCGCGTCCCGCGCGACGTACCGGAAGTGCCGTCGCTGACGCCGTACTGGCCGGGGGCCAATCTGCACGAACGCGAGGCCTTCGACCTCTTCGGCATAATCTTCACCGGCCATCCTTTCCTCCGGCGCATCTATATGTGGGACGAGTTCGAGGGCTGGCCGATGCGCAAAGATTTCCCCAAGCAGGGCGACAAGTATATCGGCGCGGATGAGTGAGGGTGTGGAACTAGCACCATGTTCAAGACCGAAGAACTCCAGATCAACATCGGCCCGCAACACCCGTCCACCCATGGCGTGTTCCGCATGCTCGTGACGGTTGACGGCGAGACGATCATCGATCTCAAGCCGGTGTTTGGTTATCTCCACCGCAATCACGAGCAGATCGCCGAGCAGAACACCTATCTGCAGAACATGCCCTACACCGACCGGCTCGACTATTTCAACTCGATGGCCAACAACCAGGCCTACGCGATGGCGGTGGAAAAACTGGCCGGTATCGAGGTCCCCGAACGAGCCGAGTACATTCGCGTGCTGATGGTCGAGTTGACGCGCATCCTCAACCACGCCGGCGCCCTGGGCTTCTTGATCAATGATATGGGGATGTGGCAGACCCAACTGGCCTTCGGGATGCGCGAACGCGAGAAGATTCTCGATCTCTTCGAGATGGCTTCCGGCGCGCGCATGATGTGCAACTATTTCCGCTTCGGCGGGGTGGTGCGCGACCTGCCGCCGGAGTTTATGCCGAAATTGAAGGAACTGCTGGTGGCGATGCCGGCCTTCGTGGATGAACTCGAACGGCTGCTGCGCGAGAATGAGATCCTGATGCAACGGGCGGAGGGCATCGGCATCCTCCCCAAGGAACTGGCCCTGGCCTATAGCGTCACCGGCCCGGTGCTGCGCGGTTCGGGGGTGCCCTACGACATCCGCAAGGCCGAGCCGTACAGTGTCTACGACCGCTTCGACTTCGACATCCCCGTCGGCTCGGTCGGCGATGTCTATGATCGCTTCCTGGTGCGCATCGAGGAGATGCGCCAGAGCAAGCGCATTATCGAGCAGATCGTCGAGCAACTGCCCGACGCCAGAGGCGGCCATATCAACCCCAGGGCGCGCCAGAATGTGCGCCCTCCCGTCGGCGATGCCTACGCGCGGATCGAGTCGCCCAAGGGCGAACTGGGCTTCTACCTGGTGAGCGATGGCAGTCCAAAGCCCTATCGCTACAAGGTGCGCGCGCCTTCGTTCATCAACCTTACCCCCCTCGGCGATATGTGCCGGGGCTACAAGGTGGCCGATGTGGTGGTTATTCTGGGTAGCATTGATATTGTGATGGGCGAGGTCGATCGCTGAGGCATGGTTTCAGCAGGGCTATGCCGTATGGCACAGCCTCGCGCCGAACCGCCCGCTCGCTCATCCTCCCCCGCTGGGGGAGGGAACCGGGCTCCTCCCCGTGGCGGGGGGAGGCTGGGAGGGGGGCGGAACGCTGCGAACGGTGAGTGTCCTGTGAATCTTGTCTGAGTTCGGAGGGGCGCGGGAAGGCGCATCCTTGCCGCTCTCCCCCTTCCGCCCCGGGGCGCGCGCCCGCCGCGGGTGGAACAAACGGCGGTGCGGAGGCCGCGCTTTCCGCACATGTCCCTGAACCGGCACATCCACCGCCAGGCGCCAATGCCCGAACAGGTCGCCTGGAACTGGACTAGAAATAGCATGCTATGACGGTCAAGATCGAACGGGGTCAGATTGTGACGGTCGAGCGCGGGCAGCGAGCGGCGCGCCGCATCCCCGGCCTGGGCCTGCTCGACGGCATGGCGGTGGTCTGGAAGCACTGGGCCGGGTCGTTCCGCAAGAACCAGGGCTTTCATGACATTCACGGGGTCTTTACGTTCGAGTACCCCGAGGAACGCCCGAAGTTGCCCGAAGCCTATCGCAATATGCCCATCCTGCTCTACGACGAGGAGACGGGCCATGAACTCTGCACCTCGTGCTTCCAGTGCGAACGCATCTGCCCGCCCCAGGTCATTCATATGACCCAGGCTAAGGACCCGGCCACCGGCAAGCCGGTGCCGGCCGTGGCCGAGTTCGTGATCGAGTACGACGCCTGTATGAGTTGCGGCTTCTGCGCGGAGGTCTGCCCCTTCGACGCGATCAAGATGGACCACGAGTTCGAACTCTCCACCGCCGATCACCGGAGGTTGACGGTCTTCAAGGAGCAGTTGAACCGCCCGATCTCGTACTACGAGCGCATCGCGCCGACGATGTGGGCCGAGGTGCGCGAGGGGGCGATGAAGAAGTTGCAGGGCAACATCAAGCGCCGCCCCGACGTGATCGGCATGGCGCCCAATCTCGCCGAGAAGATCGCCGCGCGCCGGCGCGAACTCGAGGCCGCCGCCGCCGCCGCCGCCGCCGCGGCGCAGGAAGCGCCTGCCGCTGCGCCCGCCGAGGGCCGTAAACTGACCCCCGAGGAGAAGGCGGCGAAACTGGCGGCGATCAAGGCGGCCAACGCGGCGAAGAAGGGCGGCGGCGCGCCCGAGCCAGCAGCCGCCGCCGCGCCCGCGGATGAGAAGGCCGCGCGCCTGGCGGCCATTCGGGCGAAGAATGCCGCCAGCCAGGCGGGCGAGGCCCCCGCCGCCGCGCCCGCGGATGAGAAGGCCGCGCGCCTGGCGGCCATTCGGGCGAAGAATGCCGCCAGCCAGGCGGGCGAGGCCCCCGCCGCCGCGCCCGCGGATGAGAAGGCCGCGCGCCTGGCCGCCATCCGCGCCAAAAATGCCGCTAACAAAGGCGCTGACGGCGCGCCGGATACTGCGCCCGCACCTGAGGCGGCCGTCGAACACCCTCCTGCCGCCAACACCGCTGCGCCCTCAGGGGAGGCCGCCACGGGAACGGGCGCCGCGCCCGCCGATGAGAAGGCCGCGCGCCTGGCCGCCATCCGCGCTAAAAATGCCGCCAAAAAGGCGGCGGAACAGCAGGGCGAGTAGTCCGTGGTAGTGCCGCTCTCGCCCGCGCTGGCCGGCGTTGCACTGCATAACCGAAGGCTGATGAAGACCAAGGATCTCAACCGGTATTCGCCCGTGTGCCGTGGGGCTAACGTGAACATACGCCCTCAGCGAGGGAGGTGGGGAAACCGGGTTTCCCCATCCCTCAGCGGACGCGGGCCGGAGGCCCGCGCACCCAGGCCCCGGCCCCTGGGAGGGTTTGGGAGGGCTGCGCCCTCCCAGGAACAACCGTATGTTCATCGCGGCGGTGTGCGTCGCAAGCCGCATGGACGGCTGAGGTGACCATCGCACGCCGGGTTCTGCCCCCCTCCCAGCCTCCCCCCGCTGGGGGGAGGAGCCGGGTTCTCGCCCCCAGTGGGGGAGGGTCAGGGCGGGGGCCGGTGCCGTGCCCGCGGCGCCGTGGCGCGGGCGTCCCGCCCGCGCTCCCAGGTCATGTGCATCGCGGCGTGGTGCGCCATGCGCATGACCGTCTCAGGTGACCATGGGGCAACCGGGTTCCCCCCTCCCCCCGCCCGCGGGCGGGTGTGGGAGGACGCAGCCCGCACGCAGAGGGACGGGGAAACCGGGTTTCCCCCCGCCCGCGGGCGGGTGTGGGAGGGCGACGCCCTCCCAAGAAAGTATTTTTCATCCCATCGGTGTGCGGCGGAGCCGCATGGACGGCTAACGTGAACATCGGGGAACCAGGTTCCCCCCTCCCCCCGCCCGCGGGCGGGTGTGGGAGGACGCAGCCCGCACGCAGAGGGACGGGGAAACCGGGTTTCCCCCCGCCCGCGGGCGGGTGTGGGAGGGCGACGCCCTCCCA
>Ga0209227_1000123_pt1 | contig 65100 bp, 64 predicted proteins | sample YNPBryantNP2012_FD_185815 | JGI IMG/M metagenome (GOLD analysis project Ga0209227, IMG submission 185815) | Anoxygenic and chlorotrophic microbial mat microbial communities from Yellowstone National Park, USA - YNP Bryant NP 2012 (SPAdes)... ...
TCAGCAGTGCCAGCGCGCCCTGGCGAGCCTTTGGCCGCATGGGTCAACGCCGCCAGAACCGCAGGGCCAGCCCGAAGCCAAGCGCCGCTGCCAGGAGCAGGGCCAGCCCAGGCCAGAGGGGAGCCACCCCGCCCGTCGCCGGCAGCACGGGCGGCACGGGCGTCGGCGCGCTCGAAGCGGCACGGAGGCGCGGCAGGTTGAGGAAGGTGTAGCCGGCCAGAGCGGGGATCGCCTGGGCAGTTGCCAGGACATTGGGCGTGGCGTAGGCAGCCTGCCAGAAAAAGGCGCCGCTGGCGGGATCGTAGAGCGCTTCGAGCGCGCTCCGCGGGTCGACGCCCGCCGGCGCCCAGTCATCCAGCGACTGGCCGGCCGCTGTCAGCGCCTGGAGCACATAAGCGGTCGAGTTGGCATCGGTATCGGTGCCATAGTCGGAGGGGTTCTGGTAGGGGAAACCGCCATCCTGGTTCTGCACCCGCTGCAGGTAGGCCAGCGCCTCGTCCAGCGCCTCGTCGTTGCCGGCTGCCAGCAGCGCCTGGATGACCAGGGCAGTGGTGTTGGTGTCGCCTGTGTCTGCTTCCGTGCCGCCCAAGAGCGCCCAGGCGCCATCCTCGGTCTGGTTGTCCAGCAGATAGGCGACAGCCTGCTCAGGGATGGGGCGGCTGTAGTGGTGAAGGGCCAGCATTGCCAGCGCCTGGTCGAAGAGCGTGGAGCCAAAGCTGCCGCTGGCAGGGTCATAGGCCGCTTCGAGCGCGGTCAGCGGATCGGGCGCTCCCCAGGCTGCCGGATCGATGCCCATCGCGGCCAGAGCCAGGGCGACCTTGGCCTGCAGGCCAGGCGTGTTGGCCGCGCCAGCCGTGACCTGCGCCTGCAGGTAATCGAGGGGCGAATGGCCCTCAGCGGAGCGCCAGGCCTGGGGATCGCGCCCTGCCGCGACGATGGCCAGGATCACGTCGCAGGTCGTGCCCAGGTCAGAGCCTTCGCTAAAGCCGTTGGTAAAGCCGCCATCGGCCTGCTGTTGGGTAGCCAGATAGGTCAGCCCGTTTTCTACGGGATCGTCAGCCCAGGCCGGCATCGCAAAGGCAACAAGCAGGCCCAGGATCAGAATGCCTCTCACAAAACGACGAAACATCTCAACCTCCGTTAATGAATTGGACAAGCTGGTCTTGGCACGAAAAAACCCTTCCCTCACGTCAAGATGCGGGGAAGGGCTTGAAACAAGAGTCCCTTCATGCGCCACCCCCTTTCCGCGAAGGTCTTGTGAGCGCCGGCACAGGCGGGTATCCTGGCTCCAACGGCAGGCCGTTGCTACAGTTGCGGGACAGCGCCGGACTCTGACCGGCTTCCCCCCTTGGGTCCCTCGCTTCCGGGCTTGGGACACCTGTGCCGAAGCTGTATTCGATTGTGGATGGCAGTATACCACGGAGAGAAAAACAAGTCAAACGTAGCTGTCTGCGGGCATTCGAAGCAGTTTGTGGGACAACTGCTCGCAGTTGTCCTACGCCGAGGCTCTGTTTGACAGGACAGGGCAGCGGGATATAATCTCTCACAGAGGCAACGATGACCAAATGGCTGACTGATCCTCAGAACGGGTTGCGCGTCGGCGTGGCTCTCCTTGTCGCCGTGCTGCTGGTGGACGCAAGCCTCATCACCTGGGCGGCCTCACACCCACCGAACATCTGGACCTTTGTCGCGGCGTTCCTCTTCCTGTGCAGCCTGCTCTTTGTCGGCGTCTTGACCTACTGGCTGAACGGCCTGGTGCAGTCTGGCTACATCCTCGACCGCAACAGCCTGACCATCATCTGGGGGCCGAACGAGCAGGTCATCCCCACCCCCCAGATCGAGCGCGTCCTGTTGGGCGAGGAGATAGAGGGACACATTCACTTCCGCGGCGTCCGCTGGCCTGGGCACTGGCGGGGCTACGGTCAGATCGAAGGGCTGGGGCCGACGCTCTTTTACGCCACCGTGCCGCCACGGCAGCAGATTTTCATCGTCACGCCGGGGCTGACCTACGGCATCTCGCCGGAGGAGCCGCAGGCGTTTCTGCAGACCCTGCGCAGCCGCATCGAGATGGGGCCGACCCAATTGGTTGAAGCCGCCTCCAGCGGCCCGGCTTTTCTGCAATGGGATTTCTGGCGCGACCGCCTGGGACTGGCGCTGCTGGCAGGGGCGCTGACGGCGGTGGTGGCCCTCTTTGCCCTCCTCTCTGCCCGCTTCCCTGCCCTGCCGCGCTCGCTGCCGCTCCACTTTGACGCCAAGGGAGCGCCGGATGTGCTGGCGCCGCAGGGCCAGATCTTTTTCCTGCCTCTCATCGGCCTGCTGGTTCTGCTGGCCAACGGTATCCTGGGCGGATTGCTCTACCGGCGCGAGCGCCTGCTGGCTTACCTGCTCTGGAGCGGCGCAGCGGTGATTCAGATTCTGCTGTGGGTGGCCGTGATGGGTATCCTGGCCACCGTCTGAGGAACACAACAAACAGGGAAAACCAACCGGCCTTTTTACAAGGAGGCTCTATGGACTATTTCCGCGTTGCTGACTTACCGGCAGTCGAGATGTTGCCGGGTCTGGTGCGCCGGGCGGTGTGGCTCGACCGGGTCATGCTCACCTTCTTCACCTTCGAACCGCACACGGTCATCCCTGCCCATGAGCATCCGCACGAGCAGATCACCTACGTCGTGCAGGGCGCGCTCGAGTTCACCCTGGGCGACGAGACGCGCCGACTGAACGCCGGCGAGGGCGTCTGCATCCCCTCCGGCGTACGTCACGGCGCCCGCACGCTGGATCAGCCCACGGTCGCACTGGACGCATGGCACCCGGTACGGGAGGATTACCAGGTCTGAGATGTGCACAGAAGCCAAACAACAGAAGCCGCGACACATTCAAGTGCCGTGGACATGGGTTACGGTGGGCGTCACGCTCTATGTTGCCCTGGGACAGGTCGTGCAGTTCATTCCCAACCCCATGGTGCCCCATGCCATCCTGGCCCTCAACATGGTTGTGCCGGTGCTGGTCGGCCACATCGGCGGCCCCCTCGCTGGCGCACTGACCGGCGCGCTGGGCACGCTGTTGAACTTTGGGCTGAAAATCCCGCTCTGGGGAGCGGATCCTTACGAGATCGCGGCGGTCATTCCCCACGCGGTGATGGGAGCGGCGGCCGGCAGCACGCCATGGCGCCAGAGCCGCGTCAGCGCCGGAATAGCTCTCCTCATCGGCCACGGCCTCAACATCCTGGTTTATCTCCTGCTGGGGCTGCTACCCCCCACCACGCTGGGCGATCCGAACTTTTGGACCGGCCTCATCGCCGAGGCGACAGTCGGCATCATCGCCGTAGCGCTCTGCCTCAACGTCTTCCACCGCTTTCAGGAACGAGACTGGCTGCCGCGCCGTGAGCAGATACGCGGGCGCGACCTGCTGCTGATCGGCGGAGGCATCGGCCTGCTGACTCTCTTTCTCGGCATCGAATACCTGGGCGGCGTCCAGGTCGCAGCCTATCTCTTCATCGTGCCGGTCGTCCTGACCGCGCTGCAGTTGAGCGCGATGGAAAGCTGGCTTGTCGCTCTGAGCCTGAGCCTTCTCCTTGGCCTGACCGTGATCAGGGAGGGGCTGGCCCAGACTTCCCACGAAGTAGCGCTGATCCTGCTGCTCAATCTGGTGGCAATGACTGTTGGTGAGCTGGCCGAAAACGTGCGCAAGCAGCGGCGGCTGGCCGAAGGACGGCTCAGGGAGCTGGAACACGTCTACGCCGAACTGGCGGCAACAGACCAGTTCAAGGCCGAGATCATCCAAAACGTTTCCCACGAACTGCGCACGCCGCTGGCGATCCTGATGGGATATGCTGACCTGTTGGCGTCAGAAGGGCTGGGCACACTGACAGAAGAGCAGAAAAAAGCAGCCGAAGAGATGCGCCACAGCGTGCGCCAGTTGACCTGGCTGGTGGAGCAGGTCACCGTCCTGACCCACGTCGAGGAGGGCAACCTGGCCTGGCAGCTCGCGCAGCCGGTCGAAGTGATCCACCAGCAGGTGGAAAACCTGCGCGAATGGGCCAGCAGCCGTGGTTGCCCTCTCTCCCTCACCGTACAGGGCGAGATTCCAGAACTGGAGCTGGATGTCGATTACATCGGGCGAGCCATCCGCGCCCTGCTGGACAACGCGGTCAAGTTCAGCCCGCAGGGAGGCCCCGTTGAGGTCTCTGTCTGGTCAGAGGGCAACCGGGTCTGCCTGGCCGTCCGCGACCACGGCATCGGCATCGCGCCAGAAAAACAGCCCCACCTGTTCGAGCGCTTTTACCAGGTCAATGGCTCGACCACCCGTCACTTTGGCGGGATGGGCATCGGCCTGGCGCTGGTGCGCGATGTGGTGCAGGCTCACGGCGGCCAGGTCTGGGTAGAAAGCGCGCCCGGCGCAGGCAGCACCATCGGCTTCTGGTTGCCGCTGACGGACAGGCGATCCCCTCCCAGGCAGACCGCCCTGCAGAAAACCATTCTGCTCCCTGAGCAATAGACTGTGCCTATCCTCCCGCAGGTTTGGGCGCATATCGCGTATCGCTTATCGCTTATCGCGTCTTGGTCGATGCGTGATTGGCGATAAGCGATATGCGATACGCGATTAACGGGAGACCACGAAATTGTCAAAGCGCACTTCGGTTGGCGTGCCGTCCAGCGAGTCTACCAGCAGGCCAACCAGCCCCGTCGTGAGCGCCCCGTCGTGCTGCTCGGCGAGCAGCGCGCCATTGACCCACAGACGCAGCAAATCGCCACGACACTCGACCCGCATGTGGTTGACCGCCGCGCCGGTGCGAACGGCCGCAGCGGGGTTGGGGCCGTCCAATGGCTGCGCCACCCCGGCGCTGTAGCGCGCCAGCAGATAGAAACCATCGGCGCTGATGAGGAAGGCATAGTTGTCGTTGTTCTCCTGCATGCGGCACGAGACGCCCATCCAATTGTCCTGCGTGCCATCGACCCACTCGACATCGACCTCGATGGCCGCGTCGTCCACTGTCAGGCCGGCATCGGTAAAGAGCGCCGTCCCCAATCCCTGGTTGCGGACGAGCAGAGCGCCATCGCGGTAAGCGATGCTGCCTCCCTCATCGTCTGCCGTCAGCCAGCCGCTGGCCGGATCGCTGAAATCGTCCTGAAACAGCGGACCAGAGGGGACAGTCGGCGGAGGTACAGTCGGCGGAAGCGCCGTCGGCGTGGGGAGGCAGGCAGCAAGCAACAAAACGGTCAAGAGCAGCAGAGAGCGGGCACGCTGGATCATGAGGGTTCCTCCTCGAACTTTTCGACCTGGTAGGTCAGCACCTCCAGACCCCCACGGCGATAGGCATCGGGCGGGAGGCCGGCCTTGAGACAGAGGTGGGCCATAAACTCGCGCGGGTCGGGCAGTTTTTCCCATACCTGGGGCAAAAACGTGGCGCGGTGCCAGCCCTGCTCGATGACGACGCCATCGATGAGAGGGCGGAGTTTGGACAGCAAATCGTTGCCGTCGCTGTAGGCTAGTGACTGCGGCGTCGTGAGCACCGAGACCTCGATATGCAGGTCGTCCACCTCATCCGCGCTGACCGGCGGGAAGCGCGGGTCGCGGAAGGCCGCGCCGATGGCGTTCTCCTGCACGTCCTGCGCCAGGGGGCGATGCGCTTCGAGCGTGCCGATACAGCCGCGCAACTCGTCATCCACGGTAAGGGTGACGAAGGAGGCACCTGGTCGCACCAGCGCCTCCGGCAGTCTGCTCAGGGCGACGGGCGGCGGCGCCTCCCCCCTGGCGACGCGCGCGATGGTCTGGCGCGCCAATTCCAACAGGATCTGGCGTTCTTGAGCGGTGAGGGTCATGGGTTCCTCCGGCAGCTAAAAGACCACGGCGGCATAGCCGACAAAGTCGGTGGCCTCGCCGCGTGGCATGACGTGGTGGCTGGTCGTGTATTCGAGCAGCACACCCTTCTGCGCGCCCAGGGCGCGCGCCGCCGCGACGGTCGCCGCAACCGCCCCCCCGCCGCAGGCGTTGCGGTGAGCGCGGCTCTCGGCCACAATGTCCTCCGCCTTCATCTGGAGCATCAGGCGAATGATCCGCGCGTCGTTGGCACGGGTCCATTCCAGCGCCGCGCTGCCCGTCCCGGCAGGGGCAAAGCCATAGTACATCGCCCCATAGTGCGTCAGGTCCGTGGTGCCAATCACGACCACGTCCTTCTGCGCCGCAGCGACCGCCTGGGCAAGCACCGCCCCCACCCCAACGGCCTCCTCGTCGGGCGGGACAAGGATGGGCAGGATGTGGGCCTGCGGGAAGAGGTGCTGGATGAACGGCACCTGCACCTCCGCCGAATGCTCGCCGTCATGGGCGGCGGGGCTATCGACCAGCAGCCCTCCCCCCGCGTCGAGCACCGCCTGGGCCAGTTCCGCGTCGACGGGCGCCTCGCCAAGCGGCGTGGACCAGGCCCCGCTGCCGTAGACGGCCGGACGCAGGGCGTTCCAGCCGTGCATGGCGCTCAAAAGGACAAAGGTGGCGGGACTGCGCTGGCTGTGGATGGCCGCATAGACCTGGGCCGCGGTCGGGCCGGAAAAGGACCAGCCAGCGTGGGGGACAATGCCGGCGACAATGGGCGACGGCAAGTCGGAGGGGAGGCGTCGAGGCAAACAGCTCTCGATCTCGCGCACACAGTCGGCGCGGCGGTGGGGATAGAATCTCCCCGCTACAACAGGCGATCGGACGCGCATTTCAACCTCCTACGACCAGACACCAGGGACGACATACTGACAGCGAGGGCACACGCCGCGCTGTGACCACAATTCGCGCGTGTTGTACCACTGCCGCCGGATCAGCGGCTCGTTGCAGTTTGGGCAATAGGTCGTGCTGCGGTCGGCGTCGAGCACGTTGCCCAGGTAGACGTGGTGCAGGCCCGCCTTGCGGCCAATCTCGTAGGCGCGCATCAGGGCCGCAGGAGAAGTGGGCGGCCGGTCGGTCATCTGGTAATCGGGATGAAAGGCCGAGACGTGCCACGGCATCGCCGGATCGACCTCCGCCAGCCAGGCAGCCATCGCGCGCAGTTCCTCGTCCGAATCGTTGAGGCCAGGGATGAGCAACGTCGTCACCTCGATCCAGATGTCTGTCTCCCGGGCGATGGTGCGGATATTGCGCTTGACCGGTTCCAGCCGCGCCTGGCACTGCTCGCGGTAGAACGTCTCGGTAAACGCTTTCAGATCGACATTGATGCCATCCAGATAGGGCGTGAGCAGCTCCAGCGCCTCCTGGGACATGTAGCCGTTGGAGACATAGACATTGCGGATGCCTTGCTCGTGGGCCAGACGGGCCGTGTCGAGCGTGTACTCGAAAAAGACCGTCGGCTCGTTGTAGGTGTAGGCGATCATGGGCGCGCCGTAGCGACGGCAGGTTTCGACCAGCATCTCCGGCGTGACCTCACGCCCGCCGATGGAAGGCCGTCCCTCCAGGCGCGACGGCTGGGAGATGGACCAGTTCTGGCAGAAGGGGCAGCGAAAGTTGCAGCCGTAGGTGCCCAGCGAGAGGATCTGCTCGCCGGGGAGAAAGTGAAAGAGCGGCTTTTTCTCCACCGGGTCCAGGTTGAGCGCAACGGCGTCGCCATAGACCGTCAGGTAGAGCACGCCGCCCTCGTTGCGCCGCACGCGGCACCTGCCTGTCTCGCCGGGCCGGACGGCGCAAAAGTGCTCGCAGACACGGCACTGCACCGTGTCATCGCGGAGCGGACGGTACAGAACGGCTTCCTTGTGCATGTTCCCTCCACGTAGATTATAACACAAATTGGAGAGAAAAGAACAAAGCGCCTCGCTCGCTCTGCTACTGCCGGCTCTGATCCGCCGATCCCCACCGGCGGGGGTCACAGACCCCCGCCGAGCGATGGGGTGTCCTGCTCCAGTTTGTAGTACAACTGCGAGCAGTTGTCCTACAAAGCGGGCAATGGCTGAGCACTTGCCCCGCCGCTGCCCCCGTGTTACAATCGCGCCAGATGACCAGCGAGACAGCCACCCAATCCCTGCCTGACCCCGCCGAGGTCGCCGCGTCGCGCGGCCTGCGGCTTGTGCCGGCCAGCTATTTCACCCTCGCCGCGCTGACCCGCCTCTACAACAGGACCCGCGCCGATTACCTGGTGCCGATGCCGATGGACATCGCCCGGCTGGAAGAATACGTCCACACCTACGACATCGACCTGGAGCGGTCGGTTGTCGCCCTCAGCGGCGAGCAGGCCGTGGGATTGGGCATGCTGGGAGTGCGCCCCGCCTGCACCTGGGTGACCCGCCTGGGCGTCCTGCCCGACCATCGGCGCGGCGGCGCAGGGGAGGCGATCCTGCTGGCCCTGATGACAGCCTCGCAGCAGATGGGCATCAGCCAGATGGCGTTGGAGGTGATCAAGGACAACGAGCCGGCACGGCGGCTGTTTCGCAAGTGGGGCTTTCGGGAGACCCGCGAGCTGATAGTCCTGCGCCGCCCTGCCGGTCCCTCCTCCTCTCCTGCGGCGGGCACGTTCCGCTGGCTGGAGCGGGAAGAGACAATCGCCCTGGCCAGCGCCCGCCCCCAGCCGCTGAGTTGGGTCAACGATCTGCCTTCGCTGGTCAAGATGGCCTCTCTTGCCGGCCTGGCCGTCACCCTGGCCGACGGCAGCAGCGGCTGGGTGGCCTTCCAGGAGCGCGCCCACAGCAGGATGACGATGGTCACCCTCTGCGGCGATCCCCTGGCCGTGGCGGAGGCACTGATGAGCCGCCTCTACGAGCGCTTTCCCGCCATGGAGTCGGTCATCGAAAACGTCGCGGTGAGCAGTCCCCACCTGCCCGCCCTTTACCGCGCTGGCTTTGTCGAGGCGTTCCGTCGCTGGGAGATGTACGGCCAGGTCAACTGCAGAGGCGTGGGCGCCTAGTAGACGATGATGCGCGTCCCCTCGCCCGGAGGGACCACCAGGGTGTGGAGGTGGTAGGGCACGGGGGGCTGGCTCCAGCGAAAGATCCAGCGCGCCGCCTCGTTGGTGACGTTGACGCAGCCGTGGCTGTGCGGCCGGCCATAGTCGTTGTGCCAGTAGGTGCCGTGGATGGCCACGCCCGACGGCGTGAAATAGGTGGGAAAGGAAACGCCCGGCAGGTCAAAGTCAGGGCCGACCATGCGCTGGGTGTGCCGTTTGTAGATGACGCGAAACTCGCCCCGTGGCGTGGGCAGGCCGGCGATCCCCGACGAAATGAGCGTGGTGAAAACAGCCCGCCCGTCCTCGAAACAGGTCAGAGACTGCTCCGCCAGGTTGATCTCGATCCGCTTTTCCGGCGCGCGGGCAGCGATGGCGTCCGCTGCCTCGTCGACCTCGACCAGCCTGTAGAAACGCCGTCGCCTGGCGGCAGCCAGCGCCCGCACCAGCTCGTCAGAAGGCCGGTCCGAGATAGGCGTCAGCGCTTCTGGCGGGATCGGCTGCAGGGAGCTTGCCGGGACATAGGCGCTGGGCGAGTAGGCAAAGCCCTCGCGAAGCTGATACCACTTGCGGCCCTCCGCGTCCTCCGCCAGGGCGACGACGCGATAGACTGTGCCATAGTAGAGCTTGCGCAGGACGTAGGGGCTCTCTGGCCGTGAGCGGGCCTCGGCGATGGGCACGCAGACCTGCGCCCAAAAATCCCCCTCTTCAGCGGGGTCAACAACCTCTTCGGCAGGCGTATTCTCGACCGGCTGTACATAGCCGCTGTGGATGAAGCCGCCCTCGGTCTGATACCAGATCGGATTGGTCGGCCACGGTCCCTTGCTGATGAGCGAGGCATAGAGGGGAATGATCTCGTCGTAGGACTTCCAGGCCACCAGCCTGGCATCGGGCAACGGTTCGCTGCGGATGGCCTGCGGCACCCAGGTCGAGATGCGGCCCAGGGATGCCGGAGGGTCCTGGGAGGGCCACTCCAGGCCGGAACGGGCCAGCGAAGGCAAGGCCAGCCAGGTCAACGCCGCGGCGCTCTGTTTCAAGAACTCGCGGCGATTGATCCCCCTCACCTGCTTTCCCATAGATTTTATTATAAATCGTCTGGTAATTTATGCAAGCGAACGGTCAACGGAAAACAAGCACCAACGGCCGATCGTAGACAACGAAACTCTCGTCCAGACGGGGCAGGCGGAGAGCAGGCGTTTGCAGGCAGGGAAGGGAAGGGCAGGGCATGTCTGCCGCGCGGAAGGGGTCGTCGGTGAGCGCCAGCAAGCCCAGGCGGGGCCAGCGCTCGAAGCAGGCGGCGGCGGTAAAGCTGCTCTCGCCAGCAAACAGCGCCCGGTAATAGTCCGCCGTCTGCGGGAAGCGCTCCGGCCAGCGCGCCAGCGCCCCGTAGCCGCGCCGGCTGGCAATGACGAGCGCATCTGCCTCCGCCAGCGCCTCTTCCACGGCAGCCCACTTCTGCGGCGACTCGGCGTCGAACAGCGGCAGGATTCTGACATGGTAGCCTGCCGCGTCGAGCGGCAGGGGATGGTCCCACGCCTCGACGGCGATGGTCGACCCCGGCGGCAGGTTGGCCCGCAGCCATGCCGACGCCGCAATCCAGGGGTGGGGACGGCGGTACGAGGCAATCAGCGTCAGCGAGAGGAGAAGGGCCGGCGCCAGCGCGAGCAGGGCGGCCAACCGCCTCAGCCAGCGCGGGTGCAGCGACCCTGCCGCTGCCCCGCCATAGGCGGCCAGCAGCGGCGTCAGCGGCAGCAGGTAGCGGGGAAACTTGACATAAAGTCCTGCCGTGAAGGCCCAGAAGGGCAGCGCCCAGGCCAGGGCGACCCATGCCGCCGGCCCAGCCGGTCGCCGCGCGGCCTGCCAGACCGCCAGCCCCAGCCCGCCAAAGCAGAGCACGGCCATAAGCGGCCCCATCCCCCAGATGAACTGCTGCCAGAAGGGGTAGAGATAGGGCCAGGTGGCGTGGTACTGGAGCGTGTAAGGCAGCAGCGACGCCCCACGCGCCATCGCCGCCTGCCCCGCCACGTTGCCCAGAAAACGCCCGCCCTCCAGCAGGGCAAAAGGGTTGGTCACAGCAAAGGTGCTCGCGGCCACGCTGACCAGCAACGCGCCCCGCGCCAGTCGCCCTCTGCGCGAGCCCGGCGCCATCGCCCAGGCCGCAGCGAGAGGCAGGGCCAGCAGCAGCGCTGCGGCCTTGCAGCCCAACGCCAGCCCGCCCCACAGCCCCGCCAACGCCGCATCCGGCCAGCGCCCGCTCTGCGCCAGGCGTATGGCAAAGAGCAAAGCCGCCGTGACACAGAGGGCCAGCAGCGCATCGACCGTGCCAAAGTGCGCCTGCTGGACGTGCAGGGGCATGGCGGCGAGGAATGCCGCAGCCAGCAGCCCCGCCCGCCGTCCTGCCAGGCGACAGCCCAGCGCCGCCGCCAGCGCCACCGTGCCCACGTCCGCCAGGCCTGCCACCAGGCGCGCTGTCATCAGGCGGTCCGCCCCGCCCGCCAGCGCCAGCAGGTAGAGCGGCAGGTGGCCGTAGGGAAACTCTGGCGCCACGGCGAAGGGGTCGAGCTGCCCCCAGCTCAACCCCTCCGCCACGCCGACCACGTAGCGCTCATCCGGGTGAGCAGCGATCCCCCCGTCCCAGTCCACGCCGCTCAGCCGCAGTGCGGCGGCGAACAGCAGGACCACGAGTACTGTCATCGGCCAGAGCGATTTGTTGATGGGTTTCCCTCGTCAGCGTTCGCTTATCGCGGGTTGCTATCGCAGATCGCTAATCGCCCGTCGGCCAGAAGCCAGGCTCCACCGAAAAGATGTACACGGAGGGCGGAAAGGCCCCTCGCCACAGCCGCTTCATCATCCGCCTTCTCCCAGCGCGCGGAGCTGCTCCTCGCTGATCATCGGCACGCCCAGTTCCTGGGCCTTGCGGTACTTGGTCCCGCCGGGGCTTTCGCCAACGACCAGGTAACTGGTCCTGGCGCTGACGCTGCCGGTCACTTTGCCGCCACGGGCCTCGATCCAGGCGGCCACTTCCTCGCGCGGCTGCGACAGCGTGCCGGTGATGACAAAGGTCAGGCCGGCCAGCGGCTGTGCGCCGACCGGCGCAGGCCGCTCTTCCGCCAGGCGTACCCCCGCCGCGCGCAACTTGTCCACGATCTGGCGGTGGCGCGGGCGGCTGAACCAGTCCACCACGGCCCCGGCGATGCGCGGACCGATCCCCTCGATGGTCTGCAGCTCTTCCACCCCTGCTGCCGCCAGCGCGTCGAGCGAGCCAAAGTGGCGCGCCAACATCTCGGCCACCGTCCCGCCGACGTAGCGGATGCCCAGCGCCGTCAGCAGGCGGCTCGGCGGGCGATCCTTCGCCGCGGCGATCCCCGCCAGCAGGTTCTCGGCCTTTTTCTCGGCAAAGCCCTCCAGGCCGAGCAGGTCTTCCACCTTTAGCGCGAACAGATCGGCCACGTCTGTGACCAGTCCCTTTTCGACCAGCAAGGCGGCGGTCTTTTCTCCCAGCGTCTCGATGTCCATCGCGCCGCGCGAGGCAAAGTACTCGATGCGCCGCACCAGTTGAGCCGGACAGGCGGCGTTGACGCAGTAATGGGCGACCTCTTCTTCTGGATGCACCGTCGGCTCGCCGCAGACGGGGCAGCGCGTTGGCGGTTCGAAAACCCGCTCCTGGCCCGTGCGCAGGTCGACGATGGGGCCGACAACCTGGGGGATCACGTCGCCAGCCCGCCGGACCAGCACGCGGTCGCCGATGCGGATGTCGCGCTCGGCGATATAGTCGAAATTGTGCAGCGTGGCCCGGCTCACCGTCACACCGCCAATAGAGACCGGCTCCAGCACGGCGTAGGGCGCCAGCGTGCCGGTGCGCCCGACGTTGACACGGATGTCGAGCAGGCGCGTGGTCACCTCGCGGGCGGGGAACTTGAAGGCCATCGCCCCGCGCGGGAAACGCCCGACAATGCCCAGGTCAGCAGCCACACGCAGGTCGTCGATCTTGACCACGACCCCATCTGCCTCATAGGGCAGCGTGTCGCGCAGGCCAATCCACCGCTCGCAGTATGCGGCCACCTCGTCGATTGTTGCCAGGCGGGCAATCTGGGTGGCGACCGGAAAGCCCAGCGCGCGCAAATAGGCCAGGGTCTCCCACTGGGTCGACGGGGGCGCGGGTTCCCCTTCCCAGGCAATCACGTTGTAGCAGAGCAGGCTCAAGGGCCGCTGGGCGGTGAGGCTCGAATCGAGCAGGCGCAGCGAGCCGGAGGCAGCGTTGCGCGGATTGGCAAAGGTCTTGGCGCCCTGCGCTTCCTGGCTGCGGTTGAAGCGCTCGAAATCGGCCAGCGTCATAAAGACCTCGCCGCGCACGACCAGGTAGGGCGGCGGGGTCGGCCCGTCCGGCGCGGCGGGGATGCGCAGGGGCAGGGAGCGCACGGTGCGCAGGTTGGCGGTGACGTCCTCCCCCACCTGGCCGTCGCCGCGGGTGGCTCCCAGCGCAAAGCGGCCGTCGCGGTAGTGCAGCACCACGCTGAGGCCGTCGATCTTGGGCTCGACGACAAAAGCCAGCCGTGTGTCCGGCGGCAGCAGTTTGGAGATGCGCTCGATCCAGGCGCGCAGGTCATCGCCGCTAAAGGCGTTGTCGAGGCTGATGATCGGCGCAGGGTGTGTCACCCGCTCGAACGCCTCGGCGGGCGGCGCGCCAGCCCGCTGCGTCGGCGAGTCGGGGGTCACCAGTTCCGGATGCGCCTCCTCCAGCGCCCGCAGTTCCCGAAACAGCGCGTCGTACTCGGCGTCGCTGATCACCGGCGACGAGAGCACATAGTAGCGATAGTTGTGATAGTGGATCTCTTTTCGCAACTCTTCGATCCGCCGCCGCGCCTCTGCGCTCATCGATTCCCTCCTTCGATCGCGTATCGCGTATCGCGTATCGCGTATCGCGTATCGCGTATCGCGTATCGCTCATCGCGTATCGCTCATCGCTTATGGGTGGTCCACCGGCTGCAGGTAGTTCCCCACCACCCAACCCTGCCGCGCTTCGTCCTGGCGGTCGCGGACGCGCCACCAGACATAGCCGCCGAGCTGGCGCGGCCCGTCGATGACGATAAAGACCTCTCCCTCGTTGCCGATGCCGACGCGCGGGCTGTTCACGTCCGGCTCCTGGCGCATGCTCACACCCGCTCCCTCTGTGCCGCTCACCTGCACATAGTGGCCGATGGCGATTCCCGGCGAGACGGTGGGCGGGGGCGCCGGCGTCTCGGTTGGCGTGGACGTTGGCAGGACCGTCGGCTGCGGCGTCGCCGTCCAGATGATCGGCGTCGGATTGGGACCGCTCAGCGGGCGCAGTCGCAGCGAGTAGACCGCCCACAGCCCGCAGGCCAGCGAAGCCAACAGGAGAACGACCAGCGCCAGCAGCCAGATGTAGGGGGGAATCGATGCCAGGTCGCGCTGCAGATAGCTGTTCGGACGCCGACCGCCCATGTCGCCCTCCTTTTACGGACAGACCATCAGCGAGACATCGTCGATGTAGAGCGCCGACGTCTCATTGTCCCCATCGTTCTGCGTGCCGATGTAGATCGTCACCGTGCGGCCAGCATAGGCGGAGAGATCGTATGCCCGCTGCTCCCAGGCCTGACCGTTCGATGTCCACTTGTCCAGCAGGTAGTAGTTGTTCCACTGGTCGAAGAGGGCGATATAGTGCCAGTCGCCGGGGTCGAGGGCCTCGCCGATGGGGTAGAGCCACAGGCTGAGCTGGGCGCTTCCGCCAGCCGGCAGCGCCATCGTCTGGGCAATGGAGGAGAAGGCATAGACGCCGGGTTGCCCCGGCGGGATGCCGACGCGCATGCTGCGCGCGCCAGAATGGAAGCGCGTCGTGTCATAGACCGCCAGGTTGTTGAGCACCCAGCCGTCGCTGGCCTCGAAACCGCCGTTCACCACAAGCTCCTGGCACTCTCTGGCGGTAGCCACCAGCGGCAGGAAGAGCACAGAGTTCGGCGTGATGACCTGCATCGCAGCCTCTGCCGGGGTTGTATCGACCTGGGCCGTCACGTCCCAGGCACGGGCGCGCACGTCGTACCAGCCCGCTGCCAGCGGTGCGGTCAGGGTATAGCTCCACGTCGCGCTGCCCGTCGCCGTCAGCCAGGCGGTGGCGGTCACCCAGCCCGTGCCGTCCCACCACAGGCCGTCGGCCTGGCGGCGCACGGCGACCTCGACCCGCTCGACGCCCCAGCCGCCATGCGCCGTGCCGCTCAGCAGGGGGAAGCGCAGGTAGATGCCGCCGTCCTGCGGTGAGGTGATCGTCGTCTCCAGCGGCAGCAGGCCGCACGCGCCCAGGAAATCGAGCGCGCGCCCCATCACTTCGGCGCGCCGCGCTGTCTCGATGGTCTCGAAAGGAAAGCCGAAATAGACCAGCCGCTGGCAGCCGTTCGCGTACTGGATCGCCGCTGTGCCGCCCGCGCCGCCGCTGTAGATGAGGGCAGCCTGCGCCCCGCCCAGCGGCGTCAACTGGTCGGGGTAATCGGCGTTGTACAGCGTGTCGAAGCGAAAAGCGGGCAGCCCGGCAAAAATCCGCCCGGCGACGGGCGCCACCTGGTACGTCGCGGCGTCGTCGCCGGCATAGGCCGCCCGCAGGTAGGTGTTGTAGAAAGCGCGGTCGCTGCTGCTGCCCAGATGGTCCAGGTCCCAGCCGATCTCGGCGCCGCTGATGAACAGCGAGCCGCCGCCGTCGATGAACGTCTTGAGCAGCCCCTGCTCGGCCGCGCTCAGCGTCTCGTCCTGCGTCGACTCCTCGCCAACGATCCAGTCCACAATGCCATAATCGAGCAGGCTGACGTCGCCGCTCTCCACAGCCTCGTTGCTGGCGCTGTCGAAGGGATAGGAGATGGCCCAACCGTGCTGGATCACATAATCGTAGCGGTTCATCTGTCCCAGGAACATGCGCATGTGGGTCTGGGCAGTAGGAGCGTAATAGTCGGGCACGAGCATGTAGCGGTCGAGGCGGTCAAAGCCGCTGACCAGGAGGATCGACGGCGCGCTGCCGACGCGCACCGCCAGCGTCTCGGTGGGGAACGACTCGCCGCCGGCGTTGGTCGCCGTGACGCGCACAAAGAGAAGCTGGCCCGTCGGCAGGCCGCTCAGGTCAAACGACGTGCCGGCCACGGCGACGCCGTTCGACCAGCCGATGCCGTTGGTGCTGGTATAGACGCGGTAGCCGGTGGCCGCATCCCCCCCAATGGCGTTGACAGGGGAGGGTCGCCAGCGCAGGCGCACTGCCCCGCCGCCCAGGTTCTGCGCCGCCAGATGGGTCGGCGGCTCGGGCAGAAGATGAGCAGCAACGCCGTCCTTCTGGGCAAAGTAGCGGACAATGCCCTGGTAGATCGCCCGCGCGGCGAGCAGCTCAAAGGCCGGCTCCTTCAGCGCGTCCGTGTCGCCGGGGTGGTCGTGGTAGGCCACTTCGATCAACGCCCCTGGCAGGGCCACCGCCGGATCGGGGTCGTACAGCTCGCGCAGCTCGCCCAGGTTCATCGCTCCCGTCGAGGCGGGCCAGGTGGGGTCCCACCCGGCACGCAGGTCGTTGACCAGCTCGTTGTGGATGGCGTCGCGCAGCGCCGCGCTTCCCGGCGTGACCGGCCTGCCCGCGCCGTTGTGGATGAAGCTGATCGTCCCGCGCGAGGTTGTCTGGTAGCCGCTGATGCCGTTGGTGTGCCAGGAGACGTAGACGGCGTCCTCGCCCGTGCCGGCGTGCTCCCAGCGGGCATAGATGGGCCGGGCGACGACGTCGCCGTCAGCGGCGGGCATGCCCATGCGCTGGGTGTAGTAGTAGGCCGCCGTCTCCCACCACGGCGTGTTGGGCGGGTAGGGAGCGCTGGTGACGATGCCGCTCAGGCTGGAGAACGTGCCGCCGCCGATGCGCACGGCGTCGGCGATGACCACGGTACCTGTGGCGCTCGACCGGTTGGTCAGCGTCAGGCGGGGCGCCGTCCCGGCCAGGAAGCCATACGTGCCCAGATAGTGCCAGGTGGAGCCGTGATGGCGCTGGTCGACCGTGACCGTCGTCTCGCCGCCGGCGTGGTGGACGGTGTAGCGGGCATCGGCGGCGCGGTTGGTGCCGGGCCGGTACCAGACATAGACGGCGTACTGGCCGTCGGCGGGCAGCGCGACGGTCCAGGTGACGCTGGCCGTCGGCGTGCTGACCACCGTCGAGGCCCAGCGGTAGTCGCTGCCATAGCCGCTGCCGGTGGTCGTGTTCCATGTGCCGCTGGTGGCAAAGCCGCCATCCCCGTCGTCGACGACCGCCTCGGCGCTGTTCATGTCCCGCTCGCGCACGGGGATGACCGTCGCCCCGGCGTTCCACAGGTACTGCAGCAGGTACTGGTTGACCGCCTCGGCGTTATTGAAATCCTCGATGATCGGGCCGACGTAGGGCGGGTTGGGATAGGGCGGGCGCTGGGTGCGCCAGCCGTTGACCGTGCTGTTCCACAACCAGCCGTGGCCAGCGCTGACATAGACCGTCTTGCCGGAGAGCGCCCCCTGCGGCTGGCCCTGGCCGGACGCGGGGGGCTGGCCGATGTAGGCTGGCGTGGGCATCTCCTCGCCGCTGGCGACGGTCTCTTTGCGCGGGGCGTCGAGCGGCGGCAGGAAGGAGGCCAGGTCGACAAAAGCCCCGGCGTCAGCGTCCCAGGTCTGCACGTACAGCTCCTGCCAGTTCAGCGGCTCCAGCGTCCAGGCGATCTGCTGCTCGATGATTTCCAGCGTCTCAGCATCGAGGCGGGCCAGCGCTTCGGGCGGCAGGCGCAGTCGCACGGTCACCCGTCCATCGGCAGACACATCCAGCCCGGCCAGTTCCGTCCCGGCCGGGATGGCCGACCACAGGCCCTGGGCGCGCTCGCTTGCAGTTGGCCCGGCCAGAAGCGCCGCCAGCCAGTCTGCCGGCCTCTCCCCGGCGGGTCGTTCCACTCCTACCGGCCCGGCTGTGGACCAGAAGACAAGAGGGGGAGGGGGATCGGTAGCATAGGAAACAGAAGGGAGGGCAGCAAGGAAAAGGGCCAGCAGGCCCAGGCAGAGCGCGCCCTGGAAAAGCCGTCTTGGGGCCGCAGCCTGCCTTTCTCCCAATCGTACCATAGCCATTTCCCTCCTCAACTCCGGGCGCCGGCGCGGCGGCGCTTTGACCAGGCCAGCACCTCCTCCGCGCTGCGGCTGTTGAGCACGTCCGCTGCCATAGCCCAGCCACGGCGGGCCGTGGCGACGCCAAAGAGCAGCACGTCGAACCCCGCCGGGTGGTGAGCATCCGAGCTGATCGCCAGCTTTACGCCCAGCTCGACGGCGCGGCGGATGTGGACATCGTCCAGGTCGAGCCGGTCGGGGTGGGCGTTGACCTCGATGGCCGTTCCCGTCTCGGCAGCGGCGCGCAGCAACGCCTCCATGTCCAGATCGGCCCCTTCCCGCCGGCCGATCAGGCGCCCGCTGGGATGGGCCAGGATATCGACGAGCGGGTGGCGGACAGCGGCGATGGCGCGGGCGGTGAACTGGGCGCTGTCCTGCCGCAGGCCGCTGTGTACGGCTGCAACGACCAGGTCGAGTTCGGCCAGCGCCTCGTCGGGCAGGTCGAGCGAGCCGTCGTTTCTGACCTCGACCTCGACGCCGGCCAGGAGGCGGAAGGCGCCTCCCATGCGGCGGTTGACCTCTTCGATCTCGGCCCGCTGGCGGCGCAGGTCGTCGGCGGAAAGGCCGCGGGCCACCCCCAGCCCGTGCGAGTGATCCGTCACCAGGGCGTACTCCAGGCCGCTGCGACGCGCTGCCTGGGCCATCTCCAGCAGCGAGTTCTGCCCGTCCGACCAGGTGGTGTGAAACTGAAAATCGCCGCGCAGGTCGCTCCGTTCGATCAGGCGCGGCAGGCGGCCTTCCAGCGCGGCCTCGATCTCGCCGCGGTCCTCGCGCAGCTCGGGCGGGATCAGCGGCAGGCCCAACGCCGCATAGACCGCCTCCTCGTCGGCGCAGAGCAACTCGCTGCCGTCCTGCCGCTTGAGCGCGTACTCGCTGAGCGAAAAGCCGCGTTCGAGGGCCAGGCCGCGCAGGCGGATGTTGTGCAGTTGGCTGCCGGTAAAGTACTGCAGGGCCGTCCCCCAGCGCGAGGGGGGCAGCACCCGCAGGTCGGCCTGCACGCCGCTGGCGGTGCGGATCGAGGTCTTGGTCGTTCCGCTGAGGAGCACCTCGGCCACTTCGGGCAGGCTGCGGAAGCGAGCCATCACCGGCTCGGGGTCCTCCGCTGCCACCAGCAGGTCCAGGTCGCCGACCGTCTCGCGCATGCGGCGCAGGCTGCCGGCGGGCTCGGCCTGCACGACGCCGGCCAGCTCGCGCAGCGGCAGCAGGAGGCGATAGGCCAGCTCCCAGGCGACGCCGAGGGGCAGGCGGGCGCTGCGTCGCCTGAGCGCCTCGATGCCCGCCAGCACTTTTTGTTCAGAGCGGGCGCCCATGCCGGGCAGCGACTGCAACCTGCCGGCCCGCGCTGCTGCTTCCAGTTCGTCGATGGAGGTGATGCCCAGTTTCTGCCAGAAGAGCGCCGCCTTGCGCGGGCCAACGTCGGGAATCTGGAGCATAGCCACAACGCCGGGCGGCACTTCGCGCTGGAGCTTCTCATAGGCGGCCAGGTGGCCGGTGCGCATCAGTTCGTCGATCTTGGCGGCCAGCGTCTTGCCGATGCCGGGCAGCTTTTCCAGACCGCCCTCCTGCCACACCTCGGCCAGCGGACGGCCCAGCGCAGCGATGGTCTCCGCCGCGCGTCGATAGGCCATCACGCGGTGATAGTCCTGGCCCTGGATGTCCAGCATGTCGGCCATGCCGGACAGGATGGCCGCCACCTGCTGATTCTCCATCCCCTCTCCCTCATTTTCCATTATACCCTCATCCTCTTGCTTGACAATGCCCTTGCCCTCAGGTATGATTGTCGCGTCATGCGCTACTACCATGCTGCCGGCAACATGCACATCCACACCGTCTACTCGGACGGGAGCGGCACGCATGCCGACGTCGCCCGCGCTGCGGCACGGGCCGGCCTGGATTTTGTCATCACCACCGATCACAACGTCTGGGTAGAAGGTGTCGAGGGGTACTATGACGGCCTGTTGCTGCTGGTGGGCGAGGAAATCCACCACGTCCGCCGCGACCCGCAGGCCAACCACCTGCTGGTCTATGGCGCCGAGAGCGAACTCTCGACCTGGGCTGCCGATCCGCAGGCGCTGATCGACGAGGCCAACCGCCGGGGCGCGCTCTGCTTTCTGGCCCATCCGGTCGAACGGCCCAGTCCCATCGGGCCGGACCTTCCTGCCATCCCGTGGGTCGATTGGGACGTGAGCGGCTATGCGGGCATCGAGCTATGGAACACCATGTCCGAATTCAAGGGGCTGCTGTGGAGTCGCCTGGCGGCGGTCATCTACAGCTACATGCCCGGCCTGGGCCTGCAGGGACCCTACCGCGCCACGCGGCGGCGATGGGATCGGCTGCTGGCGGCGGGGAAGAGAGTGACGGCCATTGGCGGCGCGGACGCCCATGCCACCTTCTACCGGCTGGGTCCGCTGGGACGGGTGATCTTTCCCTACGAGACGCTCTTCCGCTGGGTCAACACCCATCTCTTGCTGGAGCAGCCGTTGCGCGGCGAGCTGGAGGAGGACAAACACACCATCTACAACGCCCTGCGCGCCGGGCGCACGTGGGTGGCCTATGACCGCATTGCCCCCAGCAAGGGATTTCGCTTCCAGGCGCGCAGCGGGGCGGAAACGGCGACGATGGGCGAGGAGTTGGTGCGCGCAGGGGCGGTTGTACTGGAAGTCGAGACGCCGCAGCGGGGGACGATCCGCCTGTTGCGCGACGGGCGCGTCGTTGCCCGCGCTGTGGGCAAACGCCTGACGCTGACAACGGGCGAGCCAGGCGTCTACCGCGCCGAGGTATGGCGTGCCTTTCGCGCCCAGCAGCGAGGCTGGATTTTCAGCAGCCCGATCTATGTGCGCTAAGTCTATTTCTTGCCGGGGCCGATCTCGTAAAAGTCCCTGTTCTTCTGCACCGCGTCCGCGTACTCTGCCGGCACATCATCCTGGTGGAAGATAGCCTCGTGGGGGCAGGCTGCCTCGCAGGAGCCGCACTCGATGCACTCCTCCGGGTCGATGTAGTAGGTGGGCCATTCGGGGTCGCCGTCGACAGAGTGGATGGCTTCCACAGGGCAGACATCAGCGCAGGCACCGGCCCGCTGGCACAGAGATGTGATCACGTACGCCATGCTTCACCTCCGGGGACGAATCTGGAGGCGATTGTAAACCGATCGGGGATTTTGTCAAGGCATGCTGAAGAAGAGGGTTCGTGGCAGAACGCCAACGTGGGGCATCCCTTGCCCGGCGGGGGTCTGTGACCCCCACCAGTGGAGGCCGCCGGGTCACAGACCCGGCGGGAGCAGGGCGGGCGGAGCGCTCTATCCTTTCGCTTCGAAGCCCCAAAAACCACAGACAACACGGAACTGCATGGCATCCTTCCCAACCCGCCACCAGGCGGTCCCTAGAGCAGCCTCTCCAGCCCGCCACCACGCGACCCACTCGGAGACCAGCATCGATAAGCGATGAGCGATAAGCGATGAGCGATAAGCGATAAGCGATAAGCGATGAGCGATAAGCGATAAGCGATAAACGATGAGCGATAACCGATTCCCCCCCCTGGCAGGACTGGTCATCGGCATCCTGGCGGCGTCGACGGCCTCGACATTCATCCGGCTGGCGCAGGGCGAGATGCTCTCGCTGGCCATCGCTGCCTGGCGGCTGACGCTGGCCTCGCTCATCCTGGCGCCTTTTGCCCTGGCGCTGCGCTGGCAGGAGCTGCGCAGCCTGACGCGGCAGGAGTGGCTGTTGGCGCTGGCGTCGGGGGCGCTGCTGGCGCTGCACTTTGCCTCGTGGATCACCTCACTGGCGTTGACCTCGGTGGCGGCGTCGGTGGTGCTGGTCTCGACCAATCCCCTCTTTGTCGGCGTCGCCTCCTACTTTCTCTTCAAAGAGCGGCCTGGGCGGGCGATGGTCGTCGGCCTGATCGTGGCCGTGGCGGGCTCGGCGGTCATCGGGCTGGGCGACCTGGGGCAGGGCCAGGATTCGCTGGTCGGCGACCTGCTGGCGCTGCTGGGCGGGATGGCGGGGGCGGGCTATTTCCTGATCGGGCGGCGGCTGCGGGCGCGGCTCTCGCTGCTGGGGTATGTATTCCCCGTCTACAGCACGGCGGCGGTGCTGCTGATGGCGCTGGCGCTCATCACCGGCGCACCGCTGACCGGCCACTCGACGGTCACCTGGCTGTGGCTGCTGCTGCTGGCGCTGGGGCCACAGATCGTCGGCCACTCCTCGCTGAACTGGGCGCTGCGCCACCTGACGGCAACCTATGTCACCCTGGCGGCGCTGGGCGAGCCGATCGGCTCGGCGCTGCTGGCGCTTCTGGTCCTGGGCGAACCGCCCACCCTGGCGGCGCTGGTCGGCGGCGGGCTGATCCTGGCCGGCATCGCCATCGCCAGCCAGTCCAACATATCCACAGATCATAGAGCGGAGAAATAGGTGTGCCGGGCTTCAAGCCTGGCGGGCCCTTTATCGTGAAAAGTCATTTGGCTGACGGGAACAATGACACTTGCCAACAAGGCCGGTCGGCTATATAGTGCAAGAGGGGTTGTCTCAACGTGGGAGAGGAAGGAAGAAAGGACAAACCAGACCTGCCGTGCTGTTGAGGACCGTGCGCCGGTTCTTGAAATCAGTGTATCCACCTGAGGAGGCTGCTCCTGATGACAGTGAAATTGCCAAACCTGCTGACTGACAAACAACTGGACCGTGACTTGATCATCCAGGTCGAGCCGGACTGGCACAAGCTGGCGACGTGCCTGCAATGTGGCACGTGTACCAGCTCCTGCCCGGCCGCCACGTTGATGGACTATGGGCCGCGACAGTTGTGGGAGATGCTGCGGCTGGGTCTGCGCGACCAGGTGCTCAACAGCCGCACCTTCTGGCTGTGTACGCAGTGCTACGCCTGCCAGGTGCGCTGCCCGCGCGGCATCTCCATTGCCGAGACGATGCGCAACCTGCGCGAGTGGGCCGTCGCCAACGAGCACGGCGTGCCGCCGGCGCTCCTGACCATGCGCGACAACGTCAACGCTTCCTACAACATCCTCAACGAGGACAACCAGAACCACCTGATCTGGGCGCAGAATCTCGATCCCCAGCCGGCGCAACTGAAGGAGGTGCGCAAGGGGCAGGCCGAGGTGCTGTTCTACACCGGCTGCGTCTCGGCCTTCTACCCGATGGCCTACACCATCCCCCAGGCATTGGTGCAGATCATGGAGCGGATCGGGATAGAGTACACCACCCTCGGCGGCGAGGAATGGTGCTGTGGCTATCCTCTCTATGGCGCGGGGATGAAGGGGGAGATGGAAAAGCTGGCCCGGCACAACATCGAGCAGGTGCGGGCCATCGCGCCCCGCTATCTGGTCGCCTCCTGTTCCTCCTGCTACCACACCTGGCACCACCTGTACGACGACTATGCCGACGGGCCGTTCGAGTTCGAGGTGCTGCACGCCAGCCAGTTCCTGGCCCGCCTGATCGAGGAGGGGCGGATCAGGCTGGGCGAACTGCCCTGGGTGGTTACCTATCACGATCCGTGCGACCTGGGCCGCAAGGGCGGCGTGTTCGACGAGCCGCGCGCGATCATCACCAGCATCCCCGGCATGACGCTGCGCGAGATGGTGAACAACCGGGAGAACGCGATGTGCTGCGGCGGCGGCGGCGACATCGCGATGATGGAGGCTGACGTCTCAGAGCAGATCGCCATGCGGCGGCTGGCCCAGGCCGTGGACACCGGCGCCGAGGCGATCATCTCCTCCTGCCAGCAGTGCAAGCGCACGCTGCTGCAGGCAGCGCGCAAGTCCAGGACGCGCATGCGTGTGCTGGATGTCACCGAACTGGTCTGGCAGGTGATGGAGAAGTAGCGTCTCGCGGCTCGCGTCTCGCATATCGCTTATCGCGTATCGCGTATCGCCCAAGTCCCGACGGTCGGCGATGAGCGATAAGCGACAAGCGATCGGCGATGAGCGATAAGCGATGAGCGATCCACGATAAGCATGAGCGATCCACGATAAGCGATCAGCGATACGCGATACGCGATAAGCGATAAGCGATACGCGATACGCGATCAGCGATACGCGATACGCGATAAGGAGGTTCCTCTCAATGACAACTGAAGAGCCAAGAATCGGCGTCTATGTTTGCGAGTGTGGCATCAACATCGGCGCTGTCGTCGACGTGCCGGACGTGGCCCGCTTCGCCCAGAGCCTGCCCAACGTCATCATTGCCCGCCCTCACCGCTACACCTGCTCCGAAGCCGGGCAAGAGATGATCAAGCAGGATATTCGCGAGTACAACCTCAACCGCGTGGTGGTGGCCTCCTGCAGCCCGCGCATGCACGAGGGCACCTTCCAGAACGCCGTCGCCTCCGCCGGCCTCAATCCCTACTACTTCCAGATGGCCAATATCCGCGAACACGTCTCGTGGGTAGTGAAGGACAAGGAGCAGGCCACAGTCAAAGCCAAGCGGCTGGTCCTGGCCGCCGTGAACCGGGTGGCGCTGCAACAGCCGCTGGAGGTGCGCAAAGAGAGCGTCACGCCGGCAGCGCTGGTCGTCGGCGGGGGCATCGCTGGCATCCAGGCGGCGCTCAACATCGCCGAAGCGGGCTACCCGGTCTACCTGGTCGAGCGCCGGCCCTCCATCGGCGGCCACATGGCCCAGTTGGACAAAACCTTTCCGACACTCGACTGTAGTACCTGAATCCTCGGCCCCAAGATGATGGATGCCGGTCGGCATCCTAACATTCACCTGCTGACCTACGCCGAGGTGGACGAAGTTTCTGGCTATGTGGGACACTTTCACGTCAAAGTGCGCCAGCGCCCCCGCTACGTGGACGTGAACCTCTGCACCGGCTGCGGGGCCTGCGCCGAAGCGTGCGTCTTTAAGAAAGGCGTGCCCAACGAGTTCGACGCCGGGCTGAGCCGCCGCCGCGCCGCTTATGTGCCGATGAACGGCCAGGCCGTACCGCTCAAGGCGGTGATCGACGACAAGGCCTGTCTTTTTCTGACGCGCGGCAAGTGCACCCAGGCCTGCCTGGAAGCCTGTCCCACCCGCGCGATTGATTTCGAGCAGAAGGAGCAGATCGTCGAACTCGACGTCGGGGCGATTGTCATCGCCACCGGCTTTGAGATGTTCGACCCGCGGCGCCTCTCTGCCTTCTCCTACGGCAAATCGCCCGACATTCTGGACGGCCTGCAGTTCGAGCGCCTCTCCAGCGCCACCGGGCCGACACAGGGCGAGATTCTCACTTCCGCCGGCAAAAAGCCGGAGCGGGTGGCGATCATCCACTGCGTGGGCAGCCGCGACGCCAACGCCAACCGCTACTGCTCGCGCGTCTGCTGCATGTACGCCCTCAAGCACGCCCACCTGGTGCGCGACAAAACCGGCGCCGAGGTCTTTGAGTTCTATATGGACATCCGCGCTTTTGGCAAGGACTATGAAGAGTTCTACGAGCGCGTCCAGGAGGAAGGGGTCTATTTTGTGCGCGGGCGCGGCGCCGAGGTGCAGGTGCGGGAAGGCGGCCAGCTCGTGGTCAAGGCCGAGAACACCAACCTGGGCATCCCGGTCGAGGTCAAGGTGGACATGGTCATCCTGGCGACGGCAATGGAGCCTCAGCCCGACGCGGACAAGGTCGCGCCGATCTTTGGCATCAGCCGCAGCGCCAGCGGTTTCTTCCAGGAAGCCCACCCCAAGCTGCGTCCCTTCCACACCAACACCGATGGCGTCTTCCTGGCCGGGGCCTGCCAGTCGCCCAAGGACGTACCCGATACGGTAGCCCACGCCAGCGCCGCCGCTGCCGAGGTGCTATCGCTCTTTGGCCGCGGCGAGGTGATCATCTCGCCGACCACGGCCCAGGTCATCACCGAGAAGTGCGTCGGCTGCGGCGACTGCGTGCTGGTCTGCCCCTACAGCGCCATCTCGCTGGTGGAGGGCAAGTCTTCCGTCAACGCCGCGCTGTGCAAGGGCTGCGGCACCTGCGTCGCCACCTGTCCGTCCGGCGCCATCGAGGCGCTGCACTTTACGGACGAGCAAATCGTCGCCCAGATCGAGGGGGTGCTGGCATGGTAGAGTTCGAGCCGCGAATTGTCGCTTTCATGTGCAACTGGTGTTCCTACGCGGGGGCCGACAACGCCGGCGTGGCGCGGCTGCCCTCGCCGCCCAACATCCTGCCCATCCGCGTGATGTGCTCCGGCCGCGTCTCGCCGGAGATGGTGCTGCGCGCTTTCCGCGCCGGCGCCGACGGCGTGTTGGTGATGGGCTGCCACCTGGGTGACTGTCACTACGACAGCGGCAACCACCGCACCCTCAAGCGCATGCCGCTGCTGCGCAATCTGCTGGGATATGTCGGCATCAACCCGGAGCGGCTCAGACTGGTCTGGGTTTCGGCCTCGGAAGGACCGCGCTTTGCCCAGGTCACGACCGAGTTCACCGAAAAGATCCGCCAACTGGGCCCCCTTTCGGCAGAGGTGAGCCATGACTGAGACGAGCCTGCTTGCAGAAATCCGCCAGGCGGTGAGCGAAAGCCTCGACCGCCTGGATGGCGTGATCGCCCTGCGACGGTCGGGCACGGGCGTCGCCCCCCATCTCTTCCAGCGCGGCGACGACCTGAGCGAGTTGGTGATCGAGCCCAAGTACCCGCTTATGACCGTCGTCTCGCGGCTGCACAAGCGCTTTCCCGAAATCCGCCTGGGGGTGGTGGCGCGCGGCTGTGACGAGCGCGCCTACGTCGAGATGGCCAAGCGCAACCAGATCGACCCGCAACGGCTGACGATCATCGGCTTTGCCTGCACGGCCGAGGAGGCCCAGGAGTGCTATTGCAGCCAGCCCTATCCGCAAAAGCTGGTCGTCGGCCAGCCGGCTCCCGCCGGGCCGGTCAACCCCCTGGTGGCCGAGTACGACGCGCTCTCGCGGGAGGAACGGTTCGAGTTCTGGAGACGCCAGTTCGTCAAATGCATCAAGTGCTACGGCTGCCGCAACATCTGCCCGGAGTGCTTTTGCGAGGCCTGCGCCATGGAGGACGCGGCCTGGGTGGAGCCGGGCCTGCTGGCCCCGCCCTTCCCCACCTTCCACCTGATCCGCGCCATGCACATGGCCAGCCGCTGCGTCGCCTGCCGCGAGTGCGAGCGCACATGCCCGGCCCACATCCCGCTGACGGTGCTGTACGACCTGATGCGGCGCGACATGGAGGCGCTGCTGGGCTACGTCCCCGGCGCTGACATCGACGCCGAACCGCCGCTGTCGGTCAAGCTGGACAAGGTGCCCCTGCGCCAGGACGTCGGCGTCTAGCCAGGAGAACAGGCCCTGACGAGGAGAAAGAGCATGGAATACAAGAATGTCGAGACAACCTGCATCTACTGCGGCTGTGGCTGCGGCCTCTACCTGGAGGTGCTCGACGGCCGCGTTATCGGCGTCTGGCCAGACAAAATGCACGCCGTTTCCCAGGGGAAGCTGTGCATCAAGGGCTGGAACATCAGCGCCTTCCTGGACCATCCCGACCGGCTGACGAAACCCATGATCCGGCGGGATGGCCGCCTGGTCGAGACGTCGTGGGACCAGGCGCTGACGCTGGTGGCAGAGCGGCTCAACGCCATCAAGGCCGAGAGCGGCCCCAACAGCATTGCCTTCCTGACCTCGGCCAAATGCACCAACGAGGAAAACTACCTGCTGCAAAAGCTCGCCCGCGCGGTGATCGGCACCAACAACGTCGACCACTGCGCCCGTCTCTGACACGCCCCCACGGTGGCCGGTCTGGCCGCCGCATTCGGGAGCGGAGCAATGACCAACTCGATCCCCGAGTTCGAGACGGATACCAACTGCTTCCTGATCATGGGGTCGAACACCTCAGAGGGACATCCGCTGATCGCCAGCCGCATCATGAAGGCGAAAGAGTCGCGGGGAGCCAGGATTATCGTCATCGACCCCCGCGACACCCAGATGGGCCGCATTGCCGACCTCTACCTGCCCTTCCGCCCCGGCACGGACGTGGCGGTCCTCAACGGGCTGATGAACGTCATCATCAGCGAGGGGCTGGAGGACAGGGAGTTTATCGCCACGCGCACGGAGAACTATGACGAGTTCAAAGCGGTGGTGGAGCAGTTCACCCCAGAGCGGGTCGAAGAGATCAGCGGCATCCCTGCCGACAAACTGCGCCAGGCGGCGCGTCTCTACGCCACCCACCGCCCCTCGGCCATCGTCTATGCCATGGGCATTACCCAGCACACCACCGGCACCGATAACGTCAAGAGCTGCGCCAACCTGGCCATGCTGACCGGCAACCTGGGCATCCCCGGCGGGGGGGTCAACCCGCTGCGCGGGCAGAACAACGTGCAGGGGGCGTGCGACATGGGCGGCCTGCCCAACGTCTACCCCGGCTACCAGGCGGTCACTTCGCCCGACGTGCAGCAGAAATTCCGCGACGCCTGGGGCAGCACATCGGACCTGGAGGTGGGGCTGACAGTGACCGAGATGGTCAACGCCGTCGGCGACGGCCGCGTGCAGGCGCTGTTTGTGATGGGCGAAAACCCCATGGTAGCCGATCCCGACATCCATCACGCCCGTCACTGCCTGGAACAGGCTGGCTTCCTGGTCGTGCAAGACATCTTCCTCAGCGAGACCGCCGCGATGGCCCACGTTGTCCTGCCTGGCGCCGCCTTTGCCGAGAAGGACGGCACCTTCACCGCTACCGACCGGCGGGTGCAGCGCGGGCGCAAGGCAGTCGAGCCGCCGGGCGAGGCCAGGGCCGACTGGGAAATCCTCTGCGATCTGGCGCGGAAGATGGGCGCCAGGGGATTCGATTTCACCTCGCCCCAAGAGATCATGGAAGAGATCGCCCGCCTGACCCCCAGCTATGGCGGCATCCGCTACGAGCGGCTGGAAGAGCTGGGCTTTTTGCAGTGGCCGTGCCCGACCCCCGACCACCCCGGCACGCCCTACCTGCACAAGGGCAAGTTCTCGCGCGGACTGGGCCACTTCCACGCTGTCGACTTTAAGGAAGCGGCAGAGCTGCCCGATGACGAGTACCCCTTCACCCTGACCACGGGGCGGATCATGTTCCACTTCCACACCGGCACAATGACCCGCCGCAGCGAAAAACTGCACCAGGAAGTGCCGGAGGCTTACGTGGAGATGCACCCGGACGACGCCGCCCGCATCGGCCTGAACGGCGGCAGGCGCGTGCGCGTCAGCAGCCGCCGTGGGCAGATCGAGCTGGGCGTGCGCGTCACCAGGCGCATCAAGCCCGGCATCGTCTTTATCCCCTTCCACTTTGTCGAAGCCGCAGCCAACGCGCTCACCCACGCGGCGGTGGACCCCATCGCCAAGATCCCCGAATACAAGGTCTGCGCAGTCAAGGTGGAGCCTGTCTGAGCGGGGGGAGGGTAACCCTCCTGAGGAGAGGGACGGTTTTGAACAAGTGGGGGCAAAACCGTGATGAGGGAGGCGGGTATCAACCGATTCGCACGTATGGACATCTGCTTTGCTTTGTCTATCCCTTTCCATTTCCTGCAGGAGGAGCCTATCTATGAGCGCTGACCTTCAGATTGACGCCTTTCCGCCGGCAAAAATGGCCGCACGGATGGAGGATGTGGGCGTCACCAAATCCAAACTCAACATCTGGACCATGTTCGTCCTGGCGATCCTGGCCGGTGCTTTCATCGGCACAGGGGCCATCTTTTGCACCACCGTGCTGGCCGGCCTGGGTTCGGCGGGCGTTGCCTACGGCATCCAGCGCCTGCTGGGTGGCCTGGTCTTTTGCCTCGGCCTCATCGCCGTCGTTGTCGCCGGCGCCGAGCTGTTCACCGGCAACAACCTCATCATCATGGCCTTTGCCAACCGCAAAGTGACCATTGGCGCCCTGCTGCGCAACTGGGCAGTGGTGTATACCGGCAACTTTGTCGGCTCGATCCTGGCCGCCCTGGTCATGTTCCTGAGCCGCCAGTTCACTTTTGGCTCCGGCGCCGTCGGGCTGACTGCGCTGACCATTGCCAACGCCAAGTGCGGGCTGAACTTTTGGTCGGCCTTGATGCTGGGCATCATGTGCAACGCCCTGGTCTGCCTGGCCGTGTGGATGTGCGCCTCGGCCCGCTCCACCACCGACAAGATCCTGGCCATCCTCTTCCCCATCTCCTGCTTTGTCGCGGCGGGGTTCGAGCACAGCATCGCCAACATGTATTTCATCCCCATCGGCCTGTTCATCAAGGCAGGGGCGCCGGCAGCCTTCTGGGAGGCCATCGGCAAGACAGCGGCCGATTTCGGCAACCTGACCTGGGCGAACTTCTTCATCCGCAACCTGCTGCCGGTGACCATCGGCAACATCATCGGCGGGGCCGGCTTCGTCGGCCTGGTCTACTGGTTCACCTACCTGCGGCCGCAGCGGGTGGTACAGGTGGCCAAAGAGGCAGCGGTGCACATCCTGATCGTCGATGACGATCCCGACTTTGTCGATCTGACCCGCGCCATCCTGACCAAGGAGGGCTACAAGGTCTCCACAGCCGCCAGCGGCGACCAGGCGCTCGCGGCGATGAAAGCGCAAAAGCCCGACCTGGTCCTGCTCGACGTGATGATGGCCACGCCGCTGGAAGGCGTCGGCGTGGCGCGTCAGATGGCGGAGGACCCCGCCCTGAAGGCCGTGCCCGTCATCATGATCTCGAGCATCGACAGCACAGAGTACCGCGAGCTGCTGCCAGACAGCCTGCACATCCCCGCGGACGCCTGGATCAACAAGCCGGTGGTCCCGGAGAACCTGCTGCACACCATCCGCCGATTCCTGAGCTGAGTGGCCTGGCTTTACTACCCTCCCGCCGGTTGGAAAGGCCCAAGCCTGCGGGAGGGTAGGCACATCCGTCTGCGGTTGTTTCGTGTCCAAAAAGGAGCAGGACGATGGACAAAGCCACACGCATTCTGGTCGTCGACGACGAACTGGGCATCCGCGAGGGCTGCCGCCGTGCGTTGACCCCTCAGGGCTTTGAAGTCGACGTGGCCGAAAACGCCGCCGTCGGCCTGCGCAAGCTGCGCGAGACTCCCTTCGACGTGCTGTTGCTGGACGTCATGATGCCGGGCATGAGCGGCCTGGAGATGCTGGAACAGGTGCGGCAGTTTGCGCCCGAACTGATCGTCATCATCATCACCGGCTATGCCACCATCGAGATGGCGGTAAAGGCCATCCAGCAAGGCGCTCAGGATTTCATCGCCAAGCCCTTCACGGCCGAGCGGCTGGTGCAGATCATCAACCGCGAGCTGGAGCGGCAACAACTGCGCCGCGAGGCCGCCCGCGCCCAGGCTTTGGAGGAAGAGACCCGCGAGCTTGCCCGCGCCAAGGCCGAGCTGGAGCGTCTGGACGCTATCGAGAGCCGTTTTATGCTGACCCTCGTTCACATCCTGCGCGCGCCCGTGGCTGTGCTGCAAAACTCGGTCCAGCTCATCCTCAAGGGCTACGTGCCGCCAGAGGAACAGCCGGAAGTGCTGGCCCAGGTCGACCGGCGCGCTGGCGAGCTGCTGACGACGCTCGACGACCTGCTGCTGCTGGCCTACCTGAAAGAGGGGATCGGCCTGGCGAAACCCTCTCCCACTTCTTTGGCCGCGACGCTGGAGGAGGCGCTGGTCGAGCTGCGTAACGAGGCCGAGCAGCGTCACATCGCCGTGACGCTCGACCTGGCTGACCAGCCCACCGTCGTGGCAAACCCCAAGCACCTCAAGGCTCTCTGGTGGAACCTGCTGAGCAATGCCATCCGCTATACCCCCCACGGCGGGCAGGTGACCGTCTCGCTGCGGGCAGACGCCGGGCGAGAGCAGGCCATCGGCACCGTGTCCGACACGGGCATTGGCATCCCGCCGGCGGAGATTCCGCACATCTTTGAAGAGTTCTACCGCACGCTCGAAGCCAAAGAGATGCAAGAAACCGGTACGGGCCTGGGACTGCCCATCGTCCAGAAAATCGTCGAGATGTACGGCGGCACGATCGAAGTGGAATCGGAGGTGGGCCAGGGCAGCACGTTCCGCTTCACCCTGCCCCTGGCCCAGAGCGGAGAGTGAGCATGGAGCGCTTTTTCTTTTCCGTACTGGGAGGGCGCCTGCGCGTCGTCCTGATCGCATCCTTTTCCCTGGTCGCCGCGATCACCGTCGGCCTGAACGCCCTGGTCAGTTCGCGGGTCATCACCAGCTATCTGGAAGGGGCTATGGCCGAGCGGGTCGCCCGCGACATGAACCTGGCGACCGTCTTCTACCAGCTCAAGCAGGACGAGATCACCGCCATCAGCCACCGCCTGGTGCTCGACCCGGGGGTGACCGGCAATCTCATCCCGGCCAGCCAGGGCGACAGGCAGGCGATGCAGGCCATTGAGCAGCAGATCGCCAACAAGATCACCGTGCTGGCGCTGGGCGGCACGCACGTGATCGCGGTGCTCGATGCCCAGGGCAATCTGCTGGTTGGTCGGGTCCTTTCGCCAGCCGGCGAGCAAACCGCCATCCTCAACGGGGGCTCCTGGGGCGACCTGCCCATCGTGGCCGAGGTCCTGGCCTCCGCAGAAAGCAGGTCGGGAACCGAGGTCATCCCGGTCGAATTTCTGCGCCAGATCAACCTGGAGGAGCAGGCGCACATCGAACTGCAGCCCACCGAGCGGGCAGCGCCCGAGCCATACGACTCGCGCGAGGGCAGCGCCGGCCTGGCCATTGTCGGCATCTCGCCCGTGATCGACGAAAATGGCACCCTGATCGGTGCCGCCCTCGCCGCCTACATGTTCAACAACGACTTTACGCTGGTTGACCGCATCAAGGAGGCGGCCGGCATCGATACCGTGACCCTCTTTTTCGGCGACCTGCGCATCTCGACGAACGTGCGCAACGAGGACGGCACGCGCGCCGTCGGCACGCGGATCTCGCGCGAGGTCTATGACGTGGTGCTGATCCAGAACCGCGATTACGTCGGGCGGGCTTATGTGGTCAACGACTGGTACATCAGCCGCTATGCCCCGCTGCACGATCATGCGGGGCACGTGACCGGCATTCTCTATGTCGGCGCCCGCGAAGCGGACTTTTTGGAACTGGTCAAGACCTTCAACAGCCGCGCCATCCTGATCGCCCTGGTCTGCATCGCCCTGGCCGGCCTCATCGCCATGCCCATCGCCCACCTCATCACCCGCCCCGTCGCCGAGCTGGTGGAGGCCAACCGCCAACTGGCCCACGGCAACCTGAGCGTGCGCGTGCGGCCCTACGGCAAGGGCGAACTGGCTGTGCTGGGACAGTCGTTCAACGCCATGGCCGAAACGCTGCACAAGACCCAGCAAGAGCTGCTGCACAAGGAAAAGCTGGCTTCGATGGGCCAACTGGCCGCCGGCGTCGCCCACGAGATCAACAACCCCCTCGGCACCATCCTGCTCTTTTCCGAAGCCATGCACCGTGAAGCCCCTGAGGGCTCGCCGCAGCGCAACGACCTCAACATGATCATCAAAGAAACCACCCGCTGCAAGAACATTGTCGCCGATCTCTTGAACTTTGCCCGGCAGCAGGAAGTGCTGGCCCAGGAGATGGATGTCCATGCCCTGCTGGAGCGGGCAGTCGAGGCAGTCAGCCACCAGCCGATCTTTGAGCAGGTCCAGATCGTGCGCCAGTTTGCCCCCGGCCTGCCCACGATCCAGGCTGACCCCGACCAACTGCACCAGGTCCTGATCAATCTGCTGAACAACGCCGCCGACGCCATGGATGGCAAAGGGACGATCACGCTGGCCACCCGCGCCGTGGACAACAACTGGGTCGAGATCCGCGTCACAGACACGGGCCGTGGCATCCCGGAGGAAAACCTGGGCAAGCTCTTCACGCCCTTCTTTACGACCAAGCCGCCGGGCAAGGGCACCGGCCTGGGCCTCTCGATCGTCTACGGCATCGTCAAGATGCACCGCGGCCAGATCACGGTCCAGAGCCAGGTGGGAAAGGGGACGACGTTCACCATCACGCTGCCGGTGCGCTTGCTGCGCGAGGGTGGGGAAGCCCGCCCGGCCGCTGATGTCATCGGGTGAAACGGAACACGCAACACGCAACACGTCCTCCAAGGCAGGTGATCTGTGGAAACAGCGCGTATTCTGGTCATTGACGACGAACAAGGCATCCGCGAGGGATGCCGACGCGTGCTCGAGCTAGCGGGCTACCTGGTCGAGACAGCCGCCAGTGGCCAGGAAGGGCTGCGCCACGTCCAGGAGGGCAACTTTGACCTGGTGCTGCTGGACGTGATGATGCCCGACATCCGCGGCGTCGACCTGATCGAGCCGATCCACGACAAGGACCCTGAAACGGTCTGCATCATCATCACCGGCTATGCCACCGTTGAGCTGGCCGTGCAGGCGATCAAAGCGGGGGCGTACGATTTCCTGTCCAAGCCCTTTACTGCGGACGTGCTGTTGATGACCGTGCAGCAGGGGCTGGAACGGCGGCGGCTGTCGCTGGAGGCGCGGCGGGCGCAGGAACTGGAGCGCCAGGCGGCGGAACTGGCCCGCGCCAAAGAGGAACTGGAACGGCTGGACCGCTTCAAGACGACCTTTACGCTGACCGTGGCCCACGAGCTGCGCGCCCCCCTGACCGCCCTGCAGAGCTTTCTGATCGCCATCCTCAAGGGGTACATCTCGCCGGAGGAGCAGCCGGCGATCCTGGAGCGGGCCCTCGGGCGAACGCAGGAGTTGTTGGACCTGGTGGACGACCTGCTGAAGCTGGCCAGAGCAAAGAGCGAGCAGGGGCCCCAAAAGCGACAGGTGCTCTCGCTGGCCGAGCCGCTGGAGAAGGTCTTTGCCCTGCACAAGGCCCAGGCTGACGAGAAGGGGCTGGCCTGCGTCCTGGAGGTCCGCGCCCGCCCGCAGGTGGAAGCCGATCCCGACCAGATGACGCAGTTGTGGACCAACCTCATCTCGAACGGGATCAAGTACACGCCGACAGGGGGTCGCGTGACCGTGACGCTGGATCAGCAGGATGGCTGGGCAGTGGGCTCGGTGGCCGACACCGGCATCGGCATCGCGGCGGAGGACCAGGAGCGCATCTTTGAAGAGTTCTACCGCACGCCGCAGGCCAAGGCGGTCGAAGCGCGCGGCACCGGCCTGGGCCTGCCGCTGGTCAAACGGATCGTCGAGGCCCACGGCGGGACGATCACGGTCGAATCAGAGTTGGGGAAGGGCAGCCGCTTCACCTTCCGCCTGCCCGTGGCCGAATAAGCCGGCCGAGGGCGATCATCAGCCCCCCAGGGGGTGTTCGTAGCAAAAGGATAACTGCCTACGACGCCGACTGAAGTACGACAAGGCACCGCCTCGCCCGTACGCCGCTTGAGCCTTGTCTACCCTCTGTCAACCCGATACTGGCGTGGCCGGTGTTCTGCCCCCTCACCCCACCCCCTGGCCCCGCCCCTCTCCCACAAGCGGGAGAGGGGCGGGGGTAGGGGGTGGGGTGAGGGCCCAGCGCCGCGGACGGTAGTCAGTCACGCAAACGGATAGAGCGCCCCGCCCCCTGCTCCCGCCGGGTCTGTGACCCGGCGGCCCCGCACTGGCGGGGGTCGCAGACTCCCGCCGAGCAGGGGATGCCCCACGTCGGCGTTCTGCCACGAACACCCCCAGGTCCCTCACATTGACAACTTGTTTTGTAACTATTCAGCCCGGGTTGGTGTGGATACCCATAGGACACGGATTAACACGGATACAACGGACTGACACGGATTTTTCTGGATTGATCCGTGCTGATCCGTTTCATCCGTGTTTATCCGTGTGCTAAAGATGCCAGGCTGAACAGTTACCTCATTACGCATCCACATGGATCGTCCGCGTCCACGTCAGGGTGTTGACCTGGCGCGCCCCGTGGCGCAGGAGCAGGCGCGTGACCTCCTCCAGCGTGGCGCCGCTATCGCACAGGTCATCTACCAGCAAAATCCGCCCACCGGCCATCTCGCCCTGGACGGCAAAGGCCCCGGCGACGTTGGCGCGCTTTTGGGCCAGCGTTTTCATCTCCTTCTGCGGCCGGGTCTGCCGCGTTTTGACCAGACAGTTCTTTACCGGCTTGCCCACCGCTTCTGCCAGCGCCTGGCAATAGGCCTCCAGCGGCTGGAACGGGCGCGGGGTGGAGGGCGGCACCGGCACGATGAGCTCAAAGTCGGTCATCTCCGGATGCGCGGCGAAGAGGGCGAGCGTGTGTTCCACCAGCAAGGGCAGCACGGAGCGGTCCTCTTCGTATTTGAGCCGATAGGCCAGGTCGCCGATGCCGCTGCGCTTCCACTCCGCGCCGCGGAAAGAGCTGTGGAAATCCAGATGCAGTGGGCTTCATCCACCGCCATCAGGCTGACCTGTTGGCTGCGCAGGGCGGTCAGGAACGGCACGCTGCGCAGCCGCTCCGGCGCAACGTAAACCAGGCGATACCTGCCCTGGGTCAGGTGGCGCAGGCGGGCGTTCTGTTCGGCTGTGGGCAGGGCGCTGTTGATATAGGTGGCGGCGATGCCGCGCTGTGCGAGCGCGTCCACCTGGTCCTTCATCAGGGAGATGAGCGGCGAGACGACCAGCGTCAGCCCCTGGCGCAGCAGCGCGCTGAGTTGAAAGACCAGCGACTTGCCGGCGCCAGTGGGCATGACGACCAGCGTGTGCCGCCCGGCGAGCAGATGCTCGATGGCTTCGGACTGTCCTGCACGGAAGGAGGGGAAGCCGAAATAGTGTTGGAGAGCGGGGAGAAGAGTCTGCATCCTTCCTCCAAACTCTATCTTAAGCGCTATGCACCGTCTTCTGGTCACTGACCTTGATCGTCACGGCGTAGCCTTCGGCCTCGAACTCGGAACGGATGGCGCGCAGATAGGCCCGAAAGTCGTATTGTTCGTGGGCCTGTTCCAGAGCAAAATCCAGGTCTTCGGAGTAGCGAGGGCTGTCGTACAGGAAACGGAGCGCGGTGCCACCGTGAAAGGCCAGGGGAATCATCGCTTCGGCCCGCTGCAGCGCGCCCAGGATGCGCGCCTGCAGGTACTCGCGCATCACGTTGCGGCCATGCGTTGGTGTGGCGGCGGCACGGACCAGTTCGCCCAGATAGGCTTTCATAGCGTTTCGTACTCCTCCGCCTCGGTGCGGGCCAGTTCCGCCACGAAGGCGGCCACGCGGCGCAGTTTGGGCCTGCCGGACTGTTCGGCCAATTGTTGCAGCGCGTCCAGGTCCAGGCGTTCCAGATTTTGCAGGCGCAGTTCCCGGAGATAGGCCGGACTGTCGGCGGCGGGATGCAGGTAGGCCAGGTCCAGGAGTGCCTTTTCCGGGGTGGCAATGAACGCCTGCTGGCCGGGGCTGACCTCTGCCTGCCGGTAGCCGATGAACCATGCCGCCCTGATATGGCGAAACTCGTAGACGCCAAGGGGTGTCTCCCAGCGCCCAGGCCGCAGCGTCGTGACGCTGGTGACCACCGGCACGACATCGGGAATCAGGCCATAGTGGGCCAGCGCCGCCTGCAGGCTGACATATGAGCCGCGCAGCAGGTGGTTGGCGACCACAAAGGGATGTGGCCTGACCTTTTGGAAGGGCGGGGCCAGGGCATAGAGGCCACGGCGCAAGGAGTACAGGCGGCCGGCCTTTACCCAGCGAGAGAGCTGACGGCGCACGTCGGTCGGGTTGACCGACCCGGCCAGGAGCAGCCCCGTCTCGAAGAGCGGCTCATCGGCGACGGTCTCGAGCAGATGCTCGAATTTCATACGGATAATATACCACAGATGGCAAGTTGATGCAACGCAGCGGCAGAGGCGCAGGCAGTTACCCCAGCCCCCAATTTCTGCTATAATACCCTCTGTGGAACCCGACCTCTTCGAGCGTTACGTCGCCGAGGCATTGGATGCCCTGCCGGAGCAGTTCCAGCGGGCGCTGGACAACGTCGAGGTCGTTGTCGAGGACTGGCCCGACCAGGACGCCATGCGTCGCGCCGGGGTCAGACACCGCTCCCAGCTCCTCGGCCTCTACCACGGCGTGCCGTTGCCCCAGCGGACGCACTATTACACGCTCGTCCTGCCGGACAAGATCAGCATCTACCGCCAGCCGATCATGATGCGCTGCCGCGACTGGGAACAGGTGCGGGCGATGGTACATAGGGTCCTTCGCCACGAGGTCGCCCATTACTTCGGCATCAGCGACGAGCGATTGCACGAGCTGAACGCTTATTGAGAGAACCCCATGCAGGAATTCGTCTGCCCCCAATGCGGCCACGTCAGCCACTACGACCCCTGGAGCGGGCCGGCGCAGTGCCCTTTCTGCGGCTATACGCCGCCCCCTCGCGCCGCCGTCAGCAGCCGCTTCGCCCGCCAGCCGACCGGCGCGCACCAGCGCTACCTGAACCAGATCGTCGCCCTCTGGAACGGCACCCATCAGCCCGACCCCTCGTTTGCCTTCGACACGCCAGATATGGCCCTGGCCTTTTTCCGCACCTACCGCCAGGCCCTGGGGGAACAGCCGGACGCCACCGCCAGCCCAACATCCTGCACGCGCAGCGATGAACCCACCGAATACGAGGTGCGCATTTTCGTCGGCGCCTACGCCCGCCTGATGCGCGGCGACCGCGCCGCCGCCGCCGACGACCCCGCCCGCCGCGAAGAATGCCTCCAGCAGGCCCTCGCCCTCGAACCAGCCCACCCCCTGGCCCAGGACGCCCTCGCCATCCTGCGCGGACGGGTCAGGCCACTCGAAAAACCCTCCCCCATCCGCCGCCTCCAACACAAGGTCAAAACCTCCCAATGCCCTCAGTGCGGCAGCGCGCTGCATTACCGCCCCGGCGCAACCTCGGTGACCTGCCCCCACTGCGGTTATCAGCTCCAGCTCCAACAGGCCAGGGTGATCGAGGGGGAAGCAGCCGCCCTGAGCGACCTGCAGCTCAAGCGCCGCTACCAGCGTTTTCGCTGGGCCGAAGTGCAGCGCGTCATCGGCTGCCAGAACTGTGGCGCCGAAATGAGCATGACCCACCGCCTGGCCCAGACGTGCCCCTTCTGCGGCTCTGCCAACATCCTCGTCCGCGATAACCTGGAAACGTTCGAGCGGCCCAGCGGCCTGCTGCCCTTTGCCCTCGATCAGAACCAGGCCGCCGCAGCAGTCCGAAAGGCCCAGCGCAGCGGCCTGCGCGCCATCAAGACCTGGATCAGCGGCGCAGAACAGCGGACAGAGGGGCTGGAGGGCATCTACATGCCCTTCTGGGTGTTCGACGGCTTTGTCGAAGTGCGCACCTGGTTCGAGCAGACGGTCAGCATCCCTTCCCGCACCGTGCCCCCGCCACGCTCGGATCAGATGGTGCTCGACAACCTGCTCCTGCCAGCGATGGCCAAAACGCTCGGCGAGATGATGGCCCGCCTGGAACCGTTCGATCTGGATGCCCTGGTCCCCTACGAGCCGCATCTGCTGGCCGACTGGCCCGCCGCGCTCTACACGCTCGATGTCGAGGCCGCCGCCGACACCGCCAGAAAAAAGATGATCGCCCTGGCCCGTCGCCGCGCCCACCCGCCCGCCGCCCCGGCGACAGATTCCTCCCAACCTGTCCGCGCAAAGCGCGCCTTCCAGGTCAGCGGCTTGACCTACCAACTGCTGCTGCTGCCGGTCTGGGTGGCCCTGCTGAGAGACGAGGAACAGCGCAGCCTGGCGCTGGTGAACGGGCAGACAGGCCGGACCATTTTCGGCCTCTGCCTGCCAACGGCCAGGTCAGCCGCCGACTGAGCAGTCCGTCAGCGCGCCAGCGTGGGGACAATCGCCCCGAAGAGGGCGTAGAGGTCCAGCGCGAGCAGCGCCAGCGCCAGGAGCGTCGCGGCGGCGATCCGCCCCCAGCGCCCCAGCAGCCAGGCCAGCGCCATGAGCGCCGCCAGCCCCAGCGCCGCCCCCAGCGGAAGCAGCGGCAGGTCGCCGCGCAGCAGGCCCCAGCCGAGCAGCATGCCTCCCACGCCGACCAGCGCCGCCGCCGCCCAACGCGCCACGCGCGGGCTCAGCAGCCAGTCCAGCCCCAGCGCCGCGCCCAGCGCCAGCGGCGCCAGCGCCGGGAAGAGGTAGCGCCCCTGGTGCTGGACAAAGGTCACGTTATAGAGCAGGTAAAGGGCAACTGTGCCCAGCGCTGAAACGCCCAGCAACGCCAGCCCGTCGACCTGGTGCGGTGTCAGACGGGGGCGCTGCCGGTCGAGCAGCCAGCCGACAAAGCTGGCGACGAGCAGGCCGCTCAGGATCAGCAGCGCCAGGTAGATAGGCGGATGGAGCGGCACGCCCATCCAGCCGAACTGGCCCCAAAAGCTCTGGAACGTAAAGCGGGCAAAGCGCTCCAGCAGCCAGCCCCAGCCATAGAGGCGCAGCGCCTCGACGGTGCGGAGCTGCCCGGTGACGACGGCGCTGTGGCGGGCCTGCCCCAGCGGGTCGCTCCAGCCGTAGAGCGCGACGTTGCGCGCCAGCCACGGCCCGACCACCAGCGCCGTTGCCAGCAGCAGCCAGCCAGCCAGCATCGCCGCCGTGCGCAGCGGTCGCCTCTCTCGCCGCGCCCGCAATGCCACCGCCAGCAACGCCACCGGCAACGTCACGTAGGTCGAAACCTTCGCCAGCATGCCCAGGCCGACGGTGAGGCCCAGGCCGATGAGGTACTGTCGTCCCTGGGCCTCTTGCTTGACATAACGGACAGCCATCCACAGCACCGCTGCCACCAGCACTTCGGCCAGGATGTCGTTCTCCACCCCTGCCGTCATGGCCAGGTGCTGCGGCAAAAAGGCCACCAGCGCCGTCGCCAGCGGGGCCACCACGCCCTGCTCCCCAAAGAGCGAGCTTGCCAGCCCATAGATCAGCACCAGCAGCACGCCTCCCAGCGCCACCGAGAGCAGACGCAGGGGCAGCAGTGCGCCATCGAAGAGCACATAGAGCGGCGCAGCCAGGAGATAGTAGAGCGGCGGCTGGTGATCTTCGTAAGTCAGGGGGGCGATGGGCAGCTCCGGCGGGAAGCGCTCGCCGGTGAGCCGTTCCAGATAAGCCTGGTCATAGTCGCCCGGCTCCATCACCGGCAGCCGCCCCGAGGCCAGGGCGCGGATATAGTTGTAATGCGCTGGCTCGTCGGGCACCTGCCAGGGTGGGGTGTAGATGGCGTACAGGCCCCCCAGGATCGTGTGAGCCAGCAGGATCAGCGCCAGCAGCAGCCGCGGGCCGTTTTTCATGTCCCCCATTGTACTCCACGTTGGGGAAGGGGCAAATCAGCAGGGTCGTAGGACAACTGCGAGCAGTTGTCCTACGACCTGACCTGCGGGAGGGTAAATGACGGAGCGCCTATTTGGACTTGATCAGCCAGATCTCTTCCTGCACCTCGCTGAGGTACTCAGCGCCGTGGGGTGTCACCAGGACGTCTTCCTCGCAACCCAGGTAGCCGTAGCCGGGCACGTGGATGCCAAGCTCGATGGCAAAGACGTTGCCGGCCTCGATCACGCCCTCGATGCTCTTGCCGTAACGCTCCCACCTGGGCCCCAACACGGTCGAGCCGTCGTGGGCGTTGCGGCCGATGTGATGGCCGAACGCGTGCATATACTCGGCATAGCCGCCCTCGATGATCGTCTGGCGGGCCGCAGCGTCGACCTCCCAGCCGCGGGCGCCGGGCTTGAGCGCTGCCCGTCCGGCTTCGATCGCTGCCCGCGCTACCTTCCACGCCTTTTGCACTTCCTCCGGCACTTGCTTCTCGCCAGGGCGGCAGAAATACATCGTCCGCTGCAGGTCGGCGACAAACCCCTCGCGCAGCGCGCCAAAGTCAATCTGCAGCAGGCCGCCAGCCTTGGTCACATAGTTGCCCGGCATGCGGTGGCCGAACGAGCCATCCGGTCCGGCGACGACCAGCGGGCACATGTCCCACTCCCAGGCCACCCCCAGGCCGCGCTCGATCACCGTGCGGTGGACAAAATCGGCGATCTCGCGCTCCGTCATCCCCGGCTTGACCAGCGCCTCGACCTCGCGCAGGATGCCTTCTGTCGCGCCGATGGCAGCGCGGATGTAGCTCACCTCCGCTGGCGTCTTGCGGCCGCGCAGCGCAGCGATGATGTCCTCTGCCGAGACCAGGCGGCTGGCATAGTCCGTATCGCCCAGGATGCCGGCGATCAGGCGGAACATGCCATGGGTCAGGCCGTCGGCCGATGGATCGCTCTCGGAAAAGTTGAGGCCGATCTTGCGCGGGTTCAGCCGCTTGACCTGCTCCACCAGCGGCTCGCGGATCGACTGGTCATAGCCGATGACGGTGGTATAGCCGCCGACGTTGGCGACATTCTCGGCGTCGAAACGGCCCACGATGGCAATGCGCTCGCCGGTGGCGCTCACCATCAGCGCTGATTGCCACGTGACGTCAAAGCCAAGGATCAGATCGATGCACGGATCCTTGACCTGGGTTGTCTCGCGGGCAAAGGTGATCCAAAGGTCCATCTCTTTTTCCTGCAACACCGAGACGGCCTGGTCCAGTTTTTCTCGCACAATCGCTACGGGTTCGATCTCTGGGCTCACGGTTTCTTTCCCTCCTTTGATAGTTTGAAAGTCACGTCCTGGCATAGGCTACGCTCCGACAATTCTGTGATAGAGATGCTCGAGCTCTTCGTCCGAATAGTAATAAACGATCAGCCGTCCTCTGCCTTCTTTGCTGCGCGTCAGGCGGACGCGGGTGTTGAGCGCGTCGCGGAACTGGCTTTCCAGGGCCTCCAGTTCGGGCGACGAGGCCGTGCGCTCTGGCCGTGGCGCGGCGCTCAGCCGCCGCTGCACCAGCTCTTCGGTCTGGCGCACGTTCAGGCGGCGGCGCAGGACGATCCCCAGCGCCGAGCGCTGGGCCTCCGCGCTCTCCAGCGCCAGCAGCGCCCGCGCGTGGCCCTCGCTGATCTTGCCGCTCAACAGCGCATCCTTGACCGGCTCGGCTGCTTCCAGCAGGCGCAGGCTGTTGCTGATCGCCGGGCGGCTCTTGCCCACGCGACGGCCTACCTCCTCGTGGGTCAGCCCGAATTCTTCGATCAACTGGCGATAAGCCAGTGCCTCCTCCAGCGGGTTCAGGTCCTGCCGCTGGAGGTTCTCCACCAGCGCCAGCTCCAGCATCTGGCTGGGCGCGACGTCCTTGACGATGACCGGCACCGTCGCCAGGCCGGCCATCCGCGCGGCCCGCCAGCGCCGCTCCCCGGCGATCAGGCGATAGCCGTCCCCCTCGCGGGTCACGATGAGCGGCTGGATCACCCCGTGCGACTCGATCGAGGCGGCCAGCTCCACCAGGTCCTGGTCGCGGATGCGCGAGCGCGGCTGATGCGGGTTGGGCTGGATGGAGCCAATTTCCACTTCCAGCACGCCTCCGCTCGCTTCGGCCTGTTCGGTCGGCGGGATCAGCGCCTCCAAACCCCGGCCCAACCCGCCCTTATACGGCATGGCTCTCCTCCGCCACCTGGGGCTGGGGCAGGGGACGCCCATCCCCGCTGAGCAGCTCGCGGGCCAGAGACTCGTAGGCCCGCGCGCCAGGGGATTGGGGGGCGTAGGTCAGGATCGATTCGCCGTAGCTGGGCGCCTCGCTCAGGCGCACGCTGCGCGGAATGACGGTGCGAAAGACCCGCCGCCCGAAATGCGTCCACACTTCCTGCACCACCTGCTGAGCCAGCCGGGTGCGTCCGTCGTACATGGTCATCACCAATCCCCGAATCTGCAACTGCGGATTCAGCGCACGGCGCACCAGGTCGATCGTGTGCGCCAGTTGCGCCAGCCCTTCCAGCGCCAGATACTCGCACTGGACGGGGATGATCACCCCGCTGCGCGCCGCCGTCAGGCCGTTGATGGTCAGAATGCCCAGGCTGGGCGGGCAGTCGATCAAGACATAGTCGTAGCGCGCGTCGCTGCCTTCCATCGCCCGCCGCAGCCGCTGTTCGCGGGCCAGCATCGCCACCAGTTCGACCGTCGCGCCGGCCAGTTGCGCCGTGCTGGGCGCCACATCCAGCCGCGCCTGCCGTGTGGGCACGATCACCTCCGCCAGCGGGACGTCCCGCACCAGCGCGTCGTAGGTCGAAACGCGCAGCCCCTGCCGGTCGATGCCCAGACTGGCCGTGGCGTTCGCTTGCGGGTCGATGTCGATCAGCAAGACGCGCAGGCCCCAGTGGGCCAGGTAGGCCGCCAGGTTGACTGCGGTGGTGGTTTTGCCCACCCCGCCTTTCTGATTGGCCAGGGCGTAGACGGTACCCATGCTCTCTATCGGCACAGATCCAGGCAGCAGGCGACTTCGGCTGGGGTGGGGGCGGCGGCCAGGCCGACGCGGCCCACCGAAACCGCCGCGACGCAGTTGGCCAGGCGGGCAGCGGCAGGCGGCTCGTCGCCCTCTGCCAGCCGGGCGAAAAAGACCGCGGCAAAGACGTCGCCCGCGCCGGTGGGATCGACCTCCGTAGCCGCAAACGCCGCCACGTCCTGCGCCGTTCCCTGCCAGTAGACAGAACATCCACGGGCGGCGCGAGTGACGGCCAGAACCCGCGTCGAGGCGGCCCAGCGGGCGATCAGCGCCTTGTCGCCGGCGACGTCCTCTTCGCTGAGGACGACCGCGTCGGCGCGGGCCAGCAGCCGCCCGGCCTGCTCCCACGGCGCCCGCCTCACGCGCCCCTGCTCGTCCCACGCGCGCATCCAGCCCTGCGGCGTCAGGCCGATAAAGGCGCCGGGGAAGAGGTCGACCAGCGCCGGATCGCACTCGTTGGCGACAGGGCCCAGGTGGACCAGGCGGGCCGTTCGCCACGGCAGGGGGACGGCGGCGGCGGTCAATGGCGCGGCCAGCGCGCGCACCACCTGCTCCCGTCCTGCATCTGTATAACGATTGTCAAAGGTCGTTGTCGCTGCGGCAGGCAGGCAAACCACCGCGATGCCCGCCAGCGCTTTGCTCACGTCATCGGCGGCGCTGGTGAGCACGCCCACCCGCAGCCCCATCGCCCAGGCGGTGCGGGCCGCATACGCAGCGGTCCCGCCGGTCCTCCAGCCATCCGCTGTCTGGTCCCGCGTCACATGGCCGATGACCAGATAGTCCAGCTCTCCACTATATGGTAGCACATCCGTCGCCGCAGGTCAAATCGGTTGGCCGTGTCCCTGTCTCACCGCCGAGCGCGCCGAGGCCGCAGAGGTATACAATTCTCTCTGCGTCCTCAGCGGTAAAGGTGCTGTCATATCCCACCCGAAACGGGGGCTAGAGCGGGATGATCACCACGCGGCGACGGCCTTCCATGCCCTCGCTCTCGGTGCGCACGCCCTCAAAGTGGCGCAGGGCCAGGTGGACGATGCGCCGCTCATAGGCCGGCATCGGTTCCAGCGCGACCCGCCGCCGGTCTTTGAGCGCGCGTTCGGCCATCTGCAGGGCCAGCCGTTGCAGCATCTGCCGTCGCCGCTGCTTGTACCCTTCCACGTCGAGCACCAGATTCGTCCATGTGGAGACGCGCTGGTTGACCAGGATGCGGGTGATGCGCTGCAGCGCGTCCAGCCCTTCCCCTTTGTGCGCCAGGAGCAGGTCGACCCCCGGCCCATAGATGTCCAGCACCAGCGGGCCCTCTTCGCCGTCGGCGTCCGCTTCGTCTTGACGGACGCGGATCTCGGCTGGCAGGCCCATCAGGCGCAGCATGTCAGCCAGTATCTGGCGCGCCGTGTCTGCCGCCAGGGCGAGCGCTTCGGGCAGGGGCGAGGGTGCGGTGGGCGTTTGCGCAGCGGCGGGCGCTGTTTCGATGGGGGAGGGGGGCGTAATGGGGGTCAGGCGCACGCGGGCCGGCCTGCTGCCGATGCCCAAAATGCCGTGGCTGCCCTCGTCCAGTATCTCGATCTCGACCTGCTCGCGGGGCAGGCCCAGCGACTCCAGCCCGGCCGCAATGGCCTCTTCCACATCTGCGGCGGAGAAAACCAACTCCTCCATCGTTCACTCCTTCTTCTTGTTGCCCTGATTGCCCTTTTTCTTCCCCTGGCCAAGCAGGAAGAACTGCAGGATCGTGACCAGGTTGGAGATGACGAAATAGATCGAAAGGCCCGAGGCGTAGGAGATGGAGATAAAGCCGAACATCAGCGGCATCATGATCTGCATCTGCTGGTTCATGGCCGCCGTGCGCTCGTCGGCCGCTGCCGAGGGCGGCGTCAAAAGTTTTTGCGAGAGCCACGAGGTGACCATCACCAGCACCGGCAGGACAAAGTAGCGGTCCGGCTGGCCCAGGTCCAGCCACAGGAACTGGCTCTGCAGCGGGATCAGGCGGGCCAGGCCGGGGAAGATGGACAGGTTGGTGGCCAGGTGCAGCAGGTCGAACGGGGTGACGGCCAGGGCGCGGACGACGGCCTGGTAGATGGCGATCATCACCGGGAACTGGATCAGCAGGGGCAGGCAGCCAGCGGTCGGGTTGATCCCGTACTCTTTGTAGAGCCGCATCTGTTCCTGCGCCAGTTTTTCCTTCTGGTCGCCGTACTTTTTCTGGAGCTTTTGCAGCTCTGGCTGAATTTCCTGCATCTGCTGGGAGACGCGCTGTTGGCGCAGGGTGAGCGGCAGGACGGCCAGGCGGGAGAGGAGGGTGAGCAGGACGACGGCCAGGATCGTATCGATGCCTGGAACGGGGATGACGGAAGCCAGTGGCTGTCCCAGGTAGCGGTAAAAGACCAGCAACAAGCCGATGAATAGACCGACGAACAGATCCCACACAGCGCACCCCCTACTCTGACTGGACCGGCGGGTATTGCCACAGCGTCTCGCCGCCTTCGCGGCTGACGCGCAACGCCTCGACGCTGTGCTCGGAGTAGAGGCGGGTCAGGTAGACCACGTCGTCGTGGATGACCAGCGAGGCCAGTTGTCCCTGCTTTCCCCCGCCCTGGATAGACCAGAGCAGGTGTCCATCGGCGGCGTCGAGGGCGAAGAGGGTGCCCAGGTCGCTGCCCACCAGCAGGAAGCTGTTGTCGGCGCTGAGCAGCGGCTTGAGGCGCACCGGTTCTTCGAGCCGCGCCGGCACCTCCCAGCGCGGCGCGCCGCTTTCCGCGTCGAGTGCATAGACCACGCCGTTCACGTCGGCGGCGTAGATCGTCGTGCCATCGGTCGACGGCTGGGCCCAGAACCACCCTTCTCCCTCGAAGGGTGCGGGCCAGGCCGGCGTCCCGTCCTCTTGATGCAGCGCATAGACGCGGTTGTCGAACGCGCCGATGTACAGCCGCCCGTCCAGGGCCAGGGGCGGGGCCAGGATGGCTCCGTCGGCCTGGAAAACCCAGCGCTGCTGCCCCGTCTGCAGATCGATCGCGTAGAGTTTGTGGTCGAGCGAGGCGACATAGACGGCGCTGTCCAGGATCAGCGGCGAAGCCCAGACGCGCCCGCCGGTGGTGAAGGACCAGGCCTCGGCGCCGGTCTGGGTGCGGAAGGCATAGACCTGGCCGTTGCTGTTGCCGATGACCAGCAGGCCGTCGCTCGCAGCTCCGGCAGCGGCAAAATCGCCGCTGCGGGCCACGCGGTCGGCCCACACGGTCTGACCGTCGGCGGCGCTCAGGGCGCGCAGGACGCCGTTGGGCGGGCGGGGCGGCAGGCCGCCGCCCGGCTCGAAAGAGACTGCCAGCACCGTCCCGTCGAAGAGGGCCACGTTGTAGAAAATCTCGCGCAGCGATTCGCCGTCGCGGGGATAGATCCATATTTGCTCGCCCGTCTCTGCGTTCAAGGCGACGACGTGCTGCAAATCAGCGGCATAGACCACGCCGTTGTCAACGGTCAGGTCGGTCCAGTTGGTCGCCCGGATGCTGCTGCTGCTGCAGCCGCTCAGGATACCTGCCAGGAGCAAAAGCAAGCCCAGGGCAGGGAGGATTTTCTTATTCACGTTGTCACATTCTCCTTATCGGGAACCGGATCATAGCCGCCAGGGTTGAAGGGATGGCAGCGGGCCAGCCGCTTGACGGTGAGCCAGCCGCCGCGGAGCGCGCCGTAGCGGGAGATGGCCTCGTAGCCGTAGTGGGAGCAGGTCGGGTAGAAGCGGCAGCTTGGCGGCAGGACGCGCGAAAACGTCAACTGCCACAGGCGAATGAGGCCCAACAACACATACTTCATTTCGCCCCTTCCTGCACCAACAGTCCCGCTCTGGCGGTCAAAAACTCGAGGGTTTCTTGCACCGCGGGCGATTTGAGCTCCAGGATTGCCGGGCGGGCGATGAGGATCAGGTCCCAGCCCGGCATCAGCCGCCCGTAGAGCCCGCGCGCCGCGGCGCGCAACAGCCGCCTGGCGCGGTTACGCGCCACGGCCTTGCCGATCTTGCGGCTGGCGACGACGCCGACGCGCGTGCGGTCGAGCTTATTGGGGCAGGCAACCAGAACAAGGGAGGGGTGCGACCATGAACGCCCCTCCCGCCAGACACGCTGGAAATCTCCTGCCCTGCGCAGCCGGGCGCGCCGCTCCATCGCTTCACGTTCAAGCCCGGCGACGAGGACGCTGCGCGCTCTCTTTCCAGTTCCACTTTTTCGCCCACTCGCGCCCTACCGTCAGTTGATGCCGCCCCTTCTGACGCCGTGCCTTGAGCACGCGGCGGCCTGTTGCGGTCTCCATGCGGGCGCGGAAACCGTGGGTGCGCATGCGCTTTCGCTTCTTTGGTTGATAGGTTCGCTTTGGCATCGTTCTCGCCCTATACAAAATTTGACTCCCCCTGCTGCGGAGAAGCCGCATTATTATACCGCAGGGGGAGCAAGCGGTCAAGTACAAATTGGCGGGAAACTACCCTTGATTTTCTCCCCATTCCGTTGTATCATGCCCTACCTGTTGAGGGACTTTAAAAAAAGCCGGCCCGGGGGGGGGCCGGCCTGGGGAATTGCTGAGTGCCTGGCGCGCTTAGCCCTTCTTGTTCAACGTGCGCAGGCAACGCGTGCAGATGCGCACTCGACGCAGCCTGCCGTTGATCATGATCTGCACCTGTTGGATATTCGGGTTGAAACGCCGGTTTGTCGCCCGCTTCGAGTGGCTGACGTTGTGCCCGAATTGGGGGCTCTTGCCACAGATTTCACACTTGGCCATTTTCTTTCTCTCCCTCGATTGTAGCGGCGACATCATACCACGGAAGCCTTTTTTGCGCAAACAAATAAGGAGCGGACATGGTTCAAACCAAACCAGGGGGGCGGATAGAAATCTCATCGGCGGCGATCGCCAGCCTTGCTCACGAGGCGGTCCTGCGCTCTTATGGTATTGTTGGCACGGTGCCCAAGGACCTGGCAACCGGCATTGCCAATACCCTGTCCCGTGGGAGCAGGCGCGGCGTGGTGGTGCGCGTACAGGATAATCAGATCTATATCGATCTATACGTCATCATCGAGTACGGCACGCGCATCGCCTCTGTCGCCCGCAGCGCGATGAACGTGGTCAAGTACACGGTCGAAAAGACCATCGGCATCCCTGTGGCCGAGGTCAATGTCCACGTCGAAGATCTCCACATCTCTAACCCTGACTAGGAAAAAACTCTGTGTCTGAGAAAAGAGATAACCGCTCCCGTCCATTTGTCGACGGTCAGGACTTGAAACGATGGGTCAGTGCCGGCCTCTCCTGGCTGCGCCATCATCAGGAGGCGATCAACGCCCTCAATGTCTTTCCCGTGCCGGATGGCGACACGGGGATCAACATGGTGCTGACCATGCAGTCGGCCTGGCAGGAGATCGCCGATTCGGCGGAAAAGTCCGTAGACAAGGTTGCCCAAATGGTGGCCCACGGCGCGCTGATGGGCGCGCGGGGCAACTCGGGCGTCATCCTCTCCCAGATCTGGCGTGGCCTGGCCCGCGGCCTCGATGGCAAAGAGGTGATGACCGGCAACGACCTGGCCACCGCAATCGATTTGGGGGCCAAGACGGCCTACAAGGGCGTCATCCACCCCGTCGAAGGGACGATCCTCACCGTCATCCGCGAAGCGGCCGAGGAGGCCCTGCAGGCTGCCCAAAAGACCCAGGACGCCCGCATCATCCTGGAGCACATGGTCGCACGGGCGCAGGATGCGGTGAACCGCACACCGACCATGCTGCCTGTGCTGGCAGAGGCCGGCGTCGTCGACGCTGGCGGGCAGGGGCTCTACGTCATCCTCGAAGGGATGCTGCGCTATCTCAGAGGGGAGAGCGTTGCTGAGGACCTGCGCCTCATGCGCGTTGTCGACCTGGCCGCTGTCCACGCCCAGGCCGAGGCCGGTTACGGCTACGACGTCCAGTTCATCATCGTCGGCAGCGGCCTGGACGTGGCGGCGATCCGCGCCGACATCGACGCCATGGGCGAGTGCGCCCTGGTCGTGGGCGAACCGACCGCGGTCAAGGTGCACGTCCATGTGCCCGACCCCGGCGTGCCGATCAGCTATGCGGTCAGGCTCGGCTCGCTGCGCGATGTGGTGGTCGAAGATATGCAGGCGCAGTACCAGGAGTTTGTCGCCGGGCGGGAACGGCCGCCAGTGGTTGGCGCTCCGATGGCCAGCACCGAGATCGGCGTGGTGGCCGTGGTCGCTGGCGATGGGCTGGCCCGCGTCTTTCAGAGCCTGGGGGCATCCGCCATCGTCCACGGCGGACAGACGATGAACCCCAGCACCGAGGAGATCCTGCGCGCCGTAGAGAGCGTGCCCAGCAACCGCGTGATCATCCTGCCCAACAACAAGAACATCGTCCTGGCGGCGCAGCAGGCGCAGGAGCTGAGCAAGAAGCATGTCGCTGTCGTGCCGACGCACACGATCCCCCAGGGAATTGCCGCGCTCCTGGCGCTCAACTACCAGTCCGACCTGGAGGAGAACGCCGCCGCCATGCTCCAGGCGGCCCAGGCAGTGCACACCGGTCAGGTGACCACGGCTACCCGTGCGGCGACGCTCAACGGGCTGGAGATCAAAGAAGGCCAGCTTATCGGTATCCACAACGGCGACCTGTGCGTGGCAGGCGAGCGCATGGACGAGGTCATTGCCGCCCTGCTGGCGAAGATGGAGGTGGAGAAGCTGGAGATCGTCACCTTCTATTACGGCACCGACGTGAGCAGGGAGGAGGCCGAAACGCTCGTCGCCAGCCTGCGTGAGGTGTACGCGGATCAGGAGTTCGAGATCATCGAAGGGGGACAGCCCCACTATTTTTACGTCATCTCGGCGGAATGAGCGCCAGGGCGCCGTCCCGTCGACCGGTCATCAGGAGGTCTAGTGTCTCGCGTAATCATCGTCACCGACGGGGATGCCCAACTCGATCCCGAATTGGCTCGCAGGCTGGAGATCACAGTCGTGCCTCTTAAGGTTCGGATAGGGGAGGAGGTCTACCGGGACGCGGACGGGACGTACAATGAGCAGTTGCTCGCCCGCATGAGCCAGGATCGGGTGGGGGCGGAGGTCGTTGGACCGACCGCTGAAGAGTTCTACCAGATCTACCAGGAGCTGACGCGCGCTAACAACTGTATCCTCTCGATTCATTCCTCTGCCTCGCTCAGCCCCATCTTTCGCAACGCACGCGCGGCGGCCAACTCTTTCCTCGGCCGCTGCGACATTACGGTGATGGACTCTCAGAGTTCTTCGCTGGGACTGGGGATCCTGGCCCGCGAGGCGGCCAGGATGGCCCAGGCGGGCCTCCCCCTGGGCGAGATCGTCCGCCAGGTGCGCGGCATGATCCCGCGCATCTATGTCGTCATGTTCACCGACTCGCTCGATTATCTGGAGCGCAGCGGGCGCATCAGCAAGTCCCAGTGCATCCTGGGGGCCATGCTGGGCGTCAAGCCTTTCCTGTCGATCGAGGACGGCGAGATTATCCCGATGGAAAAAGTGCGCAGCCGCGATAAAGGCATCGACAAGCTGATCGAGTTCGCCGGCGAGTTCACGGCCATCGAGGAGATGGCCATCCTCCAGAGCACTTCCTATCCGACCGACGAGACGACGCTGGTGCGAGAACGGCTGAGCGAGTTCTTCCCCGACAAGACTTTCCCCATCCTGGTCTATGGTCCGATCCTGGCCGCTCACGTTGGGCCAGACGGGCTGGGCCTGGTGGCGTACGAGGGAACGAAGCAACAGGACCTGTTTTGATGTCCCGCGTGGCGATTCTGACCGATAGCATAGCCGATGTGCCGCCGGAAGTTGCCCGGCAACTGGGCATCACTGTGGTGCCGGCCTATGTGCAGATCGAGGGGCGCAGCCTGCGCGATGGCGTCGAGATCACCCGCGCTGAGCTGTACAGCAGGCTGCCTGGCCTTGCCCAACTGCCCACCACTTCTTCGCCGTCCGTGTACGATTTTACGATGGCGTTCCGCAAACTGGTGGGCCAGGTCAGGGAGGTGATTGCCATCCATGTCGCCCGCAGCGTGAGCAGCATCCTCGACATGGCCCGCCTGGGCAGCGCGGAGGTGCCGGAGCTGGACGTCTACATGGTCGATTCGGGCCAGTTGACTATGGCGGAGGGCTGGCAGGTGATCGCCGCTGCCGAGGCGGCTGCGGCCGGCAAGGGACGGCATGAGATTGTCGACATCATCCGTTCGGTCCAGGCGCGCGTCCGTTTGGTGGCCATGCTGGACACGCTGGAGTATCTCCGCCGCAGCGGTCGCGTGGCCTGGGTGCGCGCCTCGGCGGCACGCCTGCTGAGTATCAAGCCGATCATCGAGTTCAAACACGGCGAGGCGGTCCTGATCGGCCAGGTGCGGACGCGGCACAAGGCCATCGAGCGCCTGGCCGAGATCGTCAGCAGTTGGGGGCCGCTGGAGCGACTGGCGCTGCTCCACACCCATGCCCCCGATTTCGACGTGTTCTGTGAGCGCATGAGCGCGCTGTTCGATACAAGCAAAGCTCTCATCAGCGAGGTCGGGCCGGCGGTGGGCGTCCACGTCGGCCCGCGAGGGCTGGGCATCGCTGCGATCACTGCTGCCTGAGAGGTCGAATGAACAAAATCGTCGATACGCTAAAGGGCATCCTGGAGACAGAGGCGGAAAAGTACCAGGATCGTGCGGTCATTGGCGGGCTGGCCCGTTTTGCCGAGACGTGGCTGAAGGAGGCGCAGAAACTGGGGCCGCAGGCAGCGCCCTGGGTAGAGGAGATCGCCGACCGCCTGCGCGCTTACAGCGAAACGCCGCCTCACGAGCGGCGCGCGGCGCTGCAGGCGTTGCAGGCCCTTTTGCAGCAGGGGCCCTCTTCCCTGCCAGCCGGGCGGCCGGCTGTCCCCCCGCCGCCCCCGGCGCGTCAACCTGCCGCCTCGCCGCCCCCGGCGCGTCAATCTGCCGCCTCGCCGCCAGCCGCCGGGCCAGCCGGCCTGCAGGCGCCTCTGACCACGCTGCGCGGCGTGGGCCCCCAGCAGGCGCAGCGCCTGGCGCGCCTGGGCCTGTCCACCGTCGGCGACCTGCTCTATTTCCTCCCCCGTCGCTATGACGACTTTTCCAACCTCAAGACGATCAACCGCCTGGAGTATGGCGAGGAAGTGACCATCATCGCCACCGTCGTGCGCACCGAGGTGCGCCAGACGCGCGGCGGGACGGGGCTGTTCAAGGCCGTCCTCACCGATCAAAGTGGCTATGTCGAGGCGACCTGGTTCAACCAGCCCTATCTGGAAGAGCGCATCCGGCGCGGTCAGCAGATTGTGATCAGCGGCAAAGTCGACGAGTACCTGGGCCGCCTCTGTTTCACGTCCCCTGAATGGGAACCCCTCCAGCGCGAGCAGTTGCACACCGCGCGCCTGGTGCCCGTCTATCCCCTCACCGCCGGCATCAACGGGCGCTGGCTGCGCCAACTGGTCAAGCGGACGGTCGATTTCTGGGCCGGCCGTCTGCCCGACCATCTGCCCGCTTCTGTCCGCCAGGAGCACGATCTGCTGCCGCTGGACGTGGCCCTGCGGCAGGTTCATTACCCGGATAACCACGAGCAGTTGGAGGCCAGCCGGCGCCGGCTGGCCTTTGACGAGATGTTCGTCTTCCAGCTCGGTCTGTTGCGCCAGCGGCATTTGTGGCGCTCGGCACCTGGCCGCCTGCTGACCATCGACGACGAGACGCTGCAAGCCTTTGTCCTCAGCCTGCCCTTTGCGCTGACCGGCGCCCAGCAGCGCGCCCTGGCTGCCATCGTCGCCGACTTGCGCAGCGAGCGCCCTATGAACCGTCTCCTCCAGGGTGATGTCGGTTCGGGCAAGACGGTGGTGGCGGCGGCGGCGATGGCCCTGACCATGGCCGCCGGCGCTCAGTCGGCGTTGATGGCCCCGACCGAGATTCTGGCCGAGCAGCACTATCACACCCTCCAGCGCATCTTTGCCCAATGGCCGGGCCGGCCGCCCGTGATCCGCCTGCTGACCGGCAGCGTCCTGGGGGCGGAGCGCGAGGCGATCTATGCCGGCCTGGCCGATGGCTCGATCGACATCGTCGTCGGCACCCACGCGCTGATCCAGGAGCCGGTCACTTTCCGCGACATGGCGCTGGCGGTGATCGATGAGCAGCACCGTTTTGGCGTGGTCCAGCGCCTGGCGCTGCGGCAAAAGGGCGGCAACGCCGACGGCCCCTATACCCCGCACATGCTGGTCATGACCGCCACGCCTATTCCCCGCTCGCTGCAGCTTACCCTGTGGGGCCATCTGGACGTCTCGGTGATCGACGAGATGCCGCCGGGCCGCCAGCCGATCGAGACGCGGGTGATTCCGCCCCGCGCCCGCGAACGTGCCTATGCCTTCCTCCGCGCTCAGATCGAAGGGGGACGCCAGGCGTTCATCATTTGCCCCCTGGTGGAGGAATCGGACAAGATCGAGGCGCGCTCGGCGGTAGAGGAGTACGAACGCCTGCAAAAGGTCATCTTTCCCGACCTGCGCCTGGGCCTGTTGCACGGGCGGATGAGGTCGGCTGAAAAAGAGGCAACGATGGCCGCTTTCGCCGCTGGCGAGCTGGACATTCTGGTGGCGACGTCGGTGGTCGAGGTCGGCATCGATGTCCCCAATGCCACGGTGATGATGGTCGAGGGTGCCGAGCGTTTTGGCCTTTCCCAGTTGCATCAGTTTCGTGGCCGGGTGGGGCGCGGCGAGCATCCATCCTACTGCCTGCTGGTTTCCGATTCCCCCTCGCCGGAGGCCGAGGAGCGGCTGGCGGTGGTCGAGGCCACGACCGACGGCTTTGTCCTGGCCCAGAAGGACCTGGAGATGCGCGGGCCGGGCGAGTTCCTGGGCACGCGGCAGTCGGGTTTTCCCGAACTCAAGATGGCTTCGCTGACCAATATGCGTCTTTTGGAGGAGGTGCGCAAGGCCGCTTCTCGCTTTTTCGAAACCGATCCTGAGCTGAGTGACCCTGCTCACCAGCTCCTGGCCCGTCGCGTGCAGGAGGTGTGGCAGGGCGTTGGGGAGGTCAGTTGATGAACCGGGCGCTTTATCCTGGCACGTTCGATCCGATTCACCTGGGGCATATCGACATCGCTGTCCGCTCGGCGGCGATCTTTGACGAGCTTGTCGTCGGCATCTATGACCGCCCGAACAAGCATACCCTCTTTACGGCGGAAGAGCGGGTGGCGATGGCGCGCGAGGCGTTGAGCGACTATGCCAATGTCCAGGTGATGACCTACAGTGGCCTCACCGTCGAGTTTGCCCGCGTCATTGGGGCCAAGGCGGTCGTGCGCGGCCTGCGCGTGATCAGCGATTTCGAGTGGGAGTACCAGATGGCGCTGACCAACCGCCGCCTGGCGCCAGAGATCGAGTTCGTCTGCCTGATGACGCGCCAGGAGTATGCCTTTCTCAGTTCGAGCATTGTCAAAGAGGTCGCCCTGCTGGGCGGCGATATGAGCCAGATGGCCTCGCCGGGCGTGGCTGCTGCCCTGGAGCAGAAGCGCCGCGAGCTGGAAAAGGCCAAGGAAGTCGTGCCCCTGGTCTCATTGCGAGACTGATTGTTGGAGGCGACATGGACATTTTGCACCTGGTCGATCGCGTCGAGGAAGTGCTGAAAGGGAGCGTGCGTTTGCCTTTCACGCCCATTCGCTGGGTGGACGAGCGCAAGGTCTGGCCGTTGTTGGAGCAAATGCGTATTTCGGTGCCGGAGGAAGTGCGCCGGGCGCAGCGGGTCATTCAGGAGCGCGATCAGTTGCTGGGCGAGGCGCGGCAGAAGGCGGAGGCGCTGGTGCGCCAGGCGGAGCAGCGCGTCGGCGAGCTGGCCGATGACCACGCCGTTGCCCGTGCTGCCGAGGCGCGGGCGGCAGCGATCCGCGAAAAGGCCGAGCGCGAGGCGCAGGCCATGCGCGCCGACGCGACCGACTATGCCTTCAACACTCTCTGTCAGTTGGAGGAGGAGCTGCGCCGCACGCTGCGCGTGGTCGAAAACGGCCTGCGCAAGATTCAGGCTGAGCGGGCCGCCGCCGAGGAAGAGGCGCAGACAACCCGCTGATGGTTGCTATCCCGTTAAATCGACCTTGACAGAGGGGCAGCATGCTCCTATAATACAGCCCGTGCCCGCCGTCACGGCGGGATGTTTATCTGAAAGGAGACGATAATCGATGCCTGCTGTTCCAAAGCGCAAAATCTCGAAGGGGCGCCGCAACCGCCGCCGCAGCCATGACGCGCTGCTCCTGCCGCACCTGGTGCTCTGCCCCAAGTGCAAGGAGCCGCGGCTGCCGCATCGCGTTTGCCCCAACTGCGGCACCTATCGCGGCCGCGAGGTGATCGAGATCGAGAAGGACTAGCCGCCGTCCGATGAGCACGGACCTGGCGTTTCTGTTTCCCGGCCAGGGCTCTCAGTACGTCGGTATGGGAGCTGACCTGCCCACGGCGGCGGAGGTTTTCGACCGCGCCGACCGTCTGCTGGGCTTTGCGCTCTCGCGGCTCTGTCTGGAGGGGCCGGCGGAGGCGCTCGACGACACGGTCAATACCCAGCCGGCGATCCTGGCGGTGAGCGTCGCCGCGCTGGAGGCGCTGCGCGAGCGGCTGGGGCCGCCCCGCTGGGTCGCCGGGCACAGTCTGGGCGAGTTCAGCGCGCTGGTCGCTGCCGGCGCGCTGACCTTTGAGGACGCGCTGCATCTGGTGCGCGAGCGCGGCCGGCTGATGAAAGAGGCCGGCCAGCGCAGCCCCGGCGGCATGGCCGCCGTCATTGGCCTGGAGCGCGAGACCGTGGGCCGTATCTGTGCTCAGATCAGCGAGCAGAGCAGCGCCCACGTTGGCATCGCCAACGACAACTGTCCCGGCCAGATTGTCATTTCGGGGGACGAGGGGGCGTTGCAGGCGGCGCTGGCGGCGCTGAGCGCGGCGGGTGCGCGGCGGGCCGTCCGCCTGGCGGTGAGCATCGCCGCCCATTCGCCGCTGATGGCCGGGGCCGCCGCCGAGTTCCGCAAGGTGCTGGACGGCGTTGCCATCCGCCCGCCCCAGGTGACTTTTGTGGCCAACGCCACCGCCGGCCCGCTGAGCGACCCTGACGAGATCCGTCAGGCGCTGGGGCGGCAACTGACCTCGCCGGTTCACTGGAACGATTCGATGCGCTGGATCATCGGCCAGGGCGCCGCGCGCTTTGTCGAGGTCGGCCCCGGCGACGTGCTGAGCGGGCTGCTGAAGCGGATCGACCCGACGGTGGAGCGGCGGACAACAGCGCAGCTTTTGTTGGAGGAGGGGTAGTCCATGTGCAAGACATTGGAAAACCGAGTCGCGGTGGTGACCGGGGCCTCGCGGGGCATTGGGCGGGCCATCGCGCTGGAACTGGCCCGTCGCGGGGCAAAGGTCGTGGTCAACTACCAGCACAGCGCCGAGGCTGCTGACGAGGTCGTTGCCGCCATCGAGGCGGAGGGCGGCGTCGCTATGGCCGTGCGGGCCGATGTCTCTGACCTGGCGCAGGCGCAGGCGCTCATCCAGGCGGCGCTGGACGCCTACGGGCAGATCGACATCCTGGTCAACAACGCCGGCGTCACCCGCGACCAGGTGCTGCTGATGATGAGCGAGGAGGACTGGGACACCGTCATCCGCGTCGACCTGAAGAGCCTGTTCAACACGTGCAAGGCGGCGGCGCGCAAGATGATCCGCCAGCGCAGCGGCCGTATCGTCAACATTTCTTCGATTGTGGGCATCGCCGGGCAGGGGGGACAGACCAACTATGCGGCGGCCAAGGCGGGCGTGATCGGCTTTTCCAAGAGCCTGGCCAAGGAACTGGGGCCGCGGGGCATCACGGTCAATGTGGTTGCCCCTGGCTTTATCCCCACCGATCTGACCGCGGTGCTGCCGCCGGAGATGGTGCAAAGGGCGATCGACTATACGCCGTTGCAACGGCTGGGCCGCGCTGAGGAGATCGCCTACGCTGTGGCTTTTCTGGCTTCGGACGAGGCGGCTTTTATCACCGGCGCGGTTTTGCCGGTGGACGGCGGCCTGGTGATGTCGGGCTAGGCAGGAGGACCGCGATGGAACAGGAACCCAGCTATGGCAGGATCACCGTTGCGAACGAGGTGTTGGAGACCATCGTCCGCCTGACGGCGCTGGCCGTGCCGGGCGTGGTGCGGCTGGTGCCGCCGGATAGCTTCCAGCGTCTGCTGAAAGTGCAGGACGGCGTGCAGGTCACCGTCCGCGATGGGGTGGTGGAGGTCAACCTGTACGTCGTGATCGAGTCGGGGCGCAATGCGCTGACCCTCTGCCGGCAGATTCAGGCGGAAGTGACGCGGGCCATAGCCGATATTGTCGCTTTGGAGGTCAAAGAGGTCAACGTCTACGTCGAGGACTTTGTCCCGGCTGACTCTGGAGAGTAGCGGGTATCGTTGTGAAAGCTCGTCGTCGCGCGCGCGCCATTGCCATTCAGGCTCTTTACGAAATCGACTGCACCGACCATCCGCCGGATCAGGTGTTGCAGCACCGCATCGAGGAGCCCAATCCGCTGGACCCGGACGATGACTGGGTCGAGGAGGAGGGGCTGTCTGTGGAGGCATCTCCGCTCTCGAATGTGGTGATCGATTTTGCCCGCCACCTGGTTTTTGGGGTGCTCAGATACCGGGCGGTATTGGACCCCTTCATCCAGGAGCATGCGCCGGAGTGGCCGCTGGAGCAGATGGCCTGCATCGACCGGACGGTGCTGCGGCTGGCGCTGTTCGAGTTTGCGGTGGATGCGCGGGCGCCGGTCAAGGTCGTCATCAACGAGGCGGTGGAGCTGGCCAAGATGTTTGGCTCTGAGAGCAGCGCGCGCTTTGTCAACGGGGTGCTGGGGGCGCTGGCGCCGCTCAAGGAGGTCATTGCCGAGCGGGCCCGCGCTTATGCGGCTCGTTCACAAGGTGACTGAGTCGGGTTATCGCGTATCGCATATCGCATATCGCATATCGCATATCGCATATCGCGTATCGCATATCGCGTATCGCATATCGCGTATCGCGTATCGCATGTCGCGTATCGCATATTGCTTGTTGCTCATCATTCGACTGTAAAATGAGCCATTCCGACAAAGGAGCAAAAAATGAGCGATCGTGTGATCATCATGGGTGCCGCCGGGCGCGATTTTCACAACTTTAACGTCTACTTCCGCGACAACCCCAGCTATCAGGTGGTTGCCTTTACCGCGACCCAGATTCCCAACATCGAAGGGCGCCGCTATCCGCCGGAGCTGGCCGGCAGCCTCTATCCCCAGGGAATCCCCATCCATGCCGAGGAGGAGCTGGACGAGCTGATCCGCCGTCATCAGGTCAATCAGGTCATCTTTGCCTACTCCGACGTGCCGCACGAGTATGTGATGCACAAAGCCTCGCAGGTGTTGGCGGCGGGGGCGGATTTCCGGCTGATGGGCACTGCCGCGACGATGCTGGACAGCACCAGGCCGGTGATCGCCATCTGCGCCGTGCGCACAGGGGCAGGCAAGAGCCAGACCACCCGCCACGTCAGCGACGTGCTGCAAAGGATGGGCAAAAAGGTCGTCGTGGTGCGCCATCCGATGCCCTACGGCGACCTGGTGGCCCAGCGGGTGCAGCGCTTTGCCACCTACGAGGACATGGACCGCTACGACTGCACCATCGAGGAGCGCGAGGAGTACGAGCCGCACATCGACCGCGGCGTGATCGTCTACGCGGGGGTGGACTATGAGGCGATCCTGCGCCAGGCGGAGCAGGAGGCGGACGTGGTCATCTGGGATGGCGGGAACAACGACGTGCCCTTCTACCGGCCCGATCTCTACATCGTTGTTGCCGACCCGCACCGGGCGGGGCACGAGATGCGCTACCATCCGGGCGAGGCGAATTTGCGCGCGGCGGACGTGGTGGTGATCAACAAGGTCGACACGGCCGGCCCCCGGCGGATCGCCGAGGTGCGCACGAACGTCTTTGCCGTCAATCCCCAGGCAGTCGTGATCGAGGCGGCCTCGCCCATCTTTGTCGACGATCCGGCGGCGATCCGCGGCAAGCGGGTGCTGGTCATCGAGGACGGTCCGACGCTGACGCATGGCGAGATGCAGTATGGGGCGGGGGTGGTGGCGGCGCGGCGCTTTGGCGCCGGCGAGCTGGTCGATCCGCGGCCCTATGCCGTGCGCTCGATCGCGGCGACGTTTGCCAGGTACAGGCATATCGGCGCGCTGCTGCCGGCGATGGGCTATGGCGAGGAGCAGATGAAAGACCTGGAGGAGACGATCAACGCCACGCCGTGCGATCTGGTGCTGGCGGCGACGCCCATCGATCTGCGGCGGCTGATCGATATCCGCCATCCGGTCGACCGCGTGCGCTACGAGCTGCAGGTGGTGGGCCAGCCAACGCTGGAAGAGTTGCTCAGGAGCAGGGTCGCCTAGTCGGCGGGCTGCTCTCTGCCCTCCCGCAGGTTTTTCCAACCTGCGGGAGGGCAGGCGTATTTGCCTGATTTGCGGGCTGGAGCGGTCCGTTGAGCAGTGATTGCGTGCCCGGACCATGAAAGTTGCCTTTCCGCCTCTGGGCATCATCAGCCTGGCAGCAGAGTGCTATCTGGGCGCTCTGGGGATCGAGGCGGTTGTCCCTCCCGCTACCTCTCGCCGTACCCTCGACATCGGCATCCAGGGGTCGCCGGAGATGGTCTGTATTCCCTGCAAGCTGCTCTTTGGCAACTATGTCGAGGCGGCAGAGCGGGGAGCGACGGACATTGTCATGCTCGGTGGCCCTGGCACCTGTCGCCTCGGTTATTCTGCCGCTCAACAGGCCCGTCGCCTGCGCGAGTGGGGCTTTGCCGTCCGCACGCATACGCTGGACCTCTACCATTCCCATCGTGACCTGCTTCGCCTGACCCGCGCCCTGGCTGGCGAGCGCCCTGTCCACGAACTGGTCGAGCCGATCCGCTTCCTCCTGGGCCTGCTGAGCCTGACCGATGCGCTGGAGACGACGGTGCTGGTGGCGCGGGCGCGGGAGCGCGAGCGCGGCGCGGTGGACCGCGCTTATGCCGCCGCGCTGGAGCGCGTCGCCGCGCTGCGCGACCGCCAGGAGCTGAAGGAGCAGCGCGACGAGATTCTGGGCCTGGTGCGGGCGGTCGAGCTGGACCCCGACCGGCCGGTCTTGCGCGTGGGCCTGGTCGGCGACGCCTACACGATCCTCACCCCCTTCCTCAACCACAACCTGGAGGTGCGGCTGGGACGGATGGGGGTGGAAGTCTATCGCTGGTTCCACTACACGGGCCGCATCAGCCTGCCCCTGCCGGATCGCTTGCGGCGGGACCGCGGCGGGCGGGCGCGGCGCGCCGGGGAGCGCTACCTGAAGCGGGATGTGGGCGGGTTCGCCCGCTCCACTGTCGGCGAGGCGGCGCTGATGGCCCAGGGGGAGGTGGACGGGCTGATCCACGTCGCGCCGTTCAACTGCACGCCGGAGATGGTGGCGCAGAGCGCGCTGGTCGCCCTGCAGCGCGAGCGCGGCGTGCCGGTGCTCAATCTCTCCTTCGACGAGCAGACCGGCGCGGCAGGCGTGGTCACCCGCCTGGAAGCGTTCGTGGACATGTTGTGGGCGGCCCGTCGGCGGGGCAGGTGAGCCATGCGCGTTGGCGTTCCACGAGCCCTCTCCTTCTACCGCTTCCATCCGACCTGGGCCGCGTTCTTCGACCGCCTGGGGATTGAGATCGTCGTCTCTCCGCCGACGAACCGCGCCACGCTGGAGGCCGGGCTGCCCTACGCCGTCGCCGAGACCTGCCTGCCGATGAAGCTGTTCTACGGCCACGTCCGCGCCCTGGTCGGGCAGGTGGACCAGTTGCTGGTGCCCTCGATTCGACGGCTGGCCCCCGGTTCGAGCAACTGCGCGCGGCTGATCGGCCTGCCCGACCTGCTGCGGGCGACGATGTCCGACCTGCCGCCGTTGATCGCGCCGGACATTGACTTGAGCCAGGGGCTTCCTGCCCTGATGACGCTGGTGCTGGAGGTGGGGGCGCCGTTCAGCCGCAATCCCCTGACCCTGCGCGACGCGGTGCTGGCGGCCTGGGACGCCTACCGCGCCGCCCGCCAGGCGATGATGGAGGGCCGTCTGACGCCCGCCGGCTTCGACCGCCCGCCCGGCGAGCTGCCCCCTGCGCCTGCCGATGGCCTGCCGGTTGCGGTCGTCGGTCATCCGTACAACCTGTACGACCCGTTCATCAACCACCAACTGCTGGCGCGCCTGGCCCGCCTGGGCGTGAACGCGCTGACGCCGGAGCGGCTGGGCCCGCAGCCGGCGGATGACTATTGGGCCTTCGAGTACGAGCTGGTCGGCGCGGCGCGGCTGGCGCTGGAGCGAGGGGTGAGAGGGCTGATCGCGGTGGTGGCGTTCGGTTGCGGGCCGGACGCGATCCTGCTGGACGAGGTGCAACGGCTGAGCCGGGAAGCCGGCGTGCCGCTGATGACGCTCGTGCTGGACGAGCACAGCGGGGAGGCCGGCCTGGTCACGCGGCTGGAGGCGTTCGTGGATATGCTGAACTGGAGAGGGGCGAGATGAATGAGCTCTTTCTGGGCATTGACGTGGGTTCGGTGACGACCAAGTTCGCGGCGGTGGATCGACAGGGCGGGGTGGCTGCTTCCCTCTACCTGCGCACTGGCGGGCAGCCGATCCAGGCGATCCGCGGGGGGCTGACGCAGATGGCGGAGCGGCTGCCGCCGGATGTGCGCGTTCTGGGGGTGGGCACCACCGGCAGCGGCCGTCAACTGGCTGGGGCGATTGTGGGGGCGGACGTGGTCAAGAACGAGATCACCGCCCATGCCGTGGCCGCGCTGCACTTTGTCCCCGACGTGCGCACGGTGATAGACATTGGCGGGCAGGACTCGAAGCTGATCGTGATCCGCGATGGCATCGTCGTGGACTTTGCGATGAACAGCGTCTGTGCGGCGGGCACCGGTTCGTTTCTGGAGCAGCAGGCCCATCGGCTGGGCATCACCATCGAGGAGTTGGGGCAGCGGGCGTTGCGCTCCGACCATCCGGTACGCATCGCCGGGCGCTGCACGGTCTTTGCCGAGTCGGACATGGTGCACAAGCAGCAGATGGGCCATCCGGTGGATGACATCATTTACGGTCTCTGTCAGGCGCTGGTGCGCAACTATTTGAGCAACCTGGCGCTGGGCAAGACGCTGGAGGCGCCGGTGGTCTTTCAGGGCGGGGTGGCGGCCAATGCGGGGGTAGTGCGGGCCTTTCGGGAGGCGCTGGGGACGGAGGTGATCGTGTTGCCGCACCACGAGGTGATGGGGGCGCTGGGGGCGGCGCTGCTGGCGCTGGAGTGGAGCGACGGTCAGCCGAGCCGCTTCAAGGGTTTTGACGTGGCCCAGGCGGAGGTGCAGGCGAGCTCTTTCGAGTGCCACGCCTGCCCGAACCTGTGCGAGATCGCCCAGATTCGCATGGACGGGCGGGTCGTGGCCCGCTGGGGCGGGCGCTGCGAGCGGTGGGAGGTGGTGTGAAGGGGCGGCGCGGACTACAAAGGAGCCTATGGCGCAACCTTTTTGGAACCGCCTACCTTGACGCCGCCATCAGCGCCCTGAACAGGCCCGACATATCGTCTTGCGGGCTGCCCTCTATCTCCGGATGCCACTGCACGCCCACGCAGAAGGGATGCTGTGGGCACTCCAGCCCCTCGATCACCCCGTCGACAGCGCGGGCGGTGACCACCAGCCCCTCGCCAACCTTTTGCACCGCCTGGTGGTGAAAGCTGTTCGTGGTGACCTCTGTCGCGCCCAGGATCGCCGCCAGACGCGAGCCTGGCTCCAGCCGAACGACGTGCGCGCTGCTCTCTGGCGGAGCGCCGGGAGCAGGACGGTGCGGCAACGCGCTGGCCAGTTGAGTGGGGATGTCGGCATAGAGCGTCCCCCCGAGGGCCACGTTCAGCACCTGGATCCCGCGGCAGATGGCCAGCAAGGGTTTGCCACAGCGCAAGGCCAGCCGCGCCAGCGTCAGCTCGGCGCGGTCGCGCTCCGCATCGACCAGCTCCAGCAGGTCGCTGGGCGCAGCGCCGTACCATTCGGCAGCCACGTCGCCGCCGCCGGAAAGGATCAGCCCGTCCAGACGGCTCAGCAGCACCTCCGCCTCCTGCGGTGCGCTGCAGGTCGGCGGGAGCAGCACAGCCAGGCCGCCCGCACGGCATACCGCGCGGACGTAGGTTTGCGCAACGCCGTAGAACGAGGAAGACGCTGTTGACGCTTCGCTGCGTGCCGAAATGCCGATCAGGGGTGGGGTGGGCATCGCTTCAAAAAAGAGGGCGCGGACTCTGCCGCGCCCCTGCTGGCCCGGGGGGCCTCCTATACGCGCTTTTCCTTCAGGCGCGCGGCCTTGCCCCGCAGATCCCGCAGAAAGTACAGCCGTCCGCGGCGCACGCTGGCTTTGCGCGTGACCTCGACCTTTTCGACGCGCGGGGAGTAGAAGGGGAACGTGCGCTCGACGCCAATGCCGTGCGCAGCGATGCGCCGCACGGTAAAGTTGGCCCCCGCCCCGCCCTTGTGTACGCGCAGGACGACGCCGCTAAAGACCTGGATGCGCTCCTTGTCCCCCTCGATGATCCGCGCATGGACGCGCACAGTGTCACCCGGCTGCAGGTCCGGAATGTTCGGGTTCGGTTCCAGTTGTCGGTTCAGCGACTCGACCAGGTCCATCTCGATCTCCTCAGTCTTGATATTCGCAAGGGATGATTATACCATAAAGCATAGATCCGGCAAGCGCTTGCTCCCGCCATCGATGTCATCCTGACCCTGAACGAAGTGAAGGGGAAGGATCCCGTTGCGACACGGATCACGCCCCGCTCCCGCCGGGTCTGTGACCCGGCGGCCCCCGGTCACGGCGAAGCCTGCGGGAGGGTAGGCGATTACTGCTCCTCAAAGTAATCTGGATGCTGGCTGCGC
>Ga0209227_1000127_pt1 | contig 63389 bp, 41 predicted proteins | sample YNPBryantNP2012_FD_185815 | JGI IMG/M metagenome (GOLD analysis project Ga0209227, IMG submission 185815) | Anoxygenic and chlorotrophic microbial mat microbial communities from Yellowstone National Park, USA - YNP Bryant NP 2012 (SPAdes)... ...
CATGCCCCCTCCCGCTGGGAGGGTCTGGGAGGGCTACGCCCTCCCAGGAACACCTGTTTGGATCTCGAAGAGGGTGTGGGGAAACCGGGTTTCCCCATATCCCCTCCCGCTGGGAGGGTCTGGGAGGGCTACGCCCTCCCAGGAACACCTGTTTGGATCTCGAAGAGGGTGTGGGGAAACCGGGTTTCCCCATACCCACCCGCCCGCGGGAGGGTGTGGAAGGGCGTAGCCCTTCCAGGAACACTATCAGCCCAACCGAACAAGGCGCCGGGCAAGAGGTTTCGTCACCCCCCGAGGCGCCGCCGGGCGAAGCGCCGCACGAAGCGCACCACCGCGCGGGGGCGCTCGTACTGTGGCAGATGGCCGCACCCCCTGAGCACCAGCACCTCGGCCCCCGGCAGATTGTCGCGGAAGAACTCGAACGAACCGGCGGGCAAAAAGCGATCGCGCTCGCCCCAGATGAGACCGACCGGCACGCTGATCTGGCGCAACTCCTCGGCGGTGAAGAACTCGTCCTCGCTGGCCACCGCCACAAACTGCTGCACCGGGTCGCGCAAGAAGAGCGACTGAAAGGCCCGCTGGCTGAAATAGAGCGGCAAGGGCACATGCCCGTACATCTGGCGGTAGATGCGCCGGACGGCGCGCAGATCGGGCGCGGTCACCACCTCAACAAAGGGTTGCCAGGCGGTGCGCCCATTGAGCAGCGCGCCGCCAGGGTCGAGCAACACCAGGCCCCGCACCAGCTCAGGCTGCAGTTGCGCGAGACGCAGGGCGATCCAGCCGCCCATCGAGTTGCCCACCAGCAAGGCCGGGCGCCCGAGCACCTCGCGCAGCAGCGCGGCCAGCACCCGGGTGTGTTCGGCAATCGTGGTGTAACGCCGGCCCGGCGGAAAGCCGCTCAACCCGAACCCTGGCAGGTCAAGCGCATAGACCGGACCGACACGGGCCACGCCGCGCATGGTGAAGGCCCAGGTCAACGCGCTATCGGCGATGCCGTGGATGAGCACGACGGGCAACTGCGGATCGCTGCCCCGACGCCCCGGAACGTGGTACCAGTGCGTGCTGATGCCGGCGAGGCGGCGCTCCACGCTCACCGCGCCAGCGCGCAGCAACGTCTTGCGCCGCAGCCCGAGGACCAGGGGAATCAGCACCGGCGAGAACGGCCCGCCCAGATCGAGCTGGCGTCGCAGCGCCTGTTCGCTCATTGTTCCCTCGTTTGCGATCACTCTAACGTGAACATAGGCTCTCAAAGAGGGGTATGGGGAAACCGGGTTTCTCCACGCCCCCGCCCGCGGGAGGGTCTGGACTGGCGCAGCCCTCACGCAGGGGGTATGGGGAAACCGGGTTTCCCCATACCCCCGCCCGGTGGGCGGGCTACGCCCTCACGCAGGGGGGAGGGGGCAACCACGCCCCCGCCCGGTGGGCGGGCTACGCCCTCACGCAGGGGGGGAAGGGGGCAACCACGCCCCCGCCCGGTGGGCGGGCTACGCCCTCACGCAGGGGGGAGGGGGCAACCACGCCCCCACCCGGTGGGCGGGCTACGCCCTCACGCAGGGGGGAGGGGGCAACCACGCCCCCACCCGGTGGGCGGGCTACGCCCTCACGCAGGGGGAGGGGGAAACCGGGTTTCCCCCTTCCCTCACCCCGTGGGAGGGTATGGGTAGCGTCGCGCCACATCCTCCTCAAAACACGGCCACCCGGCTCACGCCTTCGGAGGGGGTGCAGAGCAGCGCCTGGGCCTCGCGGCCCAGACGCTGGCGGTAGCCAGCGACCAGATCAGCCATGAAGCCCTCGACGGCCCCTTCCGCAACCAGGCTCACCGTGCTGCCGCCAAAGCCGCCCCCGGTGAGGCGCGAGCCGTAGCAGCCCGGCAGGCCCCGGGCGATCTCCACCAGCGCGTCAAGCTCGGGGGTGCTCACCGCGTAATCGTCGCGCAGGCTGGCATGCGAAGCATCCATCAGCGCCCCGAAGCGCGGCAGATCGCCGCGCTCCAGCGCCGCGGCGGCCGCCAGGGTGCGCTCTATCTCACTCACCACGTGGCGGGCGCGCCGGTGGACCACCGGCGGCAGCAGATCGGCATTGGCCTCGAGGTGCGCGGGCGTCACGTCGCGCAGGGCGGAGATCCGCGGCAGACGGGCGCGCAGCAGGCGCACTGCCTGTTCGCAGACGGCGCGGCGTTCATTATACTCCGAACCCACCAGATCATGACGCACGCCGCTGTCGCACACCACCACCCGCGCCTGCGGCGGGATGGGGATGGGCCGGTAGCTCAGGTCGCGGCAATCGAGCAGCAGGGCGTGCCCGGCGCGACCGAGGGCGGCCATGAACTGGTCCATGATCCCGCACTGCATCCCGACGAAGCTCTGCTCCGCGCCCTGCGCCAGCAGGGCCAGTTCCTCACCCAGCAGATCGAGATCGTTGAGCAGTTGCAGCGCGTAGGCCACCGCCACCTCGAGAGCCGCCGACGACGAGAGACCGGCGCCGAGCGGCACCTGGCTGTCAATGAGCAGATCGGCGCCGCGCAGGGGGAGATCACGGGAGAGCATGGCTTTCACCACCCCGCGCACATAGTTGCTCCAGGGTTGCGCGGGGTTGCGTTCGATCTGGTCGATAGAAAACTGATCCCCGGCGTCGAACTGGGCGCTGTGGACCCGGATGACGCGATCGGCGCGCGCCCGCGCCGCGACGAAGGTGGCACGATCGATGGCGATGGGCAGCACGAAGCCCTCGTTGTAGTCGGTGTGCTCACCGATCAGGTTCACGCGCCCGGGGGCGCGCACAACAAACGCCGGGGGCGCGCCGAAGCGCGTCACGAAGGCAGCGTGCAACTGGCAAAGGTCGAGCATGCCCGGCTCCAACGGAAGATGGGAGGCAAACAGGTTCAGTGTACCACATTCCGTGGCAGGCCACGTCTGCCCCTGGGGCAGGAGCCAGGGCTACGTCATGGTCTTTGAATAAATAATTCGGTATAGCCCGCGCAGGCGGGCTTCGCATCCCGTAGCCGAGGGCTTCAGCCCCACGGCCAGCCCGACATATCGGATTAATTTCTCAAAGACCATTACGCCCACGGCGCGGACGATTAACCGGACGTTGACGTAGCCCCTGGGGCAGGAGGACGGGGAAACCTGGTTTCCCCGTCCTCCTTCAGACCAGCACCCTGCCCTCGCCCTCGCGCCGGGTGATGTTGCGTTCGTCGAGATGTTCAAGGAAGGCCACGGCATACTTGCGGCTGCTACCAAAGCGATCGCGCAGCATGCCGACGCTCACGCTCCCCCCGGCTGCGGCGGCGGCGCGCACCCATGCCAGCAACTCGGCATAAATCTCCGGCAACAGAAAGACATCAGGGGCCAGACGGACCACAAGACCCTGTTCGAGGGTCCAGGCCAGCAGTTCGTCGTCGAGGGCAGGGGTGGGCGGCGCGTAAGGCGCCCGGCGCATGGCCGCCAGAGCCGCCTCAATCGCCGCGCGTTGCTCGGGCGACGGGCGCGGGTCGTGGCCCACCAGCCAGACGCGGGTCTCATCGAGGGCCACCAGGCCGCGTCGCGCGGCTTCGTCGAGCGCGCCGCCCAGCGCCCGCGCCGGCAGGCGCAGCTTCTGGCGCGCCTCTTCGCGGGGCATACCGCGCCGCAGAGGGTAGCGACGGTGATAGTCGCGCAGGGCCGGCAGCAACTGCGCCTCCAGGCGCGCCCAACCCGCAGCCGAAACCAGCCATCCGTCGTCCGCGGCGTCCGGCTGCTCCGGCGGCGCGCCGAGCCAGAGCACCTGCCCGGCGGCCAGCAGGGGGGCGAGGGACTGCCGGTCGAGCAGGCCGGCCTCGGCGCGCGCCTCGGCCCAGGGACGCGGCGGGCCATCGCCCAGGGCCTGGAGCAGCAACTCCAGGGGATCGCCCCGCAGGCGCGCTTCCAGGCCGGCGATCACCTGGGGGCGAAAGCGCCGGTGCCGGGGCGGATGCGGGTCAACCACCACGCCGCCGGCCACGGTGCGGCTGGGCGAGGCCACCCGCAGGATGGCGCGGTCGCCACGCATAGCAACCACGGGACGCTCGAGGCGCAGTTGCGCCCAGCCGCTGCTCCCTGGCGCGAACGCCTCGGCGTCGAGCAGCGTCAGGCGACAACGCACCTCAGCCGCGCCGATGAACAGGTCCAGAGCGGCGTTCTGATCGAGCCGCGCCGGGGCATCGCCCAGCACCCGCAGGCGCACGTCGAGCAGGGTGGTGGGGCGCAGGGCGCCGGGCAGCGCCAGCACATCGCCGCGGGCCACCTCGGTGTGGCGCACCCCGGCCAGGTTCACCGCCACCCGCGTGCCGGGCAAGGCTGTCTCGCAGCGCTGTTTGTGCGTCTGCAAGCCCCGCACCCTCGCCGGGCGCCCCGCCGGCAGGATCACCACCTCCTGCCCGACCCGCAACGGCCCGTCGAGCAACGTGCCGGTCACCACCGTGCCGAAACCGCCGATGGTAAAGGCGCGATCCACCGGCAGGCGCGGCGCGCCGCTCGCCGCCGCGCGCGAAGGGGTGGCAGCGAGCACCCCGTCGAGCGTGGCCACCAGCCTGTCGAGGCCCTGCCCGGTGCGCGCCGAGACGGCGACGATCGGCGCGTGCTCCAGGCTGGTGTCCTTCAGGCGCGCGCGCACCTCTTCCTCCACCAGCGCCAGCCAGTCCCCGTCCACCAGGTCGGCCCTGGTCAGCGCGACCACGCCGTGACGCACCTCGAGCAGATCGAGGATGGCCAGATGCTCGACGGTTTGCGGCATGACCGACTCATCGGCGGCAACAACCAGCAACGCCGCGTCGAGGCCGCCCACGCCGGCCAGCATGTTCTTGATGAAGCGCTCGTGACCGGGCACATCAATCAGGCTGACGCTACGCCCCGAGGGCAAGGTCAGCCAGGCGAAGCCGAGATCGATGGTCATCTCCCGGCGCTGCTCCTCCTCCCAGCGGTCGGGGTCGATGCCGGTCAACGCCTTGACCAGAGTCGACTTCCCGTGATCCACGTGGCCGGCCGTGCCAACAACGTACATAGGTGCCTCATCCTAACGTGAAAATAAGCTGCTGGGGCAGGGGCATGGGGCAACCGGGTTTCCCCATGCCCCTGCTCCAGCAACCTATTTTTAGCCCTCCAGCGCGGGTTGCATACAATGAAAAGCCCATGCTATGATACAGCCACGCACGCCAGGAGCAAGCCATGGTACGCCAGGATGGACGCGGGCCGGACCAGTTGCGTCCCGTAGAGATCATCCCCAATGCGGCCCCCTATGCCGAAGGCTCGGCGCTGATCATCTGCGGCGACACGCGGGTCCTGTGCGCCGCCAGCGTGGAAGAGAGCATTCCGGCCTGGCTGCGGGGGCAGGGACGCGGCTGGGTGACCGCCGAGTATGCGCTGCTGCCACGTTCGACCCTGACGCGCACGCGACGCGAGCGCAGCGGGGCCAGCGGGCGCACCCAGGAGATCCAGCGGATGATCGGGCGCTGCCTGCGCGCCGCCGTGGCGCTGGAGGAACTGGGGGAACGGCTGATCACCGTTGACTGCGACGTGCTGCAGGCCGATGGGGGCACCCGGACGGCGGCGATCACCGGCGGCTACGTGGCGCTGGCCCTGGCCTGCAGGCGTCTGGTGGCCGAGGGCCTCCTGGCTCGCTCGCCGTTGATCCGCGCCGTGGCCGCGGTGAGCGTGGGCAGCGTTGACGGCGCCCTGCTCCTCGATCTAGATTATAGCGAGGATAGCCGTGCCGATATGGATTGCAACGTGGTCATGACCGACAGCGGCGAGTTTGTGGAGGTGCAGGGCACCGCCGAGGGAGCCCCTGTATCCCGGCAGCGCCTCAATGCCCTGGTTGATCTGGCCGCGGAGGGCATCGGCGAACTGCTGGCCATCCAGCGGCGGGTGTTGGGGCTGTAGCGCAACCTTCCAGATTGCGGGCGCGCCGGACAGGCGGGTTCTCCACGTCCCGGCCTATCGGAACCGCAGGAATGAGCGATGAACGAACCACACAACCGCTCAGAAGCGCTGCGTCACCTTCAACTTGGCATGGCCCTGGAACGGGCCAACCGGCTCAACGAGGCAGTCGCCCACTACCGCCAGGCCATCGCCGCCGATCCGCTGCAAGCCGAGGCTCACAACGCCCTCGGCTTCTACTACCAGCGCGCGGGGCTCCTGGCCAAAGCCGTTGAGGAGTTTCGCCTGGTCGCCAGTCTCGAGGGGAGCTTCCTGGCCTATTTCAACCTCGGCTACGTGCTGGTCGAGCTTGAACGCTACGACGAAGCCCTGGACGCCTTCGAGCACTGCCTCAAACGCGCGCCTGATGACCCGGCGGCCCACTTCGAACTGGCGCTGATCCACCTCGCGCGCAACGAATACGCCCAGGCGCTGGCCCATCTCGATCTGCCGTTGCAGAGCTACCCGCAGGACTGGGAAGTGCATAACCTGCACGGCCGCTGCCTGCTCGGCCTGCGCCGCTACGACGAGGCCACCGCCGCCTTCGGGCGCGCCCTGTTGCTGGCCGGTTCGCCCGCCGCGATGGCCGAAGTGGTTGACAACCTCACCAGTGTCGAGCGCCACCGCGAGTTTCGCAGCCTGGCCAATATTAAGGATCAGTTGTATGCCGAAGACGGAGTGATCTACCTCGGCTCAACCGGCGACGACGGGTTGCAACTCCGCGAGACGCAGGATTACCACTTCACCTATCCTAACATTGGCACCACCCTGCAACGGCTGATCGCCCTGGTCGCCAGCACCGACTGGCGCTTCAGCGCCGTGGTCGCCGCCGACGGCCTCGCGCGGCCACTGGCAGCCGCGCTTGCCGAATTGCTCAAGCTCCCGCTCCGTAGCGCCGAAGAACTCACCGCCGATGACCGGGCCCTGCTTGTCTTCGCCGTGGCGCGCGAAGTCGAACTGCTCCTGCTCAGCGTCGAACGGCTGCCCTGCGCCGTCACCGCCTTCTGCCTGGGCCTCAACTGGACCCGCCATACCAAAGTGTTGCCCGACGTCGTCGGCATTGTGGCCCGCGGCGCCTGTAGCGTGCCCTGGGAAGCGACCCTGCGGCGCCTGCGGGCCGAAGGCGCGCCACAAGCGGCAATCGGCGCCTGCGTCGCCGAGGCCGCCGCGGCCATCATGACCGCCGTGCGCGAAACCCCCCTCGACACCAATCTCCCCCGCCAGATCCGCTACTACACCCGCAACCACCGCCGCGTGAACATTGGCAGTCGCTGAGATCGGGGCAACCGGCTTGCTCCATCCCCCGGCCCGCTAGCAGTTGTCGAATACACGTTTTCGTGTTACTATGTGGAGAGGTCTGGAAGGGGCGCAGCCCTCGCAGACCCTCCCGCCGGGTGAGGGGCTGGGGAAACCCGGTTTCCCCAGCCCCCTGCTCCGACAAACTATCTTCAATTGACAGGAGTTACGCGGTCGCCTTCCGGCGAGGAGGGGTGGAGGGCCGCAGGCCCTCCACGAACCGGTTGTTGCCCGCCCGCGGCGGGAGGGCCGTGGGGGTTGCGCCAGGCCGCCTGACCGCCGCGGGCGGGAACAGGGGTGCGGGGAGGCTTCGCCTCCCCGCACCCCTCCACCGCGTACGTCCTGTCAATGGAAAGGCACGACAGAGGTCGCCGATGATCCGCCTGGGCTTCGGCGGGCGCATGCCTGGGCAGCCCGAAGCGAGGGCGCCCGGACACAGGGCGCCCTCGCATCTGAGCCTGACCCTCACCCGCCTGGGCGACACCCTTACCCGCCTCGAGCGGCTCGGGGTGCGCTATTACCGTCTGGGGCTGGCGCTGGATATGGGCGTGATCTACGCGCAACTCGCCGAGTGCGCGACGCTGCTGGAGGTACTGGCCGAGCGCGTCGCCACGGCGGGCGTGCGTCTCTGCTGTCACCTGGCGCCGGGGCTCGACCTGGGCGCGCGCGATGATGTGGCCGCGGCCGTGGCGCTGGCGGAGGTCGAGGCGTATGCGGCGCTGCTCGCGGCCCTCGACGCGCGACGGGCGCCGGGGCCACCCGAGGGCATCGTGGTGGCCCATCTCAGCTCGGCGGCCGCCGACGAGCAGGCCGGCGCGCGCTTCGCGGCCCGCTATGCCGCCCTCTCGCCCCGGGCGCGCGCCCGTCTGGCCCTGGAACACGGCCACGCCGGGCCGAGCCTGGGGCGCCTGCTGGCGCTGCATCAGCGCTGCGGGGCGCCCATCGTCTTCGACACGCTGCACTGGGAACTGCATAACCCCGAGGGGCTGCCGCTGCCCCTGGCCCTGGGGCTGGCCCTGGCCACCTGGCCTCGCGGTCTGCGGCCCGAGGTGCACCTCAGCAGCCAGCGGAGCGAGGCGCACCTGCTGCCGCCGCGCCCGCCCGCCCCCGCGCGCGTTGTGCCGCCCCGGCCCGGCCAGCACGCCGATTTCGTCGCTATCGGCGACCTCGAACGCCTGCTGCGCGCCACCGCTGGCCTGCCCCCGTTCGACCTGATGATCGAGGCCCGCGCCGGTGAACTGGCGTTGCTGCGCCTGCGCGCCGAAATCAGCCGCCACGCGCCCGCCCTGGCCGCTATGCTCGGCTAAGCGCCTGACGTGACACGGGGGAACCAGGTTCCCCCATCTCCCGGTTTGCATCGGGCGGTGTGCCGCCCGGCGGCATGGACGGCTAACGTGAACATGGGGGAACCCGGTTCCCCCATACCCCCGCCCGCAGGAGGGTTTGGGAGGGCTACGCCCTCAAGCGGGGGGATGGGGAAACCCGGTTTCCCCATCCCCCCGCCCGCGGGAAGGTAAGGGCGCAGCCTTTGCGCAGGGGGATGGGGAAACCCGGTTTCCCTACACCCCCACCCGGTGGGAGGGTTTGGGAGGGCGCAGCCTTTGCGCAGGGGGATGGGGAAACCCGGTTTCCCTACACCCCCACCCGGTGGGAGGGTTTGGGAGGGCGCAGCCTTCGCGCAGGGGGATGGGGAAACCGGGTTTCCCCATACTCCCCACCCGGTGGGAGGGTTTCCGGGGCGCAGCCTTTGCGCAGGGGATGGGGAAACCGGGTTTCCCCATACTCCCCACCCGGTGGGTGGGTTTGCGGGGCGCAGCCCTTGCGCAGGGGGATGGGGAAACCGGGTTTCCCCATACTCCCCACCCGGTGGGAGGGTTTCCGGGGCGCAGCCCTTGCGCAGGGGGATGGGGAAACCGGGTTTCCCCATCCCCCACCCGGTGGGAGGGTTTCCGGGGCGCAGCCCTTGCGCAGGGGGATGGGGAAACCGGGTTTCCCCATCCCCCACCCGGTGGGAGGGTCTGGGAGGGCTGCGCCCTCCCAGGAAGTATGTTCATCCCCACAACACGGCGCGGCGATGCTGCGCCGTGTTATAATGCAGCCGTTGTGTCGCATGCGTCGTCGCTCGCCCGTCCGGCATCGTGAGGAACACCCGTGAACCAGTCTCGTTCCAGAGGTAAAACGACCACTTCCCCGGCCAGCCCCGTGCCGGGCATCATTTCCGCGGTAGTCGTGCTGCTGATCCTCGGCCTGATCGCCGGCCTGCTCATCAGCCGCGCGCAGACGCCCGAAGCCGCCGCGCCAACCCCGGCCCCGGCCAGCGCCCCTGCCGCTGCCCCCGCCAGCGCCCCTACCCCCGCCCCCGCCAGCGCGCCGGCGCCTGGTGCTTTGCCTACCGCCACCACGTACACCTTCAGCGCCCCGCCGCCAATGACCATCGATCCCGCCCGACGCTATGAGGCGACCATCCTCACCCCGCGCGGCGAGATCGTCATCGAACTGCTGCCCGAGATCGCCCCGCAAACCGTCAATAACTTCGTGTTCCTGGCCCGCAACAACTTCTACAATGGCCTCACCTGGCACCGCGTGCTGCCCAACTTCATGGCTCAGGGCGGCGACCCCCTCGGCGACGGCACCGGCGGCCCCGGCTACAGCATCCCCGCCGAGTTCACCGATACGCTGGCCTTCGACCAGCCGGGCATCGTCGCCATGGCTCGCTCCGCCGACCCCGATAGCGCCGGCTCGCAGTTCTTCATCACGACCGGCCCGGCCGAGTGGCTCAACGGGCAGTATACGATCTTCGGGCGGGTGATCGCAGGCCAGGAGATCGTGAACGGCATCCCTCTGCGCGACCCGCAGAATCCCGCCGATCTCGCCCGTCCCGGCGAGACCATCCTGGGGATTACGATCACCGAGTCGTAGCTTTCCCTTCCGGCGTATCAGCAGGGTCGCGGGGTACGTGTTCACTCCTAACGTGAACATAAGCCCTCGGCGAGGGGGATGGGGAACCCGGGTTTCCCCATCCCCCCACCCGGTGGGAGGGTCTGGGAGGGCTACGCCCTCCCAGGAACAATCGTACGTTCATCCCGTCGGTGTGCGGCGGAGCCGCATGGGGGTCTGGGGTAACACCCGCGCCCGGGAGCGAGGGCGTCCCGCCCTCGTCGCGTCTCCGCGGGCAAGCTGCCCACGCTCCCGGGAGGCATGTGAACACGTACGGCACGGGAAAACCCGGTATCCCCACGCCCCCTTCCCGTGGACGCCCCCCGCCCGCTCCAGCCTCTAAAGGCGCGCGCCGAACTCCCCTTGCTCTCGTTGCTGCCCGCAGACTCAGGCATGTTTCAAATGCACGTGACAGTTTGCCTCGATACGGGATCACGGGGGAGGTTGTGGAGGGGCCTGGCCCCTCCACGCCTCCCCGCCAGACTGTCAAGCGCCAACCGCAGGTTTTGAAACATGCCTTACGGGTCATCGTTTCACCAAGCGAACGTCATCAATCAACAACTGAAAGGCCTGGAACCGATCCGCAGGCGTAATGATCAGGTTTTCGATCTGTGTGCGCGCGGTCTCCCAGCGGATCGTCTGGCCCACACCGGCGGGTTGGAGCAGTGAGAAGGGGATGTAGAGCGTCATCCATTCCGGCGGGGCGACAAGCACCAGTTGGTACTGGCGATCGTCTTTAATGGCCGCCGAGGTGAAGCGCAGCAGATAGTTCTGCCCGTCGGTGCGCAGGCTGAGTTCGATGCCCGCATAGTCGCTCAGGTCGAGCGTTTGCCCCGCGGGGGCCAGCGGCAGGCCCATCCCCAGGTACGACTCGCCCCAGGGGTTGTTGAATGAGCCGCGAAAGCGCAGCGCCAGCCCGTTCTCGCGGGGAACGACCGCCAGTTCGGCCACCGAAGAACCGCCGATCTGCCGGTCACTGTAGGTGAACCACTCCGTATCGAGCACGGAGCGCAGGTCGCCGTCCTCGAAATCGTCAATCAGCGGCAGGCCCGGACGGACCACGGTTGGGCGGACGGGGCCACGAATGAGCGCCAGGTCGTCCAGATCGAGAAAGCCGGTCTGCGGGGCGCGGGCGGGGCGCACCTCGATGCGGGTAGCGGCGCTCAGACCGCTTTCCAGGGCAACGCCATCGGCGTTGCGCAACTCATTGACGGGAATCTCGATCCAGGTCCAGTCGCCGGGAGCGGCAAAGGTTGTGGTGAACGGCTTGTCGGTCAAGGCGCTGTTGAGGCGCAACTGGTAGCGCCCGCTGCCCCGCGCCCAGAAGCCGATGCCCGTGACGCCCCGCAGGTCGCGCGGACCATCCCCCGGCGCGAGATTGATGGCCAGAGCGACGAAGTTGACCGGCCCGGCGTCGGCCAGAACGTACTCGAAACGCATGGCCTGCACGCTTGCGGCAGCGCCCGGGGCGATCAGGCGGTTGCTGGCTACCGAGGCGCCGCCACTGCCGCGGTCGTCGAAACTGAACCAGTAGTTCCCACTCAACGCCTGCTCACCGTTCTCGAAGTGGGCCAGCAGTTCCTCCTGGCGCGCCGAGCGCGGCTGGATGCCGCCGTAGCGCCAGAGGTAGTAGTGCAGCCCCGCGTTGCCCATCTCCACCTGCGCGCCGGCAGGATTGAGCGGGTTGTAGGTCAGCACCCGCCGCTCGAAGAGTTGCACCAGCACCGGCGTCACCCGTCCATTGAGCTGCAGATCGGTCCAGTAGGCCTCGCTGATCGGGCGGCCAACCACGGCGAGCGGGTCTATAATCTGCTCGACCTGCCGGCCGCGGGGCGTCTCGACCAGGCCGCGACGTTCGAGGAAGGACGTAAACACCCGCGGCACATTATGACCGGTGACGGGGTCGTAGGCGGCGTAGACGGTCTCGGGATGGGCGGCGGCCAGCTCCGGACGGGCGCGCGCGGCGCCGCTGCGGTCGAGCGACTCGCCCGGACGACCGGCGCGCTGCGGCGCCGGAGCGGTCAGACGCGCAAAGGACGCGTAGGTCGGCGCCAGAGGGTCGTTGAGATCCCCGGCCACGGGGATCAGCGCCGGCGGGCCGGGATCGAACCGTTGCGAACCGAGCTGCACGTTGCCGCTCACCATCTCGGCGACCAGACGCCCGAAGCTGGTCTGGCTTGCGGCGCGAGCGCCGGCCAGGGGCAGGGGCAATTCCATGCGACCCTTATCGTAGTAGACCGCCAGGCGCCGGCCGCCGGGGGCGTCATCGTCGCGTTCGAGCAGCGGCGCGCTCCGCGGGGCCGGCCCCCAGTACCAACTGTACTCGGCGCGTCCCCCGGCTACCAGGGCGTCGGTGCGGCGCCACTGTTCGCGAAAGGCCTCGGCCGCGAACGGCTGCTGATCCGCGGCGCGCAGCATCAGGGGCAGGGCCACGATCGCTGCACATCCTAGCGCCACCAGCAGCGCCCAGAGCGTCATTCGGTATCGCATCACACACTCCGCGAGATTTCAAGCCTGTTTGTGTCCACGCATACTTACGACAACGAGAGCGCCTCTCGGCAGGGAGCTTCGACCGTCCGAGCCTCCCTGCGGCATCTGCCTGAGAGCCGCGCCCTCAGGCTATGCGGGGTCCATATTCACTCTAGTCGCCCGTTCCAGGATGGCCTTTAGCCTGAGAATATAAACGCTTCCGGGATCGGATTGTCGCACCGTTACCTGGCCAGATGATCATATCGGCCGTCCATACGGCTCCGCCGCACACTGACGGGATGCAAAAAGGTTCTTCCTGGGAAGGCGCAGCCCTCCCAGACCCTCCCACCGGGTGGGGGTGTATGGGGAAACCCGGGTTCCCCAGACCCCTGCGCACGGGCTGCGCCCGCACCTTCCCGGGGGCGTGGGGAAACCCGGGTTCCCCAGACCCCTGCGTGAGGGCGAGGCCCTCCTGCGGGCGGGGCATGCGGGGAGGCTGCGCCTCCCTGCATGCCCCGCCACCTGTCATTGTTTCGCAGCATAAAGAATGTATCACCTCTACGACCAACCATGATTACATCGAACCTACCGTTCGTCGCAGGCGCCACAGTTGATCCGGTTTCTGATGGTCTGATTGCCGAATCACCGGCTTACCGGGCGGCGCCGCGCAGGCCCTGCTCTACGCGGAATCACGTAAGGAATCTGTCATCCTCACGCAACACACGCTCATCGCTTCGTGATCCGTCACGGTTATGCTTGCCTTGCTCCGTCTGCCACGACTTTTGCAGTCACATCTCAGCAGAAGCTGTGACGATGCAATGCGTAGATCCGCGCTGAACGACAGCGTTGGCGGGGCCAGGGTGCGTCATAGAACGAAGGCAAGGGAGACGATGACCGGATTCGAAGCAACTCTCGTTATCATTTCACTGCTCTTGCTGGCGCAGGTATCGTTCAGCACCTATCTGATGCTCTACGCCTGGAACGATGCGCGCCGCGGCGACATCTTCGCCGCACCGAAGGAGTTCGCGCCGCCGCAGAAGAGCTTCACGGTGCTGCTGCCGGCGCGTCACGAAGAAGCGGTGATCCAGCACACGATCGAGGGCGTGCTGCGCGCCAACTACCCGAGCGAGTTGTTGGAGATTGTGGTGATCTGCCGGATTGATGATCCGGGCACCATCGAGAAGGTGCAGGAGAAGATTGTCGAACTGGTGCAGCGCGGCATTCATAACGTGCGCCTGATCGTGTTCCAGGATCTGCCGATCAATAAGCCCCACGGGCTGAACATCGGCTTCCGAAACACCCGGAATGACGTGGTGACGATCTTCGACTCGGAGGACGAAATCCACCCCGATGTGTTCAACGTGGTCAACACGGTGATGGTCACCGAGGGCGTCAACGTGGTCCAGGCGGGCGTGCAGTTGATGAACTTCGACTCGACCTGGTTCTCGGCGCTGAACGTGCTGGAGTACTTCTTCTGGTTCAAGAGCCGGCTGCACTACCACGCCGAGGTAGGCATCATTCCCCTGGGCGGCAACACGGTGTTCTTCACCCGCGAGATCCTCAACAAGATCGGCGGCTGGAACGAACACTGCCTGACCGAAGACGCCGACATCGGCATCCGCTTGAGCCAGATGGGCGAGCGCATTCGCGTCGTCTACGAAGATCAATTCGTCACCAGGGAAGAGACCCCGCCTACCGTGGGACAGTTTATCAAACAACGCACGCGCTGGAACCAGGGTTTTCTGCAAGTACTGCAGGCGGGGGCCTACTGGTCACTGCCAAAGCTCAGCCAGCGGCTCCTGGCAGTCTTCACCCTGGCTTCGCCGGTGCTGCAGGCCCTTACGACCTTTTACATTCCGGTGTCACTATACACGATGTTTTTCGTATCAATGCCGCCCCTGGTGGCGCTGATCCTCTGGCTGCCGGCGTACATGCTGATCGGCCAGTATGTGCTGAACTGGATCGGCTTGCGCGAGTTTGTGTCAGCCCACAAGCTGACGATGCCGCCGCTGATGTGGCTGCGCCTGCTGATCGCCTTCTACCCGTTCCAGATCTTGCTGGGCATCGGCGCCGTGCGCGGGTTGTACCGCCACCTGCGCGGGACGAACAACTGGGAAAAGACCCGGCATGTCAACGCCCATCGCAGCTCTGCGACCCCGGGCTGAGAGGGGACGCCGGCAGGCTCGACCCTGCCGGACCCTCCGGCGCCTGAACGACTTGAGAACCGCTGGAATGCATGCCCTTGAGGAGGCCACTGATGAGCGTCAGCCTTGCTCCAGCCGCGCTGCCCGAGGCGCGACCGCGAATGGCGATCTGGTCGAACCTGATCACCCTAGCCCTGGTCTGCGTGGCCGCGCTGGTGCACAGCTACAACATGTTCGGCTTTCCCCTCTATCTGGGCGACGAGGGGATCTACATGGCCCAGGCCTACGCCGTCGCCAAACTGGGAAGCATCACGCCCTACGCGTACTGGTACGACCATGCGCCCGCGGGCTGGATCCTGATCGCGCTGTGGACGATGGTCACCGGCGGTTTTCACACCTTCGGCACGGCCATTGACAGCGGCCGCACCCTGATGCTGCTGTTGCACATCGTCTCGCTGGTGCTGCTGTTCCGCATCGTGTTGCACCTGACGGGGAACAACCTGGCGGCTGCCATCGGCGGGCTGTGCTATGCCCTCTCGCCGCTGACGGTGGTCTATGGGCGCATGGTGTTGCTCGACAACATTATGATCGTCTTCGTGCTCGCCGGCACGCTGCTGCTGGTGAACTACGACGGGTTGCTCTGGCGCTTGTTTGTGGGCAGTCTGCTGATTGGCATCGGCGTGCTCTCCAAAGAAAGCGCCTTGGCGCTGCTGCCGGTGCTGATCATCGGGGTCTGGATGCTGACGCATGCCCAGCACCGTCCCTTCGCTCGCGGGGTGTGGCTGTTTGGCGCGCTGGCGACGATCTCGCTCTACCCGCTCTACGCCGCACTGCGCGGCGAGTTGCTGAACTTCTCGTTTTCCTCTCCGCTGAACGGCGACGGCAGCGGCGTGACCCTGCTGGGCGCGGTGCTCTGGCAAGTCGGTCGCAGCGGCGGGGCGCCCTGGGATCCCCAGAGCGATTTTATGCGCGTCGTGACCGGAAGCTGGCTCGCGCGCGACCCGTGGCTGCTGGGTGTGGGCCTGGTTGCCACGCTCTGGAACCTGGCGCGGGGCGATGGGCGCACCCGCCTGATCGCCGGGCTTGGACTGGTCGCCTGCCTGAGCCTGATGCGCGGGGGGCCGGTGCTCGAGTTCTATATTATCGGCGTGTTGCCCTTTCTGGCGCTGAACGTGGGCCTGGCAGCGGCGCGGATCGCCGACCTCACGCGCATGCCTGGCATGCTCCTGGCGCTGCTGATCGGCGTCGGGGTGCTGGGAGTGAGCAATCTCAATCGCCAGAACGAGATCTTCACCCTCAATATGACCACGACGCAGCGGCAGGCCCTTGCCTGGGTGCGCCAGCACGTACCCGCCGACGCGCAGATCGTCATTGACGATGACCTGTGGGTGGATCTGCGGGACGGCCCCCCGGGCCAGCCCAGCTTCCCGGGGGCCCACTCGCACTGGAAGGTGGCCAACGACCCGGCAGTCTATCGCGAGCTGTTCAACAACGACTGGCGCAATATTGATTACCTGATCACCACGCCAGGACTGGAAGAGATCTTCAAGCAAAACCCTGAGAAACTGCCCTATCAGGCCTGGAGCAATTCGACCCCGGTGGCCCGTTTCAACGTCGGCGACGCGGCCATCGAGGTGCGCCGGGTGAACCACGCCGGCATTGCCATAAAAGACACGGTGCGCACCGGTTACGCCAGCTTTGTAGCCAGCTACGTGCAGGATGGACGGGTCGTCGGCGCCGGGGCCTACACCGATGTGCGCGACCAGACCAGCGCCATGCTCATGGCCGTCTGGCACAACGACCAGCCCACCTTCGACGCCCTGTGGGCCTGGGCGCAACTGCGCCTGCAGGCTCCCGAAGGTCACCTGCTGCACACGAATGAGCCGGGCATCGCCCTGCACACCTATGCCGACGCCAACGCCGAAGCGGCCCTGGCCTTGCTCCTGGCCGAACGACGCTGGAACGACGCCAGTTATGGCCGTGAGGGGTTGCGGATCGCCCGCGCGCTATGGGAGCGTTGCGTGGTCGAGATTGATGGCCGGCCCTATCTGGCCGCCGGCGACTGGGCCATCGAAGCGGATCGCTTCATCTTCGCGCCGGGAAGCTTCGTGCCCTATGCGATCCGCATGTTCGCCGAGGTGGACACCGAGCGCAACTGGTGGTGGTTGCTCGACAACACCTACGCGCTCCTGACGCAGGTGAGCGCCACCAGACTGGGCGAGGAGCGCAGCGTGGGGCTGCCGCCCACCTACGTGGCCCTCGACCGCGCCACCGGGGCGATCCGGCCCGACCAGCGCGGGCTTCCCGGTATGGGGGTCGCTTTCGGCGAGGAAGCCGCGCTCACCTACTGGCGCGTCGCCCTGGATGCGCGCTGGTTCGACGATGAACGCTCCGATCGGTACTTGCGCAGCGCAGCGTTTCTCTTCGATGAGTGGCAGCGTAAAGGCGCGCTTGCCGGACGTTACGGCCACAATGGCACGGTGCAGAGCGACGAGGAGAGCCTGCTCCTCTACAGCGCCGTACTTCCGGTGTTCCTGACCGAGCATGAGCCAGCGGGTCACACGCTTTATGCCACCAGAATCGCCACCGCCTACACCAACACCCCCGACGGGGTGCGCTGGGGCAACGGCAAGAGCGTGGCCGAGCAACGCTGGGCCTGGCTCAGCAGCGCCTTTTACCTTGACATCCTGGATTACGTCTGGGAAGGTTGATGACGCCTGTACCACAAGGTGGGGAACCGCCGGAGGTTTCCCCACCTCCCCTCCGCTCATCGCCAGGGCGCCCGGCTCCTTCCCCCCGGCGGAGGGAAGGGGTACAGATGGCAACGAAACACACTTTACAGACCACACACGTTCACGGAGAAATAACGCATGCACTCGCCTATGCTTTTCACCGATCTGGTCGATCATCGCGCCGAACAACAGGATTATCGCGACCACGTGAGCGCGGAAAGCGGTTTTCAGACCCTGCTCGACCGTGACGTGGTCATTCGCCGTCTGCGCGGCGAGGCCGCCGCGCATCCGCGCGTTCGCAGCCGCTTTGTGAACGAGATCAAGAGCCTTGCCTCATTGAGCCACCACGCCTTTGTGCGGGTCTACGATGCCGGAACGCGCGACGAGGTGCCCTTCGCGGTCTGCGAGCGGTTGCACGGCGTCACCCTTCAACATCGGCTCGACCTGCTGGCGGAGCAGCATGAGCGGATGAGCCTTGATGAGGCCACGCACATCGTGCAGTCCGTGGCCGAGGGGCTGGAGCACGCCCAGCGACGCGGCGTCCGGGTGTACGATCTGACGCCGGGGAACATCGTGCTCGCCGAGGATCGGCGGGTCGTGCTCACCAGTCTTGGCCAACCTCTGCCGGACAATCCGCTGGAGGCGCCGGTCGTCAGGCTGGCCTACGCCTCGCCTGAGCAACTCTTTGGCCTGCCGGACGAAGGCGCGAGCGCCATCTATGGCCTGGGCGTCTTGCTGGCCCACCTTGTCTGTGGCCGGCTGCCTTTCGAGGGCAACGCGCTCAGCGTGCTGGCGCAAAAACAGCGCTCGGGCAGCCTGCCGGTGCTCGAGGATGTGCGGGCAAGCCTGGTGTGCCCCTACCCGCTGGCCGCGGTTATCCACCGCGCCACACTGGTCAACCCCGCCGAGCGTTATGACAGTATCAGGTCCTTCCGCGCGGCGCTGCGCGAGAGCCTGTCGGGCCGGCAGGGGCTCGCGTCTACCGGCCCGCGCCAGACCGCCTATGCCCTGTCGTGGCCCGAGAGACCGGCAATGGAAACGGAAGAACTCGTGGCGCCATCCTTTCCCGTCGAAGCCAGACCGTTCAGCGTCCGTGAACCGGCGCCTGTGGCGCGCCACGTCGGCGAGCTGCGCAGCGCCCCGGATCCCCTGGCGACCCCTGACGTGACCGCGACGGCGGAGCCGATGCAGGTCGCGACCGCCGCGAGGCTGGTGACGGAGGAAGCGCGCCAGGCGCCGGCGACGCCAGACAAAGGCGCCGCGCAGGTGCCAGGCGCCGATAAGCCCGAGTTGCACGCGGCGCTGCCCTACACGCTGCTCATTCCGCTTCCCGACGATCAGCCGCAGGCCCTCCCGGCGACCGCAGAGCGGCCGGCGCCACGCCAGACCCTGATCAGCCCGGTCCACCTGGCCATGTTGATGATCCTGGGGATGCTTGCCATCGGCGCGGCGTTGATGTTTGGCTAACGTGAACATAGGCTGGGAGCGCGGGCATCTTGCCCGCGTAGATGCGCCGAGGGCGGGACGCCCGCGCTCCCGGGCCGGTTGCATCGGGCGGTGTGCGCCATGCGCATGGGGCCTAACGTGAACATAGGCTCTCGAAGAGGGGGTGGGGAAACCCGGTTTCCCCACCCCCCCGCCCCGCAGGGGCATGGGGAAACCCGGTTTCCCCATGTCCCCACCCGCGGGAGAGTCTGGGAGGGCGCAGCCCTCCCAGGAACAACCGGATGTTCATCGCGGCGTGGTGCAGCGCAGCCGCATGGACGGCTGAGGTGACCATCGTTCACAGCGTTCAGCCCCCCTCCCAGCCTCCCCCCGCTGGGGGGAGGCGCCGGGTTCCCGCCCCCGGCGGGGGAGGGTCCGGGAGGGGGCCGGCACCGTGCCCGCGGAGCCATGGCACGGGCGTCCCGCCCGCGCTCCCGGTCTGTTTTCATCGCGGCGTGGTGCGCCATGCGCATGACCGTCTCACGTGAACATAGGCTCTCGAAGAGGGGGCTGGGGGAACCCGGTTTCCCCATCTCTCGCCCAGTGGGAGGGGTTGGGAGGGCCAGGCCCTCGCAGGAACAACCGTATGTTCATTGCGGCGTGGTGCGGCGTAGCCGCACACACGGCCGAAGTGACAGGAGGTGCGCGGTCGCCTCATGGCAGGGAGGAGAGGAGGGCCGCGGGCCGTCGATCAAGACAACGTCTCGTCGCGGTCATAGTCGCCGGTAGGATGGAGGTACCGTTGTCCGCGCAACCGTCGTAGGGATAGACTGCACCTGACGCCCTTTCGTGTCAGGAAAGAACTATGCTGCACCCAACCCTTCGACGTTCCACGCTTATCTTGATCGCGTTGACGCTCCTGGCAGCCCTGCCCGCCCTTTCCACCGCGCGCGCCGCGCCGAAGATCGTCGGCGACGGCACGCCCGGCAGTTGCACCGAAGCAACCCTGCGCGCGGCGCTGGCGGGCGGGGGCAGCGTCAGCTTCAACTGCGGGGGCGCGCCACTGACCATTACGGTGAGCGCGCCCTTCGAGATTACGGCGCCGGAAACCACGATAGACGGCGGCGGGCTGATCACCCTGCGGGGCCAGAATAGCCGGATCATCGCCCATCGCACCACCGGCGCGCAGGGGAGCAGCACGCTCACCTTGCGGAACCTTACGCTTGCCGGCGGGCGGGCCAGCGGCGCCAATGAGGCCGCTAACGGCGGCGCCATCGCCAGCGTCTTCGCCGCCGCTAATCCGGCCTTCAAACCAGTGCTCGTTGTCGAGTACGTCACCTTCGAGGATAACGACTCCACGGTCACCAGCCTGACCCGCGGCGACGCCTACGACTACGGCGGCGGGGCGATCTACGCGCAGGGCGGATCGGTGACGGTGCGGAACAGTCGCTTCGTCGGCAACGACGCCAACAACGCCGCCGGCGGAGCGATCCACGTCCTCCAGAGCGGTCTGGTCATCGAAGATAGCCAGTTCACCAACAACAGCGCCATCGGCGCACGACCGCAGGACAGCCTGGGCGGCGCGATCTACATTGATGGTCTGGGCGGCGAGAACGGCCTGTTCCGGGTGGCGCGCAGCGCCTTTACCAGCAACCGCGCCTACAATTCGGGCGGCGCGATCTATGTGAACATGTACGAGAACAGCAGCCGCGCCGAAGTGCTGGACAGCGCATTTCTCGAAAACGCGGTGATCGGCGGCGAGCGCGCGCAGGGCGGGGCCATCGGCGGGGGTGGATCGAGCCTGGGCGGCGCGACCGGCAACCCCGCCATGCTGATCGAGCGCAGCCTCTTCAGCGCCAACAGCGTCCGGCGTACGCCCGGGGCCGGCGGCAATCCCAACGAAGACGGTTCGGGCGGCGCGCTGGCCTTTCCCCAACGAGCGCGGCTGCGGATCGTCAACAGCACCTTCGAGGGCAACCGGGCCGCCGGCGCGAGCTTCAACGCCAACGGCGGCGCGCTCTACATCGTGAACCACAGCGACCCCTTCGAGATCGTCAACAGCACCTTCGCCAACAACAGCGCCGGCTGGGTCGGCGGGGCCATCAGCGCCGGCCAGATCAATGGCCAGCCCGGCGGCCGGGTGCGCAATACGCTCTTCGTCAACAACAGCGCCGAAAATGGCCCCAACGACTGGAACATCCAGCAGCACTGCTCCTCCGAACTGGCACACGATGGTCGGAGCCTGCAGTTCCCCCCGCGCCTGACCGGGGGCAACTTCTTCAACGACGTGACCTGCTTCCAGGGCAAAAGCGCGCCCAATCAGACCGGCGACCCCCAGTTCCGCGATCCGCGATTGCAGGCCCTGGCCGACAATGGCGGCCCGACCCGGACCATGGTCATCGCCGCTGCCAGCCCGGCCTTCAACGCCGGCGCCGATTGCCCGCTCACCGACCAGCGCGGCGTTGCCCGCCCCCAGGGGGAAGGGTGCGACCTGGGGGCCTTTGAAGTGGTGCTGGCCCTGTCGGTCGCGCCCGGGTTGATCGACCTGAACACCGCCAATCCGACCCTCGACGTGCTGGGTGATGGCTTCACGACCAGCAGCGTCGTGCAGGTCAATGGCGCCGACCGCCCGACGACCTTCATCAGCGCCCTGGCGCTGCGCGTCGAGCTCGCGCCCGCCGACGTGGCCGCCCCCGGCACGCTGCGCATCAGCGTGCGCGGCCCCGGCGCAAGCCTGGGCAGCGCCGAGGCGCGCGTGGTGGAGGGCCTGCGGCGCATCCATATGCCGCTGATCCGCCGCTGAATGGGGCGTTCTCCGCCAGGGTTCGCGCCACCAGGCGGATGTGCCCTGGCCCCTGGGCGTGCGTCCTAACGTGAACATAGGCTCTCGAAGAGGGGTGTGGGGAAACCGGGTTTCCCCACGCCCCCGCGGACGCGTGCCGGAGGCCCGCGCACCCAGGCCCCGGCCCCTGGGAGGGTTTGGGAGGCTACGCCCTCCCAGGAAGAACCTTTTTTCATCCCGTCGGGGTGCGGCGGAGCCGCATGGACGGCTAACGTGAAAATAAGTTGCCGGGGCAGGGGCATGGGGAAACCCGGTTTCCCCATACCCCCAACCCGCGGGAGGGTCTGGGAGGGCGCAGCCCTCCCAAGAATAACCTTATTTTCATTGCGGCGTTGTGCGGCGGAGCCGCATGGACGGCTGAGGTGAAAATTGTTCGCAGCGTTCAGCCCCCCTCCCAGCCTCCCCCCGCTGGGGGGAGGAGCCGGTCCCCACCAAGGTGCAGTATCAAAATCAACTAGCCTCCCAGCCTCCCCCCGCTGGGGGGAGGAGCCGGGTTCCCGCCCCCAGCGGGGGAGGGTCAGGGAGGGGGCGGGCCGGGACGCGCCGCTTCATGGTCTTTGAGAAATTCATCCGGTATGCCGGGCCGGCCGTGGGGCTAAAGCCCTCGGCTACGGAATGCGAAGCCCGCCTGCGCGGGCTAGAGCGGATTATTTATTCACAGACCATTACGCCCACGGCGCGGACGATCAACCGGACGTTGACGTAGCCCTAACACCCACGTCACACCGCGCAGACGCGAATCGTCTCGTGCTATAATACACAGAGCCTTTTCGCCAGCCCGGCTTCGCCGCGCGACGAGATGAAAAGGAGTTCCCAGAAGAGCCGCGCCCTCCCATCGGCCAGGGGCGCGGGGCAACCCGCTTGCCCCAGCCCAGGCGACCTTTCGGGCACGGGAGAAGGGGAACCCCGGTTTCCGCATCTCCAACCGGCGCGGTTGATCTCTGGGGCAGGGGAGAAGGGGAAACCCGGTTTCCCCTCCTCCCCCTAACCGGATGTGTTCAAACAAAAGGTTCTTCCTGGAGGAATGGCTCTGAAAGGAGGTGAGCGCCATGTCGGACCCTGACCTTAGCGGCCTTCGCGTCCGGATGTTGAAGGTATGCCCGGCGGCTGGGCTGCCAGCCGTGCTCATCTCCCAGGGAGCAGATCCGTATGAGCGACCCGAAATCTGAGAAAACGCACACCGAGCGCTACGATCCCGCCGCGATTGAAAAGAAGTGGCAGGATCGTTGGGCTGCCGATGACCTTTACAGGACCGGCTCCGCCGCTGGCCGTCCCAAGTACTACGTGCTGGATTTTTACCCCTACCCCTCCGGCGAGGGGTTGAGCGTCGGCCACTGCCGCAACTACATCCCCACCGATGTGGTGGCCCGCTACTACCGTATGCGCGGCTACAATGTGCTCCATCCTATGGGATGGGACGCCTTCGGCCTGCCCACCGAAAACCAGGCCATTAAAACGAAGACCAACCCGGCCGTGCTGACCCGGCGCTACGCGGCGAACTACAAGCGCCAGATGAACCTGATCGGGGTCAGCTACGACTGGAGCCGTGAAATCACCTCCTCCGAGCCCGACTACTACCGCTGGACGCAGTGGATCTTCCTGCGACTCTACGACCACTGGTACGACCGGCGGGTGGATCGAGCGCGTCCCATCGCGGAACTGGAGGCCGAACTGGCCGTCGGCGGGACCGATCGCCTCGACCTGCCGCTGTCGGAGCGGCGGATCAGCGCCGACGAGTGGAACGCCTATACGCCCCTGGAGCGCCAGGAGTTCCTGCGGCGCTTTCGCCTGGCCTACCGCGGCGAAGCTACCGTCAACTGGGACCCGGTGGATAAGACGGTCATCGCCAACGAAGAGGTCGGCCCCGATGGGCGGGCCTGGCGCAGTGGGGCCCTGGTGGAGCGGAAGGTCCTCAAGCAATGGTTCTTCCGCATCACCGCCTACGCCGACCGGCTGGATCGCGATCTGGATACGGTGGACTGGCCCCCGCAGATCGTCACCATGCAGCGCAACTGGATCGGGCGCTCGCGGGGCGCGGAGGTGGTCTTTCACACCGAGCAAGGCGACCCGATCGTGGTCTTTACCACCCGGCCGGATACGCTCTGGGGGGCGACCTTTATGGTGCTGGCCCCGGAGCATCCCCTGGTGCAAAAGGTGACCACCAGCGAGCAGCAAGCAGCGGTGGCGGCGTATGTCGAGCAGGCCCGGGCGCAGAGCAGTGTGGTCGCCCCGGTGGAAGAGAAGGACAAGACCGGCGTCTTTACTGGCGGGTATGCCATGAATCCCGTCAACGGCGCGCGCATTCCGATCTGGATCGCCGACTATGTGCTGATGAGCTATGGCACCGGCGCGATTATGGCCGTGCCCGCTCACGATGCCCGCGACTTCGCCTTCGCTCTCAAGTATGGGCTGCCGATCATCCCGGTGATCAACCGCCCCGACGACGCCGCCCGCTCGGTGCTGCGCGCCGGAACCTACCGCCCCGAACTGCGCGAGGCGCTGCGGGCAGCAGGCTACTCGTTCAACGAGGAGGCCGGCGAGGTGATCGTGGACCTGCGCGGCGCTCAGGCGCAGGCCTACGCCGACCTGGTGCGCCCCTACCTGGTAGAGGGATGGACCGAGGTGGCCGGCTCGGGCTGGCTGGCGATCTTCCCCGATGCGGTCATCCCCTTCGACAGCGTCGAGGCCGATGCGCGCATCGCCAGTCGCATCCGCACCGAACTGCGGGTGGACGCCATTCCCACCTACATGGCCTACCTGGTGACGGTGCCCGCCTACCGCGAGATCGTCTACCACGACGAGTATGGCGCGCCCATTCACTCGGGGCCGATCAATGGCGTGCCCGGCGCCGAGGCGGTTGAGCGCACCATCGCCTACCTGGAGGAACACGGGCTGGGCAAAGGGCGTATGAACTACAAGATGCGCGACTGGCTGATCAGTCGCCAGCGGTACTGGGGGACGCCCATCCCCATTATTCACGCCGAGGACGGGATGGAAGTGATGCTCTCCGACGATGCATTGCCGCTGACCCTGCCCGGCGTCGAGAACTACGAGCCAACCGCCACGGGGGAGTCGCCGCTGGCCAAGATCGACGAGTGGGTCAACGTCACGCTGCCCGATGGGCGCAAGGGCCGCCGCGAGACCGATACGATGGGCACCTTCGCCTGTTCCTCGTGGTACTTCCTGCGCTTCGCCGATCCGCACAATGACCGCGAACTGGCCGCGAAGGAACTGCTGGATTACTGGCTGCCGGTGGATATGTACGTCGGTGGCGCCGAGCACGCGGTGATGCATCTGCTCTATGCCCGCTTCTGGACCAAGTTCCTCCACGATTACGGCCTGTTGCGCTTCATAGAGCCGTTCACGAGCCTGCGGAACCAGGGGTTGATCCTGGCGCCGCCACGGGAGGTGAATGGGCAGATCGTCATCGAGAAGATGTCGAAGTCGAAGAACAACGTCATCACCCCTGACGAGGTGGTGGCAAAGCACGGCGCCGATGCCCTGCGCGGCTACGAGTGCTTCATCTCCGACTTCGAAGCCTCGGTGCCCTGGAGCACCGACGGCGTGCCCGGGGTGCGCCGCTGGCTCGACCGGGTGTGGCGCATCGTGCTCGCCCCGGAGGAGGAGCGCAACCCCGAGGCGAGCGTTAGCGAACGGCAGTTGCGCCGGGTCACGCATCAAACGATCATGCGCGTCTCGAACGACATCGAGGGCTTCAAGTTCAACACCATGGTCGCGGCCTTGATGGAGTTCACCAACGCGCTCTACAAGGCGCGCGACGCCGGTCTGGTCGGCACGCCCGCCTGGGGCGAGGCGATTGAGACGCTGATCTTGCTGATGGCCCCGGTGGCGCCCCACATCGCCGAGGAATTGTGGGCGCGCATCGGGCGCCCCTACAGCGTGCATCAGCAGCGCTGGCCGGTCGCCGATCCCGCCCTGGCGGCCGAGGACGAGGTGGAGATCGTCGTGCAGGTCAACGGCAAGGTGCGTGACAAGCTGGTCGCCCCGGTGAACACCGACGAGGCGCGCCTGCGCGAGCTGGCCCTGGCCAGTGAACGGGTGCAGAGCTACGTCGATGGGAAAACCATCCGCAACGTGATTGTCGTGCCGGGTAAACTGGTCAATATCGTGGTTGGTTGAAGTGCACTCGCTCGGTTGGAGGGAGGTGGGGAAACCCGATTTCCCCTCGCTCCGGCCAGAGGCCAGAACCGCGTGCTTCCCACCACCCGCTTTAGAAAAGGCGCGCCACGGCCCGTGGGCCGTGGCGCTGGACGCACCGGCATGCGCATCGCTACACAGCGACTGATCTGGGCCTATGGCTTCGCGCTGATCGGATTGCTGCTGTTTGCGCTGCGACGCGCGTTGTTGCCAAATTACTTCGAGCTTGAGGGCCTGCCCCTGGCGATTGTCATTCCTTCGGCGCTCTACTCATGCTACACCAACCCCGCCCTGAGCACCTGCGGCGACGGGGTAATTTTTGCCCTGACAGCGCTCGGCATGGTAGCCGCAAGCGGCTGGGGCAGCCTGGGGCGGAGCATCTTCGCGGTTATTCTGGGTATTCTCCCCCTGAGCTTCTACTTCCTCTTCGCCGCCGCCGGGCTGGCGGTGCCGATGCTGCTGCTTATCCCGCTGGCGATTGAACTGGGCGATCGGTGGCTCTTCGTAGAGCGCTGACGCGCGTCCGGGAACCCGGTGGCATCCACGCCCCGGCTCGCCGGAGGGTCGGGCGACCCGACGCCGGTCGGGGGCCAGGAAAGCCGGATTTCCCCATCCCCCTGCCACGAGAACAACAGCCCGCCGACGCGCGCATGAGCGCTCACTCGGCGGCGGAAGGCTCGCCACCGGGGGAATAGCCCATCTTGATCCAGCCCTTCTTAATCGCGTAGATCACGGCCATCGTGCGATCGTTAACCTGAAGCTTGGAGAGGATCGAGGTAATGTGGTTCTTGACCGTCTGGCCGCTGATGGACAACTCGTTGGCAATCTCCTTATTGGAAAGGCCGCGGGCGATGCAGTCAAGGATCTCGATCTCGCGGCTGGTCAGCGGCGCGAAGAGGCTGGTAGTCTGATCTTCGTCAGTAGCGGCCAGTTCGCGGAACTGGTGAAGCACGCGAGTGGCGACCGCCGGGCGGGCCAGCACGGCATCGTTGATCAGGTAGCGGCCCCTGGCGACCTCGCGGATGAACAGCAGCAGTTCCTCGGGATGCACATCCTTGGACGAATAAGCGGCCGCGCCGACCTTGATGGCCTGGAACAGTTGATCGTCGTCCTCATAGACACTGAGCACAATGATCCCGATGCGCGGGTCGCGACGCTTGATCACGCGGGCGACCTCCAGACCGTTGAGACCGGGCAGGTTGATATCCACCAGCACCACATCGGGGTTGAGGCGTTCGGTGAGTTTCAGGGCTTCCTGGCCATTTTCAGCTTCGCCGATCACCGTAATATCATCAGCGTCTTCGAGGCTCCAGCGGATCCCCTGGCGGAAGAGAGGGTGATCGTCAATGATCAATACACGGATCAGATTTGGACTGGTCATAGGGGCCTCGATGGGATTCCTTCGCCGCGCAGCGGCAGACTTACCGCTACCTCGGCGCCATGGCCGGGGCGGGTGGTAACCACAAAGCTAGCGCCGATCAACTCAGCCCGCTCGCGCATACTGGTCAGCCCCCAACTCTCGCGCCCGGCGCGGCGGGCCACTTCGCGGAGATCGAAGCCTGGCCCCTCGTCGCGAATGATAAGCACCAGACGCTCGTCACGCCGGGTGAGCACGATGTGGATCGGGGCGCCGGGAGCATGCTTGCGGGCGTTCTGGAGCGACTCCTGAACAATGCGGTAGAGAACGATCTCCGCCTCGGCAGGCAGGCGGGGGAGCGGATCGAGGTCCAGGCTGACCGGAACGTTGACCGTATCACGGTAGCGCTGCACGTACTCGCGGATGGCATTGCCAAGCCCGTGCTCCTCGAGCTTGCCTGGCCGGAGATCGGCGATGAAGCCGCGCACCTCGCGCAGGCCCTCGCGGGCGTTCTCGCTGAGTTGCCCAAGCATCTCTTGCAGGCGGTCGAGCTTGCGATCGGCCAGCAACGTCTGGCAGCGTTCGAGGCCCATCAGCGCATTCGCCAGCACCTGGGCCGGCCCGTCGTGCACCTCGCGCGCCAGACGCGCCCGCTCTTCTTCGCGGCCCATGATCACTTGAGCGCGCAGGGCCTGCACCCAGGGGTCGGAGGTTTCGCCCTCACCGCCGCCCCCCAGGGTGGCGCTGCTCATATCGATCTGACGCACCAACTGGTCGAGCTGGCGCAGGGCGCGGCGCATCTGCTCATACTCCCGCGTCAGGCCCTCGTGGGCAGCGCGCAGGCGACGCTGGCGCTCGGCCAGGGTGGTGGCGCTGACCTGCCCCCGCTCGGACGCAAAGCGCGCCTGGATGAGCACCTCGTCGAGCTGGCGTTCCGATCGGCGCACCTCGGCTTCGAGCCGGGTAAGCTGGCGCTGCGCGGAGGTGTGCAGCGCTCGCAGACGGGTGATCTGCTCGGCGACGATGGTATGCGCCGCCTCCAGCAGCGCGGAAGGCTCCGAATGCACAGGACCTGCTCCCTGCTTGCGAATGACGTATGCTCAGTATAGCATGCGCGCGAACGAGCGGGCAACAACACGCCCTGAGTACGTGTTCATATGTCTCCCGGGAGCGCGGGCAGCTTGCCCGCGGAGACACGACTGAGGGTGGGACGCCCGCGCTCCCAGGCGCGGGTGGTACCCCGGGTGTGAACAGTTCCGTTCTTGACGCGCCTTGACATCGGGCGGCTGCTCTGCTACAACTCCCGCTGAACAGGGGGGCCGGCGGCCCATCCGTGCAGGGGGAAGGGGCAACCTGGTTTCCCCTTTCCCCTCCAGCCGTCCATGCGGCTCGCGCCGCACACCGACGGGATGCAAAAAGGTTCTTCCTGGGAGGGCGCAGCCCTCCCAAACCCTCCCACCGGGCGGGGGGATGGGGAAACCCGGTTTCCCCATCCCCCTGCGTGAGGGCCAGGCCCTCCCGCGGGCAGGGGCGTGGGGAAACCCGGTTTCCCCATCCCTCTGCTCGCGGGCTGCGCCCTCTCACACCCTCCTGCGGGCGGGGGCGTGGGGAAACCCGGTTTCCCCACACCCCTCTCCGAGAGCTTATGTTCACCTCAGGCGGCTATATTCAGCTATGACGCCTCCACGCCCCGATGAAATCCTGGAACTGGCTCGCGCGCGGATCGCGGAGCGACGCGCGCAGGCGCAGCGCGCCGCCGCCGGGCGACGCGATCGGTTCTGGGAACTGGCCTTTCTGGCGCTGATTGGCGCTGGTGCGCTCACCTTCGCCCTCTGGCCGGGCGCCACGCTCGAGTGGAAGCTCTATGCCGCTGTCCATGGCCTGGTGGCCCAGAAGCACCTGGTCTTCGTCGGCGAACGGCCCCTGCCGCTCTGCGCGCGCAACGCGGGCATCTACAGCAGTTATCTGCTCAGCCTGGGCTACCTGTTCGCCCGCGGGTATGGACGGGCCGCGGCCCTGCCGGCCCGCCCGCTCCTGGCGGTGCTGGCCCTGGGCGCCCTGGCGATGCTCGGCGATGGGATCAACTCGGTGCTGGAGGATACGGGGCGGGCCTACTTCTATCTGCCCCGCAACGACCTGCGCACCATCACCGGCGTCTTGTTCGGCATCGCGCTGACGCCGATCATTCTGTTCGTCTTCAACCGCGCCCTGCGCGCCGACGCCGAGATGGAGCGCGCCGTGCTCGACTGGCGCGGCCTTGGCGCCTTGCTGTCGCTCAACGGGCTGCTGGTGATGGCCATCTACAGCGGCCTGGATGCGCTCTACTGGCCGCTGGCGTTGCTGGGCGTGGCAGGGATCATCGCCGAATTGTTCACCATGTTCCTGCTGCTGGCGGCGGTGGGGTCAGGCTATACTCGCCGGGTTACCGCGCTGCGCCAGCTTGCCCGCCCCGCGTGTATCGCCCTGGCCCCCACCTTGCTGGTCGTGGCGGGGCTGGCCATACTGCGCTTCGCCGCGGGCGGGTGACGCGCGCTTGCCCTCCGGTTGGATGGGGAAACGGGGTTTCCCCATCCCCTCACCCCGTGGGAGGGTGTGGGAGGGCGTAGCCCGCACGCAGTGGCGTGGGGAAACCGGGTTTTCCCATCTCCTCACCCCGTGGGAGGGTTTGGGAGGGCGTAGCCCTCCCAAGAACAAACTTATTTTCATTGCGGCTTTGTGTGGCGGAGGCGCATGGACGGCTGAGGTGAACATAGGCTCTCGAAGAGGGGGGTGGGGAAACCGGGTTTCCCCACGCCCCCGCCCCGCAGGGGCATGGGGAAACCGGGTTTCCCCATGCCCCACCCGCGGGAGGGTTTGGGAGGGCTGCGCCCTCCCAGGAACAACCGTATGTTCATTGCGGCGTTGTGCGGCGGAGGCGCATGGACGGCTAACGTGAACATAGGCTCTCGGCAAGGGGGATGGGGAAATCCGGTTTCCCCATACCTCAGCGGACGCGGGCCGGAGGCCCGCGCACCCAGGCCCCGGCCCCTGGGAGGGTTTGGGAGGGCGTAGCCCTCCCAAGAATAACCGTATGTTCATTACGGCGTTGTGCGGCGGAGCCGCATGGACGGCTGAGGTGAACATAGGCTGGGAGTGCGGGCATCTTGCCCGCGGAGACGCGATGCGAGCGGGACGCCCGCGCTCCCAGGTCATGTGCATCGCGGCGGTGTGCGCCATGGGCATGACCGTCTCACATGACCATGGGGGAACCATGTTCCCCCATACCCCGTTTGCATCGGGCGGTGTGCCACCCGGGGGTATGGACGGCTGGGGTGAACAGTTACCAGGGCATTTTCAGCGAGGGCAGCGGCCTTCCCCACCCGCGGATGCTCACGTCGCGGGCGCAAAGGCGCTCTCGGCGTCCCACAGGCGGGCGATGCGGGTCTGGCCATGGTCGTCGAGGGTCAGGGCGTAGAGATCGGGCAAGGTCATGCCCCGCTGGAAGGCCAGGTCCACCGAAGGGTCGAAGCGCCGGAGGATGAGGGCCAGCAGGGCGGCATGGGTGCTGGCGGCGATCTGCTGGCCAGCGTGGCGGCGCGCCAGGGTCTCGATGACACTCAGGCCGCGCTGCTGCGCCGCGGCGTTGGACTCGCCGCCGGGGAAGGCGTAGTTGGGGTCGGCCCAGGTAAGGGCCGTGGCCGCTTCGCGCTCCGCGTCGGGCACGGCGCCGAGCTGGCGCTCGCGCAGGTCATCAAGTTCGACCACCTCGAGCCGGAGGGCGCGGGCCAGCGGCTTCAACGTCTGACGCGCGCGGCGCGAGGGGCTGCTGTAGAGCGCCACGATGGGCCTCCCGGCGAGCAGCGCCGCCAGGTGCTCGGCCCCGGCGCGCCCGGCATCCGAGAGGGCGCGCTTGCCCTCGGGGGCGCGGACGGCGTGCGCGTGGCGGATCAGGTAGATCGTGGTGGGCATCGGGGGCCTCCGGACAGATGTGGGACCACCTGGCATCTCCATACCCCTGCGGGCAAGGCCGGTGCGTGTCCCGGTGGATACGGATACATCCCGCGATTCAACCGTTATTGTACAGGACGCACGCGGTAAAGGGGGGCAGGGAGGCCGGACCTCCCCGCATCCTCTCCTTAACGAATGGTTCGCAGCGGGTCTGTGGCCCTCCACCAACCGGTTGTTGCCCGCCCGCGGCGGGAGGGCTGTGGGTGTTGCGCCAGGCCGCCTGGCCGCCGCGGGCGGGAAAACGGGGATGCGGGGAGGCGAAGCCTCCCCGCATCCCCTCCACTGCGTAACTCCTGTTATTTTACCTGACATTATGGTACGCTACCGTTACAGCCGTCCATGCGGCTGCGCCGCAACCGACGGGATGAACAAAGGTTGTTCCTGGGAGGGCTGCGCCCTCCCAGACCCTCCTGCTGGGTAGAGTATGGAGAAACCCGGTTTCCCCACGCCGTTTTCCGATGAGAGGAGCTAGGAGGACCGTCCCTTCCCAACAACTGGCTGCCCGAAACCTGTTCCTGAGCACACCGATGGCCAGTGCGCAAGGGAGCGCACAATCCAATGTGGGAGGTTAGCTATGGGTGCGTGGATCTGCTGGCATGCAGTTGATGATGCGTGGCGGGAACGTGTCCTGTTTGAACTCCAGAGGCACATTGCGATCCAGACGGTGGAAGAGCCGCCCGCCAGCGAGGGTGAGGTGGGGCTTGTGGGTTTTGGCCGGCTCTCGCCCACGTTGTGCGGTCTGGTGCGTACCTGGAGCGGCGCCGGCAGACGCCGGTTATTACTGCTTTGCGCCAATCCTGCCGCCCTCGACGAGAGCGGGCCGTGGCCGCTCCTCGGCGCCGGCGCCGCCGATGTGCTGATCTGGGAAGAGCAGCCTGATCCGGGGGCGGCAATCGCGGCCCGCCTGCGCCGTTGGACCGAAGTTGACGCGCTCCTGACCATGCCGTTCGTGCGCGAGCACCTGGTTGGCGACAGCCCGGCCTGGTTGCAGGTGTTGCGCCAGGTGATCGAGGTAGCACACTTCACCGATGCTGCGGTGTTGCTGTTAGGCGAGACCGGCACCGGCAAGGAGCAACTGGCTCGACTGATCCATCTGCTCGACCCCCGACCAGCCAAAGGCGAACTGGTCGTCGTAGACTGCACGACCATTGTGCCCGAACTGGCCGGCAGCGAGTTGTTTGGTCACGAGCGGGGCGCATTCACCGGCGCGGTCGGCCCGCGCGATGGCGCCTTTGCCCTGGCCGATGGCGGAACGCTGTTCCTTGACGAGATCGGCGAACTGCCGTTAGCCCTGCAGGCGCAGTTGTTGCGCGCCACCCAGGAGCACACCTACAAGCGCGTCGGGGGCAATAGCTGGCGGCACAGTGAGTTCCGCCTCGTCTGTGCGACCAATCGTGATCTGCGCGCCGAGGTCGACGCGGGACGATTTCGCCGCGACCTCTACTACCGCATTGCCGGGTGGGTCTGCCGGCTTCCCACGCTGGAGGAGCGGCGCGAGGATATTCTGCCGCTGGCCCGGCATTTTATGCGCCAGTTGCGGGCTGATCAGCCGCTGCCGGAGTTCAGCGCGAGCGTGGAGGCGTACCTGCTCAACCGGAGCTTTCCCGGCAATGTCCGCGATCTGCGTCAACTGGCGGCGCGGCTGCTGTTCCGCTATCCCGGGGCGGGTATACTGAGCGCCGGGGCAGTGCCCGAGGATGAGCGACCAGCCGCCGGACCGCTGGCTACCGTGTGGAAGGACGATCTCGAACGGGCGATTCGCACGGCCCTGGCAGAGGGCCATGGCCTGCGGGATATCCGGCGCAGCGTCGAGGATCTGGTTATCCAGGTCGCGCTCGCGATGGCGGCAGGGAAACTCCAGCAGGCGGCCCGGATCCTCGGCATCACCGACCGCGCGCTGCAACTGCGCCGCTCGGCGCAAGGTCAGTTGGGGGGTGAGGTGGTATAGATCCAACACCTTGCGAATAAGGCGCTGCGCGCGGCAGGCCCCCCCTCCCAACCTCCCCCCGCTGGGGGGAGGCGCCGTGGCCGCCCTCCCCCGCCGGGGCAGGGCTGGGGTGGGAGCGAAGAGCGTATTTGCAAAGTATTGGGCATAGATCCAACAGCTTTCGCCCCCGCCGCGGGAAGGGAAGCGGGGTGCGGGGAGGCCGGGCCTCCCCGCACCCCGCCACGGCGCACGTCCTGTCCTATCAGGCGTACCCGGCAGTGGGCTGGCTGCGGCGCAGCGGGTTGTCGCGACGGGGGCCGATCAGGCGCAACAGGTTTTCAGCGAACACCAGGCGCTCGTCAGCAGGCAACAACCTTAGCGCGCGCACTTTCGCCAACTCGATGCCTGGATGCAACCACGGCCCGTCGGAGCCAAAGAGCAATTTGTGGGCGCCGGCGCGCCGTACCGCCTGTTCGAGCAGATCGAAACGTCGCACACCCGAGCTGTCGGTGTAGATGTTGGGATGGCGCTCGAGATGGTCAATGAGCGCCAGTTGGGCGCGCCAGTCGTCGGCAAAACTGCCAAGGTGCGGGATGATGAAGTTGACGTCAGGGTATTCGGTGGCCAATAGTTCAACTTGCTCGACGCGCCCCATCACATCGTAGAGGATCGGCAAACGGGCGGCCCGCGCCACGTCGCAGATCTCACGTGTGATCGGCGCGTCGTAGCGATGGACCTTGATCCCGCAGAGACCCAGGCGCAGCGCTTCGTGGATCATCGCGCGCACACGGCCACGGTCACGGACAGGATGGACGAAAGCAAAACCGTAGAACCGTTCGGGATGGGCGGCCACGAGCCGGGCAATAACCCGATTGGCGCGCGCGTAGTCGCTGTGGAACGGCGGAAAAATGACCGTGCGCGCGATTCCCGCGGCAACGGCCCGTTCCAGGTAGCGTCGCAGCGGCGCGTCGGTGTCCCACGGGCCGGTCAAGCCGTCGCCTTTTCCGGCGTGGCAGTGGCAGTCGATGATCGGCATGTCAGTCACCAATAGGGAGGGCGGAGCCGTCCCAAACCCTCCCACCAGGTGGGGGTCTGGGGAAACCAGGTTTCCCCAGACCTCTGCTTGAGGGCTGCGCCCTCCCAAATCCGCAGGCGGGGGCGTGGGGAAACCGGGTTTCCCCACGCCCCTGCGTGCGGGCTGCGCCCTCCCAAACCCTCCCGCGGGCGGGGGTATGAGGAAATCCGGTTTCCCCATACCCTTGCTCTAACAAGCTATGTTCACGGTAGCCGTCCATGCCGCCGGGCGGCACACTGCTTCTATCCGCAACAGCCGACACTGGTGTACCCTGCCGCATTGGCAACGTTACGGCCATCCGGGTAGCGGCGCGAGAACTCGCGCCAACTGTCGTTACGGCTGGCGCAGCCCCCGTTGTAGTGCCCAAAGACCCGCGGGTTCGTCAGATGCGCCGCCAGATGCCGGTAGAGGTCACGAGCGAAGTTATCGGCGCCGGCGGCCTGATTGCAGCCATGGAGCACGAAGACGACATTGGGCGACAGCGCCGCAGTGGGAATATCGCTCACGGTGCGGGCGCCGCCAGCGCGGTCAATGCCGCTTGCGCCGGCTTGATAGAGACCTGCCCGTCCCAGGGTGACGCCATAGATGCCGTTCGAACCACTGTGACCAAAGATGTGCACGCTCTCGATCGGTTGCCCCAGACAGCGATGGGCGCGCTCGATCGCGGCGATGATGTCGGCGCCGGTGTCGTAGGGAGTCGCGCCGACCCGTCGCGAGCAGTCACCGGTCGCCGGCACGGCCAGGGCGCCAATCCGGCGAGCCTGGCGCGAGGCGCCGCACTGAAAATGGTTGCGGTGGCGGGTGTCTGAGCTGTTCTGGAACAGACACAGGCGTGGCCGAACAGTAACCCGTGGCGTCTCCTGCTCCAATGCTTCTACTGCCACCTCCAGGCTGATCTCGTCGAGCATGCTGCGCGCTGGAACGCCGCACGTGTCGTCCTCCACCACCGGGGGTCGCGGGCCGGGCGCGTAGCAGATCTCGACGCGCCGTTGCCGCGCCGCCGGGCCGGGGATGGGTTCACGCTCGCCCCGCGATTCGACGCTGAGGCGCACGCGGCGCCCGAGGCCCGGACGGAGGCGCTCCAGGGACCGGCGCAACGCAGCGGCGACCTGATCAGCGCGACGCTGCCCCAGCGCCAGGTTATAGGCGTCGGTGCCTGCGGGATCGGTATGGCCGATGATCCGCGCCCTGGTCACCCCCGTAGCCGCAAAGTGGCGGGCGAGCGCGGCGATCTGCCGCCGGTGATCGGGGGTCAACTCGGCGCGATCGAAGGCAAAATCGCTCAGCACCACACAGCGTCGCCTCGGCGCAACCCCCGGCCCTCCTGCGCGCAGCGCCGCGCGCAGGAGGGCCAGCGTGCGCGGCCCGGGGAAACCGTTGGGGGGCAGGCGCTGGCGACGTTGAAAGGCGCGGATCGCGCTGCGGGTCGGCGGATCGAGCACGCCATTGACGACCAGCCGTGTTCCTATGACCCGGTTGAGCGCGGTCTGGACCCAGCGGATCCGCGCGCTGCTGAGGCGCGGTGCGACCTCTGATGGCCTGGGTGGTGGCGGCCACGGTCCAGGGGGCCTGGGCCGCCGACCCGACGGCGGCCGGGGCGGCACGGGCCGCCGGCCCCCCGGCGGAGGCAGCCTGCGAGGCGCGCGCACCTCGCCCTCAGGCGCTGCCAGCAACTCGTGGTAGCTCGGATTGTCGGTCATACATCCCTCCTTCTCGCCCGGCCGGCCTGCAAAGTGGCGATTGCCAGTCGCACCAGCGCCGCCGCGCGGTCGATCGGCGCGGGCGTATGCCGCGCCGTGATGATCAGGCTGATCCGTGGAGCGCCGCCGGGCGTTCGGCGCAGCATACTGCGGAGGCCCGGGCGCGTGAGGGCCTGGCGCAGAACGTGCGGCGCGATCCCGGGCAGCGCGGTCAGGCCTGGTGCCGAAACCTCGCCCCCGTCAGCCACCCTGACGTCCGGGCAGTTTCCGGCGCGGCGCGGGCGAAGGCCGCATGGGCCCAGCCGCCGGCAACGCCCCCCGGCGCTGGCGTTCGAGCCGACGGCTGAGATGCACCGCCGGTTGCAGATAGCGCTCCCCGATAGACTGGCTTTCGGTCGTCTCGACGCTCAGATCCACCCCGGTGACCGCGCGATAGGCGTGGATGTAGCCCTGGATCTCGTTGCGCCAGAAGCGCGCCCAGTTGGCGGCCCAGTCGCGCTGGGCATCGGGATGGTTCCAGGCCCCGTAACGGATCCCCAGCAGGATCTGTTCGCCGTAGACGGCCAGATAGTAGAAATGCACCACCGAGGTGTCAATCCAGCCTTGCAGTTGCTTCATGGCGTCCACTGGCCCCATCCACGCTTCCGGGTAGGTGACCATGACCCGCGTCGGCAGAAACTCGCGGAACTCGGGACGCGCCAGCAGCCACTGTTGCATCAGCATCTCCTGGCGGGCGGTCGAGGGCAAATCGCCGAACTGGTTGTGCGCGCCCCGCGACAGCTCCAGGTGCACCTCGCGCAGAGCGTTCAGCAGAGGGAATCCGTCGGCGATGACCGTCGTATCGTCGTCTTGCTGGTAGAAGATGGTGCAGAGATGCAGCAGGTTGTGGAACCCCTCCAGGAACTTGGAGCGACTATCGGCGGGACGCAGCGCGCCCACGGCCTTGCCGACCAGACTGATCCCGTAGTGGTGGTCGTACTCGTAGGCCCGGCGCAGGACGCTCAACCGGTGCTGCTCATCCTGCACATAGCCCCAGAGCAGATTGCTGAGCGGGCGCAGCGGGTCGAGTTCGAGGTGCGCCAGCGGATCGCGCTCGCCGGGGCCGCGGATGTTCTGGAAGCGCCGGGAAATCGTGTTCATGGTCTGGACCAGCATGGCCTCTTCGTGCCAGTAGGACCAGATCAGTTCGATCATGACCGGGGCCATGAGCCGTTCGGCCAGGATGCCGTAGCACTCCTCGGGTAGTCTGTCCTCCTTGTTGCCAATGAAGACCGCGCTCTTGATCGCTGCATCGCGCAGCTTCTGGCGCACCAGGGCCAGATAGGGCAGCGTCTGGAACGAGGCCAGTTTTGGATTGGCCGTGTCAACCGGGCTGAGATAGGCCTGAAGCGCGTTATCGGGGATTTCCTGGCCACTGAGACCAAGGCGTTCGGCGGCTTCGCGCCTTTCAGCGGGGTTGAATTCACGAAGCTGCCTTTTATGATCTTGTTCGGAATAGAACACAACGCCGACGTTTGCCAGCACATAGGCTTCGGTGGCAACCTTGAGCAGCCGGTAGGCGTCGGTGTCGTTGAGGGGCAGGTAGCGGCGTTGCACAAGGTTGTCGAACTGATCTTGTGGCACCCGAGCGCGCCCCTCCTGCGTCGGCGGGGAGATGTTACAGAGCAATTGCAGGATGGCCTCATCGTAGGCTCTGAACGAGAGCGCCTGCGCGCTGCGCCGGATGGCCATCCACAGGGCCACGTCGGGGGTGAAGGGCACGGCGGAGCGCCGCAACGCCACCTGCGCGACCGCCGGCCCGCCAGGCCCGGTAAGCGCCATCTCCGGCACGGCACGTACCGCTCCTGGAGTCGGACGCAATACTTCGAGGTGGAGGCGCGCCTCCTCAACCATGGTGCGCATCTCACCTTCAAGCCGATATATCGCCACAACAACCTCGTGCGGCCCCGGCGCAACCCGGTCAAAATACACGATGGCAACAGGTCCGCTCAGGTCGGCATCGGTTGCGGCGCCCTGAGGCAGGCGCCACTCGTACACATACTCCCCGGCCCGATCCGGCTCCACGACAATCCGAAGAGCGTCACCAGGACGCACCGTGTCGCGTGGCGCGCTCAGCGGATCATCGGCAAGGGACGCGGTGATTCTGGCCATAACACACTCCTTCTACGGTCACACCGCGGCGGCGACGCTGCGCGCCGGCCGCCGCGCACACAGCTCCGATCGGTCGAGGGTGGCCCGCAAGGCCCACGCGGCCAGCAATTCGCCGAGCAGCCCGCTTTCGCCTTCCGGGCTGAGCAGGTTGTCGTGGCGGGCCTGTCCCATGACGGCAAAGACCAGCGCGGGGGCCGCGGCGCGCATACGCTCGGGCCGGGCCGCCCATTCCTGATACAGCGCCCGCAGGCTGGCCGGGTGGCGCTCGGGTGCGCCGAGCGCCGCGCCCAGGCCCCGCCCGCGCAACGCGGGCGGACGGTGGCTCAATATGAGCCGGGCCAGGTCGTCGGTTGTCCCGGACAGGTCGGCGAGGATACGACGGAGATCGGACGGCACGTCGAGCGGCGGGTAGAACGCTTCCCACAGGCGCTCCAGGCGCGTCCATTGGGGATCAGGGTACAGCGCGCGGCCCATGGCGCAACTGAGCTTGACGCGGATCCATGGCACGGGATGGGGATCGTCGAGGTGGAGTCGAAAGACGAAGACCCGCGGCAGGCTGACCACCCCGATCAGCCCGGTGGTGGCGGCGACGCCGACGCGGGCCACTGCCCACAGATCGGCGACGATTTCTGAGATCCAGCGTTCCCAACACGTCCAGACCAGACGCTGGCGGGCGTCGCCCCGTTGCCGCGCCCGCAACACCGGGCGCAGCGAGTTGACCAGGTTGAGCAGAGCGCTGCCCTGGTGCCCGACCTCATGGACCAGCGAGGAGGCGATGCCTGAACCGACCATGCGCTCGCGGGGAACGCGGATCACAGCCACCGGGTTCTCACCGCCGCCCGGTAGTCGCGTGCGTGCCCGACGGATAGCCGCCCCGTGTCCGCGATCGAGGTAGCAGGCCACGGGTGGCGCCTCGTAGTAGCCGGGCAGGGCCAGGGCGTCGGCCGCCACCACGTCAAGCCCGGCCAGCCAGACGCCGGTCCGGCTTTCGCTACGCTGGGTAATCACGTCGGCGAAGATGTCGAACTGGGTCAGCACGGCGTTGAAACGCAGGCGCAGGATGCTGAACCGGCGCTGCGCCACGTCGGTTGGAACGGCGCGGGCCGCAGGGCTGCGCAACCACGCGATGTAGCCCTCGACCAGCCCGCGCAGTTCGCGCCGCCCCCGGCTCAGGTAGCGTTCGATTGCCACCTGAGCATCGAGCGCGAGCGCCGCCGCGGGCACCAGGGTCTCGTGCAACGCAAACGAGCGCACCAGGGCCAGGCGGGTGAGCAAGGCCCGCGCTTCTTGCTCGAGCATCGTGAGGGCCGCGCGTGTGATGGTCATGGCTCACACTCCGTAGAGGATAATCATATTGCCCCGCCGCCGCCAGACACCCTGCTGGCGTCGCCGCGCAACGGGGGCCGCGGCTGGAGGAACTCTGATCAGACCCGGGGCGTATTGTTGCGCCGCCCGCATCATGGCCATGCGCGCAATCTGATCGGGTGGCTGATGTGCTGGCAGCATCGCCGCCTGGCGCGCGGCCTCACCGCTCAGACGCACAAAGCGCCGGGCCACCTCGAATTCCTGATCCTCGGCACTCATCCCTTCCAGTTCCAGGCCAAACATGGAGCCGGCCGTCGAGGCAAGCTGGCTGCCCACTGCTCCCCCCACGCCGGGGGCGACGATGTTGCCAAGCGCCCCGCCTATCACCGGCAAGGCCCGTCGCGCAACACCTTTCAGAGCCCGGCCCAGGGTGCGGACGATCGGCGAGCGGATCACTTTACCCAGCCCGCGCCCGATCCGGCGAAACAGGTTGCCCAGAAACTGCTCCAGCTCAGCCTCATCGGTGATCTCCAACAACGCCGCGGCCAGTTCCATCTCTTCGGCTTCGCTGAATGGCCCGGTGGTCTCACCAGAGAAGCCGTCTTCTTCCTGGAACTCGAACTCGAGATCGAATTCACCCTGATCGCCCATCTCACCGCTCAACGCGAACTCGTCGAGTTCATAGCCATCCACTTCACCCCAATACTCCGCCTGGGTGCGATCAATGTCGTGCATGGGATCCTCCTTATGCTCCATCTTCGACCGGCGACGCGCAGGGCGCCTTGCTTGTACTGGACAGCAAATCGCGTGCCAGTCGGCATGCTGATCGCTCCAGAATGGGCCAGATTGACATGCGAGGGGAGAAACCGGGTCGCGCAACACCCCGACCAGGGGAACTGGCGTGCAGCACAGGGGTGAAGCATGATTCGGATGCGCGCCAGGGAGGGCGAATCAATCTTCGCCCCGCAGGGGTATTGCCAGGCAGAGGGGGGATCGCCTAGAATGGATATGCCTGTCAGCGGTTCGTTGACCCGGAGGCCCGTATGCCCCATCTCGCAATGATCGCGAAGCAAGAACTGCGGGCCATGCCGGCCCTGCTGACCGTGGCGCGCATGCTGGAACTGCCCGTCCTGGAGTTGCATCAGGCGGTGCAGGAAGAACTGGCGGCCAACCCCGCGCTTGAGGAGTTTGAGCAGCCGCCGGCGGCAGCGCCTTCGGCGCCCGCGAGCGATCCGCTGCTGCGGGTGGCCGCGCCGGTGAGCATCGCCGATACGCTGCTGGCCGATCTGCGCGCCAGTCTCCCCGCTGACCAGCGCGCCCTGGCCGAGGCCCTGGTGGGCAACCTCGACGAGCACGGCTTCCTGCCCGAGAGCCCGGCGACCCTCGCCCGTGAACTGCGCGTGCCGCGCGCTCACGTCGAGTCGGCACTGCGACTGCTACGGGATCTGGGGCCACCCGGCATCGCCACGCGCGGTCCCCGCGAGTGCTTGCTGGCGCAACTCGATGCGCTGGCCTCCGCTGGCGAGCGGCTGCCGCTGGTCCGTGCCATCGTCGCCGAACATCTGGAAGATCTGGCGGCGGGCCGCTACCGGGCCATCGCTCGCGCCCTGGGAGTGGATGAGAGCGCCGTGGTGTCGGCGCATACGCTGATGCAGCAACGGCTCTGGCCCTTCCCGTTCCAGGCCATCCTGACAGAACGGGCCGGGCCGGATCGGCGGGCGCATCGCGCGCCCGATCTTATCTTCACTGCTTGCGAATCCGGCTTCGCGGTCGAAGTGCCCACCGGCCCGGGGCGCTGGCTCGGCCTCAACCCCGTCTACGCCGAACTGGCGACCCGCGCCGCCGAACTCCCCGCCACCGAACGCGAGCACGTGCTGGCGTATGTGGCCCGCGCGCGAACCTTCTTGAACGGCTTGCGGCGCCGCTATGACACCCTCCGGCGTATCGGCGAAGCCCTGGTCGCGCGCCAGGCCGCGTTCCTTCGCGAGGGGCCTGCGCGCCTTGTGCCGCTCACGCGCCTGCAACTGGCCCGCGATGTGGGCCTGCACGAGTCAACCGTGTGCCGCGCCCTGGCTGACAAGATCGCCCTGCTCCCCAACCGCGCTCTGGTCCCCCTCGACGACTTCTTCGACGCGGCTCGTCCGGTGCAGGAGGCGCTACGCGACCTGATTGCCTCCGAACAAGGGCCCCTTAGTGACCAGGAACTGGCGGAGTTGCTCGCCGCGCGCGGCTACCCCATTGCCCGGCGCACCGTCGCCAGGTACCGCGAACAGTTGGGCATCCCTGCGCAACGACAGCGCGCCCGGCGCCAGCGGGATCACTAATGTCAACATGGGGGAACCAGGTTCCCCCATACCCCCGCCCGCGAGGGTCTGGGAGGGCTTTGCCCTCGAGCAGGGGGCTGGGGAAACCCGGTTTCTCCAGCCCCCCACCCGGTGGGAGGGTCTGGGAGGGCAAAGCCCTCAACCGGGGGTGTGGGGAAACCGGGTTTCCCCGCACCCCCGCCCGCGGGAGGGCCTGGCCCTCAAGCAGGGGATGGGGAAACCGGGTTTCCCCATCCCTCTGCCCGCGGGAGGGTCTGGGAGGCAAAACCCTCCCAGGAACAACCTTTCCTGGAGCAGGGGACTGGGGAAACCGGGTTTCCCCGGTCCCTTCCACGGGAACCGAGGGAGCAACCATGCCTCATGCAAAAAGGTAACTGTTCACACCTGGGGTAACCCACGCGCCTGCGAGCGAGGACGTTTCGTCCCCGTCGCTTCTCCGCGGGCAAGATGCCCGCGCTCCCAGGAGAAATGTAAACACTTACGCAAAAAGGCGCGCAGCGAAACCATTTCTTACGCAAAAAGCATACAAACCGTCGTATAATACCGCTACCACGTGAGCGGAAAGGTTACCACCTATGGCCGAGATCATTCCCCTGACGCCCGGCGAGACCAGCGCTCCGCAGGAGCCGTTCAAGCCCGGGGCCTGCAAGCTGCACCCCCAGACCATGTGTCCGGCCTTTGGCGCCCTGCGCGTCCTTGCGCGCATCGAGGGGGCGCAGCCCGCCATGGTCACCGATACGGGCTGCCTCTACGGATTGACATTCGTGACCCACTTCTACGCCGCGCGCAAGAGCATCGTCGCGCCGGCGCTGGGCACCGCCGAGTTGTCCGGCGGGAAGGTGCAGGAGGCAGCCAACGCGGCGATCGCCGAAGCAGCCAGGGAACAGCATGTCTCGGTGATCCCGGTGATCTCCCTCTGTGTGGCCGAGACGGCCGGCCTGGCCGAGGAGTTGCTGCCCACCGAGGTTGACGGCAAGCCGGTGGTGCTGGTGCGCGTGCCGGCCTATGCCATCCACTCCCATCCTGAAGCCAAGGATATCGCCCTGGCGGCGGTGCTGCGCCGCTTCGTCGATCGCCAGAGCGACCACGAGCCGGGCGCCCTGGTGCTGGTGGGCGAGGTCTTTCCCGCCGACCCGCTGCTGATTGACGGGGTGCTGCGCAAGATGGGCGCGCGGGTGCTTACCACCCTGCCCGGGCGCCACGTGGACGAGTTGCGGCTGGCCGGGCGCGCCGCCGCCGTGGCCGCCCTGCATCCCCTTTACCGCGAGACGGTGCACGTGCTGCGCGAACGGGGCATCGGCGTGGTCACCGGGGCGCCCATCGGCGCGGCGGGCAGCGCGGCCTGGCTGCGGGCCGTCGGCGCGGCGCTCGACCTCGATGAGGAGGTGGTCGAGCGCGTCGCCGCCGAGGAGGAAGAGACCGCGCGCGCCTTCCTGGTGGCCCAGCCGCTCAAGGGCGCGACGATCCTGGTGTCGGGGTACGAGGGCAATGAGATGCTCTACGCCCGCCTGCTGATCGAAGGCGGGGCCCACGTGCCCTACGTGAGCACCAGCATCGGCCAGAGCGCCCTCACCGCCGCCGATGAGGCCTGGCTGAAGGCCCACGGCACCGAGGCGGTGATCTACCGTAAGGCGATCGAGGACGACCAGGCGGCGATGCAACACTGGAGCTTCGACCTGGTGATCGGCACCACCACCCTGGCGGCGTATGCCAAGGAGCGTGGCATTCCCTCGGTCTACTACACCAACATCCTCAGCGTGCGCCCCCTGTTCCTCGCCGGGGGGATGATCGCCTCGCTCGGCTTCGTGCGCGAGTTGCTGAACCGCCGCCCGCTCTACGAGCGCATGGTCGAGTTCTTCACCGCCGATGGCGCGGAATAGGGGGCCGCCATGAGCATCCAGCTTATTCGTGATATTTCCGATACGAGTTCCTTCTGGGGCGCGTCGTGGGTCTTTGGCTGCTTTCCCGATCTGCACATCGTCTGTGACGCGCCGATTGGCTGCTACAACCTCCTTGGCATGGCGGTGACCGACTATACCGATGCGCTGCCGCAGATGGCCAATCTGACGCCTACGGCCATCCGCGAGGAGGACGTGATCAATGGCACCGCCGGCGCCCTGGTGCGCACGATTGACGACCTGCGCAGCCTCGGCAGCCTGGAGGGCAAGCGGCTGCTGGTGATCTCCACCGCCGAGAGCGAGATGATCAGCGCCGACCATACCCGCCTGGTGGCCCAGATCGATCCGCAGGCGCGCTTCTTCTGGAGCCGCTCGTTGGAGCAGGACGAGTGGACCGGGCGCGACCGGGCGCTGCTCTTCGCCTGGGAGGAGTACGGCCGGCCCTTCGTCGCCCCCGGCGCCGCGCCAAAGGCGCCCAACCTGGTGAACATTATCGGCCCCTCCCTGGGCTGCTTCAACGCCCCGGCCGATCTCTACGAAGTGCGCCGCCTGATCGAGGGCATCGGCGGCGTGGTGAACCTGGTCTACCCCTATGAGGGTAGTGTCGCCAGCACCCCGCGCCTGGCCGATGCCGCCGTGAACGTGGTCCTATACCGCGAGTTCGGCGCGCCCCTCGCCGAGGCCCTGGGCCGCCCCTCCCTCTTCGCGCCCTTCGGCGTCTTTGGCACGACCGCCTTCCTGCGCGACCTGGGGCGCCTGATCGGCGCCGACCCGGCGCAGGTCGAGGCCTTTATCGCCCGTGAGAAGCGCACCACCCTCCAGCCGGTCTGGGATCTGTGGCGCGGCCCGCAGAGCGACTGGTTCACCACGGTGGACTGCGCGATTGTCGCCGGGCGGAGCTATGTGGAAGGGTTGACCGCCCTGCTGGGCGACGAACTGGGCATGAAGATCGCCTGGACCTCCGGGCGCCCCCGGCGGCCCGACGAGCCGGACAATATCGAGATCCGCCGCCGCATCCATGCGAAGGCCCCCGCCTTTGTCTTCGGCAGCATCAATGAGAAGATCTACCTGGCCGAGGCCAACGCCCGCGCCACCCACTACATCCCCGCCACCTTCCCCGGTCCGGTGGTGCGCCGGACCACCGGCACGCCGTTTATGGGCTTCGCCGGCGCGGCAAACATCATGCAGGAACTGGTCAACCGGTTCTACGACATGGTCTTCAACTTCCTGCCGGTCGAGCAGGTGCAGGCGCCCGCCGCTCCCGGCGGCCCGCCCCGGGCCACCGCTGCCGGGCCGCCCGCGCCACCTTCGGCTGAGACCATGCCCTGGACGAAGGAGGCCACCGAGCGCCTCAATGCCGCGCTGGAGCAGGTGCCCTACCTGGCGCGCATCAGCGCCAGCCGTTCGCTGCGCCTGGCCGCCGAGCAGGCCGCCCGCGCCCGCGGCGCCCCCGAGGTGACGGTGGATCTGGTCGAGGCGGCGATCGCCCACGGCGGGTAGTCCATTTCAATGGGGCAACCGGGTTGCCCCACACCCCTGCCTGCGGGCTGCGCCCGCCCAAACCCTCCCGCGGGCGGGGCGCGGGGAACCCGGTTGCCCCACGCCCCTCGCCGAGAGCTTATGTTCACGTGAGACGTGGTACACTACCGGCGTTATGCGCCGTTACGTGACCATGCTGCTGCTCCCCGCGTTGTTCTTCGCCGCCCTCTACATGGGCACGCTCACCAGCGTCCATACCTTCGACGCGCTCTCGTACATCCTCGACGTTGATCGCAAGCCCTGGCGCGAGTTGTTCCACCCGCACCATCTGGCGTATGGGCCGTTGGGGGCAGGTATGCGCCTGGCCGCTTCGCGCCTCGGCTGGGAGGGGAGCGCAGAGCGGCTGTTGCAGGCCGCCAACGCGCTGGCCGGCGGCCTTGGCGTGGGTCTGTTCGCGACGCTCCTCGCCCGCTTCGCCGGGCGCTGGCGAGCGGCGGCCCTGGGCGCACTACTGCTGGGCGCGAGCTATGCCTACTGGTACTACGCCGTGGAGGTCGAGGTCTACACCATCGCGGCGCTGTTCCTGATCGCCGCGCTGTGGCTGATGCTGGAACTGGCGCGGCGGCCCGCGCCGCTCCTCGCGCTCGGGTTGGGCGCCATGCAGGGCCTGGCGGTGTTGTTCCACCAGACCAATGTGCTGTTGAGCCTCCCGGCGCTGGTGGCACTGGGGCTGGGTCTCAGGGCCGCTGCCGCCACGGGCGCGCGCCCGCGGATCGCCCCGGCGCTGCTGCTGGCCTACACGGCGCCGCTGGGGCTGCTGGTGGGCGGCGCGTACCTCTGGGTCGGGCTGGGGGTCAGCGGCTTCCGGTCCTGGGAGGAACTCTTCCGCTGGGCGGCGGGCTATACCACCACGGGCTACTGGGGCGGCCCGCTGGATGGAGCGCGCCTGGAACTGCTAGGGCAGGGCCTGGCGCGCTCCATCGCCCGTTCTGGCGGCGCGCTGATCGGCCTGGCCCTGCTGGCGACGCTGGCGCTGAACGCTCGTCGCCTGGCCCGCGCGCCACGGGGAACGCTGGCCATCACCCTGACCTGGCTGGCCGTCTATGGTGCCTTCTTTGTCTGGTGGGAGCCTGAGAATATCGAGTTCTGGATCGCCAGCCTGCCCCCGTTCTACCTGCTGGTCGTCCTGGCGGCGTGCCTGCCCGTTGTGGACCGGGAGTGGACGCAAGGTCGCGATGCGCGCCGGGATCTTCCCCCCCCGGCCCCCCTCTCCCTGAGGGTGAGAGAGGGCAGGGGGATGCGCGCCGGCGACACCGGAGGTCGCGTCAGCCGTGTCACTGACCAACCCCTGCCCCGTGTCTGGCCGGCGCTGCTGCTGGCGTGCGGGCTGGCGCTGCTGCCGCTCAACGGCGCGACCATTACCCGCCGCGGCGACGCCAGCCGCGACCTGCAACGGGTGACGGCGGCGGCCCTGGCGGCCCACAGCGCGCCGGGCGACCTGCTGATCGTGCCCGATGGGGTGCTGGAGTTGTACCTGCCCTTCTACGTCGAGCGCCCGCAGGCGATCGCACTCAACCAGGCCATGATCGCCACCGGCGCATGGCCCGCCGCCTGCGCCTGGCTCCATACGCGCATTGACGCCGCTCTGGGGGCCGGGTACGCCGTGCTGATCGCCGCCGATGCCATTCGCCCCCCGCCCGCCCCGCCGGGCGAACCGCCCACCCCTGCCGAGCGCCTGAGACTCGACCCGGCGACGGTGGCGGAGTGCTACGCGCCGCTGCAACCCGCGCTGGAGCCGCTGGACCTGGGACCGGGCCTGCCCGTCTACTACCGTCTCCCCGCGGCCCAGGAACTGGCCGAAGGCCCGGGCTGGGACTTCACCCGTGGGCGCTGGGGCTGGCGCGTCAGCGGCGCTGCCCCGGCCAGCAGCATGCAGCCGGGGTGGGCCTTGCGCCCGGAGCGCGACCCGGCGCTGAGCAGCCCGCCCCTGCGCCTGGACCCGGCGCGCTTCGCGGCCCTGGAGGTGCGCCTGGCCGCCGGCACCGCCGCCCGCGATGCGCAACTCTTCTTCCTGGACAGCAACGGCCAGGCCGACGAGGCGCGCTCCGTGCGCTGGACGCTCGAGCCCGGCCCCGCAGCGCATACGTACCGCCTCGATCTGCGCGCCGCCCCCGGCTGGGAAGGCGTGATTACCGGCCTGCGGCTCGACCCGGTGAGCGCTGGCGACGGCGGAACGGTCGTGGTGGAATGGCTGCGCCTGACACCGCGGTGACCCTCGTAGAATGTGGGGAAACCAGGTTTCCGCACGCCCCCGCCCGCGGGAGGGTGTGGGAGGGCACAGCCCGTGCGCAGGGGTAATGGGGAAACCGGGTTTCCCCATTACCCCCCACCCGGTGGGAGGGTGTGGGAGGGCGCAGCCCGTGCGCAGGGGGGCTGGGGAAACCGGGTTTCCCCATTACCCCCACCCGGTGGGAGGGTGTGGGAGGGCTGCGCCCTCCCACGAAGAACCTATGTTCATCCCTTATGCAATTCTGAAAACTCATCGGGTTGCGCTCCCGCCCCTTCCCGGCCCACCAACCTACCGGCGCCCCACACCTAGCAGGTAGCCCCACAGCGCCGCGCCCGAGATCGCCGCAACGGCGAACTTGACCCCCAGCGGCAGCGCCGAGGGGGAAACGAAGCCCTCGATCAATCCGGCAATGACCAGCAGCGGCACGCATCCCAGGACGATCAGCAGGGCGCGCCGGGCGGCCACCACCAGCGCCGCGCGGCGGCTGAGCAGACCGGGGCGGAGGATGGCCCAGCCCAGTTGCAGGCCGGCGCCCCCGGCGAGGAAAATCACGCTGAACTCGATCGCCCCGTGGGCCGCTACAAAGCCCCAGAGATTGTCGGCGAAATCGAAGCGTTGCGCCGCGCCCGCCACCACTCCCAGGAAGATCCCGTTGCTCACGAGCACGAAGAGCGTGTAGATGCCCAGCGTCGTCCCGCCGGCGAAGGCGCGAAAGGCCACGCCGATATTGTTGGTCATGATCTCGGCCGCGGCGACGCTGGCGCCCTCTTCGTTGATGCGTTGCCACCACTCCTCACCGGCCCGCACCTGTTCCACCACCGCCTCGGCCCCGGGGACGAGCGCGCCGGCGAGGGCCGGGTCGTTGTAGGTTGTCACGAAGGCGATGATCGCCGGAACCAGGAACATCACGCAGGCCGCCAGGGTGGCCGGCCAGGTCTCACGGAACGCGCGGGGGAACCCTGCGGCGAAGAAGGCGCGCACGCGGGCCGCGCCCCCGGCGCCGCTCTCGCGGTAGATGGCGCCGTGCCCGCGGGCCACCAGGCTGTTCAGATAGAGCGCGACGGGGTGTTCCGGCAGGTCGCGTCGCGCCACGGCCAGATCGGCGGCAGCCTGGCGGTAGAGGCGGCCGAGATCGCGCAGTTCGCCGGCGGAAAGCCCGTCCAGACCGGCGCCGGCGCGCTCGAGGAGCGTCTCGAGGCGCTCCCAGCGTTCGCGGCGGCGAGTGATGAAATCGTCGGGGCGCATCCTGGGTAGTGGAGAATCTGGGAGGGCCTTGCCCTTCCCAAGCGTAACTGTTCACCCCTGGGGTAACCCACGCGCCTGCGAGCGAGGGCGTTTCGCCCCTGGCGCGTCTCCGCGGGCAAGCTGCCCGCGCTCCCAGCCTATATTATGGTCTTTGAATACATCATCCGCTCTAGCCCGCGCAGGCGGGCTTCGCATTCCGTAGCCGAGGGCTTTAGCCCCACGGCCAGCGCGGCATCGCGGATGAATTGCTCACTATCCATCAGATGTCCATGCGGCTGCGCCGCACAACACCGCAATGAACATACGGTTGTTCCTGGGAGGGCTGCGCCCTCCCAGACCCTCCCGCGGGCGGGAGTATGGGGGAACCGGGTTCCCCCATCCCCCTGCGTGAGGGCGTAGCCCTCCCAGACCCTCCCACCGGGTGGGGGTAATGGGGAAACCTGGTTTCCCCATACCCCTGCTCCAGGAAAGGTTGTTCCTGGGAGGGCTGCGCCCTCCCAGACCCTCCCGCGGGCGGGAGTATGGGGGAACCTGGTTCCCCCATCCCCCTGCGTGAGGGCGTAGCCCTCCCAGACCCTCCCACCGGGTGGGGGTAATGGGGAAACCCGGTTTCCCCATACCCCTGCGCACGGGCTGCGCCCTCCCAAACCCTCCCCATCCCCCTGCGTGAGGGCGTAGCCCTCCCAGACCCTCCCACCGGGTGGGGGTAATGGGGAAACCCGGTTTCCCCGTACCCCTGCGCACGGGCTGCGCCCTCCCAAACCCTCCCGCGGGCGGGAGTATGGGGGAACCTGGTTCCCCCATTCCCCTGCGTGAGGGCGTAGCCCTCCCAGACCCTCCCGCGGGCGGGAGTATGGGGGAACCTGGTTCCCCCATCCCCCTGCGTGAGGGCTGCGCCCTCCCAGACCCTCCCACCGGGTGGGGGTAATGGGGAAACCTGGTTTCCCCATACCCCTGCTCCAGGAAAGGTTGTTCCTGGGAGGGCTGCGCCCTCCCAGCCCCTCCCGCGGGCGGGGGTATGGGGGAACCTGGTTCCCCCATGTTCACGTTAACCCAGACGAATCGTAGTGCCGGCATCAAGCGGCGCGCCGCGCAGCACGGCGGCGAGGTTGCCCGGATCCGGCCCGATCAGGCGCACCTCCAACGCTGGAATGGCCTCGATCAAACGCCACATCAACTCGAGTTTGCTGCGCATCCCGCCGGTGACATCCACGGCGTGGGAACCGCCGGCGCCGTGCAGAACCGCCTCGAGATTGGCGGCGGTAATCAGTGGCACCCGTTCGGCGGCGGGGTTGGCGCGGGGATCGGCGGTGTAGACCGCGGCCTCGCCGACGAGCACGATGCGCGCCGGACGCAGCGGCGTCGCCAGGGCCAGGTGGGCCAGCAGGGCCTCGGTGGAGATGATCGCGCTGCCCTGCAGGCGATCGAAGGCCACGTCCCCGTGAACCACGGGCACCAGACCGCGCTCGAGGGCCGCGGCGATGGGCGCGGTCTCCCAGGCGGCGATGCGCCCGCCGGCGGCCTGCAACGCGGCGGAGGGTTGCAGCGAGAGGGCCGGCACCCCTGCCTCGAGCAGCGCGTCAACCACGATGCGATTGAGCCGCAGCGCGGCGGCGGCGGTCAGGGCAAAACCGGTGTAATCGCTGCCGGGGGCCAGGCCGCGGTGGACGCCGTAGCGCGCGGCGTAGTGGTGGCCGAACGAGCCACTGCCGTGACCGAGGATCAGGCGCAGATCGGGACGGGCGCCGAGGGCCGTGGCCAGTTCAGCGGCCAGCCGGGCAATCACGGGGCGATCGGCGGCCTCGCGCCCGGCCTTATCGGTGATAACCGAACCGCCGAGTTTGACAAAGGTGTACATGCTTTTCTTCCTGGGCAGGCGGCGCCCTCCCTGTCGGGAGGGTGCGGGGCAACTCGACTGCCCCGTGATTGCGCATTGGGCAGGCGGCGCCCTCCCTGTCGGGAGGGCGCAGGGCAACCCGGTTGCCCCGTTGACCGCCTGGTCGCATCACGTCGGAAAGAGCAGCAACACCCCGAGCACGGTCAACCCCCAGAGCACAACGCTCCCGACGAGTGGCGGATCCTTGAGGATCAACTCGTCGGGCGCGCCGCCCTCCCCGCGGATATAGATGAGGTAGAGGTAGCGAAAGATCGCGTAGATGACGAACGGAATGGTCAGCATCAACATCGGGTAGGGCTCCTGCGGCGCGACAGGAGCGAGAAAGGCCGTAACGCTGTAGGCCATGATGATGCTGGCCGTGACGATAGCCATCATCTGGTCGAGCATCGGCACGGAGTACTCGGCAAGGATGCGCCGGTGCTCGTCCGCGCCGTTTTCCAGGAGGAGCAACTCGTGGCGGCGCTTGCCGATGCCCAGGAAGAGCGCCAGGAGCAGCATGCAGAGCAGCAGCCAGGGGGTGATCAGCACGTTGATCACCACCGCCCCGCCCACCGCCCGCAAGACGAAGCCCGCGGCCAGGACGAGAATATCCAGAATGACCACGTTCTTGAGCCAGTAGGAGTAGAGGAAGCCCTGGATCGCCACGTAGGCCGCCAGCACCCCGAGGAAGGCCATACCCTCACCAACGGCATAGGCCAGGGGTATCGCGAGCGCAATCAGGAGCGTGGCGGCGACGATGCCAACCGTGGGGCTGAGGCGCCCGGAGGCGAAGGGCCGGTGGCGCTTCTTTGGATGGGCGCGGTCCTTCTCGATGTCAACCAGATCGTTGACCAGGTAGATCGCGCTCGCGGCCAGGCAAAAGGCGATAAAGGCGCCGAACACGCGCAGCAGGGGCCCCGGCCCCACGCCGGGTTCCCAGAAGCGCCACAGCCGTTCTTCGGAAAAGGCCAGGGCCGCGAAAACGAAAACGTTCTTGACCCACTGGCGCGGGCGCATGGCGCGCGCCAGCTCGCGCAGCATGCCGAGATTGGTGATGGCCGCGGCGCCGAGCGCGCCTTCGGTGGATACCTTGCGCATAGGTCTCGATCCGGGTGGCGCGCGATCGCCCCCCCTGGGAGTGCGGAAAAACCGCCTGATTGTACCCGATGGGTCAGGCGGGCGTCAACTCCGGCGCAGGTCAGACCTGTTCACCCCTGGGGTACCCCACACGCCCGGGAGCGCGGGCGTCCCGCCCGCCTCGCATCTCCGCGGGCAAGCTGCCCGCGCGCCCAGGACAAATGTGAACACGTACGTGAAGGTCACATCCAGGGCTTGAGCAACGTCCGTCTTCGACGGCGGGGCGGCGAGCGGTTGGACTGCCCGACAGTTGTCCATGCGGCTACGCCGAAGGTTGTTCCTGGGAGGGTTGCGCCCTTGCAAACCCTCCCGAGCGCAAGCATGGGCACGGGCCTGGGTGCGCGGGCCTCCGGCCCGCATCCGCGCGGGGCTGCGCCCTGGGCCTGGGTGCGCGGGCCTCCGGCCCGCATCCGCGCGGGGCTGCGCCCCAGACCCCTCCCCCATGCGGTCACATCTCCCGCACCACGCCCATGCTACGCGCATCGTACCCGCCCAGAGCCTCGACCGCGGCGCGGTAAGCCGGGTCGCTCAGCGCCTGGCGCAGCGGGGCGAGCAATTCGCTCTCCCAGTGGCGGCGCGGCACGGCCAGTTCGTAGCACTCGCTGAACAGGGGCACGAACTCCAGCCCCAGGGCCTGCGCCGCGGCGCGAATGCCCAGGCCCACGTCGGCCGCGCCGCTCAGCACCGCCGCCGCCACGGCCATGTGGGTAAACTCCTCGCGCTCATAGCCGGCGATCGCGCCGGGGGCGATTCCCGCTTGCTTCAGGTGGTAGTCAAGCAGCACCCGCGTGCCCGAACCACGCTGCCGGTTGACGAAGCGCACCCCCGGGCGCGCCAGGTCGCGCAGTTCGCCCAGGCCCAGGGGGTTGCCTGGCGCCACCAGAAAGCCCTGCTCGCGCCAGGCGAGGTGTACCAGGACGATCTCCTCATCAGGCAGCAGGCGCCGCACGAATGGCCGGTTGTACTCGCCGGTCTCCTCGTCGAGCAAATGGGTGCCGGCCAGATGGGCGTCGTGGCGCTTGAGGGCCATCAGGCCGCCCAGGCTGCCCACATTGGCCGAACTGAGACGGCGCTGCGCCCCGGCGCGGTGCAGGTAACCGGCCAGCAGGTCCAGCGCCAGGTCGTGGCTGCCGATGGCCACCAGGGTGCGCTCGATCTCCTCCGGGTCGCGCAGCAGTTCAACCCTCACCTCGGCCCCGGCGTGCACCCCCTCGGAAAAGCGCGGAATACGGGCCATGCCATCGGCCCTGACCAGCGACGTGACCACCCCCGCGCCGCGGCTCAGCGGGGTGGCGATCAGGCGCCCATCCACCCGCCCCAGGGTCACGCGCACGAACTCATCTTCGCCGAGCGGCGAGAGCAACTTGCGGCTCATAGCGGCGGCAACCACCGGTCGCGACGGGGGGGGCAATCCCTGGAGCCGGTACAGCAGTGGGCGCAGGAACAACTCGGCGGTGAGGGCCGCCGAGACCGGGTAGCCTGGCAGGCCCAGCGCCGGCTTGCCCGCGGCAACGGCGAGGATCACCGGGTGGCCCGGGCGAATGGCCACGCCGTGGACGGCCACCTCGCCCAGTTCGGCCAGCACCGCCGCGGTGAAATCCTCCGCGCCGGCGGACGAACCGGCGTTGATGACCACCACATCGTGGTCGGCCAGGGCCTCCTCGACCACGGCGCGGAGCAGATCGCGCCGGTCGGGCACGGGGGCGAAACGGGTGGCGCGCCCGCCCCACTCTTCGACCATGCCGGCCAGGATCAGCGAGTTAAACTCCACAATCGCGCCGGGAGGCACGGCCTCGTCGCGGGCCTCGCGGGCCGCGGCCTCCTCGGCGGTGATCAGTTCCGTCCCGGTGGGAATGATCGCCACCCGCGGGCGCCGGCGCACCAGCAGCGTCGTATGCCCGGCAGCGGCGGCGGCCCCCAGATCCACGGGCCGCAGGCGCGCCCCCTCGGGGATGATCAGTTCCGTGGCGACAATATCTTCGCCCAGGGGACGCACGTGCTGCCAGGGGGCCACGGCGGCGGTAATGGCGACGGTAGCCTCATCGAGCGTCTGCACGTGTTCGGCCATCACCACCGCGTCGGCCTGTGGGGGCAGCGGATCGCCGGTATCCACCCAGATCGCCTGCGTGTCAAGGGCGAGGGCGCGGGGCGCGGTTTCGGTAGCCCCGGCAGTGTCGGCGGCGCGCACGGCGATCCCGTCCATAGCCGCGGCGTGGTAGTGGGGCACCGAGCGCCTGGCCCAGACCGGCGAGGCCGTCACCCGGTCGCGGGCCTCGGCCAGCGGAACGGCCTCGCCCTCCAGCAGCGGCAATCCTCCGGCGCGGGCCAGCGCCGCCTCGAAGCGGGCGCTGGCCTCGTCGAGGGCACGATCCTCGAGATAGTAACGTCGTCTGGTCATCGCCAGACCCTCCCTCCAGACCGGGGCGCGGGGAACCCGGGTTGCCCCGCGCTGCTCCAGGATCACGAAAACAGCCTCACCTCGACCGCATCGCCAGCGTACAGGCCGCTCAGATCCAGTGGCACATGCACCAGGCCATGGGCGCGGGCCAGGGTGTAGATCAGGTTCGACTTGCCGAAGACCGGGTCGGCCCACAGTTCCCCCTCGCGCGCCTCCAGACGCACCGGCACGAAATCCTCGCGGCCGGTGCGCGAGGGGATGTTGCGCGCCAGGCGCGCCTGGCGCGTCAGCGCGGGCGGCGCGGCGGCGTCCAGCAACTGGCGGATGGCCGGCGCGACGAACAGCCCGAAGGCGATCATCGCCGAGACGGGGTTGCCGGGCAATCCGAACACGGGGCGCTGGCCCGCGGCGGCCAGAATGGTGGGCTTGCCGGGCTGGAGGGCCACGCCGTGCACCAGCACCCCCGGCGCGCCCAGCGCGCCGATCACTCCCACGGTCATATCGCGCGCGCTCACGGAACTGCCGGCGGCGATCACCAGAGCGTCAGCATCCTCCAGGGCGGCGCGGGCCATGGCCTCCAGCGCAGCGGCGTCATCGGGGGCGATGCCGCGGGGCATCGGCTCGCCGCCGGCGCGCCGCACCAGCGCGGCGATGGTATACGTATTCACGTCGCGCACCTGCCCCGGCGCAACCGGCGCCTCGGGAGGCACCACCTCGTCACCCGAGGCGAGGATGGCCACCCGCGGGCGCGCCACCACCGGCACACGGGAGATCCCCACCCCCGCCAGCCCCCCCAGATCCTGGGGGCGCAGGCGGTGCCCGCGCGGGAAAAGCAACTCTCCCCGGCGCACATCCTCGCCGACGGGGATGACATTCTCGCCCACGGCCACGGGGCGCGCCACTTCGATGGTTGTCGCGTCGAGACGCTGGGTATACTCTACCATGACCACGCTATCACTGCCCTCGGGGAGCATCCCCCCGGTATGGATCAGCGCGGCCTGGCCCGCGCCGACGGTGATGGTCGGGGCGCGACCCATGGGCGCCTCGCCGCAGAGCGTCAGATAAGCGGGCAGACCCTCGCTGGCCCCGTAGGTATCCGCAGCGCGCACGGCGAACCCGTCAACCGTGGAGCGTGGAAAGGCGGGCAGGTCAACCGGCGCGTGCAGATCCTCGGCCAGCACCCGGTCGAGGGCCTCATGGAGCGCGAGCGTCTCCACCCGCGCCAGCGGCGCCAGATGGCGCGCCAGGCGCGCGTTGGCCTCGGCTATCGTCACCACCTGAAACAACTCAGGCATAGCATGCTCCTCCAGGCGTACCGGTTCCGGGGAACAATCTATAGTATACACGGACCAGAGCTTTCGGTCACCCTTGCCCCCGCGGGAGGATGTGGGAGGGCTGCGTCCTCCCAAACCCTCCCACCGGGTGGGAGGATGGGGAAACCAGGTTTCCCCATACCCCTGCTTGAGGCCTGCGCCCCGCAAACCCGCCCGCGGGCGGGGGCGTGGGGAAACCGGGTTTCCCCACCCCCCGCTCGTGTTCAAGAGGTTACCTGAGCTGGCCCTGATGTTAACCTGGCAGTAATGCGGCGAGCCTATACTTGCACTGTGGTACGTGTTCACATGTCTCCTGGGAGCGCGGGCAGCTTGCCCGCGGAGACGCGACGGGGGCGAAACGCCCGCGCTCGCAGGCGCGTGAGTTACCCCAGGTGTGAACAGTTTACTCGTTCGCGGGGAGTCTGAGAGGGAGAAGCCCGCAAGCAGGCGCATGGGGAAACCGGGTTTTCCCATCCCCTCACCCGTGGGAGGGGATGGGCGGGCTGCGCCCGCACGCGGGGGGATGGGGAAACCGGGTTTCCCTATCCGCTCATCCGGTTGGAGGCCGCGCCCTCCTAGAAACAACTCCTTATTTGCATCGCAACCTTGTGCGCCTCACGCATAAGGCCTGATGTATGGAGGGACATATGAGCCGGGTTTCGATTCGCACGCTTGCGGGTTCAATTCTGACGATCTTCATCGCTTCTGTGCTAACCGCCTGCGGCGGCGCGGCGACGCCCCAGGCCGTTCAGTCTCTCCGGTCGAATGATTCGACAGCGTCTCAAGATGCGAGTCCTCAGCCGACCGCTGGCCCTGCCCCGACCCCTATGATCGAACGGAGGCTGCCTACCCAACCTCCGGTCAAATTGCCGGTGACCTCGGTTGCGCAGCCGGCCACCCAGGCCGCGCCCGGCGACAAGGCGCGCGCGCCGGTTGCGACGGAGCATACAAAGGCGCCATCGGCAGATCCCGCCGCAGCGGCGATGCCGGCCCCGGCCCCGCTGGTCCCCTTCGCGGCCTTTGCCTTTACCCAGGCTCCGCCCGGACGCGATGCCGCCGGGAACACCGTGTACTACTACGCCAACAATACGATTGACGGCTATCTCGATACCGCCTGGCGGGTCCCCGGAAATGGCATTGGCGAACGTGTCATCGTGTTTTTTGACCAGGCCGTGCGTCTGAGCGAAGTGTGGATCGTGCCTGGCTACGCCAAGGTTGATCCGGTCAGCGGCGAGAACCGTTTCTGGCAGAATCGGCGCGTGCGCAAGGTCCGGCTGACGTTCGGCGGCGGTCGCTGGGTGGAAGCGCGTCTTGCCGAGCAAGCGGAGTTTCAGCCGGTGCGCTTCGAACCGGTGCTCACCTCCTACGTAGAGGTTATGGTGCTGGAAACGACAACGCCCGGCGCGCAGAATGGTTCACCTTAGCGCGATGGCCCCGTAGACCGCGCCCATCACCCCGGCGGTGCGTTGCAACGCGGTGGGGCGGCCCTCGGCAAACGCCGCCAACCGGCGGTCGACCGGGCACCCTTCGCTATAGGCGGCGTTGAGCGCGAACCATTTCGGCAACAGGTCGTTTTCGATCCACGTCCAGCGATCACGAGTGTTGGCGATGCTGCGCGTGCCCAGCAGCACCGGCAGGGGGCCATAGTAGCCGCTGAATGACGGCTGGCCCACCAGCCCCGGCGCGCCCTCGAAATCCAGCCAGGTGCCCAGCGAGGCCAGCCGCCGGCCCAGGTCGGACAGGCGCTCCATAAATGGCGGGAGAATGGTCATCTGTTCGTGGCGCAGCATGGCCACCGCGGCCTGGTCGATCAGGGCGCGCCCCTCCTCGAAGGTGGCGGGGTCGCATAGCCGGTGGGCGCCGGCATCGAGCATGCGAAAGGCCTCCAGCAGCGGGCGTTCCTCGGCGGCGGTCAGGCAGGACTCCAGCGCCGCCAGGCCGCCGTGGATGTAGGCCAGGTGGGCCCAGCCGGTATCGTGGAAGATGGCATCGTTGGCCTGCTTGATCACCCGCAGATCCTCCAGCAGTTGGGCGGTCGCCTCCTCGTGCAGCGCGATCGGCACGAACAGCGCCGCGCTGACCCCGCGGCCATACAGGTCGCGCAGGAGGGCGGGCAACGCCGCGCCGGGCGGCGGAAGCGCCTCTTCCCATAGCGCCCGGTGGGGCGCCATGAGCATCTCGGCGGTGGCGAGGGCGACCCCCACCTGGTCCGAGGCGAAAGCGGCCATCCCGGCCCACTTGAAGAGCCAGGGTTCTTGCCGGTACCAGCCCGCGTAGGCGGCGGTGATGGCCCGGTTGCGATCACAGAAGCGCTCCGGCGGGGGAAGCTGGCGTTCGATGACCGAGCGCCATTCGGCCTGCGTGGGCATAGATGCTCCTGGGCTAGGCTCAATACCTTTCACATAACAGGACGTACGCGGTCGCCTTCCAGCGCGGAGGAGTGGAGGGCCGCAGGCTCTCCACCAACCGGTTGTTGCCCGCCCGCGGCGGGCGGGGGCCGTGGGTGGTGCGCCAGGCCGCCTGGCCGCCGCGGGCGGGAACATGGGTGCGGGGAGGCTTCGCCTCCCCGCACCCCTCCACCGCGTACGTCCTGTCACCTAAGCGCATGCGACGCCGCAGCCCCCCTCCCAACCTCCCCCCCGCTGGGGGGAGGAGCCGGACACCCTCCCCCAGCGGGGAGGGCTGGGGAGGAGGCGGTCACCTTAGTATTGGCGTCGGGCTACGGTCGGGCAGAGGAAGGCGCGCGCGCCCGCTTGCGGGTCATTATACCAGCCCTCAACTGGTCATTCGTTGCCCCACCCTCGGGGATGGGGTAGACTACATACTGTCCGCACAGGCTGCCAGATGGGAGGGGTCTGGAGGGTCGCGCCCACACCCGGAACCTCCCCGTTCGTTCCCAATGTTCAGGGCGCCAGCGTCAGGCGCCCATCCTGGAGGTAGTTCCAATGAGCGATCCATCAACGACCCCGGGCATCGCCACCCTCGGCGGAGGGTGCTTCTGGTGCCTCGAGGCGGTGTACGACCAGTTGCAGGGCGTTACCGACGTAGTTTCGGGCTACTCGGGGGGCCACGTGCCCAACCCGACCTACGAGCAGGTCTGCGGCGGGAGGACTGGCCATGCCGAAGTGGTGCAGGTGCGCTTCGACCCGCGCCAGATCAGCTACCGCGAGATTCTGGAGGTGTTCTTCAGCATTCACGATCCGACCACCTTGAATCGCCAGGGCAACGACGTGGGGCCGCAGTACCGCTCGGTGATCTTCTACCACTCGCCGGAGCAGGAGCAGATCGCCCGCCACCTGATCGCCGAGCTGAACGCCGAACGGATCTGGCCGCGTCCGGTCGTCACCGAGGTGGCCCCCTTCAGCGCATTCTACCCGGCGGAGGAGTACCACCAGGAGTACTTCGCCAACAACGGCGGGCAGCCCTACTGCCAGTTCGTCGTGGCGCCGAAAGTGGCGAAGTTTCGCCAGCAGTTCGCCGCTCGCCTCAAGGGGTGAGCGCTCACCTGCGCCCGCTTGCGGCAGACGCAACCCGGCTTGCGCCCCCGTGGGGTCATCCATACGTGTTCAGATGTGTCCCGGGAGCGCGGGCAGCTTGCCCGTGGAGACGCGACGCGGGCGTCCCGCCCGCGCTCCCGGGCGCGTGGGTTACCCCAGGCGTGAACACATACGGGTCATACCGATTCTCCTTGATGGCATCGCATTGGCTCAGCTCCACACCTCCACAGCTCTACGGCTCTCCAAAGCCCTGTGTGGAGCTGTCGAGCTGTGGAGATGAGCAGGACCATGCGGGATTGCCAATTCCACTTGGTATCACCCCCTGCAACATTCGCGCCTCCACGGGCGTCTCACTGCCAGAAAGCCAGACGGCCGGCGCGACGGGCGCCGGCCAGTGCTAGAGGGAGATGTCCAATGCAAGCCAGGCAGACCCGGATCACCGGGATCATCTTGATCGTTCTTGGAATCGTGGCAATATTCAAGCTCTGGTGGCTCCTGCCGGCGGCGCTGCTGGCCCTTGGCGGCGCGGTGATCTACCGGCGCCAGCGGGCCATCGGGCGCGTGGCCGAAGCGGTGCAAGCGCTACTCTGGGGCGTGGGGCTGGCGGCATTGCTGCTCGCCGATTTCATCTTCCCAGGGGTGTTGATCCTGGGTGGCGCGAGCCTGCTGCTGCGGGGCCGCGAGGGCGACATTGACGCGCGCCTGCGGACCATGGTCGCGCGCCTGCGCCGCGCCCCGGCGACGAGCGCGCCGCAAAGCGCCCCGCCGCCTCCTGTGACGGTCATCGCCGAGAACGAGCGCCCCGCCACAAACGAAACCATCCGCCTCTGAGGGCGGGCAGCGCGGCCAGAAGCGCCGGGTCGGCTATCCGCTCCCCGTTAGCGGTTGAGGTTCAGGGAGGGGCAACCCTCCCTGAACCATTATGCACGATGACGGTCTGTATCTCACCCATATTCTCGAAAGTATCACGCCGATCGAAGAATACACCCAAAGGTGCAAAGATGCTTTCATGGCCTCACGGATGATCCAGGATGCGGTTGTCCGTAACTTTGAGATTATTGGCGCGACAATCGGGACTTCTCGCGCAAGCCGAAGGATTTGCGCGCGCCGCTTGCGTTGACCAACGGTATCTACGTAAGGTTAGGCGGTTGCAGGAAGGCTCGTAACGGTCGAATTGGAAAAGAAAAGGATCGTATCCCGGCATCCCGATGATAGCCATGCCCACCCGTAGCCGCAAGACGTCCCAATCCTCAACGACATTTGCATACGGAGGTACAGGCGGGAACGCCAGTGCAGGAAATACCGCGTCGCAGTGCTCTCCAACCGAGTTGGAACACGCTCAGTTGTCGTTCGTAGGCGGGGTCGATGTCGGTGCATTTGCCCTCACGCAGTACCTGCTCGCCCAGTTCGTAGATCCATAACACGGCAACGGCGATGGCAAGCAACAGGTGGTCGAGGCGCTGCGGGTCACGCAGGTGGGCAACTTCGCGGCGATCTGCGCGTATATTGCCTGGCTGCAGCTCATCGTGTGGCCTTTCTGGACAGGTGTGGCGGCCCCCAGTATGCCATAGGTGGGCAGCAGTGTTTTTCCTCGTCCTCATGCTCTTCTCGCCAGGTGTTAGTTACTCAGCGTTGTAATTATGCCAGGATTACTGCACACCTGCGGAGCGATCACGGGCGGTTAATGAGGCAAAGTACTCCATCAACAGGCGATGGACAAAAATATAGCCACCGCCTACCTTATGCAGCAAGATTCGATCGACAGTATAATCAAGGAAACGGGCGTAATTCCAGGGAATGAAGTTATAGCGGTACAGGAGCAAGCGTATGATACTGTGTTGCAAACAGGGCAAACCGCCATAAAAGAGACCGCCAAGAAGAAGTCCACAGATGGCACCAATAAAAGATCCTATAATAGCTCCAATACTCGCACCAAGAAGCAACCCGGCAAGAGCGCCAGTGCCTGCGTTTTGAACGATAAACGTGAATCCAGGCTGAAGCGCGCGCACCAGATCAATCAATAGACCGCCTGACGCACCGGTGAATTGCGCATTGGACCATGCCTGAACCGCTTCAGGATCGGTCAATAGCCAGCCTAATCCACCACTAACACAGGCCATTGTCGTGCCTAACCCCAGCGTACACCCTGCAACAACTGTAATAAATGTGCGAAGTGAACGCCAGATACGCTCATTAGGATAGGAGGTCCGCGGCAATGACTCACCAGACAGACCCATCAGTGAGATCAGCGGGATGAGGAGACCTATGGCGGTTATGCTGCCGGTGACAATCCCCTGAAATAGCCCAATGCTCACACCGACAAGCATTCCAAGCAACACAGCAATGATACCGATGAAGGTTACATACAGCATAAAGGTTTTTTGTGCACTCTTGATACGTTCCCATTGCCAGATCACTGTCTCCACAGTTTCGATAGTTCCGCGCCGCCAGCTATCGAGTCCGAATGCCAGACCTAATGTCACACCGGTAACAATTCCTGCCAGGAGACCACCCACTGGCCCCCACATGATCCAGGTCGAGATACATATTAGTGATCCTACATATAGTGCGGTTATACAGCCAATGATCGTTCCATAGATCCGTTTTTGTTCTTCATTTCGCAGCCAATCTTTGCTAATTTGTTCGATCCGAAAGATAGTATGATTCTTTTCTAGCATCTTGCTTGCCAACCACGACAGCAGATCGCGCGTCTGCTCTAATGGATAGTGCGCGCCGGGCAACGAACCCGGACGGGGCCTGAGCATACGATCTGCGTAGTAACCGAAAAGTCGCATCAATGAATATGTTTGATCTATCTTCGTTGGATCTTGCGCATAAGCTATTGTTATAATATGCAGCATCAATGGCGTGCAAAGTAGTTCCTGTTCTCTTGTTCCTTCTTCACGCCTGTTTCCATCTTGATCATTTCTCTTTATTGTTGCCGATTCCCAAAGATGCTTATAGTAATCCTGGATCATATTGGCGTTGATCGTTAATTGCTTGAAATAGTTATCTACTTGCGTCTGAGTCAATGGCCGTAGAAACACTGCACCACTCAAATGCAGTTTCCGAGTCAACAATTCATAGTCTTTACTACGACTGCACACGACTATGCCTGATAGGCCATGCTCATTACGAAATGTGTTGATTGCATCAACACAAGCATTACGAGCATCTAAGGGTACTTCATCTAATCCATCAAGTAGTGGCAAGATATCATTATTACTAATCCATTTTTTAGCAATTTCAGATCGCAAACTGTAAATGTTTTTCAGCTCTTCCACTAGCCACTGTGCTAGAGGCAACCGTTTCACAGCCCAGGAAGAGAGTGTGAACACCACCGGTATAGGGAGATTTTCGTCTTGTTCCGCACGCTCAATCAGAATGCGCGTCAACTCCAACAGCATAGTAGTTTTGCCTGTTCCTGGTGCGCCTAGAATCAGTAACTCGTTGGCCACTGAATCAAAGATGCTGGCAATAGAGGTTCCCGGTGGCACGAGTTGATCAGGCTCACCAAAACGATGCAGATACATGTTACGTGGATCATTGAGCGCATGTTGCTGGTATTGCATTCCTACATCAATCAGGGCAGCCATATGTAATGATTTTTGTAGGAAGCCTTCAATCCAGGTGGTCCGAACGCGCCTAAGCATACGACTGCGAATACGCCACTCATCTTTTTGATCTGGAGTTCTGGGCACATAGATGCGAATAACGGTAGCTTGCGCGCCATACCCGATCGCAATTCCTTCACCGGTGATATTGCCAACCGTAATAGTATCCCCCTGGATGTTCAGGGTCTGTCCACTCAGTATTTTCAGGGCATCGAACAGGCTTTCTGTTGCAACGGATGATGCTGATGCTTCTCGTGCGGCGGCGAGAATGCGAGCCAGTGTGGGTATATCTGGATGGAGCCTTTCCGGCAAAACTCTTTTTAGTTCATCAGCAATAGACTGTGTGTCGCGCCTGTATTCTCTTGACATGGTATGCCTTCTTCCTACTGACACTATGCCGCACATCAACAGGAATATAATCAATCAAGGTTGCTCTTGGGAGAACTACGCCCTCCGAAACCCTCCCGCTGAGTGAAAGCATTGGGAAACCATTTCCCCCTACCCTTGCTTGAAGGCTGCACCCTCCCAAGAATAACCCATGTTCATCCTGTTGGTGTGCGGCGGAGCCGCATGGATGGCGGCTGATGTGCAGAGTCTGATCAACCGTGAGCCGGCGCCGTTGTGGGCTACTATCGTCGCCCCACTATCCAGTGGGACGATCGGGTGAAGCTCGATGCCTGCACCTCGCAGGGGCGCCCAGGTCGCCTTGATCAGCTTGCGCCGGTCGCTCGATAGCTATAGATCTTCAGAAAAAGCATGTGGAAGGGGGTGAGAAAAAGGCGGGATGCCGTGTGGTAGACTCGCGTTTGCAACGACCCGAGTCAGCACAGGAGGCACCCCGTGAGCGTGACTATACGCTTCAGCCGCGAGACCGTCAAGGAGC